>Ga0209611_10001951_pt1 | contig 36032 bp, 34 predicted proteins | sample S1TSphgellanicum_3_FD_187693 | JGI IMG/M metagenome (GOLD analysis project Ga0209611, IMG submission 187693) | Host-associated microbial communities from peat moss isolated from Minnesota, USA - S1T2_Fc - Sphagnum magellanicum MG (SPAdes) (version 2) | ecosystem: Host-associated > Plants > Peat...
CCCGGTTCTTTCGCCGTCACTGCGGGGTCAGCCCGAACGAATTTCGCCGCCGCCACGGTGGCGGATAAGTACCAGAGTCCGGGCAAATCGTGCAATAGCGCGCCGGCGCCGCTGTTAGGCTTGAGGCATGGCCCGCACGCAAGTCGCAATCATCGGCGCAGGCCCCTCGGGCCTGCTGCTCTCGCAGTTGCTCCACCTGCACGGCGTCGACAACGTCGTGCTCGAGCGGCAGACCAGCGAGTACGTCGCGTCACGCATCCGGGCGGGAGTTCTGGAGTCGGGCACCGTCGATTTGCTGGTGAAGGCCGACGTGGGCACGCGATTGCTGAGCGAGCGCCTGGTGCATGAGGGCTTCGCGCTCGGCTTCGCGGGGCGCGACTTTCGTGTGGACCTGAAGCGTCTCACCGGCGATGTGGTGTCGGTGTACGGGCAAACGGAAGTCACCAAGGACCTCCTGGCTGCGCGCGTCGTCGCGAACGGCCATTTGATATTCGAGGCTACCGAGGTCGCCGTCGACGGGTTGGACGGCGCTCTCCCGACGGTACGTTACACGCAAGGCGGCAAGACGCGCGAACTTCAATGCGATTTCGTGGCCGGCTGCGACGGTTATCACGGCGTCTGCCGGCAAAGCGTGCCGCCGGCGGCATTACAGACATTCGAGCGGATTTATCCGTTCGGTTGGCTGGGAGTTCTGGCCGACGTACCGCCGGCTGCGCATGAATTGGTTTACTCGAACCATGAACGCGGCTTCGCTCTGTGCAGCATGCGCTCGACGACGCGCAGCCGCTACTACGTGCAGTGCGGACTGAATGAGAAGCTCGAGGCGTGGCCGGATTCACGATTCTGGGACGAACTTCGCATGCGTCTGCCGGCGGCGGTCGCCGAGACCGTCGTGACCGGACCATCGATCGAGAAGAGCATCGCGCCGCTGCGCAGCTTCGTGGTCGAACCGCTGCGGTTCGGCCGCTTGTTCCTGGTGGGCGATGCCGCTCACATCGTGCCGCCCACCGGCGCCAAGGGCTTGAACCTCGCCGCTGCCGACGTGCGAGTGCTGTACCACGCACTCGTGGAGTATTACCGCACCGGCAGCACGGCATTCATCGATCGTTACTCGGAACGCGCGTTGCGGCGCATCTGGAAAGCGGTGCGTTTTTCCTGGTGGTTCACGTCGCTGATGCATAAATTTTCGGACGACGCCTTCAACCATCGGGTGCAATTGGCGGAGCTCGATTATTTGACGGGATCTACGGCGGCGCTCACGAGCCTTGCCGAAAACTATGTCGGGTTGCCGTTTGAGAGCCCAGAGGCGCTCAGTTAGGCCCATTACTTTGTTTGGCCCGGTACATGCTTGCGTCGGCGTGATGCATCAACGTTTCAGGATCCGCGCCGTCGTCCGGGAAGACCGCTGTGCCAACGCTGGCTGACACGGTTACGGTCGTCCCTTGCAGGACATAGGGCACCGATATCCGCTCGTTTATCTTGATGACTATTTTTGATATGGCGGCGCGATCGTGCAAACCTTCCACGAGCATGACAAACTCATCTCCACCTAGGCGCGCGACCGTATCACTATCCCGCAGATCCAGTTTGAGGCGTTGGGCCACGGCGGCCAGCAGCTCGTCTCCGGCCGCATGACCTAGTGTATCGTTTACTTCCTTGAATCGGTTCAGGTCCAGGAATATCAGCCCAAAACGATGCTGCAGTCGTTGACCGATTTGGCAGGCGTGCTGCAAACGGTCCCGAAAGAGCGCGCGATTGGCAAGTCCCGTCAGAGCGTCATGGTAGGCAAGGTACGATATCCTCTGCGCCAGAGCACTTGCTTCCGTGATATCTCGAGTGACCTTGGCAAAGCCCTGCAAGGTGCCTGCCTCATCGCGTACGGCCCTGATTACGACATTCGCCAGAAATGAGGTTCCATCTTTTCGCACCCTCCATCCTTCGGCTTCGAATCGGCCCTGATCCTCTGCGATGGCGAGCTGCCGATCCGGCGTTCCGCGCCGGACCTGCTCGGCGGGATGGCACTTCGAGTAGTGTTGTCCGATGATCTGCTCGCTGCTGTAGCCCATCATCTCCTGCGCACCAAGATTCCAGCTGGAAATGCGGCCTTGAGGATCCAACATGAAGATCGCATAGTCCTTCACGTTTTCCACCATCAGTCGGAGCTTGGCTTCGCTCTGCCGCAGGTGCTCGTTGGCCGCGGCGAGTGCCGCCGTGCGTTCTGCAACGCGCTCCTCGAGCTGTGTATTGAGGGAGCGCAGCTGCTCGGTGGCGTGCCTGCGCTCCGTAATGTCGTAATTGATGCCCATGATTGTCGGGGAGCGACCATTGGCGTCCATTGTCATGCGGGCCAAGGCCCTTATGTGCCGGACCGCACCGCATGGGTGGACGACGCGGAACTCCGTGTCGAATGGTCGAATTCCAGCAACGGCGTCGGTCAATTCTCGTTCACACCGTTGGCGATCCTCGGGATGAAGGGCATGAGACCAAATCTCGTAGGGCTGCTCTCCATCCAAGACGGAACGGCCGTAGAGTTTGAACATCTGATCGTCCCACCGCAACGTCCGGGCGTCGATGTCGAAATCCCAGAAGCCGTGGCCGGCGGCCTGCGAGGCAATGGCCATGCGCGCGTTGCTCGCCTTCGATGCAGATTCGCTTCGCTTTTTCTCGGTAACCTCCCAAGAGACGCCCACCAATCCCGTAACCTCACCGTGCCGATCACGCAGCGGCGCTTTGATCGATAGCCAGACACGCTCCTCCTGATTGGCGACGCCGATAGTCTCCTCGAATTCCTCGACCCGATTGGCTCGCATGAGTCGACGATCGTTTCCCATCACCGCTTCGGCCTGGGAACGATCGCTCAAGAATTCGGCATCCGTCCGACCCTTCACCTCCCCCCAGGGCTTGCCGATCAGGCTCAGCGCGGGCGGATTCGCGAGCAGCATCCGGCCTTCCCTATCCTTTGCGTAGATCAAGCAAGGCGTCGACTCGATGATGGTTTGAAGAAGCACATCCGACCTCTCGCGTTCGCGATTCGCGAGCTGCAGATCCCGCTCCAGCTGCGTTCGAGCTTCGATGAGAAGAGCTTCGTTCACGCGGTTGGCTTCAGCCAACCGTTGCTCCGCCCGCAAGCGCTCGGTCAAATCGCGCGTGACTTTCGCGTAACCGACTAACGCGCCCTCATCGTCGCGCATCGCGCTGATAACGATGGCCGCCCAGAACTGCGAGCCGTCCTTGCGTACACGCCAACTCTCCTCGGCGAAACGTCCCGTCCGAGCCGCCGTCCGCAACCCGTCATCCGGTTTGCCTGCGGCCTGCTGCTCGGCCGTATAGAAACACGCAAAGTGGTGCCCAAGGATTTCCTCGCGGCTATATCCCTTGATCCGCGCGACCCCGGGATTCCACGATGCTACGAGGCCGGACGTGTCGAGCATGAAGATTGCGTAGTCTTCGACGCTTTCGATCAGGGAGGCGTAGAGGTCGATCATACAGCCGCGAGAGCGTGGCCCATGCATCGACGATACGGGGCCTGAGCCGTCCGCGGCGGCACCGGGTACTTGCACGGTGCGCTGAGATCTCCTCGGCATCTCACGCGCCGATGCGTATCACGTTGTTTATGGTAAGGTTTTGTCATAATATGTTCTATTTGTAGAACACGTGATTATTCCCTATATGCCGCGGCGCGGAATGTGCGCCGAAGCGCAAATCGAAATATCGCCGCGGAATCAATCCGCGAAACCATCGAATGTCAAACGCGCCTGCAGTCCTCAGTGGGAGCGAAAGATGCAGTTTGACGTGGTCGGTGCCACGCACTTGGCCCCTGTTACAGCGGGGCGGCTTCGAGTTGCTGTTCGAGGCGGCCCAAGGTTTGCATGGCGGGGAGGACTTGGGCGACGCTGGAGTTGGGCTCGCGGCCTTCGGCGATGGCCGAGAAGAATTCGCGGTCTTGCAATTCGATGCCGTTCATGGAGACGTCGACTTTCGATACATCGATGGGATTGTTCTTGCCGTCGAGGAGTTCGTCGTAGCGCGCGATATAGGTGCCGTTATCGCAAATATAGCGGAAGAAGGTGCCGAGCGGTCCGTCGTTGTTGAACGAGAGGGAGAGGGTACAGATGGCGCCCGACGGGACTTTCAGTCCGATGCTCATATCCATGGCGATGCCGAGCGTGGGATGTTTGGGGCCTTGCAAGGCGAACGACTGGGAGATGTGTTCGCCGGTCTGGTAGCCGAAGAGGTCCACCGTGTGGCAGGCGTGGTGCCACAGCAAGTGATCGGTCCAGCTGCGGGGTTGGCCGAGGGCGTTGGTGTTGGTGCGCCTGAAGAAATAGGTCTGCACGTCCATCTGCTGAATCTTCAGTTCGCCGGCGAGAATCCGCCGGTGAATCCATTGATGGCTCGGATTGAAGCGGCGCGTGTGCCCGGCCATGGCGATGACGCCGGTGTCCCGTTGCACGCGCACGAGCCGCTCGGAGTCTTTGACCGAGTCGGCGATCGGTATCTCGATCATGACGTGCTTGCCGGCGCGCATGCACTGTTCGCCCTGGGCCGCATGGATTTGCGTCGGGGTGGTCAAGATGACCGCATCGAGGCCGGGCTGGGCAAGGCTCTCGGCGAGATTCGCGGTCCAATGCGGAATCTTCCACTGCTGCGCCACCGCGCGCGCCGCCTCGACGTTCGATCCCGCGAGCGAGATGACCTCGATTCCCGGAATCTTCGCCATCGCCTCCAGATGTTTGATGCCGAACGCGCCGTGGCCGGCCAGGCAGACCTTCATGCCGCACTCCCCATCACGCGGCACTCCGATTTTCGAGAATCATCAAGCCGGCCGCGGTGTTGGAGGCCGGCACATGATAATGGCGGTAGATCTCCGCGACGTTCTCATCGAGTGCGCCGCGCATGACGTGCCACATCACCATCTCGACTCCCTCGGACCCCGCTTCGCGCATGTACTCGGTGTGCGTGATCTTGCTCAATCCGATCGGGTCCTTGGTCATTCCGTCGAGAAACGCGGTGTCGAATTGCCGATTGATCAATCCGGCGCGCTCGCCTTGGAGTTGATGCGACATGCCGCCGGTTCCGTAAATGACCACGCGCAGGTTCGGCTCGAATTTCTCCACGGCGCGGCGGATTGCCATGCCGAGCTTGAAGCAGCGGGCGCCGGTGGGCGGCGGGTATTGCACGACATTGACGCACAACGGGATCACCGGAAACGGCCACGACGAGGTTTGGCCGCAGGTGATCGACAGCGGCACCGTCAGTCCATGATCGACCGGCATCTCATTGGCGATCGTCATATCGAACTCATCGAGGATCAGAGATTGCGCCAGGTGCCAGGCGAGGGCGGGGTGGCCGTGCACGAGCGGCACCGGGCGCGGACCGAAGCCTTCGTCGGCGATGGGAAACTTGTCGGCGACGCCGATCAGGAACGTGGGAATGATCTCCAGCGAAAATGCCGAGGCATGATCGTTATAGACTATAATCGCCACGTCCGGAGCCAACTTGGCCAGCCACTCGCGTGCCGGACCATAGCCCTTGAACAGCGGCTCCCAATAGGGTGTGCCCGTCATGCCCCGATCCATGGCGACCCCGATGGCCGGTACGTGCGATACCGCGATCCCGGCGACGATCTTAGCCATTGCCGGCCTCGGGCTCGGAGCAGCTCTTGAAACGGTTGCCGTCGGGACTGCGCCCGCCGGCGAGCATCATCTGTGCGTAGGTCTCCTTCGGCACGCCCGACATCATTCCCGCCACATCTTGGAACGTCAGCCCGTCGCAGAAGGCGATCTTGATGGTGTAGTAAATATTGCCGCCGACTTTCAGCATGCCGAGCCAGTCTCGCTCGAGGACGGTGCGGCGCTGTTCCGGGGTCAGATTAAAGCGATCGAGGTAGGCGCCTTGATCTTCCTTGAAGCGCTTGCGGTTCTCCGGCTTGTTGAGCGACATACAGAACATATTCAAGGCATAACCCATGCGCCCGCGTTCCGCATCGTAGACGTAGGTTCCGGGAATGCTTTCATAGTCGCGTTCTAGGGCCATGTCGTACAATAATAACATGCAGCGATCCATACCCTGTCTGTTCATGCGCGGCGGGACCTCGCGGGGTCCGTTCTTTCTAGATGACGATTTGCCGAGTGACATCGCGCAACGCGATGCCGTGCTGCTCGCGGCGATGGGCTCCCCGGATGCGCGCCAGATCGACGGACTCGGCGGCGCGGATCCGCTGACCAGCAAGGTCGGCATCGTGCGACGGGGCCGCACCGCGGATGTGGACTTGGAATTTCTGTTCGCACAAGTGTCGATCAAGGAATCGCGGGTCGATACCACTCCCAATTGCGGCAACATGCTGGCGGCGGTCGCTCCGTTCGGCATCGAGACCGGATTGGCCCAGGCGCGGGGCGAGGTGACGACCTTGAGGGTACTCACGCGAAACACCGGAACGCTCAGCGACATCGAGGTGCGCACTCCTGCCGGCCGGGTCGAATACGCGGGCGATGCACGCATCGACGGCGTACCCGGCACCGCGGCGCCGATCAACATCAGTTTCTTGGAGACGGCGGGTTCGGTCTGCGGTGCGTTGCTGCCGACCGGACGGCTGGTGGACTGCATCGACGGCGTCGACATCACCTGCATCGATAACGGCATGCCGGTGGTCATCATGCCGGCGGAGGCGCTCGGGGTATCCGGTTACGAGACGCGCGAGCAGCTCAATTCCAACGCCGCGCTCAAACACAAGATCGAAGCGATTCGCCTGCAGGCGGGCCCGGCGATGAATCTCGGCGATGTGACTCAGAAGGTCGTTCCGAAAATGTGTCTGGTCGCAAAACCCGCGGCGGGCGGACATATTTCGACGCGCACCTTCATTCCGCACGACTGCCATGCCGCGGTCGGAGTGTTGGGCGCCGTGACGGTGGCCACCGCGGCCGTCCTGCCGGGCAGCGTCGCCAATCGGTATTCCGTGGTGCCCCCCGGCACTCCCAAGACGCTGTCGGTGGAACATCCGAGCGGGGAATTCACGGTCGTGCTGACGATGAACCCGGCCAATCCGTCCGAGGTCCTGAAGGCCGCGCTGCTGCGCACCGCGCGGCTCATCATGCGCGGCGAGGTGTACGTACCACAGGAGGGCAACCCATGATCGGACAATCCGGAATCGCAGTGCAGAACGTGGCCCGCGCCGACGCCGCGAGCGTGGCGGAACTCGAGAAATACGGAGTCGCCACGATTCACGAGGCCATGGGCCGCGTCGGATTGCTCGCTCCGTACATCCGGCCCATCTACGCGGGCGCCAAAGTCTGTGGCACCGCGGTCACGATTTTCGCGCATCCGGGCGACAACTGGATGCTGCATGTCGCGGCGGAGATGCTGCGGCCCGGCGACGTGGCCGTGCTCGGCACGTCCTCGGACAGCACGGACGGCATGTTCGGCGATCTACTGGCCACCTCGTTCCGTGCGCGCGGGGCGCTCGGCCTCGTGATCGATGCCGGCTGCCGCGACGCCGGCGAATTGCGCGAGATGGGATTCCCCGTCTGGTCAAAGGCGGTGCACGCCAAAGGCACGGTGAAGGCGACGGTCGGCTCCGTCAATACACCGATCATCTGCGCCGGCGCGCTGGTGCATCCGGGAGATGTGGTGGTCGCGGACGACGATGGGGTAGTGGTCGTTCCCAAGGCCGTCGCGCCGCGCGTGGCGGCGGCGGCGGGCCAACGCGAAACCAAGGAAACGGCGACCCGCCGGCGCTTGGCGGCGGGCGAGTTGGGTCTCGACGTGTACGGCATGCGCGAGCCGCTCGCCAAGGCGGGACTCAAGTATTTTGCCGACGAGGCGGCGTTGGAGCGGGATTCGAGTCGATGAACGCCACCGCGAAAAACCCGCTCAAGACCTGTCTGCCGCCCGATCCGAACCCGATCAAACCCGCGCTGGTGCTGCCGGTCGGCGCGTGCGACGCGCACTGCCATGTGTTCGGTCCCGCGGCGGTGTTTCCCTATGCGGCCGATCGCAGCTATACACCGCCCGATGCGCCGGTCGATCAACTTCGCCGGCTGCATGCGCGACTAGGGGTATCTCGCGCGGTCATCGTGCATGCGAGTTGTCACGGTACCGAGATGGCGGTCACTCTGGACGCTATCGCCTCGAGCAAGGGTGCGTATCGCGGTGTCGCGTGCGTCGATGACACGGTGACCGACCGTGAGCTTGCGCGCTTGCACGACGGCGGCATCCGCGGCATCCGGTTCAATTTCGTCAAACACCTGGGCGGCGTCCCGGATCTCGGCGTCTTTTATCGCCTGTTGGCGCGGATCAAACCGCTGGGTTGGCACGTGGTGCTGCATTTCGATGCCGACGACATTGCGGAACAACAGGAGCTGCTGCGGCGCATCGACCTGCCGTTCATCATCGATCACATGGGCCGCGTCAAAGCGGCGGACGGCCTGGACCAGCGTCCGTTTCAGCTGCTGCTCGACTTATACCGCCGCAATCCGCTCGCTTGGATCAAGATCTGCGGCGCGGAACGCGTGTCGGTCGGCCGGCGGCCGTTTCGCGACGCCGTGCCGTTCGCGCAAGCGCTGATCGCGGTGGATTCGCAGCGCATTCTCTGGGGCACGGATTGGCCCCACCCGAACATCACCAAGGACATGCCGAACGACGGCGAATTGGTCGATCTGTTCGCGGAGATCTGCCCCGACCCGGCGCTGCGGGAGCGGATTCTGGTGGATAACCCGACGCGCATGTATTGGACCGACCAATGATCATCGACTGTCACGGGCATTACACGACCGCACCGGCGGCGCTGCAGAAATTTCGCGATGAGCAGATTGCCGGACTCAAGGCGAATATCGATGTGCCCTCGAGCGCGCAAAGCCGTATCAGCGACGATGAGATTCGCGACAGCCTCGAGAATGCGCAGCTGAAACTGCAGCGCGCCCGCGGCACGGACTTGACTCTTTTCTCGCCGCGCGCATCCGCCATGGCGCACCACATCGGCAACGAGACGACCAGCCGCCGCTGGACGGAGGCCTGCAACGATCTGATCCACCGGGTCGTCGGTCTTTACCCTGAGAACTTTGTCGGTGTCTGTCAGTTGCCCCAATCGCCGGGCGTGCCGCCGGTCCACAGCGCCGCAGAACTCGAGCGCTGCGTCACCGAATTGGGGTTCATCGGCTGTAATCTCAATCCAGATCCGTCCGGTGGCCATTGGACCTCGCCGCCGCTGACGGACCGGCATTGGTACCCTTTGTACGAAAAAATGGTGGAACTCGACGTGCCCGCGATGGTGCACGTCAGTTCCTCGTGCAATCCGAGTTTTCATGCCACGGGCGCGCATTACATCAACGCCGACACCACCGCGTTCATGCAGTTTCTGACGGCCGATCTGTTCAAGGATTTTCCTACTTTAAGATTCATCATTCCGCATGGCGGCGGGGCGGTCCCGTATCACTGGGGCCGGTATCGCGGACTGGCCCAGGACTTGAAGCGGCCTCTGTTGGGCGAGTATTTGCTCAAGAACGTATTCTTCGACACCTGCGTCTACCACCTGCCTGGGATCGAATTGCTGCTGAAAGTGATTCCGGTCGACAACATCATTTTTGGATCCGAAATGGTCGGCGCCGTGCGCGGCATCGATCCGGAAACCGGACAGTACTTCGATGACACCAAGCGTTATTTGGACGTGCTGAATTTGAGCGATGCGGATCGGTTCAAGATATTCGAGGGCAATGCGCGGCGGGTGTTTCCCAGGCTCGATGCCAAGTTGGGATAAGGCGGTGATTCCAAGTAGCTCTTGCCAGGCGTGGCTGGAGCGGGTTTCATATGGTTCCATGACCGATCCAATTTCCTCCTCGGCGCCTGCGATGCGCACCGAACCCAATCTGCGCGAAAGCCTTGGAATTTGCTCCAACCAACTCACCATGACCGTGCTGATGACCCCGGACATGGCCAACTTTGCCGGCAATGTCCATGGCGGCTCGATTCTCAAGCTGCTCGACCAGGTGGCCTACGCCTGCGCCGCGCGCTATGCGGGCGGTTATGTAGTGACTCTATCGGTTGACCAGGTCACCTTCCTGCAGACGGTCCACGTGGGTGAGTTGTTGACGCTGCTGGCCAGCGTGAACTACACCGGCCGTACTTCGATGGAGGTTGGCATCAAAGTGTTCGCAGAAGAAATCCACACCGGAGTGATTCGGCACACCAACAGCTGTTTCTTCACGATGGTGGCGGTGGACGCGGAGGGCCATCCGGTGGCGGTACGCCAATTACAACCGAAGACCGAGGAGGAGGAGCGGCGTTTTCGGGCGGCCATCGAGCGCCGGACCCTGCGCGCAGAGACCTCGCGAAAGCTGGCGGGAACGCATCGGTAGGTCAGTGAATCCGCGAAGGTTCGGTCAGGACGCGGCGTCGATCGCGAGCGCCAAGGCGCCGAGTACGCCGACACGGGTGCCGAGGGCGGGCGCCACGACATAGCGGTCCGCGCCGCTCCGTATCTCATCGCGATCGATGTAGCCGCCCAGCCAGTGAGTCATGCGCTCACGAATGAGCGGCAGCAACCGTGTCTGGCTCATCACGCCGCCGCCCATGACGATACGATCCGGCGACAGGGTGAGCACCAGCTGGGCGCACAACTGGCCCAGATAATCCGCCTCGATCTCCCATTGGGGATGTTGAGCCTCGAGATGCTCCAGAGAGGTTCCGCTGCGCGCGAGGATCGCCGGCCCCGAGGCCAAGCCTTCCAGGCAATCGCCATGAAAGGGGCATGCGCCCGCAAATCCGGCATCGAGCGGATGGCGGCGCGGGTAGATGTGTCCGATCTCAGGATGCATCAGGCCGTGTATCGCCGCGCCGTTCACGAGGGCGCCGCCGCCGATGCCGGTGCCGACCGTGACGTACACGAGATTCCTCGCGTCCTGGGCGGCGCCCCACCGATGTTCAGCCAGCGCGGCCGCGTTGACATCGGTGTCGAAGCCGATGGGACAGGAAAATTGCCGCGCGAGCGGCCCGGCGATATCGGTATGGCTCCATCCGGGCTTCGGCGTGTCACCGATGAAGCCATAGCGCGGCCGGGCGCGGTCGAGTTCCACCGGCCCGAAGGAGCCAACCCCGATTGCGGCGAGTCCGCCGAGCGCCCGGCTGCGTTCCTCCAGGAACGCGCGCATGGCACTGAGCGTCGCGACCGGATCGGCGGTCGCAAAGCGCGTCTCGGCGTGGATTTTTCCGGTCGCATCGCCGATGGCGCACACGAACTTGGTGCCGCCGGCTTCCACCGCACCGAAAAATCGCGGCTCGCCCGCCTCGTCGACTTCGCGCATCATGAGTCGGACAGGCTCCCGGCAAAAGGGAGTGATAGGATAACGGTCATGAACGCACTCGTCGAACCCGCCTTGGAATCCGGTATTCCCAGCGCGTCCTCCCGTTCCATCATCGAACGGCTGATCGGCTTCCGGACGGTCTCGCGTGACAGCAATTTGGAGCTGATCGAGTGGGTACGCGATTATTTGCACGGTTTCGGCGCGACCACGCGGCTCACCCATGACGCGACCGGCAAGAAGGCCAACCTGTTCGCGACTCTGGGCGATTCTAAGAAGCCGGGGCTCATACTGTCGGGGCACACCGATGTCGTGCCGGTGGACGGTCAGAACTGGGACACCGACCCCTTTTTGGCGGTCGAGCGCGACGGCAAATTATTCGCGCGCGGTTCGGCGGACATGAAGGGGTTCATCGGCATCATTCTTGCGCAGGCGCCGAAATTCGTCGCCGCCTTGAACGAGAATCGGCTCGATGCGCCGCTGCACTATTCGCTGAGCTATGACGAGGAAGTGGGTTGCTTAGGGGTGCGCGGCTTGATTCGCGACCTGGAGGACAACAACATCCGACCGGCGGGGTGTGTCGTCGGCGAGCCCACCTCCATGCAGCCCATCATTGCCCACAAGGGCACCCATCGCTTCCGCTGCTCGGTGCACGGACGGGAGGCGCATTCGAGCTACGTGACGCATGGCGTCAACGCCATCGAATACGCGGCGCGGCTGATCGTGTTCATCCGCCAGATCGCCGACCGGCTCGCGCAGATCGAACAACGGGATTATGGTTTCACGGTGCCGTATTCCACGCTCTCGACCGGTTTGATCCACGGCGGAATCGCCGCCAACGTGGTCCCCAAGGACTGCGTCTTCAGCTTCGATATGCGCACCCTGCCGCAGGCCTCGCCGGACGCGCTCTACCAGGAAATTCGCGCCTATGCACAAGTGCTGGCGCAGGAGATGCGCGCGGTCGATGCGCAGGCGGGAATCGACCTCGAATGGGTGAGCCAAACGGTCGGATTGGCGGCCGCGGAAACCGACGGCATCGTGCAGTGGGCCATGCAGCTCGCGCGCAGCAGCACCGTCGGCAAAGTGTCCTACGGCACCGAAGCGGGATTGTTTCAGAAAATGGGTGTTCCCACGGTGATCTGCGGTCCCGGCGACATTGCCGAGGCGCATCGGCCGAACGAATTCGTTGCGCTCGATCAACTCGCGCAATGCGAGCGGTTCATGGACCGGATTCTGGACACCGGGTACGCCCAGTGATTGGAGATCCTGAGGCGGCATCGCCTGTGATCACGGTCAAGGGCGCTTGTCCGCACGACTGCCCCGACACGTGCGCACTCGAGATCCATGTCCGCGACGGCGTCGCGATCAAGGTGACCGGTTCGAAGGCGCACGCCCCCACCGCCGGAGTCCTCTGTACCAAGGTGGCGCGCTACACGGAGCGCACGTATCACCGTGACCGTCTGCTGCACCCCATGCGCCGCATCGGCCGCAAGGGGGAGGGGCGGTTCGAGCGGATCAGCTGGGAGCAGGCGATCGACGCCATCGCCGAGCGTTTGCTGCCGATTGCCGCCGATGATCCGGAACAAATCCTACCGTACAGCTACGCGGGCACCATGGGTCTGGTGCAGGGCGAGTCGATGTCGATGCGCTTCTTTCACAAACTCGGCGCCAGCTTCCTCGATCGGACCATCTGCGCCTCAGCGGGCAGCGCGGGTCATGAGATCACGCTCGGGCGCAAAATCGGCATGGACATGGAACTCGCCGACGACGCCAAGCTGATCATATTCTGGGGCTCGAACGCCATCACCTCGAGCGTTCACTTCTGGGCGCGTGCCCAGGAGGCGAAGCGGCGCGGCGCAATTCTCGTGGCCATCGATCCGTACCGGTCGCTCACGGCGGAAAAATGCCACACCCACTTGGCGCTATTGCCGGGGACCGACTCGGCGCTTGCGCTCGGTCTCATGCACGTGCTGATCCGCGAGGGGCTGATCGATCGCGATTACGTCAGCCGGCACACCTTCGGATTCGATGCCTTGCGGGAAAGGGCTGGTCACTATGATCCGAGCACGGTGGCGGCCATCTGCGGCGTCGCCGCGGATGACATCATCGCGCTCGCCCGTCTCTATGGAACCATCAGGCCCTCACTCATCCGGGCGAACTATGGGATGCAGCGAGTGCGCGGCGGCGGTATGGCGACGCGCAATATCACCTGCCTGCCGGCGCTGGTCGGCGCGTTTCGCGACGCCGCGGGCGGAATCTTGCTGTCGACCTCGAATAACTTTGAGGTCGACAGCCAAGCGCTCCAGCGGCCGGATCTCTTGGCGGGACGCACGCCGCGCACGATCAACATGTCGACCATCGGTCATGCACTGCTCGATCGAAGCGCACCCATCCGCGCGCTCATCGTCTACAACTCGAATCCCGTGGCCGTCGCGCCGGATTCGGCGCGCGTGACTCGGGGCTTTGCCCGCGAGGATTTGTTCACGGTGGTGCTCGAGCATTTTCAGACCGATACGGCGGACTATGCGGATATCCTGCTGCCCGCGACGACTCAACTCGAACATGTGGATGTGATCCAGCCCTACGGCCATTACTACATGGTGGCCAACAATCCCGCCATCCGACCTCTGGGGGAGGCCAAGCCGAATACGGAAATCTTCCGGCTGCTCGCCAAAGCCATGGGCTTTGCGGACGACTGCTTCGGCGATTCGGACGAAGCCATTGCCCAGGCCGCGGTGGCGAAGGATTGGGACTTCGATGCGGTGCGCGCAGCAGGCTGGAAACGGTTCGGAGCTCCCAAAGGCGTCGCGCGATTCGCCGACGGTGGATTCGACACCCCATCCGGAAAGGTCGAGTTTTTTTCGGCGCGCGCACAGGCGCTCGGATTGGATCCGCTGCCCGACTACATTGCTCCTCAGGAGGACACCCGCAGCGCCGCGGCGCAACGTTATCCGTTGGCGATGATTTCACCGCCGGCGCGAAATTTCCTCAACAGCTCCTTCGTGAATGTCACGAGCCTGCGTGCCTCCGAAGGCGAACCCTGGCTCGACATTCATCCGGATGACGCGGCGGCTCGCGGCATTGCCGGCGGCAGCTACGTGCGAGTGTTCAACGACCGCGGCAGTTTGGAGCTGCGCGCCCGGGTGACCGACCGGGCTCGCCGCGGGGTGGTCGTAGGGCTTTCGGTTTGGTGGAGGAAGCTCAGCAAAGACGGCAAAAATGCCAACGAGTTGACCAGCAGCGACACGCTCACCGACTTAGGCAGAGCGCCGATCTTTTATGATTGTCTGGTGGAGGTCGAAGCGCTGCCGGCCGCGGCGAATTCCGCACACACACTGGACGCCGCCACGTAGCGGTCATGGACGGCGCATAGGCCGTCGTCGGCGCGCACCGACGCGTAAGCGGAACTCAAACTCCACAACAGCGGGAATGCCGCCTCGACGTCGAGCGGCGTGTGATCGAAATGCCGGCACTCCGTGCAGGACGAGGGTCGCAATGGATAGAGGGGTTCAGGCTTCATCACTGGCCCAGCCGGTTCCAAAAGTCGCCGAACACTTGGGTCGAGAGCACGAAGCCGACGGCCACATTCACCACGACGCCGATGGTGAATGCGTAGAACGGCCGCGCACCCACCGACACGAATTCGCGCAGCCGCGTGGTCAGGCCGATGCTCAAGAACGCAAACGTGAATGCCCAGGTGCGCAGCGCCTGCAGCGGTGCCACGAGTCCCGGCAACACGTCCTTCTTGTACTCCGCATAGTTGTAGCCGCGCGATAGCAGGGCGACGAGGGCGGACGCCACCAGGAATCCGAGCACGAACTTCGGAAAGCGCCGCCAGATTTCCCCGGCGCCGGTCCTGCCTTGCACGCCGGTTTTTTCCCAGCGGGTGGTCGCGATGAGCGACAGCACGAAGGCCCAGACGCCGATCCACATGTCGCGGCCGATGACCTTCATGAGGGTGAACGCGGTGACGGCCGCGTCGGGACCGCCGGCGATACCGGGTACATTGCCCGCATAGCCGCCATAGGTTTGCGCGGCCGCGATTCCGGCCGCGTCGGCAAATTCGGACGTGCCGATCCATGCTCCCGCGACGCCGGTCGAAAGTCCCAAGCTTCTGGCGGTCAGTGGCAGCACGAAAATCATGACCACCGCCCACACGACGACCAGCGAAATGGCGATCGACACGTGTTCCTTCCTGGCGCCCACCGCGCCTCCGACGGCGATGGCGCCCGAGACCCCGCAGACCGCACCACCCGTGCCCAGGGTTGCAGCCAGGCGCCGGTCGAGACCGAGTCGCACGGCGCTGAAATAAATCACGCCGAAGGTGGTGAGTGACACGATGGCCGCCTGGACGATCGCCACGGGCCCCGCCCAGACGATGAGGGTCAACGGCAAGCCCGCACCGAGCAGCACGATCCCGGTCTTGATGTAGAATTCCACGCGCAGGCCAGGATCGAGCCAGCGGGGCACGCCCACGGAATTGGAGATCACGAGACCCAAGGCCAGCGCCACCAGCGGCGGCTCCAAATTGTAGTGAGCCGATTGATCCCAGAGGCCGAGAAAATAAATGGCGCCCGCCGCCAAGTACAGGGTGAGGAATGCGGGTAGATAGCGCGATAGCCTGATTCCAAGCGCAGCGGCGCCGATGCCGAACGCGGCGGCCCACAAGACGAACAGCGCCGCATATTGACCGGCGTGCTGGCGCAGTTGCGCGGCGACATCGGCGGGGTGACTCCATTTTTGCGGAGCGACGGCGATCCACTTGATGCTGCCGCCGTTCACGAACAATGCCACCGCAACGGCGACCAGCCCTAAGCCGATCCAGATGGCCCACCAGTCTTCCTGACGGATCAGTTCCCCCCAAAACGAGGTTCGCGGCGCCGGCCGCGCCGGCGATCGTTCGGCAATCTCCACCATGAGGGACTCCAGTGTCAAAGTTGCGCCTAACCTATGCGCGCGCGGGGCGCCCGTCGAATAGCCAGACGGTATATCGAACTGACGAATGGTTATGACCCCCGGCGACACCGCCGCCGATCGTTTAAGCTTGCGCGATGCTCACCTTGCGAACGGTCGCCGCGCGCCGTTATGTCACTCCGTTGCGGGAGGGGGGATCCCTGCCGGCCATCATCGAAGCCGACGACGATGGTCTGTATGTGCTCAAATTTCGAGGCGCAGGCCAGGGACCCCGCGCGCTGATTGCGGAACTCTTGGCGGGTGAAGTTGCCCGGTTGGCGGGGCTGCCGGTACCGGACATCGTGTTCGTGGAACTTCCGGCGGATCTGGCGCGCACCGAACCGGATGCCGAAATCCAAAGCTTGATCCGTGCGAGCGCCGGTCTGAATATCGCGCTCGACTATTTGCCGGGTTCGGTGACTTATGATCCGTTGATCTATACACCCGATCCGCAGTTGGCATCCGCGATCGTCTGGTTCGACGCCTTCGTCTGCAACGTGGATCGCACGGCGCGCAATGTCAACATGCTGATGTGGCACCGCCGGCTATGGCTCATCGATCACGGCGCCTCGTTATATTTTCAGCACGCGTGGAACGGCGGCGACGTCGATCAACACGCCACGAATCCGTTCGCCTTGATCAAGGACCATGTGTTGCTCAAATTGGCGAGCGAGTTGGCGGACGTCGATGCGCGGATGGCATCCCGGCTGACTGCCGGCGATTTTGCCGAGATCGTGCGCCTGATTCCCGATTCTTGGATACCCGATGATCCCGGGTTCGCGGACAAGGCGGCACAGCGCGAGGCCTACTCAAACTTTTTTACGCGTCGTTTGCAATCTTCCGATGTGTTCGTGCAGGAGGCCATTCGTGCCCGATCTTCGTACCTATGACTACGCGATCGTGCGGGTGGTCCCCCGCGTCGAGCGCGGAGAATTCTTGAACGCCGGCATCATTCTGTCGTGCGACGTCGAGCGGGTTTTACGCGGCGCCGTTCTGCTCGACGAGGAGGCGTTGCTCGCGCTCGATCGAAACGTCGATCTCGAAGTCGTCCGGAGCACCCTGAAGAGCATTCCGGCGATCTGCGCCGGAGGAGCGGGGGCGGGGCCGATCGGCAGGCTCTCGGCGCGCGAGCGCTTTCATTGGCTGGTTGCTCCGAAAAGCACGATTGTGCAGACTTCGCCGGTACACACCGGGCAGTGCGATGACCTCGAAGCCGCGTTGGCTCATTTGATGAACCAAATGGTCCGCAGGTGACGACGGATGCTCGGCGCCGGCGATCGCGTACTTCGGGGCTATAGGACCACGGCAATGGCCATGGCCGTAGGCAACGGCCTACCCGGAATGTAGGCATAGTCCTCTGCCCGGAAGCGCGCGTGGTGGCGAGACTAAGGTTCCTTTACTTTCGGATCGGGGAATTGTCTTATGAAAACGTTCACGCGAATGTTGAGCGTCGCGCCTTTGCTTCTGCTCATGGCCGGCATGGCTAATGCCGCCGGCAAATACACGGATACCATCAATCTGTTCAAGAATGCGGGCGAGAGTGCGTCGTTTTTCCAAAACAGCTATGCCTATGCCGTGTTTCCCACGGTCGGTGAGGCCGGTTTCATCGTCGGCGGAGCGCTTGGCAAGGGCCACGTGTACGTGCACGGCAAGCTGGTCGGTGATACCACCATGGGTCAGGTGAGCGCCGGCTTCCAGGCCGGCGGAAAAGCCTACAGCCAGATCATTTTCTTTCAGGACAAGCGGGCTCTTGATGAATTTGAGTCCGGTACCTTCGAATTCGATGCGGGCGTGAGCGCGATCGCGATCACCGCGGGCGCTTCGGCGAGCGCCGGTACGAACGGTGTGACTGCCAGCGCGAGCGGCGGCGAGAAGGACGCCGCGACCAGCGGTGTCTATCAGAAGGGGATGGCCGTATTTACGATTGCGAAAGGCGGATTGATGTACGCCGCCACCGTGGCCGGCCAGAAATTCTCCTACAAGCCGCGCGGTCAGGGCTGATCGCGGCGCGCAAGCAAAGACAGATTGTTGAAGGAGGGCTACGCCGCGACTGATCATCGCGGCGTAGCCGCGTTCGGGCCGGCAAAATAGTGACGCACTTTCGCGGCGACCTGCGGATCGGTCATCTTGTCTGCTGTCTCGATGGCGACCATCTGGGTCGAATGCTTTTTCTTGAGCATGCGCTGGTGAAGTTCTCCCTTGGCCTCCCCTGGACCGAAGATCAGCACACTCTGGTAGCTGCTGAGCGCGGCGTTCACTGCATCGTAATAAATATTGAGTTCACCGGTGAGCGCCCGTTGGCGGCTGTCATCCGCCGGTACTTGGCGCGCCTCGTAGGCGCCCTTCATAGGTGAATCTCCCGACCGCTCGGGATGCTTCTCGACCCGAGACAGAATCACGGAAGTACGTTCACTGCCTTCCGTGAGCGCCACGATCACCGCCTTGCGGTGATCAATCCAGACACCGGCTTGGCCAGTCATTCTCGTCTCCCCGCGTAGATAATTGCCGCAGCGTGCGCGGCCGCTGCCCCGCGGTCTGTGCGCGGGCGCGCTTAGGGAGCCCAAGCTGCATGGCCGATGGTGGGGCGACGTGCGAATCTCTGCGCTAGAATTGTCGCGGAGGCAGGTTTTCGGTAGACGAGGGAGCAAAGGTATGGACCAATCCGTTCTGCGGCCGTTCTCATGGCGGCGAGAGGTCGTGGCCCGGCGCGCGGCCGCAAGCGACGCGGCCGCCCGCGAAGCGCGGACCACGCTGCTGCGAACAATCACGATAGCAGCCTGTGCGCTGTCGATCGGCGTTGCGGGCTGGATCGGTGATCCCCGCGGCTATTTGGAAACAGACCTGGCACTCGCGCACTTGCTGCGAGGGATGGCCGTGATCAAAGGCATGCTTGCGCTCGCCGCGGTGGGTGCGGTGCTTTGGCGCTTCGGCTGGCCCGTATCCAAACCCGTCGCGTTCGGCTACGCATTCGGATCGAGTGTTCTCACCGGCTCCACCATGCTCATCTGGCAGCTCTCGCTCATTCCGCTCGCGGCCGTGCTGTTTCATGTGGCGGCCGTGTCCATGCTGATCATCGGATGGCGCGAAAAGTAGACTGCATGAATAAAGTGGGTATTCTTTGCCTGTGTATGGCCGCGTCCGGCTGCAGCAGCTTCTCTCCGGACGCGGGCCATGAAATCGTACTCATCGACAAGCCTGTCTTCTTTGGACATGGCGGGGTGGAACCGGAACCGGTAAAAACCGGCCGCACATTCGGGGCGTTGACCACCGATGGCGTGGACGTATACATGCAACCGCAGCGGTTCGATGCCGACTTGGCCGACACGATGACGTCGGACGGCGTGCCGGTCAGCTTTCACGCCATCGTCGCGTTACAGGTCACGGATTCCGTGGCGCTGATCAAGAACTTTGGACCCAACTGGTACAGGAATAACGTGGAACAACCGTTTTGGACCATGGTCCGGCAAGCGGTGCGCAAGCGCGGCATGAACGAAACGGCCATCAGCACCACTGCGCTCGACGACATCGATGCGGAGATCCGCGATTCGCTGACGGCCTTCATCCAAGCCAAGGGATTGCCCGTCAAGCTGATCACCATGACCGTAGGCCGGGCCAACCCGCCGGACTCGATCAAGAACCAGCGCGTGGAAACCGCCACGCAGGAACAACGCATTCAAACGGAAAAGCAGGTCAAGATGGCCGAAGACGAGCGCATGAAGGCCGAGCAGAGCCGCGCCAGCGCGGACAATGCCTATCGCGAAGCCATGCATCTCTCGCCGGAGCAGTTCATTCAGCTCGAAACCATCAAGATGCAATTCGCGGTATGCGGCCCGAATGGCAAGGCCACTTGCACCTTCATTCAGAACGGCGCGACGCCGGTCTACAATCTTTCGAAATGATTGGTGCGAAATGATCGGGCGAGAAAGGATCCGAGACGCGCCGGGGCTGGAGTAGACTTGCGCAATATTCAAGCGGGTAATATCCAAACGAGGTCGCGATGAACAGCGAAAAATTCCCAATCAACCTGAAGGCGCTCGAGCCGCTCAAGCTCGACCCTCAGGTCTCGAAACTCACCGACTCTCAAAAAGCGTCGCTCAAGCACAATATCCAGTTATGCCGCGATGCGATCGTATTCTTCACCGCGCTCGCAGGCGCCAAGGGATTGTCGGGTCACACCGGCGGCGCCTACGACACGGTGCCTGAAGTGATGATCCTCCGCGCGTTCATCGCGAATGGCGCGCCGATCGTTCCCGTATTTTACGACGAGGCAGGACACCGGGTTGCGACGCAGTATCTGCTCAGCGTGTTGAATGGCGCCATGCCGGCCGAAAAGCTGCTGCATTATCGCGAGTTCGACAGTGCGCTGCCGGGGCATCCGGAGAAGTTTCTCACGCCAGGCGTTGAATTCAGTTCCGGACGCTTGGGTCACCTATGGGCATTCTGTAACGGCGTCGCGCTCGCCAATCCCGGCAAGGCCGTCATTCTGCTCGGATCCGACGGCAGCCAGATGGAAGGCGATGACGCGGAAGCCGCACGGCTGACGTTGGCCCAGCATCTGAACGTCAAAGTCATGGTGGACGACAACAATGTGACCATCGCCGGGCACCCGCAGGAGTACATGCCCGGCTATGACCTGAGCCGCACGCTCTCAGGGTATGGCCTCACCACCGAAACGACGATGGGTGAGGATCTCGATGCGCTCTATGTGGACCTTTGCCGGATGTTTCGGGACGACAATCCGCACGCACTGATCATCAAGCGTCCGATGGCGCCCGGAATTGAGGGCGTGGAGGGTACCTCCGAGGGACATGAGGCGGTAAAGGCGGATATCGCGATTCGATATCTCGAGAAGCGCGGCGGCTATGGCGCGGCCATCGAAATGCTCAAAGCCGCCAAGCCCGACAAGAGTCCGCTCACGTACCGCGGATCAAGCGGCGCCGGCAAGAATCGCGACGATTTCGGAAAAATCATCAACGAATTGCTCGACGGCATGAGCGTGGAGGAGCGTCTCGCAAGCGTGCGCGTGTTCGACAACGATCTCGAGGGGTCATGCGGCCTGCAACACATCCGCAAGAAACATCCGGAGATCTTCATCCGCGGCGGCATCATGGAGCGCGGCAACTTCTCCGCCGCGGCCGGCTTCGGTTCCACGGCCGGCAAGCAGGGAATATTCGCGACTTTCAGCGCGTTTCTCGAAATGTGCATCAGCGAGATCACGATGGCGCGCCTCAATTTTTCCAACGTGCTCGCGCATTTCAGCCACAGCGGCGTGGATGACATGGGCGACAATACCTGCCACTTCGGCATCAACAGCATGTTTGCCGACGGCGGCGTGACGCCGGGTCATGCGGAGGATACGACGCGCCTGTATTTTCCGGTTGATCGGCACCAGTTCGCCGCCTGCGTCAAGCGTATCTATCGCGATCCGGGCCTGCGTTTTCTCTTCACGACGCGAGCCCCGGTGCCGGACATCCTCGATGCGGGCGGAAAGCCGCTTTACGAAAATCAGCCGTTCGAGCCGGGCAAGGATTACGTCGTCCGGGAGGCGCCGGCGGGCGGCGGTTACGTGGTCGCGACCGGCGAGACCGTGTACCGGGCGCTCGATGCGGTGATGTCGTTGGCGGAGCAGGGCGTCAAAGTCGGTCTCATCAACAAGCCGACGGTGAACGTGGTCGACGGCGAGATGATGAAGCGACTGTCGGGCGCGCCGTTCGTGCTGGTCGCCGAAGGATGGAATGCCAAGACGGGACTCGGCAGCCGGTTTGGCAGTTATCTACTGCAAGCGGGTTTCAAAGGAAAATATAACCACCTGGGCACCCACAAGGAAGGCAGTGGCGGCCAGTGGCAGCAGATGGGATATCAAGGGCTCGATCCGCAGGGGATTGCGCGCGGGATCAAGGCCTTGTTGTAGCGATGCTCGATACAAAAAGCCTACAAAAAGGCCCCCGCGAGCGAGGGCACGTCGATCAAGCTATCCGAGTGGCGGCGCGGCGAACCTGGAGTTCTGCTGCCAGCCAATCCTCAGCCTCGTGACCCGGCTCGAAGTTACGTCTTTCCGCCAAATAGTAGGCGGCCACGGCGACGAGCTCGCGGTGCTGCTCGTCCGTGACCGGCTCGAGAACTTTGATGGGGCTCGTTGACGCAATCTCAGGTGGTATTTCATAGGAATTGTGGCTGTGCGAATTGGTTTTCGATTTACTCGATCGCGCCGATTGATCTGTTTGGGTTGCCATGGGTGCTCCTTGAGTCTTGGGCGGGGCGAATTCTACGCAGCGAAATTTCTATCAGATGTGGTCTGAGCACGTCTGTGCGCTATCGAACACGACTTGGGACTAGGAACGCCGTCCCACCCGGTAGGTGGCCCCGTCGGGGCCGTAGCGCTCGGCATGCGGTTCGCCAGGATGTTGGTGGGTGTACGACGCCCTCAGATCTTCAGCACCATCAAACAGACGATGATCAGCAACGGCAGGGTCGCAAGAACGCCCCATCGGAGCCAACGGCGGGACAACTCCCAGTAAGCAGCGGGAATTTCACCGTCAGCCGAGAAGCGCTGCGCCAATCGCGACTGCGCGGCTTGCACGGGCAACAGCACGAATAGCCAGATCACAGCCGACAGACCGAACAGCGCCTGTCCCCAAAATAGCCAGCGGGTGTGTAGCAGCGGGAGGTGCACGCTGCCGGCCATCGCGTAGCCACCGATCACGATGAGCGCGATGCCGCCGCCGGTGAATATCCAATCGGTCAGAATCACCAACCGCTGTGCATAGGCCACGGTGGACGCCGCCCGGGTGCGATCCGCCAGAGCTTTCCATAGGCCGGTCACGATGACGTTGCCGAGCAAGAGCACTACGCCCAGGATGTGAACGGTCTTGAAGGCGTTATACATCTCGATGGGGGCGGGATCTTCTGGCACGACAAACTCCTGCTTACACAAGTTCACATATTGTGCTGCACTATGGGTGCTGCACTTAAAGTGCTTCACTAATAGTGATATAATGAATAAACGATATTGTCGGAGCGGCTGCCAATGATCAACCCATTCCAGTACGGCGCTGAGCTCAAGCCTGCTCAGCTCGTGAATCGAAAGCCGGAGATCCGGGACGTGACGCGAACGCTGCTCGAACACGGGCGCTTGTTCCTGATCGGACCTCGCCGCCACGGCAAGACTGCGATCCTGCACGCAGCCTCCCTGGTTGCGCGGCGCGAAGACGCGGTCGTGCTTTCTCTCGATGCAGAAAGCTATGCGGGGCTGGATGAGCTGGTGCGCGCACTGGTGGCGGAGGCGGCTCGGTTCCTGAAGAGCGATGTCGCGCGAACGGGCGAGAAGATTCTGGCCTTCTTCTCGAAGCTGCGGCCGGTGATCTCCTACAACCCGGCGGACGGGGAGTGGAGCGCCACGATCGCGACGGATGACCGACGCGAGCACCTGCCGCTCTTCATCGAGGCGTTGGACGGCGTCGCGCGCCTGGCCCGGCAGGCGGAAAAGCCTGTCGCTGTCGTCATCGACGAGTTTCAGAAGGTCATCGAATGGGGCGGTGATAACGCCGAAGGACAGATACGCGCGGCGCTTCAGCGACACGATGAGGTCGGGTTTGTTTTCGCCGGCTCGAAGACCGCGATGCTGAACGACATGACCTTGAACCCCGCTCGGCCGTTCTATCGCATGGGCGTGCGGCACTTCCTGGGGCCGCTGCCCCGGGAGGAGTTTCGTCCGTTCATTACGCGGGGCTTTGAATCCGCCGGCCACAAGGTTGACCCGAAGGCGGTTGAGGCCATACTCGATCTCGCCGAGGATGTACCCTACAACGTTCAGGCTCTCTCGAGCGTCGCGTGGGACCAGCTACGCGACAAGACCAGCGCTGTTCTCACACCTTCAGTCGTTCACAAGGCGCTCGACCTTCTCGTGTCGCGCGACAGCCCCTTTTACGTGACACTGTGGAACGGTTTGACGGATGTGCAAAAGCGGCTCCTTCGCGCGGTGATCCACGAACACGGCGTAGAGCTTGCGTCGAACGCAGCCGTAAAAAGCCACGGGCTTGCCGTCAGTACGGTGAGCAAGACTCTGCGGTTGTTGGAGGAGCGACAGATTCTGCGCCGTGAAGAGCAGGAGAAACGCCTGAGGTGGCGGTTCGAGGACCCGTTCTTTGCCGCTTGGGTCGCGCGATAGCGCAGACCCTCCGCGAACATCGGCGTCAGCATCAGGCGGCATAGGATGCCGGATGAGGCTGAGCGTATTTTGATTTAAACTCGTGCTTTTGATGCTGCCTGTGGCCATGTGCCGGGACAAGGATTTTTCGTGCGTAGCCATCTTGCATTCTTACTGATGTCTCCACTTCTATTCTGCGTCGCTCCCTCCGTCGACGCCGGCGTTTCCCCGGAGATGCAGAAGGCAATCCGAGCGAATACCTTCGAAGTTGTAATGAAGAAGCCGGAAACTGATACCGCGCAGTACGAGAAGCCGTTGCCGTTGGAGTTGCTTCCGTTTCATGAGCGAAATGACGGTTACAAGTCTGTCGGCACCGCGTTCGCCCTCGGGCACAACACGTACGTGACCGCCGCTCATGTCTTCGATATAGGGATCAACAGTCAATACGGCGCGCCGGAACTGCGGGGATCTGATAACACCGTGTATGCGGTCGATCGCATCTTACGGTTCTCGCAGCATGAAGACTACGTCGTGTTCTCTCTCCTTCATGATCCCTCTCCGGTCGGGTTTCCGGTCAATCGAGACCCGCACATCGATGAACCCGTGTTGGCCGTGGGTAATGCGCTCGGTGAAGGAATCGTGATTCGCGATGGTTTGTATACCTCGGCGACGGAGGAAGAACAGGACGGTCAATGGAAATGGATTCGATTCTCCGCCGCGGCCTCTCCCGGAAATAGCGGCGGCCCTCTGCTTGACGTCGAAGGCAACGTGATCGGTATCGTAATCGGCAAGTCGCCGAACGAAAATCTCAATTTCTCGCTGCCGATCGGGAGGGCACTCATTACGGATGAGCCAATGGCCAAATTCAACCAGCGGGTGCTCACCAGCTTGCCATACTTGCACGGCACCTATACTTACAGTTATCAGGATGGCTTTAAGCTGCCCCTGGCATGGCCTGCCTTCGTGGACGCCTATCAATCACTTCTCGCTCGTCATGACGACGCGGCGCGGACTGAGCTTTTGAAAGGCAGTCGTGATTCAATGTTTCCGCAAGGGCCGGGGTCCGACTCGTTGCTCTTCGAGCCCGATCCGAATGAATTCAACCCATACCTGATTACGCAGCAAGACGATGGGGCCTGGAGTGCGACGAAACCAGACTTTGCGCAAACCGATCTGTCAGGCGACGGGTCTGTCGGTGTCGCCACCGTCGCCGGCGCAACCTTGGTCCGCCTGGTTCGTTCGAATGCCGCCACGGACGACGCGTTTTATAGCGACTCGCGAGCCTTCATGGATCTGGCACTGAAGGCGCTCAATATTCGACGCCCGATTGGACAGGACCAGGTGCGCATCACCTCGTTGGGAAGTGCGAAAACGGAAACGTTATTCACGGATCGATATGGTCGGAAATGGCAGGAGCGCGTCTGGGCTGTCCCATTCTTGGACATCTATGTAGTGGGTGAGCTGCTCCCGACGCCCGATGGCTACGCTGCGCTGATTGGCTACGTCCCGTCGCCATATCTTCGCGAAAGCCAAAGTCGCCTGCGTCTGTTGACCGGACAATTCGGCATTTCACTGCGCGGTTCCCTCAAACAGTGGCAGGCGTATCTGCGCCGCCGCAACACGATTCCGGACGCCCTGAGCGAAGTCAAACTCGGTGCGTCACCGGAGTGGACTTTTAAATCACCCCGCGTCACCTTCGCTGTGCCCACCTCCGCCTTGGCGTTGACCGAGAACAGCTTACTGACCGTGACGATGGGATTTGCGCGGAATGGGGCGCTCGGAGTATGGGAACTCGATGACCTCTGGTGGTTTAAGGATGAACGCATGGACGCTGCCGTCGGCTTGTGGCGCAGGCAACGCCCTCCGACGGCGGCGAAGCTGGAGTTGCGTAACATGTTCGCAAATATGCGCGAATGGCGAGCGCCATACGACGGCGAACTCATCCGTGATACTGCCGAGACCTTCTCGATGACACGGATATTGGAAGTGCCGGGCAAGTCCGCTGGGACGATATCCGGCGATTTGCTCTACGGTCTCACCCTGCGGATGGTTGGTCATCCGACGGTCCTGGATGCGGATCGGAATTTACAGAGTGCAATTGAGAGCACGCGCATTTTAGAACACGGAATTGGGGCCGACATGGCGGGTGCAACGACCGTAAACGCGGCAGCGGATGATTCCGCGGCCGGCTCGTGGCAACAAATGCTCGCGGTTGCGGAGCAAAGCGACGCTACATTTGGTAAAGACATCCGTGGTCACACATGGAGCCAGGATCTTCGCGACTTCTACTCTGCGTATAAAGCTCGAGCAAAATCCAAGGCAGTTGGTACCATCGCCGATCTAGAGTCTGATCCCCAAGAGCGGCAGCGATTTCAAAGTTTGGTGGAGTACTGGAAAAACTACCCAAGTCTTTCGCACAATCGCGACATGTGGAGCAGCTACCTGTCTCGGAATGGAATGCCGCCAGACACGCCGCATGACGCAACAGTCATGGCCGCCGAGAATTCATTGATTACCGCGTTAAACGGCGGCACTCCGACTCCGGAGTGGACTGCGCGCGCACAAGCATTGCGAAGTGCGTACATCGAGGAGCGTAATCGCCTGGTGAAGGTCAGGCAAACTGCATCGGTCGAGTATCGCAAACGTATTTCGCCCTGTCCCGCGCCCGCTGAAAAGACATCCGGGAAACGCCTTCCATCGTATAGCCGGATGAATCGATCTCTGGAGGATTTCTGGCCCATCGAAAGCAAACGCCTCGGCGAAGAGGGCACTGTAATGATTTCTCTTCACATCTCAGCAACTGGCTGCGCGCTATCCGCCGGCATCGCTGGTGCGTCCGGCTCGGAGATGCTGGACGAGGCGGTGATGAAATTCTATGAAACTATCGATTTTTTTCCCGCCGAAATCGATGGTAAAGCAATTGAATCGACTGTCTCGCTGCCGGTCGTCTTCAAACTTGCAAGACAGCCATAGTGATTCATGAACGCATTGAGTTCAGCCGATCGAGCCGAGTTGATTATCGGCGGAGCTGCATTGGGCGCGGCGTAAAAGTGATTGCGCTGATCGAACGCGGTGAAGGCAGGAAGCCGCATTGGAAAACAATGACCTTGATTGCGGCTCGGGGGTCACCGGTGGTGTCCACGACAGATACCCATTTCGAGAAGCCGTGGTCCCTTTCGAGTGTAAATCAAATAAAACAGTTACTTATATAAAGTACCTCAAGTCGATTATGATATAGCCAGTGAAATTTTGGTGACGGCCCCTCGTCCAGCAAGACAAGGCAGAAGCGAAGCGGGGGGGTGACGCCCACATTTCGCGAAGCTCCACCACCAAGCGTCGTCACCCAAGCAACTGGCTGAGAAGCACGATATTCAGCAGCAGGATCAGCAGCGTCGCCGCAGCGGCCATCCGGGATGTGATCTTTGTTTGTACATACTCGCCCATGACGGACTTGCGTGCGGACAATACGACGAGTGCGATCATCGGCAGCGGCAGCACGAAGCTCAGCACCACCTGACTGAGGATCATCGCCTTGGTGGTGTTGCAGCACAGCGCGACAGCAAAGGCTGGAACCATCGTGATGAGACGGCGCAGCCAGACAGGGACGCCAAAGCCGATAAATCCCTGCATGATGACCTGACCAGCCATCGTACCGACGACGGAACTCGAGATGCCGGACGCCATCAAGGAGACTAAAAATACACCGGCCGCAGTCTCGCCAAGGGCCGGAATCAGCGTGCGGTAAGCGTCTCCGATATCAGCTAGACCCGGCGCCGACTTGCTGAATGCCGAGGCCGACATCATCACCATGGCGAGATTGACCAAGGCCGCCAGACCAAGCGCCACCACGATCTCGCGGTTAGAGAACCGTAACAGTTTGCGGCGCTCTCGCTCGGTGCGCACGGGCGTGCGATTCTGAGTCAGGCCTGAATGCAGGTAGAGGGTGTGTGGCATGATAGTCGCGCCGATGATGCCCACGGCGAGTGTAATCGCCTGCCCATCTTGCAATTCCGGGACGACGCTGTGGAATAGCGCGGCATGCCAGTCCGGCGGTACGATCACCAGCTCACACAGGTAACTTAGGCCAATGATGGCGACGAGCCCGGCTATGACAAGTTCCAGGGGCCGGAAGCCGTGTTTGTCGAGCGCTAGGATCAAGAGAGTCAGCAGTCCCACGGCCCCCATACCCCAGACCAGGGACACATGCAGCAGCAGCGAAACCCCCAGCGCACCCCCGAGAAACTCGGCGAGATCGGTTGCGATGGCGGCGATCTCCGCTGCCATCCACATCACAATGACTACCGGGCGCTTGAATTCCTGGCGACACAGTTGGGCAAGATTCCGACCGGTGACAATTCCGAGCTTTGCGGACATGGACTGGAAGAACATCGCAAGCACACTCGCGCTCAGCACCACCCATAGCAACTGGTAACCGTAGGTCGAGCCGGCCTGAAGGTTCGTCGCAAAATTACCCGGGTCCATATAGGCGACCGACGCGACGAGCGCGGGTCCGGCATATGACAGAAATGCGCGCCAACCTCTGGGGCCGCCATGGCCCGGTGCGGCAAACCCGATCCGCTCGGTCCCGCCGCCGGCCACGGCGAGTCCTGCATGAGGGATTATTTTCGAGTTGAATCTCGACACAGCCGCACCTTGCTTAGCCCCGCCGGAGCAGGGTGATACCTGAACTCATCGTAAAGATAGATCGTGTCCATGCTTTGCGGAAATCGATTGATGAGATGGTGTCGATAGACCACCTCTATCGGTCGGATCAGAGGGCCTGCCACAATTTCATCATCATTCCTCGCCAAGGCTATCTGCCGGAAAGATCCAAGGTGGTCACCAAAATTTGGTTGTAGCGACAGGTGTCGCTCCAACTAAATTGTGGTAACCCGAACTCAGGAAATACGGGTACCTAGCGGTACGACCGAGTGCCATTCGGCTGGTCTTAGACGGAATTTAGCCTTTTCAGGAAAATAAGTGTGGCAGCGCACAGATGGATGTCAATGGTACTCACAGTATCGGCGGTGCGCTCGCCAACCGCTGCGCGTTGCGTCGACCGCCGGGCCTTCAGTCTTTGGAGTTTTTTTGTTTAACCACGTGACTTGGCTTTACCAATGCGATCCGCGGCGTTCGGCCATCTACGCGCTCAACGACGTTGACGTAAAGGCGCCGCCTGAAGTTGTGTGGCAGCTGCTCGTTCGACGGCGACGAGGCAGGTTCGAGCACCTACCACGGCTGGGTCATCACTCCCACCAACGATGGTTGTCATGTGCTAACCGAGGAGACACAGCAAGGCCCTTTTCACTCGGGGACCGGAAACTCTTATGTCCTTGACGAAAGAACTCGGTCGAAGCGTCAAGCCTTCAATCACTTACCGGCGACACAGCTCGGGACCAATCCAGTCGTCAAGGTCGGGCAACAGGTTGTCTTCGTATCAAGCGATGATGCGGACGCCAGCGCGTCTATCGCGGCCCTGGCGACTCAGCTTGGCTTCGCGCCAATCGAACTTGACAGGCTCGACCAAGGTTGCGCACCTCTTCACGTCCTCGGACGCCGGCCGGTCGGTCTTTTGTCTCAGACTTTGGTCACGCTCGGCTAATCTAAACCGTCGACTGAACGGCCGGGCTCATCCCAAGCCAAGAGAACCTTTTTGGGTCCGAGGACCGACACCTCAGTGGGGGACATCGTGAATCGATTCGAAGGTAAAGTTGTCATCGTTACGGGGGCCGGTTCGGGCATTGGTGCCGCCACAGCGCGCCGTTTTCTGAAGGAAGGCGCATTAGTCACGCTCAATGGCCGACGGCCACACAAGCTGCAGGAGACGATCGCGGGATTCGATTCCGCCAAATCACTGGTGCATCCTGGAGACGTCAGTGACGAGAAGTATGTTAAGCGCCTCGTGCAAGACACGGTCACACGATTTGGCAAACTTGATGTGCTGGTCAACAACGCAGCGACGGCGATCTTTGGTCCTTTTGAGAAGACCAGCACACAGGACTGGCGTAAGGTGATGGCGACTGACATCGACAGTGTCTACTTCGCGTGCCGTGAAGCGCTGCCTCATCTTCTGAAAACGAGGGGTTGCATCGTCAATCTCTCGTCCGCATCGGGTCTGGGCGGAGATTGGGGTTTGAGCGCCTACAATGCAGCCAAAGGAGCAGTCACGAACTTCACGCGCGCCTTGGCGCTAGAGTATGGCTCGCGTGGCGTGCGCATCAACGCCGTGGCGCCTAGTCTCACCACGAGTGAGGCCACTGTCGATCTGGTGAACAGCGAAGCAGTCATGGCAGCCTTCGTAGAGCGCCTCCCGATCGGCCGGGCCGCAACACCAGATGATATCGCGGGTGTGATTACCTTCCTCGCGAGTGAGGACGCCGTCTTCGTCAATGGAGTGATTCTGCCGGTCGACGGTGGTCTCGGCGCGTCCAACGGGCAACCTAATTTCCTTGCGCTTCTCGGGTAGAGGAACGAAAGAAACTGCGCCCTTTTCGGTGGATCGCTTACCATCGCAGATGGTCGATAGACACATCTGCGATAACTTCGCGTCCATCCGAACGGCCGGGCATTAATGGCTACGAACTCTGACGCAGCACATCGAGGAAAATGCCGCGCGTCGGATCCACGAACTCGACTAAGTTGTTGTCTGGATCGAAGACGAAAATCGTGCCGATGCCGAAGGTGAGGGCTTTTGAGTCCGTGAGATCTTGGCGGTCTTCACCGGTTATATGGGCCAGGGCCGCCGGCAGAGTACTGGGGAGGCCGAGGCAGGCGAGGTTCAGCAGTCGTTGAGCCACGGGTACCTCGCACATCCCGGATGCCTAAGAGGTGTCCTGGATATCGAAGCGACCGACCTTGCCTTCTTGAAAGTGGAAGACATGCCAGACGGTTTTGTCCCTCAGCCCGTGCGTTTGACCTTGCAGCGGCCTGCCCTGCGGATCGCGGACGGACTGACGAACCTCGACAACGAGTGAACCTTCTGGAACTCTGTCGAAGCTTACGGGCTCGACGTGCGGGCTGACGATGGTCCATTGGCGCGTCCAGTATTCACGGACGCCCTCGCGGCCGCGGACGTGACCCCCATCCATGCCATTGGCCCAAGCGACATCATCGGTGAGTGCGACAAGGACACCGTCAATGTCTCTCGCATTGAAGCAATCATACATACGCTTGAGGACTTCAATATCGTTGTCCATTGAAACGTGTCCTTCGGATGAGATGGGCGCGTCGAGCTGCTGCTGCACGGGCAGCAGGAGTATTATATAGGGCCCTATGGGTATGTAAATAGGCTCCTATGCAAAAGAGGCTACAGGATATCGAGGTTCTTTCAACGCCGGGACATCTGATCAGCCTGGCAGCGCGGGCGTTCGAACGTTTGAGCGAGCTGCGCCTCAAGCCGCTCGGTTTCGGTGTGGGTTACCTACCGGTCCTTGTTGCGATAAAGGAGGGGAAGGCCCAGTCGCAACGGGATTTGGCTCGATTCGCCAGGGTAAAGCAGCCCTCGATGGCGCAGATGCTGGCCCGCATGGAGCGGGATGACTTGGTCCGACGCACGCCGGACCCGGATGATGGACGCAGCAGCCGTATCTCGTTGACAAAAATTGCACACGCTCGTCTGCCGGAGGCATGCGCTGTTCTATTTCAAGGCAATCGGGAGGTGTTAAGCGACTTCACGGATGAAGAAGCCGCACAGCTCATCGGCCTGCTAATGCGACTGATCAAAAACCTTGACAGCGTCATAAATGCTGATGCCGGACGGAATTCTCTTCTACCAGATGCGCCCGCAAAAAGGCGCCGATCAACTCGAGCGCCTCCTTAGCCGCGCGTAACAAAGCAAGATTGGCGGGAAAGACGTGGATCATGCCCTGCCAGACGTGCAGCTCCGCAGTCCCACCGATCTCCTCGACTTGAGTAGCGTAGCGTCGCGCATCGTCGAGCAACACTTCATCTTCTCCGACATGCAGAAACACCGGTGGCACGCCCCTCAGATCGCCATACAGGGCAGAAGCACGAGGATCGCGAGGCTCCTTGCCCCCAAGATATAAGCGAGCCCCTGTAGAAAGCACGTCCAAGCTCAAGAGAGGGTCGGACGATGCTTGAGATTTCATGCTCTCGCCGGCGAGCGCGAGATCTATCCAGGGTGACATGACTGCAACAGCTATGGGAGCCCTAAATGTTTCAGCCGATTCTTTGCTGGATTGCACTCCAACGAGCGCCAGTGCCAGTCCGGCACCCGCCGAATCACCCGCGAGTGCAATGCGAGTCAGGCCCGATGCGATGAGCCCACGGTATGCAGCTCGCGCGTCGTCATATGCGGCGGGGAACTGTCGCTCGGGCGCCAAACCATAGTCCGCTACAAAGGTTGCCGCCCGTGCTCGCGTTGCAAGCTGGCCGGCAAAATGTCGATAGGCACCGGCGGAGCCCACCACATACGCACCGCCATGGAGATACAGTATTGCCGCTCCCGCGATAGCATCGGCCGGACGACACCACCATCCGGCAATTCCGCCGACTGTTGCGGCCTCGTAGGCGACGCCATCGGCCGCCGGGGTCTTCTCCATCAGCGCATCAAAGCCTGGCCGGGCATCTGGCTCGAATTCGATCTTGGGCTGAAGTGCGATCATCCCACGCATCGCGAGCATAGCTGCGCGATCGAGCAGGTGTTCTTTGTGATAAGTCATTGTCATAGCACACGCTCCGTCAATAGAGTTTCATCAACGGATCTCGTTCATGGTTTCAGCAGTTCCGTTCGATATTTCGGCGCCAGTGTTTTTGCCTTTTTCATAAACTCCGCTTGCTCGTCCTTGCTTTGCTTGGGAGCCGTAGCAGTGCGACTCTCGAGCGGTGTTCCGATGCCCATAAAGAATTCCTCTTGCCCGGCCGGCGAGCACATACAAAGCATTCGCGCCCGCTGCCCGTCGATGTTGGTGAAGAAATGCGGTGCGTTCGCTGGAATGTTCACGGTCATGCCGGCTTTGACGACATGCTTCTCACCGCGAAAAGTGAACTGGATCTCTCCCTCCAGGATCTGAAACATCTCCTCAAAGTCATGGCGGTGCGGTCCTGGTCCACCGCAGTGGGGTATGTTCATGTCGATGAGGCTGTATTTGCCAGCCGTTTCCGCACCCGACAGCAGAATGGTGTACGTGTCGCCGACGACCGCAACATGCCGAAGCGCCGGATCATCTGGATCGATCAGCGACAATCGTCTCGATGGATCGTCCGCCGGAATGGTCGAAGCGGGTTGGGTAGTTCGGTGTGCAGTATCAATCATGGTATGCCCCTGTGTGTAATCGACGAAAAATATCAAGCGGCCTTGGCGGATCTAACAGCCATGGACAGGATGTGTTTTATGACCGCATCGGGTTGTTCCTCAGGCAGGAAATGCCCGCTGTCGAACAACGTGTGTACCTCGACGTGCTCTGCCACGAGTTTCACCATGTCGCCTACCTTCGCTCCAAGACCGTTGATGGAGCCGCCAAGGGCAATGATCGGCACGCTGACCTTCTTGAAGGTTAATGGTTCGGTCTGTGAGATGCTCGTGAAGGCGGCGCGATAAATGCCCATGGCGCCTAGCACCCCTTCTCGGCCCGAGAAGGTGCGCAAATATTCGTCGATGGTCGATGCCGCAATTGCTTTCGGGTCGGCCGTTGCGCCTTCATAAAACCAGGTGAGGAATGCTCGCTCGTTACCGACCACCAAGCGCTCCGGTATTCCCGGCGCGAGGGGGAGTATCCACCACCACATCGATCCTTTGGCCATCGCTTGCGGCGTATAGGTGAAGATGTTCTGCAGCACCTCCGAGAGCATGACCGGTGCTTCGAGGTAGAGTAGGCCAGCAAGCTCTTGCGGATGATCTGCAGCCCAGATCAGCGCGGGCGGGGCACCCATGTCGTGCGCTGCCAGGATGAGTGGTCGACCGCCGCCGAATCCGATCTCATGGACGAGCCCACGAAACTCCTCTGCCAGCGCCCGATTGTCGTACCCAACGTCACCCGCCGGCTTGTCGCTGTCGCCAAACCCTCGCATATCTGGAATTAGGACATTGAGGCCCGCCTTAGAAAGCGCCGGCGCCACCTGGCGCCACTCGTAGCTCGTGCTGAGAAAGCCGTGCCAGAGGAGCGCGGGCTGACCGCGAGGATCGCCCCCTATCCAGTAGTGCAAGCGGATGCCTTTCACGGTGACGGTTTCGCTACGAAATCCTGGGATCGCAAGGGGCTGAGATGTGGATGTCATACCGTGCGCTCCATCAAGCTGGCAGCATCGGCGGATTCGCGGAGATCAGCGGTATTCGAGCGCGGGCTTTACCGGCTAATCGCCCTGGGGCCTCCTCATCGTTATCGATCGCAATGACCGTATCGCCATTGGCCAGAAAACGCTCGACAAACAAGGTACCCAAGCCACCGGCGGCACTTGTGATCACGACGATTCGATCGGCATTCATGATCGCTTTTCCGCTGCCGAGAGCTCCATGAAGAAGGACCGCAAAGTCCTCGGCTCGCGGCCTAGAATGGCTCTAAGAGTCAGAGAATTGCCGACGAGACCGTGCGAGTCATACCAGTGGATCATCTTGCTGATGCCGCCGGGAGGCGAATCAGCGCGGGTCCCGTTTGGAGGCTGGGGACTTGCAGGCGCACGGGTTTTCGCCGCCTTGATGTCGCGTCCCACTACGTCGCTGACGATCCGGGCGACGTCTGTGCGATCGTGCCATCCGTCAGCGCACAGCTCGTATGTGCCGAAGTTAAGCCTATTCTCCAGCAGCGCGATCGCGGCGACGTCTGCAACGTCTCGATAATCAACTCGGCTGAAGCGGCTGGCGATAGACCACGGTTCTGACAACACACCATTTTGGAGGACGTCCTGCCAGCCTTGGGCGTAGTTTTGGAAAAACATGGCCGGATGAAGTAGAACGAATTCCATATTGGAATTGATCAGCGCTTCTTCAACAGGAATCTTTGCCTGATGATTTTCGAGTTCTGTTAAGACGGGATGTATGACCGAGGAGAACACGAAGCGCCGCACGCCCGCCCGCGTGGCCGACCTGACGAAGTTCTCGCCGACCGCCGCTTCGTCAGACAAGAAAGCGGGTGCGATGTAAAACACCGCATCGACTCCCTTCAGAGCCACATCCACGCTCGTCTGATCCCGCAAGTCGCCGACCGCGATCTCTGCAGCGCCTTTCGCTCGTACGGCGCCTTCCAGCTCGGCATCTTTAATAAATGCGCGGACGAGGCCGTCACGACGTGCGAGCGCGGGCACGACCATGCCGGCAAACTTCCCTGCGGCACCGATGGCGAGAATAAGGGGCTTCTTGATGGAGAATTCCTTGAATACTGAACGGAGGAGGTCGGGTCCGCAAATTCCATTTGGCAGCAAATGCAGATCGGCGTATGTGCGTTGGAGTACTCATAACCCCGAAAACTGCGCGAATTGATGCGAACGCAGTGTTCCACAGGCTGAACCCCCATCCCCGAAATAGCTGCTCAATCCGCGCTTGACGTCTTCAAATCGCGACGCAGGCCGGCGCGCTCGGGGGCCTTCGATGCTCGTCGGTTTCCCTCCCGCCTCACGGCGCATAATTTAACATAATATATATTATGCGAAGTATGCATATAGAGGCCAAGTTAAAATGTCCGCTTTTA
>Ga0209611_10001953_pt1 | contig 36026 bp, 27 predicted proteins | sample S1TSphgellanicum_3_FD_187693 | JGI IMG/M metagenome (GOLD analysis project Ga0209611, IMG submission 187693) | Host-associated microbial communities from peat moss isolated from Minnesota, USA - S1T2_Fc - Sphagnum magellanicum MG (SPAdes) (version 2) | ecosystem: Host-associated > Plants > Peat...
GGAATGTGTGTGAGAGAGAGAGAGAGAGAGAGGAAGCAGTGTTGTTGTTGCATGTGGATAAGGTAAATTTCCTCTTTTGCCCTTTTACACTTTTTTTCCCCCTCTCCTCGATGCGGCTGCATGTGGTGGATTGGAAGGTCCAGATTCAATAGCCAAGAAATTAAAGGAGTGCCCATCTATCATTTGTGTAGGTGGGTATCAAGTATCAACTGACTTATTGGGTAAACCCTAAAAAGAGCCTGAATGTTCGAACCACCAAATTGAAACCATAGATGGTCGTCTATTGTGACTGACGCATAAGTATTAATTAGTTACGGGACCCCCAAAGTTCAATTTTTGTTTTGTTTTAGAGTGACAAGCATCTTTGATTGGCCCATCATTAAAAAAAAAAAAAATTTTTTTAACTTAATTGAAGCTTTGGACAGCCTCCTCTCTCAAAACAGAGATGTTGTAATCTCCTCATTTGGGCTGCTTATATTGGTTGCAAGAATTAAAACTTAAGACAAAGGATAGGGGATAAAGTGAAAAGCCATTGGAACACATTGAGAACTTGGGGAACTCGTTGAGAACTTCATGGGAACACATTGAGAACAACTAAAGTCCAACACCCTCACCGTCCCCCCCAAAAGAAAAACCCTGGTCATGAAGTATCACAATTGGTGTATATATATAACTTTACCAGGGCTTATGTGGCCAGGAACGCACCAGTGCACCATCTATTTGAAACCCGTTATGACGAGTGTTGGGCGGGTATGGAACACGTGCTCCGACTTCATCTGGGTATCATCCGGTTTTCTCATAAAGAATCCAACCAGGTAGGCTACATCCAGGTGAGACCTGCCCCCTTGGTTCTCAATTCAATGAGAACTGCTCATTTGAGAATCATTCTATAAATTAAAAAATGTAACACACGAGAATTGTCTTAGGCATTAAACAAACTCAAAGAAGCTTCTCAATTTTAAAGGTCTAAAGATTAAGGAGCTACCTACTCTATGGTAGATAATATACAATTCCTTTTTCTTTATTGATTATGGGTGTATAATGCCATAAGCATGTAAAGTTTTCATTGAAAGGGAATACATCAATATTCTATTATAACACCTTGATTATTCTAATATACAATTTTTTTAAAAATTGATTATGGGTGTGTAACACCATATAGCACCATATTTTGTCATGTATTTTTTGCCCTAAAATATAGCATGTATTGTGTATAGGTGAGTTAAAAAAAACCCCAAATCACATTATTGCATTGTTACCAACACATTAGGGAGCATCAAAAATAGTGTCAATCAATGGGGATCACTTTGAGCTTTGAAAGGGAAAACGCCAATATTACCTCAATGGATATAAAATTTAAAAATGCATTTACTTTTCATTTAGTGATTTTATAGCCTAGGGGGTCCAAAACCATGAGGGTTCATTTTTGATTAAATTTTTTTTAGCATATAGGTAGACTATACAACCATATTACAACATAACATTTATAATATTTCTCATTTACATATAATCTTCAAATATGAAACCTTACATTTTTTTTGAGATAGTATCATCCACATGTTTAAAGTTGAATTTCAATGAGAAAATTATTCCCCAAAAGGGAATTCATCATACCCATTTAAAGATTTTGCTTTATAAAGATCACTCATAAAAGACCATGAGGTTTCCACAATAGTATCAATAATAATCTACACATTATATTTATTTCCTCAAAGTTTTTTTTTCATATATGGTACTTTTATGAGTCTTGATAACAACTAACAACACCAAATTATTGATTACAAATTATGAACCTAAAGCTCCAATCATTACCCTTTATATATCTGAAGGAACAAAATGGATGATTGGTTAATCAAATTCATTTACATCTATTCCCCATTTATCATCCTTTTATGTCAAACCAATCATCACATGCCACATATAACGTTTCATCTTTCTATGGATAGATTTTACACTATTTGGAATTTAAAATTTGGTTAAATTTACATATTTGATCTCCCATTATTATTAACCCAAAACAATTATCTAAATTGTTCATAAATCAAACCTTATGTTCTCCCTAATCAAAATATTCTCATTGTAGGGCCCATAAGGTTCATTATTTTATTCCCCATGTTTATCCATACTATTATTACAAGTCATAGTATTATTATTTACAATTATAACTTTTAGTAATTATTTTGTTGTTAGAGTTCCATAGTTAAAAATAAAAGTCGTAATATGACATCATGGTCATTATCAAATTTAGGGTGTTAAATACTTAATATTTAAATCAATTTTTTTATTACTTATGATTGCAAATAATAAGATCTGAAATTGATAACAACATAATATTTAATTGTGTATGCCCCTACTTTAGTGTAAACATTAAATAACTATTTGTTTTGTTACATTAGTAAGATGACCTATAACAGGGTTTTATTTCTTCAAATTAAAAAAATGCACAAATGGCAACAATGAGCCTTCATGTAAGCTTGGAGTAGGAACATGTGATTTCTTGGTCACTTGTTGATTTCATTTTTGACAACCCTAATTCAATGAAAGTAGGTCTACAATTTATTAAAAGCTAGGAATCCCAAAAAATATCTATGTATTCTTTTTAACCAAGATAAAAACAACTAAAATAAAATTTGAACCTTTTGTTAAATACCTCATACAAACCCTTCCCTTTGCAAAGATTTGTTTTGCAACATTTAGTTCCTTCATCCCCATTAGTTTTTTTTTTATTGGCAATTTATTGCCAAATTGTGAAATGTGGTAGTGACCTTGTGAAATTAATTAATGAAAGACTAAAAGGGCACTGCCAGTTGAGCACCTTTTTCATTGATCTTATAACTAGTACATCATATTAACTAATGCTATAAATATTGTTGTAGCCATTAAATGCACCTCATTACTTGTTTCAATATTTTTCTTATCACCATAAGTGCATTAGATTTGCACTAATGTTCGCCACCTATGCGATATTCTACATTTCCTAAAAAAAGCCCTAATCCCTAGCCATTTGTGGTTCATGTGAATTTTGTATATCAAGGATGATAGCTCTTCTTGTGACCTATATCCCATGGTTGTGATGGATTTAATGAAAGAACCCCTTATTTTTCAAGAAAAAAATATTACATATGATTCACAATATCATTCTTTAAGGAGCCTTTTGGCAAAAATTTACACCAAAAACAATGTTAATCTATAGGACTCCATAAGATTTCATTTTAAAGTTGGACAACACATGTTTCACAAATTTGCAACTATTTTATATAAAAAAATCATAATATATAGGTTGAAAATACTTGATATTAATGTGTGCGAGCAAGATAAAGTAGATGGTTCACTACTCTATGTCAAAAAAATTACAAGTAGCCATGAAAAAGTTTTAATGTATAGAAGGTAGAATTTTTGAAAATGTTTCTACTTGCACAAAATGTTTGATCTTACAAAATGGGCTACATGTAGATGAAATATTGATTTAAAAAAACATTCAAATTAATGGAACCCAAAAATATAAATATGTATTATCAAATTATGAATGTTATAACCATAATATATCAAATTTTTAATATGAATGTTAAAGGAGTAAACATATACATAGTTTTTGGGCTTACAAGGCATTATAGAAAGGAATATGCCATTGGACATTTGGGGGTTTGAATTTTGAATTCTTGTTGAGTTTGGTTTTGTTGTTCATGTTGATGGTGACTTGGGGATTGCCCAAGAGTGGGAATTTTTGGAGATTGAGGACATTTGTAGATACACATTTTTAGAATAAGGGAGAAATGTAGGTATTTTGTAGAAAAAACTATAGATTCAGGTGTTGAATACCACATATTTGACTTGTTGTTTTGATTACATTTCTATAAAACATGGATTTTGTTGTATTTTTGTAGAGTTTTTAATATAAAATGAAAGTACAAACTTCTCTATAAATGTCCAATTTGATGTGTGAATCATTTATGTTCTTTAATTTCATGAAAATGAATTGTAATTCTATTATAGTTTTCAAGCATTGTGTTTTTGATTATAGATTTTGTTATCAAAGATAACCATGAATCTAATGTATTATTGAACTACACATGTATGTGTATCTAGAATCGGGGTAGAGTTATGAATGAATGTATGTTTGTAGTGTAAAATTTGTTGTTATAATAAATGTGTAGTGGTTCTGTAATAATTAAATCCACATCTACCAATGAAGTAGGTTTGAAGATCACTTTGATCCACTTAATTTCAAAAGTATTTTCAACCTACTTTTATGATACCAAAGTTGTTCAAACTTTATATCCAACTTTCCATAAACTAAATGCACTGACCTATGGTTTCATATTTGTACTTCAAGATATTTTGAATTTACTTTTTTGTGTCCATATCAAAAGTTGTTCCATTTTTTAATTAGATTTTGAACGAATTACTTTTTTTTTTGTCTATTTTACCTTGACAACACCCTAATGCAATTTCAAGTATGATGAGTTTGTTATTGAAGTTATTGTCATTTCTTGCAAATGTGTTGATCCATGTAATCACATTATGTGAAATGTATGAAATCATATGCTTTTGAATTAGAAAGGGGAATTTAGACTAGAATATTGCCTATCGACATGTATTGAACCCATATTTAGACTTACATTGAATCTTTGGACACAAAGTATTAGATATCAAATGTTTTAAATTGTTATGAACATAACCAAAGAACAATTCTATGTTCATAACAATTTCATTTAACTTTTCATTACAAATTTAACATTTCATGATTTAGTAATGGAAATTGTGCAAAATAGGTTCATTCATAATCCATACGTTTCATGCATTAATATCATACATTGAAAACACATTTAACACATAGATTTATAGGAAGATGCAAAAATTTGTGTGACATTCGTTCATTCATAGGTTTGTGCTTCATTCATCAACACATTTACCAATGCATCAAATGTATTTTCAACACATGGTATTCATATATAAAATGTACCAACTTATGAATGAAGAACTTTTCACGATTCTTATTATTAATTCAACACATGTTAAATTTGTGATGTTATATCAAATTAAAATCATTTCCAATATTGACCTAAAATCTTCATCTACTTAAAGTGTGGTTTCATATTTAGGTGGACAAGAAAATCATTTCTTCATATAGGCTATAAATGTTTAAACGGCACCACATATTCAATTTCTAACACTAAAACATTGAATTAGAACATGTGAAAACATTTTGGTCATAGCCTTTTGCAATAGTGGAAAACATATGGTGTCATGTAGCTTAATCTTCTAGCATTATCCCCAACTTCACGTCAACAACCTTGGAAATATCTCTCTTTTTATGACACTCCTAAACTTTGTTTTAGAGGACTATTTCTAGTTTTAAAATATGAAAATCAACAAGGATGTTGCCCACATGCAACATCTAATGCCAAAGCACCAAAATTGAACACATCGATTTTAGTCATTGCCTTTCCAATAATGGAAAGCTAAGGTGTCAAGTAATTTAGAGCTCAAGTGTTACAATTGTGGTTTGTAAATTTATGAATATAATAAGCCAAAAAATTTCAAGGTGTGCATTGATATCTTGGTCAAACATCACATTGCTAGTTTTGTAAAGTTGGGCTATCACATGAAGTGTTTTATTGTTTTTTGTATAATCAATTGAAATTGCAAAAGTTTCTCCCTATCAAAATATGATGGGGAAAAAAAAAGGCAAATATCACAACCTTGAATTGAAATTAAACTATTGATGTCAAAACCCACATGACTAGCACTAGGATCGTTAATAACTGTAATTTGAAATGTATCAATCTCAATTGCAAAGATGTGATTGCCAACATATCCATTTGTTCCCCCTTTTAAAATGCCAATTGATGCACCACCAAAACCATCAGTTCCATCATCAAGTTTAGTGGGATTAGTATTGTTAGCCACAATAATGACGCAAAACCATCCCCACTGATACTCTTATTGTTTGAAATGGACACAAAAAATGTAAAGGTGTTAAAGGAAGCCAAATCCACTGAGTTACAATCTTGAAATTGTACCTTTTCATTGTACAAAATCCTAGCAAAACCAAAAGTACAAAAACCACATCACAGAAGGTATTTAGGGGCCATAGAAGCCAAGGGGTTTGATGTCTTCACTTGAAAGTTCAGAGAACATGGGAGCCTTTTTCTGCACATAAAGGTCAATGGCCCTATACCAATTTTGGTTGGCCAAATCTGCTTCATTTGAACTGCTCAGGTGACAGAGTCTGCATTTTTTTGTATAGAGTGAGGAGGCCCCATGTAAGTAAAGAATTGGTAAAACTTTTTTAGTGTATGCAATGGGCTCCTTAGCCTCAGTCAAATTTCTGTCTCAAGAGAGGATGGTGAACTCTCTTCAAGTTATGGCAAGTATGGAGTTCAAAATCCTACTAATTTGATTTTAAACCATTGAGATAAAACGTTGACTTCTAAAGAAAAAAATGGCATATTCTGACCATCAAATTGTAGAACCAAACCCATACATTGAAGTCTCAAATTGAATCAACTACATATTATGCAATGGAAGCATATTTGCCTTGTCCAACCTTCTAAAGTTTTGACCTTATCCACCCAAAAGAAATGGTGGTTCAGGTGGATGGTGGATATTGAAAGTGTTCACTAGTTACAACAGTCATCTTTGCTCACATTTCCAAGAAACATTTATGAGGCCAACCAGTAAAGTATGTGATAATACCAGAAAATGAATTATAAATAGGGCAAGAGTAATTCTTGTTCACCTTGCAGATAGCAAGACCTACAGACATTCAAATGTCAGCTGCAAATAAGCACACTTGTTGCCTCTTGACAATCAGTCTTCCTGGGTTTATTGAACAAGTCCATATTTTAAGTCCAAGTTTGAGGCTCCTGCAAAACTTGAAGGAGCTTGTTCTCATCAGTACCAGCTTCAGGAACCACATTATATTTCCAGGCCACCAATGGGGGAGCTGAAAATCAAGCACAAGTGCCCTGTTAGTGGGCAATCTGTTAAAAAATTCAGCACTCAACTGTGTTGGTTATTACCACTCCAGAAGAGTAGCAGCTCTTCTTTTCTAGTGTCCAAATCCTATGTAACATGCTGTGACCAATTCTATTGGAAATGGATTTGGATTGAGGAATTATTTGTACCTGATACCATGATGGATTCAATCCGGCCACCATCCAACCCAAACTTCACTCCACGATCATAGAGTAAATTGAACTCCAAGTATCGACCTCGCCGAAGCAATTGCCATTGCCGTTCTCTCTCTCCATAGTCCAAAACATGTCTGCGTTTTGCAATAGGTAGGTAGCTTGGCATGAACCCCTCTGCCAGCTCTCTTACAAAAGAGAAAACATCATCCCTTTGTGGTTTACATAGACCACCGACTTCCTGCAGTAAAGAGACAAAGTTCCTTAGTATTTTGTCAGAAAACAAGGATTTTTAATCAGGTTAGCTAGGTGGTACAAACTTGAAATGCTCAGAAGGATAAGACCAACCTTTGTGTGATTTGAAACATAATCACTGAACGTTTCAAGATCATCAAAGAATATGCCACCTGTTCCCCTGTGTTCTTTCCTTGCAGGTATGTAAAAGTAGGCATCACAAGCCATCTTGCATTTATCATAAAAGCCAGATTCATATTTATCACACACTTCCTTGTAAAATGTGTGGAACTCTTGAACATCATCTTCAAACAAATCTGCAGCTTGCAAAACAGTCAAACCACAAAAGCTTGCTAAGCTCACTGCTTCACTTTGCCAAATGAAACTGTAGCTTAAATGGAGAAGAGATACAACTGTCAAGAACCTAGAAATTGCTTGAAGCAGATTCTTGAGACAATAATAGAAACTGAAATCTTCAGAGAAATTGACATTTTTTCTTACAGCATGGTGTGAGGTCAGCACCCCCTCCAAACCAACCATGGCCTCCATCAACCTAAAGCCAAATACTAATAGTCAATTACTTTGAGAAGTCATTTGTATTATGCAATCACCTGGAAATCATAACACAACCTCACGAGTTCAATATGCTCATTATAATTTTGGCAGCAAGTCCATCCAGAAGAGGCCAAATCCTCTTCCACAGTATCCCGAGCTCAGATCTCAATTTATGACAACACAAAATTAGGCTTAGGAAGAGAGAAAGTGAGCTAAACTTCATACTAGCAGAATTGTCTAAGAGAAGGAAAAGACCATGAAAAAAGGAACCTTGAAGTAGCGGATGTCAGAGCGGAAGGTAGGCACAAATGGGTTGCAGGGGTGAAATACAAGAGACAATGCTCCTGCAAAATAACGAGCACCTGCCTCCACTGCCTGCCCCCTTCCACTCATTGACTGCATTTATTCATAACACACGTCCCTCACTCAGTGTGATGTGTGGAACAATTCAAAATTAAACCAAATCATGGTTTTCATCCTGAGTCTCCACATGAAACATTCATCTGATGAACCATAGAGATTCTATTGTGACATACAATCCTCTCAATCATCAAGGATGTAAAAGGAGAGTAAATTGTCCAGATCTGAGGGTTTAGGTATGGACTGTTCATTTACTGCATTACAATATTATCATAGCTGATCATTTAGCTTGCTCCAAGAAGATCTTCACCATCTGCAAGGAAGATTCATCTGATAAACTGCAGAGATTCCAGCTCTATCTCTACAGCCTCAATGCCACTGAGCAATACCAACTATCCATGAGCACATTGAACTTTCTATCCAAGTTTCCTTTGATGTCAACTCCATGACAAAAGCAGAAATATGGACTCTTTTTTCCATAACCTAGTTTCATTTGGGTTTTTATATGTACCTGCCTTGGCCCTTGATTCTGACAAGTGGCCCCGCACTATAGAAACATTGACTGCTGCTTTTTCCAACAAATCTCCACCCTCCATCACCCGAGTGATCCCATACCTATCAGTGAAGTAGAGCATAGATGAATCACCAGAAGAAAAACAACTACATGATCAATTTCTAGCTTTCTATTTTGAAAATATGTTGAACTCCTACTTGGTTTCCATTAGCTTGATTTAGATAAAAGCAGCATGATAGACAGTAAGAACCACTGTTTTGGTTACTCTACACAATACTCACTTTCAGTCCTTATGCACCTACTGCTCTGATCAGTATGTAAAGCTGTCTCAATGAATTGGAGAGTGTGAAGACCAGATTCTGCAGAAGACATACTCCAATTATTGCAACCCCTAAGAAGTTCAGTGTAACAGGTATGAAATACATGTTTGTTCAAATGTTCTTGAAAATATCTAGGAATCTTAAAGTTTGTTTCATAGCTCAGCTTGACTGACCCATTGGCTGCATCTTCACTTCTTTGCCATTTGTCGAATACAAAAACTTTGCCACTACCATCAGCTGCTGCAGCCTGGCCCGAAGACAGAATCAGTCTGAGATACTACACCAAAGAGAGCTTTACAGGATCCAAGAAAAACATTCGTAAAGTAAAAATCTTTGACATGATCTCCCCTACTGGCCTCTGCCACATTGAAACCTATCAAGCTGGACGACAGTCAGGGTTGCGCTCTTTACACCTAATGCAGATGCGCATCAAAATTAGGTTTTTCCCAAGAAACTCACTTCGGATCCTGGGCACCCAGATGCACATGCATACCACAGAAAATAGATTGCTGCTCCCATTTAGGTAGATGAAAGCTAAGTCAGCATGCTACTTATTGCACCCCCTAACTGGAAAGTGCAAACTATGGCTTTGTACAAATCCATTGCCATAACTATGTTCCATCTTTCGATCATTATATCACACCCTCAGAAAAGGGTTTCAACCAAATTCCCTTCACAGTCTAAGGTGGTTTGCCTGAAGCATGTCATGAAACTTGGTGAAATCATGTCACTGAAAGACAACCTCAAAACTCCTTTTTAATGAAAACTGATCCAATTTCTCATTTTATTTATAATAGCTAACAATTGAAATTTAAAATGAAAAACCCCAAAGATGCTAACTAGGTTCCCACATTCACCAAAAAAAATAGAAAAAAAGAAGAAACTCTGAAGAGCCGTGATGATGTTTAGTTACGAGAGTTTGTGAAGAAAGTCTGCTTGATGTACCTCTTCGCAGATGGAGCTCTGTGCATTAAGCAAAAAAGCTTCAAAATTCTCCTCCGTAAAAGCTGCAAATTCTTGGGCACGAACAGCAGGCCTCAGCGCACAGCAAGCGACTAGGCTGCTCCTCCTCCTCCTGCTACCCCTTCTCCAGCTCGCATACCTGAAGCGTAGCATCGTACTATTCACATGTACATCGAAAACCGGCGTCAACGGAAAACTTGCACGAACTGCTGAAGAACACATTACAGATTGCAGCGGAACTTGTGAGGATGGCAATGCACCACCAAAAGAGAAGATCGATCCCACATGCTGAAAGGAAATCATGGCGAGGAGGAGAAGAGAAGCGAAAACCAACTGCGCGAGAGCGCTGGAAACTCAACCCTAAAAAACCTCATCACATTAAAGAGATAAAGAGAGTAAACCTGTATATATATATATGAACAAGGATGGAAATCCATCCACAAAAGTACAAGGCATGTCGATGCAAATGTAAACACATGAAAGGAAACCAAGACTGTCAAAACAGTCAGTAGTAATGAAGTGGAAGACGTAATGCTAAAAGGGCATCCTGTACCACAAGTCAGCTAGTGATGGAAATGCACTGGTTGGTATGTGTAGAAGAGATGAAGAATTGCGATTAAAAGTGACAGCCTGATGAAGAATCGCAATGTTATGCATGTTATAGGGCTATTGACATTCGTTGCGTATAATGAGATATAAACATCAAAGGTACCAAGCAGGTTTGCTAATGATGAATTATATAAGCACGTACACCAAAAATCAAAATGAAATCAAAACGAGGACGGAGATAATTGTAGGTCTCTATGGCAAGGGGAATGAAATCATCTCCTAGTGTTCGCTTTGTGTAGGATCATGCCTTGTTTTGAGTGACAAATCATTGATGGTATGACCACATTGGCATCATGAAAAATGTGGAACTATAAGATGTGGTATACAAAGACAAATACGAAGTGCTGTAAGAAAATGGACAAAAAGTAAACAAAATGAAAGGGTGTTAGGACGAGCTAATAACCAAGCCCTACTACTAGACCTACACAAGAACGAAGATGTGTTCGCACAACATCCAAAGGAACATCTACTAAAAGCGAAATAATTCCTACTTGTGTAGTTGGTCCATTAAAAAAAACTACATTTGAAGATAGGATTACATTATTAGACTTTTGAAAGGCAAGACATGTGATTGAATGACCTCAAGTAACATCAAACAAGTATCACATAGTGTGATCTAAAAGGGATAAGTATCGATTTTTACATGTGCCACTACATCAAAAAGAGTAAAATGATCATCTTGCTGGAAACAAAAAACTAGAGCAAGAACAATCAAAACCCAACATCCTAAAAAAGCAGGGGCAACACGTTGAACCATTAAGGGAAGGCCTAACCCCCTTGAAGAAGTAATAAGAATGGCTTGATGACGAGCCAAATGGCCCATTGTGGTGCCAAAGATTCTAACCTTAATAGTTTTTTAACATAGCTATGATACGAACATCAAACTTGGTATAATGTTGTAAAATACCTGATGATGGAAATATAGTATGTTATAAATAGTTTGGTCACTGGGCATAACAAAATGAAAGCATTACAAAAACTACTTGAGGATCTATGAGCATAAGAAAGCTAACAATTGTGTCGAAATCCTCTTGGAGCACCCCTAATACAAAGGACTCCATAAATGGCAAAGAACCCACTAAAGCACCTAGAATACAAAAATCGAACTAAAGTGTAATAAAACCTAGAGATTGTGATATAGACTAGTCTAACCCCTATGGAAACCAAGCAACACACTTTGTTGATCACACTAAAAGTCCTAAAGTGCCAAACTTCGTTTATTCTCATAGTTCCCAAATTTGTTTCCATTGTTCCCAAATGTGGTCTCCAAATAGGTTTTTTAAAAATGCTTGTGTGTTTTCAAGGCTATTCCCCAATTATGTTGTCAAACAAGTTATGATACCTAAACAATGACATTACAAACGATGTGGCGCATTGCCACATGGTACATGACATGACATCTATGTGGTAGATGATGTGTCACTTACATGGCATGGAGGACCCATGTTCCCTTGCCACAAGGGAAAATGGATTTCAAATTTTGAAATAAAAGAATTGAATCGCTTCTCAATTTATTTTTGAAAGAATTTATTTTACAAAAAAAAAGAATTCAAAATCAATATTAATTAAATATGATAGATATCACATTAAAAAATGAATTATGTACCTATATTTGTCACAAATAGATAATTTAATTAAAATTTCAATGAAATATGAAATCCACCTAAGCCTATATTTAGGGGTTAGTTGGGACCTAATATGTTTATATAAGCCTAGTTAAGGTCCACCTAATTTTTTAAACCTTTTTACTTAGTCTATTTACTTAGCCTAGTTTACTTAACCTACCATGTACCTATTTAACCTAGCCACCTTTCATGATTACTAGTCATGTAATCATAATATTATAGTCATATGAGACTAAAATCCTATAATCATGACTAAAATCACATATGATTAAGTCATATCACTTCACGATTAGGTTTGGACATTAGTCACAATATGTTCTAATCATGGATACTATGTTTTGGTGTAGTGTGACAACTTGAACCATGTAAATATTTGTTGTCAATGTAAAATGAAACTTGGCTTTTGGAAAATGGGACGATTCTACATTTTGAACATTTTTCCTTGAGGAAATCAAGTAATTTGCTTTGGAATTGTTCCAAATTGTTTCAAAATGTAAACTTAATCATTAAGGTCCTTATTTGGAACAATGTGTTTTCTAGAATTTGCCAATGTATTTATTTTAAATATTTCAAATTTATTTTTGGTTTTGGTTAAGAATTCTAAACCTCATTACATAATCTTGTACATGATAAAAAAAAATTTAAATGAAGGTTGTTAGTTATTAAATGTGTTTATTTTCATTTCTAAACTTTGAAGATGGCATAGGCTTTGAAAATATATATTTCTCAAAATGAAAATAATGAAAAGTGAAAAAACTTGAAAATGAAGAATTTCAATTTTTTTTGAAGTTGGTTCATGGACAACAAATACACATTATGTGATATACCAAGTGCATTTTGACAACTTGGCAAATGGTGGAACCATGAATAAGGTTTGACATTACTTGCGCCTTAATATTTAAAGTGAAGGTCCATGAGTCATGTTTAAGTAGTTAAAGGATTTTTTTAATGGATTTTTTCTCTAAAAACAAGAATGGGTGATGGTTAATTACAATTTTGTAAAGAAGGTGGGTGAAGACCAATGGTGAAAATATTATGTGATGCGATCCCTCCTTGACAAAGTTAGCTTTGAAATTTGGTAGGCAATCATGATAAATATCCTTAAATGAAATGATAATTTTATAATTCACATTTGAAAATGCATGCCATATTTGTATCATTGAAAACATATATTGTTATGCCATGTATCTATCAACAAATTTTTAATTACATTTTTCGTTTGTGTCAACTTCATTACATCTATCTAGGATGTTTATAATTTAATATAAATTACCACCAAAAAAATAAATTGAAGTATAAACATTATGTATATATGAGTTTGCAACTATGTCATAAAAAAGCTTTCAAGTCACTTTAATTAGAACTACCTAGTTAACGAAATAAATGCAACTTGAATAAATGTCATGCATTCCATTGTTAGAACTTCTTCCAAGTTTGCAAATCATCCAAGTTGAAGAGTAGATGCATAATTTGTTGTAAACAATTTTAGGGAAAACTAGGACTACATATAATATAAAAGTAGTAACACATAAGATTCACTCATTTTGGAATATCTAAAGATCACATGTAGTTAATATGCAATTGACTAGTAGTTGTATCATTGTGTAAAAACACACTAATAATTTTACAAAAACTGATTTAGAACCCTTATTTGATAGCAAATTACCATTTTTTAATTTAATTTTGAAAATTCATTCTTCTGACCTAAAATGACAAAAACAACATTTAGTCCATCTACATCTTCAATGGAAGAACATTTTACAACTTAAAAAGATCACAATCTTCATCATTATTATAACATAATATACTAACAAATGTTTTTAAAACATTTAATATGAACTTCATAACTTGAAAAGAAATTGAAATTTTATTGAAAATTTTTTTCTTCATGGTTGTCTTTTTACATGTGCAAAATTTCATAGATAAACTACCATTAAATCTAATCTTTTGTAGTCCTTTTTTACAATTGTAGCATTGTGATAGGGTTGTTGCAAAGTGAAAATGTATTCCAATTAATAATTAATTTGTTCATATTTGCTCCAATTTCATAATACATATATATATATATTGAGATGTAAACCACCATCAATTGAAATTTTTAGTTATAAAATGTTTTCCAAACATCCACCATGATATATCAAAGTTTCACATGTATTGAAAATTGTCAAACTATGATATTTTTTTGTCTACACCGTAGCATGCATTCACCCTAAATGAGTTATGGAATGTTCCTTAATTTTCACTTGATTGGTTGAACATATCCATGAACTTTGAACCAAATTTTGTGAAAAGTATGAAGCCACCGACTTGTGGAGGGCAAGGGGAGGAAGACTAAAATGACCTATAAACAATTGGCAAACATGCCCCATTGTCGGCCTTGCATTTGATTTGGATATAAACACAAGATTCCAATGAACAAATCTTTTCTCATTTGTTTTTCATCAAAATTGTTCATTAATCTTATATCTATGACTTCAAAGAACTTTCCATCTTCATAACACCTCCATACACAATCTAATAAAACCATGGTTTCATCTTCAACATTTGAATTAGAAGGGCATCACCCACATGTAACTTCAAATGCTAATGCACCATAGTCGGACACATTAGACTTGGTTGTGGCCTTTCCAATGATGGCAAGCTTTGGAGCCATGTAACCTAATGTTCCTACTACCAATGTCGTTTGTGCATTATTAAGTTGTGTTATGATTATAGCAAGGCCAAAATCTCCAAGGCTAGGTTGAAATTTTGATCAAGCATCACATTTGTTAGCTTTCAATCTTGATGAACCTTGCAATGTTCCCAATCGTTATGAAGGTATGCAAGAACTAATGCCACCCCAATCAAAATTTTATGGCGATGATTCCAAGTGAATTCAATGTTATGAAATGCTAGGTCATGAAACAAGATTTTATCAAGCCTTTTTTTGGGCATGTATTCATACACAAGCATGCATTGACCTCGCCCACAAGACCATCCTTATAAGCATACCAAGTTGTGATGTTATATTTAATTGATTACGGAGACTTTTGCAATGAATTCATGTCCACATTGATATGAATGATGAGCAATTTTTTTCATGGCCACAACAACATTTGTGTCACATAAGGTGTTTTTTATACACACTTACAAACCCTCCATGCCCAAGCATTTCCTTTGAATTGAAACCTTTGGTTGTAATGTTCAATTCCTTGCAAGTAAATCTACAAGGATCACCCAAAGGGGTTAACTAACTCCATTACAGGAAGACCTTTTGTGGTTTTCTTTTGAAGAAGAAAAATAAAATCCCAATGGGTATTACACTTGTGATGGAAAACCACCAAAATAAAATAGTATCCAATGAAATTTAATTTTCTTTGCCCTTGGTGATGTATGTAGTGACGCACGGAGACCCCTTGTAAAAAAGCTCCATGAATAGATGTAATGATATTCAAAATAACCTCAAGTGGACTAGAAAATATGACGTACATGCAACCATCATTGAGAAAAATATTTGAAATGCTGAAGTTAGATAATACAATTTAGTAAAATTGGAGTATGTTAGCATTAACAATATCATTGTAAAGTTGTTGCACAACAATTTTGAGTGTGTTCCATCATCTATTGTGTAAACAATCCAAGCTTCAAATATTCCTTCATTCACAAAGAATGATGGAAAACGAGTTTCACAAAAGTCATATGTTGCAATCAAACATACACCATTCACATCAACACCCACATGGCTTGAATTTGGATCTTTGTATTCTACATTTCGAAATGTATCAATCTCAATTGCAAATAAATGATTGTTGACATCTCCATTGTTTATAACATTGACAATGCCAAGTTGTCCACCATAATTGTTCAAAGTTGGGACACTATTGTTAGACACAATAATGAATGCAAATCCATCTTCATTATGATTATTTTGATTATTGTTCATAAACCAAGTGAAAAAGGTGTTAAATGATGCTAAAATGTTTGAATTAGGTTCTTGAAATTACACTTTCTCTTTATGTAACACTCTACCAACACGATTATCATGTTTCATCCCATTCAATTGTATGTGATTAGTCCTTATGTTAACATCAACCATTTATGTAAAATCACTTATATTACTAATGTTGTTAAACTGAATGTTCACATTTTGGGTAGCAACATAAGAGGTAGAATATAATGTTATTAAAAGGACTGAGAGAATGAATTTCTTATTGAACTTTAACCAAGAATAGGAAGGACCTGCCATTAACAATGCATGCCATATACCGCCATCCCACATAAGGTTATTAGTCTAGGAATGTCTAGAGCCTGGGTGGAGATTGAACCATGGACCAACATTACATTGGTGCATTAAGACATGGTGTGAAACATAGAAGATGTAAGCAACAAGAAAAATAGATAGTTGACAAACTTTATTGAAGGAATTGAACTCCACTTGGGAAGACGTTGGGATTTCCCTTATTGAGATCTTTCATAAAGGTGTTTATTGTCAACAATTACATTGAAATCTAAGGTTGCCAATTATAAAAATAACCTTGAAGATCTAGATAAACTAATTCAATCTAGAGAGCTATCAATCTATTACAACAAGGCTTGAAAGAGTGACTCAATACCTCACACTTGTTAGAATACCAAAGACTTGTTAATCAATTTCAATTGAAACTTCAATTACAAAAAACTATAAACTTGGAAAAAAACTTAAGTAGGATGCCCAATGGCAATTACAAAAACCACAACTTGTTGACACCTTAACAAATCGAGTATGTAGGACCTTCAAACTATGACCTAGGCCCATAATATATCAAGTGATAATAATGATAATTTTTTTTTTGACAACTTTGCCAAAACATTATGTAGTTTTTACACTCAAAGTATATCCTTGTCCATCATTGTTTATTAGGGTTATTATAGTGTATATAATAGTATAATAAGTAATTATGTAGTTTCAAGCCAAAAAAAAAAATGATCCCAATGCTCAAATGAGCATCTTTCTAGACTTCTCTTTCTTGTTCATTGAGGGGATGGGGTTTTCTATTTTTTCCCAGTAGCTTTAACGAGCTTTTATGTTTTAATGCTCCTCTATTTGGTTTGGGTTAATTGTCAGATGATAATTGTTGTTAAAAAATGATATGACAACAAAATCTATAACACCTTTTTGGTTTCTTATTGTTTTGGGAATGGGGGAGGAAGAAGAAGAAACCCTTGAGATTTTTGTTTCCAATGAAAGAAAAGTAGCAAAGAAAAATCATGTCTTGGTAGATTAAGAACTTTATAAAAGTTTCATTGATATTAACAACTCTAAGAAGCCATTTTTTGGTTTGGGATTCTCAATTACTTTTGTGTCAATGTAGAATGTGGAAGTCAATTCATCATATCAAATCACATTTGGAACCTATAGATCATATAATGTTAGATTATTGAAATGAATTATCAATTAGTAATTAACCAAGGATGCATAAAAATAAAAAATAGAAGTAAATGGATCAGTTCCCACCAGTTAGAAGTTGGAACCTGAGATCATATAAAATCAAAATAGAAGTCAAGCAATTAGTTCCCACCATTTATAAACTACCTTGAATTGAACTAAGCCTTTTATCACCAAGCTTTGTGTTGTTCCAAATGACTTGCCTTGAAAGTTAGCATTAGTTTTTGTTCAAAAAATTATGGAAGATGATACAAGGTTTGGTGATATGAGTGAGGTTTTGAACCAACATTTTCTTCATGCAAGTCAATGGAATACTATGTTAATTTTATTTGTGGGTAAATCATAACTTTCAAGTTTGAAACCCTTGGTCTTTATCCATCTTTCATAATGTCAATGTGGCCATGCCATTGACAATTTAAATATCCATGCATTTTGGTGCCCAGGTGTGGGAGCGAACATACATTAGCCCACGATACACTTTAGAATATTGTCGTAGCTATTGATTTGGAGAGTAGAAGACATGTTTAAAGGGATATCTCTCACCTTTTCCCTCGCCACACCCAACGACGAATGAATATTCTTATCATCAAATATAGCTTCCGGACCTTGATGGACATCGTCATTGTTGACCCAATTTGCACCGATATGGTGTAACAAACATTGATGACAATAACACATGCAACGACAATGGCTACTCAAAAGAAGACATGATCATACACTAAGTAAGCACCATGCGATGACTTCATTCCCCTTACTATTGACATGTATGGGTGTTTTCATTTTTGTTTTGATTCAGTTTTTACGATTTTTGCACAGACCACTATTACACATCATCAACGGTCTTTTTTAATCCCTTCGATGTTTGTTTCTTACTATTGACATTGCATGTCCATTGCCCTACAACATGCACAAGCCATAACGATGCTTTAACAAGTTACTGCACTTGTCAAGGTTCTTCATCTCTACCACACATCATAGCTATTGCACCTTCGTGAGTAGCCAATTTGTGGCAGATGATAGCTCTTTCATCATAGGTCTTTTTTGTTATCGTTGATTGTCATTTCATTGCCATGGGTCTTCTTTGCATAGGGTTTTTACCTAATTTCTATTGATTGTTTACTTTTGTTTTTTCTTTGGGTTGTGTCTTCTTATGTTCTTGTACTTTTGATGGACGGGTTCCTATCCTTGATTTTTATTCACAATGTTTTTCTTTTGTTTTCTTGGTCTCCAAAGCATGGAGTAGTTGATTGTTTACTTTTATTTTGTCTTTGGGTTGTGTCTTCTTGTGTTTTCATTTGCCTTGTACTTTTGATGGATGGTTCCCATCCTTGATTTTGATTTACAAGGTTTTTCTTCTTTTTTTCTTGGTCTCCAAAGCATTGGAGTATGCACATTTGGGTAGTAGTGTCAAGATTTTGCAAGCGTCATAACTTCATGTCACATGTTTGACTTACTTCTTGCTCAATTATGTGAATACAGAGAGTATTAACAGGAAGGGTATTATTGAAACCCATTGTCGAAGACTCCAAGGTTTTTTCCTTTGTATTTGAAAGCACCTCCCCACACTGAAGATGCTGTTGTTGATTCAAGGACCTTCCACCATTCACCTGCACACCTTTGGCCAATCAAATAAAAAACCTTTTGAATTTTATGCTTAGGCCTTCCTAAGGTCCTGCCCTAATTTGAGGGTCATACTCACAATGGATACGACCCTCAGATTAGGAGAGGCCCTTGGGAGCAGGCGTTCTTCCCCTGTATGAAATTTTACTAAGGAAGAAAATGCACAATACATGAAGACAACCTGTATGAAGAGTGGCCAGAAGACATTCCTGCACCAGGCCAACATCTGTAACTTAACACAAACTGCCTGTTGGGTGTGCCTATTGATTTCATATCACAGAAGTACATGATCCATGATTTTGGCTAGCACTGAAGAGAGGAAGCTAAGTAACTTCAAAAGTTGCCAAAAATAGATAGCCATATATGGATGTTGAGGAATCTCTTAAACTTAGCCATAGGGATGTTGAGGAACCTCTTAAACTAACTTCAAGAAGATTTGATACCAGTGAAATTCAGAAGCTGAAGATTCTTATCCCCTAAACAGTTTGTCAGACACAAGTAAACATCATTTACAAGAATTGTGCTCTACTGTGTTTTGTCACACACAATTCTTGGGAGGTTTCACACAACAAGAATGAGTCTCTGAAAAGAACATGGAGAATTTGTGTTAAGCATTCAGGAACAATTGAACTACTGAATTATGGTTGTCACATTAATCTTGAATGGCATATAGAATTCTGAGATTTCAGGATAGCAAAGCAATTGGCATTGACAATGTCAAAACAATACCATTGTTATTTATTTCCCTCTTCTCATCACACATATCACTGGAACTGAGCTTTCTTGCAATCCACAATTCAACTTGTTGTCAATGAAAAGTTTGTATATAGCATCCAATAGTTACATGTTAGAAGGAAATGAAGGAATTATCAAACAGAACACAGCTATGTATGGATCAACAAAAATGCAAGGAAAATGCTCCTACCCATACAGGTCTTGTGCGGCATGTGACTTAAATTGTACTTTGCATGATAAATGCACAAGCTTGAAGGAAGGAACAATGAGGTACATCAAAAGTAAGAATCCCAATCCATTCTGGCCTTGAGGCAGTTCACAAGAAGCAAAACCTCATTTCTGCTCATGGATATCCACTGAAAAGTGCCAAGAGTTCAAGTTTTTAGTCTAACAGAATTTGGTGCTTAACCCATTTCCCAACATCTCATATAACTAACTCCCTGAATGTTAATTGCAATGACCATAACCTGTCCAATGCAACAGGGAAACAGATAGTTAAGCACCTCCTCCAACATGCCTCTCATGCTCAGTGCAGATGCCACCTAGAATCTGTAGACAAATCAGCAACCCCAAGAACATGAACCCAGCTTTTAAGAATAAATATCCTGAATCCCTGAAAACTTGGTCATCAAGGTGGGTTCTGAAAGACAAGGGGTGTCAGCCAGATGCAAAGCATTTGGTCAAGTTGCTGTGCACCAGGTGCAAGCCAAGATCTATCAGTACAGTTTTGAGCTTAACACACCAGGTTCTGCAGTATAGAGCCAAAACTGCTTTGCAGAGCTTGAACCTGAAATTTGAAATAGTATACTAGCACCCTCCAAGTAATGCACATGTATCCAAGAAATTGCAAAGAAATCTCCATAACAAAAATTTGAAAATAACAAGGCAATCTGTGCAGTCACAACATTATGAGAGTTGCACATAAGATGTCAGACTGTCCCCTCCCTAGTGAATGGCAGTGACAAGCAGCCATGACTGCCCACTGACTTCATAAGCTTCTGATGTTGGGTGTAGACAAGTATACAATAATCAGCCAAATGTCTGGGTAAACCATTACACAAAATCTGTGACTTGAGTTTCTGTCACATTTCCAGAAGAAAGGAGAAGACTCAGTAGGACATAGCTTATAAAAGAAGTCAATAGTTTCCTTATTCAAGCCACAACAAGCTTTGAGATGATAGGCTTCATTTCATTTTAGCTTGTCTCCTGTAAAAGAAAGCATCTGAGCTGACAGTATAGAGAGGCCTACATAAAAGGTACTCATTGGGGACTCCTGCACCTGGAACAAATTCTTAAGCTCACCACTGTTGACTACTTGGATGCAGACCATCATCTTAAACAACTTGAACAAATATCTACGAAATTGCAGAGAAATCTCCACAAAAACAATTTGGAGGCAACACAACAGTCAGTGCAGTCATAACCTTATGAGAATCACTCACAAGGTGTCAGGTGTCAGACAATCACCTTATCATGAATAGCAATGACAAGCTTCCTTGACCACAAGCCATGTTCATTACAAGCCATCACAAGTTGAAAGGCAGAACTGCTACAGTTGCTTACTTTAAGAAAGATCTCTAGAGAGAGATCTAATTATGAACATGATAGGTTACACTCAAAGCAGGAGCATGGCTGCAAATATTTCCATTCATCACTGTCTACAATATATAAATGGACAAAGACAATTGGCCCTACTTACTCATTCCATGATGACTCAATATGAAAGTATATGACCTGCAAGTCCAGTTATTGACCTCCCTGCTGCCAGTCAGTGCTCCCACAAATGCATGATACTTGATAAAAACCTTACATTCCCATACTCCAAACATATCAGCACCCTGTACACATGACTCAGGACCTTTACTTGGTCAAGTAATACACCAGAAGGAACACCACAACACATGACCCCACAATTGTGAATATAGTCCGGGTTGATTTGGTCTCAAATACCTGCAACCCCACAGTAAATGAAGTGTCAGACAATGAAACAGTCCCACAAAACAGGAACCAATCAATCAGTCTTGCTCCCAGTTGATGAGTTGTATGTAGAATACAATGTAAAATCTTCTTGGATTGCCAAAAGCACATTGACATGCCCCAACATGGAAAAGATTTCACTCACCCTTTTGAAACGGTCCATGGTTCCTGACATAATTCCTCTCGAAGCATCCATAGCACTTGCCTGGAATTTAATAGACCATGCAGATCAACCAACTTCAGTAAAACCTTTCCTACAGTCTCACAAGTCTTGGAACAGATAGTACAAAATAAGAGACAGAGAAGGATATGAGTACCATGCCATCCAGTAACCGATTGTGGCTATCTGCCTCCCCATGAATGTCTTCTGTCAACTGCAAGATTCCCTCAACTATCTTAGTACTCATCCAACAAACTAACCTCTTCTAAGCAAGCTAGGGGTTGGATGAAGAAAAACTAGTGTTTCCTGCAGTGCTATGGTGATGGATCTTGATGAGGCCATATGGAGAGGTGGAACCAATCCCTGTCACCTATTTGCAGTGCTCAATGTATATGCAAGTGAAGCAGCTCTTGAATAGAGCACATACATCCATACAAAGATCCTATGAAGTAACTGTGACTTAGATGTCTATGTAAGTAGTAGCCTTGTTGGCATGATGGACACCAAGTGTAAGAGCATGCAAGACGCCTGGAGGGATTTGACAGGATGCAAAGGCCTGGGGAAAAGATGAAGGCAAACTGTCACTTTCACAGGGCCTCTGAATGCATGTGCCACTGTAACAGCATTGAAGAGGCCAGACTTATCCATATTCAGACCATACAGTGAAGCTGTGAGCCAATGTCTATCTAGGCATTAGACTGCTGACATGTATGTGGAATGCAGGAGAATTCAGAATGCTTGGAGATTATCTAAAAAGATGACAAAACACAAAGTGGCCTCTTGGGATTTTCTGCAGTAAAGGAAAATATGCAACAAGGCAGCAAGCAATGGAAATATCTCAGCAAATGCAAAGCAAAGGAGTGCACTACGCATGACAAGTGCTGCAAATACCTCCTCATCAGATATTTACAAGTATATTCTCTTGTGAAAGAAATTTTCATCCATAAAATGCCTTTGCAAGATTTTGGCTCTGCACAAGACAGAGGGAAACCTCTCCAGATCATAGACAGAAAAAAGTCTCAATCCTAGCAGAGAGTTGAGAGCTGATTATACCCTCTTGAGAACATTGACACGGTCATGAAGAATGTCTAGCCCATGCTCATTCTCCTGCTCTGCAATCTCTGTGCTGGACACATATGGAGCTGATGCTCGCAGTCCACCCTCCTCTACTGTATCAAACAACTGACCTCGACTCGTCCTGTACTCTCTGCCACACCACAAAGTAAAATCTGGTTCAATTCCTTGCTGTAGAACTGGTATCAAATGCAGAAAATTAATTGCACAAAAAGGGAACCCTAAATGCAGCTCGAAAACCCTAATAACATCATGCAACAGCTTGGCACTGCACATGGCTCTTGTTGGGCATTCTCATTGCAGGAACATTGACAACGTTTTTAGATTGCAAGCATAATTAGCAAGGATGAAGCTTTGAATGAAAGCCCAGCATCAATCTTTCCAACAATCTATGGCTTTGATTGGAAACAAGAGACTCATTATCAATGGTATGAACAGCTCTCAAACCATCTTTCCGCAATTCTCTCCAGCTATTGCACCTCATCAATTGGGATCCAGTCCCATTGCAAAGACACAGTAACCAGCACCTTCACTACAAGTTCTAAATAAGGCACTGAAACCTCTATACCGCACAATCTTTCCTAACAATTAACAATGCTCCTATTGAGATCACACCAAACCACGAAGCACAGCAACCAGCGAGACCCCTACCAACCCTAGACATTGGAAAAAGAAGTTAATACGCTTTCATTTTTTCTTTTTTTTCCCCCAACAAGTCCCGGACTTCGGTCTGGCACACCTGGGACTAAATCAACCAAGAAGCCACTTCACTTAAAAAGACTAGTAAATCACAAAAATAGACAAAGACACAGCCCAGAAAAGCGAAAATTTCCAACCCTAAAGTAAAGAAGTGAAACCCCTCCATCATGCACTAGATAAAAAGTTCCAACAACACACATCCTCGATCGAAATCAAACCACCACAAAAGCAAAAAAACTGATCATCAACGCATCATCGAATAAGCAAAAAAAACCCACACACACACACAGACACACACACACAACGTACGAAGAAGATGACATAATGAAGAAACATGGCAGGAAACCAGTAATATCGCACCTTCTAGGGTTCATGGTTTTGTGCAGCAGGCTTGTTGTTGTTGTTCTTCTTCTTCTTCAGTGTAGAACCACCAACCGGAAACTCGATTCTTCGAAGACAAATTCAACCACAGAAAATGGACAATTTCGCGCAGCTCAGTGACAAACTCTCGCATTGGATCTATGAAGAAGCCCACAGGCGATGGATCGATCGAGCGATCGGTCGGTCGGTCTGTCTGTCTGTCTGATGGAGAGCAATTGCAAAACGTAGTGGAGAAGATTGTGTAGAGAAGGTTGGGTTGGGGGAAAGCGTGCTTGATAGGCTACACAGGGGCACAATCAAAATCCACAGGAAAGCTAATGCTGGCTTCTCATTGGTCAGTTTCATATAATATGACGTGTCTGCTATATACTTTGTATCATTAAGTCATTTGTGAAGGGGTCGGCGTTTGTGTGCCTAGTCAGATGGGAGATGAATGAATGAATGAATGAATCATCCAACTGATTTCCATCACTTTCATGTTATGAAGATGTGCCCAAATAGCTAGCCTTACCAAATTTTCTTCATTTTTCCTTGTTCCCCATGTGTTCGCATCATCTAGCTATGTTCTTCAACACGTTCCCAATAGCACCTCTGTTTTATCCCATATGCTTTTGCAAATGTTGTCCTCCTCTCACCTATATAGATGGGCCAAAGCAGAAATTACACCATCCATCAGCGGACTGATGCACAAGTAGATTTTTAATATTTTCAATATCAATTTGCATCCCATTCCTCTTCAATTGAATCTAAATCCAACCGAATCTAATTCAAGTGAAGACAATTCAATTCAAGTTGCATGCAATGTCATTCAAAATTCTCATTTGAATGAAACTTATTTCTCACAAATAAATAATTTATTCATTAATTAATCATCATTGATAATGTATAGCAATGCGACGCCCAAGTGAATAAGAGTTATGAACATACACCCATATGGATATGAATGTATTAATATACTAAAAGTGTCATATAGCCTTGTGTGTAGGTGTGCAAAAACATGTTATGGCCAATGGAATTGCTAAATTTGGTGTTTTGAATTTTTTTTAGTCATCTTGAACAAACTAATTGTTCAATGTGTAATAGGGTAGTTTAATAGGTTTGTGAGAATTTTAGAAGGCCAATAGAAATGGTGAAAAAGGACCATTATTTGCAATGTTTGATAAAATAAGGTTGTGCATAGGCATGAAGATTTGTTTTCATGCCAGTGCAATTGCTAGATTTGGTGGTTTAAATTATTTTTCTTAGTTATCTTAAGGAAATCATAGCTTAATTCAATGTGTAGGTAATAACTATTTACAAACCATGGTGTAACACATTATTTGTGCACTTTGTTTTAAATATATGGTTTGCTAGCTATTTTTATGTTAAACAAAGGGAGAGTTGGCATACAAGTCTAATCAACTCACATTATGTAATGATCATTTGGTTCAATTCCACTTAGTCCATCTAATGAGGCGTTACTAGAATAAGGGCCCCATCCAAGGCAGAGCCCTCACATGGGCCCAATTCCAATAAAGCATGTAGATGAGGGCTTTAACACACGTAAAGACCTCGACCTCATTGAAATAAGGCACCCTCCAACTACACTACAGAATTTCAACAAGGTCTTTCCAAGGTACCAATGTGATTGATGCAGGAACCTCTGGGGTTGCCAGATTGTGCTAAAGATTATGTAAAGATGCCACATAGGCCAACATTTAAAGGTTCAGGGCATTTCAGGGTCTTGGCAGTACCCAAACACACACACACACACACACAGGCACACACACACACACAATGCTGAAAGTGATTAAATCTTGTGTGCAAGATTCACAATTTTGTTTCTATATTGAAATTATTTTATGTCGTTGTGCTGTACAGCTAAATTTCCTTGGTTGAAACCTGCAATCTGTGAGGAAAGTACCTGGCCTTGTATATATGCTTAACGTATTTGGCATGGGAACCCATGAATATTTTTTGTCCATGCTTCAACATCTGGTACAAGGTCAAAACCCATGTAATAGTAAACTTGTGAAACACCCCATCTTACTTGGTATTTTGGACATTCAGAAATCTACAACTCATTACAAGAGGTATACTTCACAGTGGAGAAAATTGCAGCAATCTGCTTTCAGCATCTCATTGCAATTTAAGGGCAGTGAAAGCTGTGAGAAAAAGCTCACTCAGCTTAATGGTTGCATGAGACTCTAGAGACTAGCACCTGCGCCTTTTCTTTCTTGCATTTAACACAGGACTTTGACCTATGTTTTTCCCTTCTTTTTCTCCACATTGAAAAGAAAGAGTGACTGACTGACTTTAGGGCTCTCTGCATCTTTCTTTCTTCCACATGAATGATTGAAAGTTTATGGGTGTGCAGCTGACTTGTGAATCTCATGGGACTAGTAAAGGGAGAAGTATCCTATCCAGGTATAAATTGTTGTGACAACGACAATCAAAAAAGTGGGGATCATGGAGAAGTTGAGCAAATTCTTCTCCCCTGCCCAACCCGTAACAGTTATGAGCCCATCTGCCATTGTCCTTGCAAGAGTCCCAGCTTCTGTGGAGAGGAAGCCACAATTGAAAACCCCCCGAGAGAGTCGTGGTGACATCACCTTTGATAATAGTGACATATTCACACCTGCACTATGCCCATAGGACAGAAACTTTGGTGAAAGAATGAAAGACAGGAACCCAAACAATTTGAACTTTGATGCTGTCTTTAATGTGGATGAGAAACAACAAAAGGTAGAAGGTGGGTATGATTGGAAGAACACAAGTGAGAACTGGAACATGATGCCAATTGAACAGCTGTTTCTTCCTGGTCAGTAATGCATACTGATAGACAAGTGACAGTTTAACTGAGGGATGTTAAAGTTCTTAAAAGTCCAAGGCTGCCAAAAAAAAAAAGATGGGGCACTTTGACAAACCTTCAAGGACATTAGTGGAGACAAAGATGACAATGGCAGCAGCAACATATTGATATGAGGTGTAGGGCAGCCATGGGCAAAAGCACACTATGCTGGCAACTCCAACACCCATAATAACCTGTGACACTATGACCACCAACCTGCACCCCCCACACAGGCCACACCACTCACTCCATAGTTCAGCTTCTCCTGCTTACCAGTTCTTAACATTTTGTATGGCTGCTATTTTACACGTTCCCAGTAGAACACAATATCCATCTGTGCAGTTAGAAGTGCATATGTTGGCAACCCAATATTCCTGCTCTCCAAAAAACTTTCACATTTATCTCACCTTGTGCACATGTACTCATCTCAACACTTTGTAAGCACATGTATTCTGCTGAATTGGTAGCCAAAATTTTCACATAACATTTCCTGGAAATTTTTGTCAACTCAGAGAGAGGAAAGCTTAGAAAAGACCATGTACCTGTCCTCATAAATGTTACTGATGTAATTACCAACCACAGCACTGATTGGTAGAACTGTTAGCCCCAATAGACCCAAGAATAATCCCACCTGCATCCCAAACCATTACATAAACAATTTGCTTGAACCATTAGTTTATATATAGATAAAAAACCAGTCCAGTATATGCAGCAGAAATTTTCTCATGTCTCAATCCAAAGCTTGCAATGCAAATTAGAAAATGTCAACACTATCGAGATTCAGTAATAACCAATTTTCACCAAATTCACAAATAAAAGGTATGTCATGATGAATGTCCCCTGTAAATTTGAGGTTGGTGAACTACAAAAGAGTTAGAAAACTGGGTATTTGGATTTGACAAGATTATTAACCTGAGGTGTAGACCAGTTGAAGTAGAAACCAGTAAGTATGCTTGACTCTGAGACGAGAATCTCAGATGTAAATTTTAGCATGAAGTAAACAGTGAGCAAAATCTTAATGGGTAATGTTAACTCCTTCATTAGCTCTGCAAAATTTCCAACGGCTTTGTCATCATTGTAGTCAGAGATGGTAGAGTCATCACCATCATCGGAGATGACATCACCTTCCTTGTTTTGTTCAAGATGGAGAGGATGAAGGGAGTTTTCGTAGAGAAATGGGGTGCTCATGGTTGGAATGATGTCATCGATTGTCCCTAAGCTCTTTGACCTTGAGCTTGACCTGGAACTGTGCTTTGATTTTGAACCATGTTTTGAGTCAGGTGTAACATGATCCCTGTTGGGTTCCTTGAAAAACAGAAGGATGAGGATAAAATACAACCCCCATGCCACCCCCATCAGCCAGCCTGGTGCCGTCACAAAATTCACTGGTGCTCCAAATATCTGCATTGCAACATGCAGAAACACAGTTCATAAACCCTTACAATCAAAGCCCTAGATCCCATTGAAAAATTGTTTCATACTGATAAATTACCCCTTTGTTTTTGACATAAAAGTTGGAAAATTCAGAAGTCAGTAGAAGGTTGATGACATACATGGCGGGTTAACATTTAAAGCTCATTAAAAAGTTATGTAAGTAGGCAGATTGAGGGACATGGCGAAACCTGAAAGTCAATGTTGTTGAAGAAGCCAGCAAGTGCAGGACCTGCAGCCATCCCAAGTGCACTTGCACTCACAAATGCTGCAGAAGCGCTCGTAAGTTGTTTCACAGGAACATGGTCAGAGATGTATCGTCGATTAATAGCCCTTGCACCTCCTAATCTGCAACAAGACAAACCCCAACACAATACCAACATAAGTCTGTGTGAACAATCACGTCTGCACCAAAAAAGGGTATGCTCTAAATAATCAACTTGTGATTGAGAAAGACACACAGCACAGGAGCACTCATATATTTTGTTGTAACTATGAACCTGGAATGAAATTCAACCAAACATTGGTGAATATCATCAAGCATGGCAAACAAGAGCCAATGAAGAGGTATTTTCATAATGTCAAAAGAAATGTCTGGATAGTGCTATGCAAGGTGAAAGAGTCATAGGTTTACCCGCAGAGAAAACGGCCTAAGAGCAAGAGCCAGACAGAATTGAAATACAGCGCCAGTGCATACATGAAATTTCCGGTCATGAGAATCAGACTACTCAAAAGAAGTGGGGATTTGTACGAGAAATTGGACCACCAGCTATACACAAATGCAGATACAAGTGCAGCCAATGGCATGGATCCAATAATCACCCCACACAATGAAGCTGGGGCATTCAGTAGCGTTGCATACTCATCCGATGATGGTACCACTATGTAGTAGTTCACCTGCATTCAATAAAAGTTGAATTTATGACATGAACAAGCACTTCAAATAGTCTGGTTGTTCATAGTTTTTTTTGGCAGCTGAGAGAGAGAGAGAGAGAGAAGAAAGGACAGAGCATGTACCATATACACAAAGGTGTTCAGAAGGTTGAGTTGGATGGACATAGAGTGGGCATCTTCATGTTTGATCAGCAAGTGATGGATTTCATCTTTGGGTACTGGTAACAAAAGCTCATTGGCCACAAATGCTGCAAAGCTCAGCTTTTGGGTCAATCTATCTGTTGCTGTTTCAATTGCCTGAAAGCAGAAACACATTGCACATGTGTCATCAAGGAAACTACACAATTGCACCATTGCTTCATGGGGAAGATGGTTCAAGACTTTCTACAAAACTCAGAAGCTCCTAGGTTCATACACTTTGGATGAGGATAAGCCCATCACCCTAACCTTGAATTACTTACCTTGATGTTTTATGTGAGACAGCTATTTGGATCAAGAAGCTGCAACAATGGATCCAAAGGTTTTATGTCTTCTTCATATTCCTCCTTGCAACTAGCATACGCACACATGTTTGATGCTTGCTCCACAAAGACATTCTGTTTTGCCTAGTCAATTATCAGAGTATGAGGTCACTGGAAAAACCTGAATAATGGGTTCTTGCTCAACCACAGCTCTTGGAAGTTCTGGTTCGTGATAAAGAGAAATGGTACTGCTGTAAGTGTTAAGACCCAGTGTTCTGAGTTCCGCAAGGTTACGAGATATGGTGGCTACCATTGCCTTGATTCCCTGTCATTGTTCAACAGAAGTGGCATCATAAGGTTAGAATTTCAGCATGGCTACACAAGAAAGATCAACAAGTGACTGTCAATATTCATTGGTTTTGGAGGTATTTCAATCTGTTGTGCGTGTATGAATATGCCAAAACCAAGAACTCACCACTTGCCGGAACACATGCTGGAGCTGAGAGTAAGGATGATTGGAGCGAGATGCGATGTAATGAGCTCCAAGGCGGAAGCCAACACGCTTGTCAAACTTTTTGAGAATTTTATGAAGGCCTACTGCATTGAGCTCCACGAAATTCAATAGCTGGAGAAGTTCAACACCAACTTGCCTACAAAATTCCAATGCTTGGCATTATGTATCTTGCCCTTAGTTGCAACAACAACACAACCCGGTCTCACAATATTGAGGTAACCATGTATCCATTACAATTTTCTGTTCACATATGCATCATGTGTGACACTGAATTACTGTCACAGATCAATCACTTGTGAGATCTCGCATTTCCCTCTGGAAGTGACATTGCTTCTGTAACAGGCTTGAGCAGTACCTGTAATCACTCATGAGGTGGGGGATTGTGTTAAATTCTTCTGATGATTCAGTGACAGCCTGCTCAATATCATCTGCATAAGATTCTCCTTCTTGGAAGATCTGCCGTCTCTCACGGAGGCTTTGCAACCGCGCAGCTAGCAGGCCTTGCTTCTCTATCAGAAACAAGACCATCTTCTCAATCTGCAAAAGCAAATTCCTCTATAAATTTCCAAATATAGTAGCCCAAAAACACCAATCTCTCATGCCCGTTCTGGTTACTACCTCCTTTGTTGATCCAACATTCTAAACCACTGTAAGAGGGGCAATGGGCAGGCGAGATCTTTGGCCAGATGTATTTGCCCAGATCTTGCACCAAGGTCACAGAGGCCTCTCGGTTCCCACACTTGTGACCATTATACATGGTATTATGGGTACCATCTAGAATTGCACTTGGTGGGATTTCAAACTACTTGCAAATTGGATTAGGGCCACAAAACTCCCATCCTCTTGCACAGCATTGATCAAAAAGATGAAAAACAGAGCATGAGAGTAGAAACTACAACATGATCAACTTCTTGCAGACAGGCCAATGGCAAAGTAAAAAGCTGCAGAACATGATCCCCTGATTTTGTCTTAAATGAAGTTTGCAAATTTGTGGCCCACTGGATGAACCTGAGAATCCAAAAGACGAGAGAATGCACGAATGATTTCATCACGCTCATCATCATTGGCAGTGGCTGCACGAATTGCATATTGCTTGATTCGCTTCTTCAATGTCTTATATCCGATGTAATATCTGCATGTAACAGATTTCATGTGGAATGAGTTTTCAGGCTTCCAACATCAGTAGCTTCAAGTTTTTGACTTGAATATACCAGGTGTGGAAATTCTTGAGCTGAACAGCTGAGGAGAAATATAATTTCTGAACCTAGCTGTTCTGTAGGCACCTAAACACCCCAATTACACAGAACTAAAAGCTAGAGGAATCCCACAAGGCCCAATTAGAGATTCGGCTAAATTCATATCTTCAACATCTTGGACCGCCCAACTTACCATTTTTGCTCAGCCAGTGGTCACACTATATGATGAGCTTGTTGATTACAAAACCATTGACTCTGAATTTGATTCTTTGAGGATAGGTAAAACACCCCAGATTCCAACATAGTTGAACTTGACAACCATGCCTCAATGACACAAAAGGTGTAATTATAGAGAAAGTTAATCCTAGCTAGGAGACTGGACCTCACCAGCAACAGTCTACAAATTCACAGGAGTTCCATCATGAACTTACTTACACACATCCTTCCTTACTCAGAGAAAGAAAATCAATGGACTTCTGGCATGGAATTGTTCCTTGGATTGCAAGAGGGTGAGAAGTGAGAGCTTACTCTTCCCAGCCCGGGACCCGATTTGCCAAAATGTATTGTCCAAAGTGGACCATCTTGCATACCTTTCTTCTTCTTCTTCTCTCACAAAGCTGTTAAACACCTAATATCAGAATACATACCACACAAGTACAGCTTCCCCATCAGACCAAGGAAAGTTTACAATGTCACAGAAGAAAAGCTCAAAGAATTTCTGCAACAAACAATGGAATGATAATAGACATTGAATGTCAGTGGGTGCCAATCTAAACAGATTTGGACATGGTTCTTCCTTCAGAACCCAGTTTGAGAACCTCATCTTCACTTCAGGGTTGCACAGATCATAAATCAGGAGTTAAAAGCCTGATGAGGTACTCGATTATATGAGTTCAGTGATGGAAAATGTCAAAATTCTATTCCGAAAATTAGGCTGTAGTTCTGAGAGTTTTTGAGCTACATATGACAACAATTTTTCAAAGGCTAGAATCAGTAAACCTGGTAAAAACCCAGCGAACAATATGAAATCAAGCAGAGACAAATGAGTCCATTTTTTAGAGTCTACCTTGTCTAAATAACTTATACGATGACCTCTGCTTCCGAAAGGATCAAGCTTACTGTCATTTGAAACTACGAAATGCTCTTACAACATTAGCACAAATTTCAGCAATTTCTCATATGAGTGAGTAGTATTGTATCTAGACGAAATGGAGAGCTCTGTAAAGTTGTACAACACAACACAACACAAAGATGTGGTAGGTAGTGCAATTTTAGCAGAAGGAATCATTTTGCAAGAGGGAATTTTGCGGTTCGAAAGGGAGCAGAGGAGATACAAAGCATAACTTTATTAGGTGCGAAGGATATGCTGTTTACTGGAATATTCATAGCTACATTTGGGGGGAAAAAATTCCAGCTCTGCTTTCTGCTGGGTTGACAAGCGGGCGTGTGGTTCTCTAAGGAGGAAAGCCGCAATGGCGATTCGCCTAGTGTCTCTCTCCGCCTCTCTCTCTCTCTCTCCCTCTCGTTCTCTCTCTGGCCTTCTCTTGCAAAAGGGTGCAAAAGAATCATCACTCCAACGTCCAACTGGTTGGGGGCCATGATCAACTTTCCAAATGGAGATAGATATTAAAGTTATCAGTAAAGTCAGGCGATTAGGGGCCAAGAAAGGCCAGTTTCGGCATAATAGGGCACCAAATGCATAACTGGGAATGAAACTTTTACAAAACCAAATAACTCTGGGAACCCAAATTAGTTTTTCCACTAATCTTGGTGGTAAACTGAGTTTCATCCCCTCTTTCTTTTTTCTTGAGCGCCTCCACTGCTGTTACATATCTTTTCACTCCTCCTACCTGTAGGACTACTATAATTACTCTTGAGCCTTGTGCATTAAATGCTGAGTTTCAACATTTCATACTGAGATTTAATAAAATTTCGATACTTTAATACCACTCAAAAAGAGGGGACATGGGTGAGAGAGAGGGTCACTTTACATATAACTTTAATGCCAACAAAAAGATGAGATGCTCTTTTTGACTGGGATTACGAACTCCAAAGTCCACCTACACAAAATAGACTCTGGTCAGGGCTAGTTATTAGGGTTTTCCCCCTACAGTGGAACCTGGATAAGTGTTAATTTTTATAAGCATTAATTAAAGTGCATGCGTGATATGAAAACTTCTATTCCTACAATGAATGCACTACTTGGTGGGAACACATTGGGAACATTAAGTTCCAAAGAATCCAAAACTACCCTAACCCAAGGGAAAAAAAAGGTTGGCCTTCTGGGTGCTTGTTGCTTAGTCCCATTGGCTGCCAGGAATGTATGTTCCTCACTCTGTTTGTCACCCATTTTTTGCCTGAACTAACACACCTCTTCATGGGTCTTGGTATTGGGTATCTTGAATTTGATAATTGCGGAATGTATGTTACACTTTAGATTAGTGTTGTCCAGTTCTAAGTCTAATTGGATAGCACCTTGAATTCAGATTTTTGTTCCCCCCCATTGTAACAAGTTTGTTCTCAAATTTTCACGCATTTTGGATTACATTTAGGGATGAAGGTTTATGAGGTAGGTATGTAGACAAAAGGTAGGTAAGAACATCTTTATCACAAATTGTCAAATTTCCCTTGCAAAAATACAAATGTAAAGGAATTCGACAAACTTATGATGGTTTGGAGCCACAATGCCCCGCCACAACTTCACTTCACAAAGCTTGCTAAACAATTTTTTAAAAATCCATATGCTAGCTTCCTTTTGTCACATTTCTATAAATATTGCAATAGCTTCTTTTTTGTTGTGCTACTTGGATAAAAATGTTTTGTAATTGCAACATTCTTCATAATGTGCTAATGTCATTTTCAAACAAGAGATCAAAAAATTTACCATCATTTAAATGTCAACATCCACCAAATCCATGAGATCATCCAACACAATGTACTTGAGTTTTGTAAAACCATGCTCAGTTGGAGCCCCCATTTTGACATTCAATGTGAGCGGGTTTGGGAGCAAACAATGGTTGAAGATGGTAGTTGCACCTTTGGCACAACATTCAAAATTCAACATTCACAATTTTGAGTGTTATGTGAGACATGTGACTTTCTCCCTTTTTATCCATTTCTTGTTGCTATTGTTGGATTCAAAACAAAAAATATATGTAAATAGAAAGATGTACCAATTCAAACTTTTGATATTCCACATGCTCAAATATGTTCTTTAGCAAAATGAGAAGTTACATGTGAAGAATGACACATTATATTATGCATAACTATAAAACATGTTAGAATCTATGTTTTATAATTATCCATAATGATAACTGCAAGACATGGATTTTAATTTCTAACGGCTGTTCATTTAGCTATTCAATTTTAGTGAAAATGATTTTGTATATGTAATTTATTGGCTGACTTTTGATGTGCATATTGAAAAATTGATGAAAGGTTATTGGATTAAAGGGTTTCCATCCACACACATTCAATAAATGTGTCAAATCTTGTAATCATAAGAGGTAATTCATATTCTTAGAGCTTTGAAGAAATTAATTTTTGTTACAGGTCTTCAATTGTCTATCTTGTTTTCTTTGTGTGATGGATATAAGGTATTGTGTTTTATTTTCATGTGGATAAAGACATTTTATTAGTACAAAAATGGGGTGTAATTTAGTAGTTTAAATCATTATTAAACTTTTAAAATGAAATAAGTTCACTCTTTTAACCAACTAATCATTTCATTTTGCATAAAGTTATGTCACTATAAAATCACTATGTAAGCATCATTTTTCATTATTAATTAATAATACATTATTACTCGAAATAATCCACTACAATAATTTTTTTTTTTTTATGTCATTGCTTTAGATACTATTGACTATTATACTCTAGGTTATACCCTGAGATGTTTTAAGTTATTCTACCTTACATCATGTTCAACATTTTATTATTATCCTAGGTTATTCCACCATAGGTTATTTTAAGTTATTTTATTTAATATTATTTTAGTTTATTCCATCTTATGTTATTTTAGGTTATTTAATCTTTTTTTTGTTATTTAAAATTTTTCCATCCTAAATTACTATTAGTTATTTCACTATAACTTATTTTAAGTTATTATACCCTAATTTATTTTTAGCTATTTTAAGCTATTATCAACTATTATAGGTTATTATGAATTATTGTTAGTTATTTTAAGTTATTCTACCTTAATTATTAGCAACTATTTTAAGCTATTATTAAATATTATAAGGTGTTACAAATAAAATATTTATTTTATCTTAAGCTATCATTGGTTATTTCAAGTTATTTCCCCTTAATTATTTTAAAATATTTGATTCAATCTTATT
>Ga0209611_10001954_pt1 | contig 36022 bp, 26 predicted proteins | sample S1TSphgellanicum_3_FD_187693 | JGI IMG/M metagenome (GOLD analysis project Ga0209611, IMG submission 187693) | Host-associated microbial communities from peat moss isolated from Minnesota, USA - S1T2_Fc - Sphagnum magellanicum MG (SPAdes) (version 2) | ecosystem: Host-associated > Plants > Peat...
GCGCGATTTGGTCGAAAACCCCTTCTCGAATATCCGCGACAGATTCTCCGGCGCGATCCCGACCCCGTTGTCCGTGCAGCGCAGATGCAACCGTTCGGCATCCGCGTCGCTCTCGAGGTCGGCGCGTATGTGCAGCATTCCGCGCGGCGAGCCGCCGACCGCATCGGCTGCATTGATGATGATATTTTGCAACACCTGCCGCAGCACGGTGCGCGCCACCGGCACCGGGCCCACGGTTTTCAAGGATGCGTCCGCCTCGATGTGCAGCCGCTGCCGGCAGGCGTCCGGGACGATGTCGAGCGCCTGCGCCACGAGGTCGGGCAGCGCGACGCGCTCCACCACCGGCGCGCTTCGAGAACTCGCCGTCTGTTCCGCCAAGGTGGCGGACACGATCGAGGTCTGCCGTTCCATGACCCTGATGTCGCGTTGCGCATTCTCCACCGCAGCCGCAAGCTCGCGGCTTCCGAGTTCGATGAATTGAATCAGGTCGGCACGTCGCGCCATATCTTGAGGGACGCGGGCCGCTTCGGCTGTGGCGCGTTCGGCTGCGGCGAGCTCGGCCGCCGCGAGTTCCGCCGCGGCGAGCTTGAGGTCCGGCAGCGGGGTGCTCCGCAGCCGGTTCGCCAACACCGACAGCCGCACCGTCAACGGCGTCATCGCGTTCCCCAAATTGTGCAAGATGCCCTTGGCGAGCTCGGCAAATCCGGCTTGGAATGACTGGTCGACGAGCTGACGGCGCGACTCGGCCAGGCTCTGCACCATCCGGTCGAATTCACGGGCCAATTGACCGATCTCATCGGCACCGGTGAAATTCAGACGTGCCGACATATCCGCGCCCTCGCCGACCGCGACCGCGTGCCGGGTGACGGCGGCGATGGGCCCGAGCACCACGCGATTGAAGATGATGAGCAGCAGGATCAGGACGCTGACCGCCGCCCCCAGCAGATACAACGAGGAATACATTACGGCGCTCTGGCCGCGCGCAGTGATCCGGCGCGGCACGTCGATCCGCAGGGTCATCAGCGGGCGGCCATAGATGTCGCCGAACGACCGGTAGACGTAGGTCACCCGGCCCGCTTCCACCAAGGCGGGGGCCTGGGTTACGCGCGGCGAATCGAGCATGAACAGGGACGCCTGGGCCTCTTCGCCGATCCTTTGCAATTGCTCGGGGGTGAGCAGCCGGCCCATGATGGCCATGCCCCGGGGTTGGCCGCCGCCCGAACCGTCGAGTATCGGGGCCCCGGCCAGCATCATGACGCCCTGATTGGTGCGCAACATGCCGTGGGCCGCTTTGCCGGCCGCTAAATTGCGGCGCCATGGAAACCCCTCCGGCAGCGAGCGCTGCGCGGCAAGATCCACATCGAGGGGCTTGCCCGACTCTAGGTCGTGCGATGAGGAGAATACCACCCGGCCGTCGGCATCGACGAGCAGCAGCACGCTGACCCTGAGCGGCGCCAGGGCCACGGGTGTGGTGTAGGTGGCAAGGAAGCCTTTATTGCGATCCTCCATGAACTGGTAGAGCTCACCCCAATCCGACCAATCCGCGGCGGCGGACTCCATGTTGTCGAGCGTTCGGCCGACCGCATAGCCGATGCGGGTCATCGCCGTTTGCGCATCGGACCGTTCCAGCTCGGCAAAGCTCGGGATCAGCACCGTTTCCTGAATGACGCTTTCCATGGCGATCAAGGCGGCAAACAGTGACGCGACCAGCCACACGACTTTTGGCCGAATATTCATTATTTTGTTAGATAGCAAATCCGGCCGCCCGCAACGCAATGGCGTCCGCAAAATTCGGACTGCTCGCGGTATCGCGAGCGGATAGTGTGATTCGGAGCGCATTTTCAGCGTTTTTGAAGGTTCCGCCGTGCGCCGGCGCGGACTCGCAGCGCGCGCAGCCCCGGAGGGCTCGCGAGCGGGATTATGTTCAAACACGGTGGGCGGCGCCATGCATGCAGAGATTGGGGTTCCGGCCGAGAAGCTGCGGGCGTTCAACCGGAGCATCGTCGGCAAGATCGAGGTCATCGCGAAATTCCTTCAAGGGTGATCATTGTCGGTCGCAGAGAAGCAAAGGTGCGCCCGCGAGCGCTGGCTCGACTATCGACAATCGAAAGGCGCGGATGGCGAGCGCGGTCCAGAGCCCGGGAAGGAAGCGTCACGGCGCCTCTCAATGATATGTAGTAAGTTACCGTTCACCTTGACCGACGTATCGAGTGGGTCACGGTGGGGCGGGGAACAGGGGCCGACATTGACGCAAGAGATGGGTGATCAGACATGAGCAAGCGCTTCCTGAGATGGGTCGAGACATGGATCGAGGAAAAGATTCCTCCCGGCGCCAATCCCGACATCGAGAGCCACGAAGCGAGGGCAAAGCGGCTGTCAGAGAAACTGTTCGCCGAGGCGATTGAGGCCGGTTTCACAAGCCGCGAGACCGAGGAGGAAAGAGAGGGCGTTCCGCCCCTTGTGCTTGCCGCGGTCTCGGACAGCACCGACTTCGATATCAATGTCTATTGTCTCAAGTCGCAACTGGCGCAGGAGAATGAAGATGGGGACTGAGCGTCGCCCGTATGCCCGGGTTCGACCCCTTGCGCCGGTCGCGAGCGCCCGGTAACGGTTGTGCCAGTTCATGCGGCGAGCGCCGAAACGATGAAACGATGAAACGATGCCCCGACCGGTCATTGATCCGCGTCGGGGCGACGTGTGTCGCGGTCAGCGATCCGCCGCGACCAGGTGCGCGCTGCCGCGCTCGCGGCGCAGCTCGGCCACGGCCTCATGCTCGGCCGCCACTTCCGCCTGCAGTGCCTCGATCACCTGTCGCTGCTGCTGCATATCCTGCCGTTGATGCTGCACCTCGTTGAGCAGCATCGGCGCCAGTTCGTCGTAGCGCACGCCTTCGATCCGGCCCGCCGCATTGCGAATTACCAATTCCGGATACACCTTGACGACTTCCTCCGCGATCAACCCATACTGGACCGCACCCGCGGGATCCGTCTTCAGATGAAAGGTGACGGGACGCAGCTGCGCCAATTTCTCGGTGTTGGTACCCATGGATTCGATCTTCGTCTTATAGCGCTCCGACGACGCCAATACGCCGAGCTGACCCGAAGCCGTCACATAAACCGCCGCGCCGGTCACCTTGCTGTTGTCGATCCCCGCGAGGAACACCGAAGTCTGCGTTCCCGGCGTACCGATTCGGATCGTGCGGTTGTCCCCGCTGGACCCCGTGTGACCGATTTCGATGTTGTTGCTTCCCGAGTTCAACGAGGAGCCTGCGTCCATCCCGACTCCGATGTTGTTGCTGCCCTGCGCATTCGTGAGCGCTCTACCACCCACGGCCGTGTTGTCATTGCCCTGGTTACCGTAATAGAGCGCTCCGGAACCCAATGCGGTGTTGTACTCGCCGTTCTTGTTCAAGTAGAGCGCTCCGGCGCCGGCGGCCGTGTTGTAGTCTCCGGACACGTTGCTGAAAAGTGCATTTATCCCGAAAGCCGAGTTGGCGGTTCCGCTGGTGGTGGAATACAGCGCGGAGTACCCGTCGGCGGTGTTGTTGAAAGAGACCGCGTTGTACAGGGCGAGGGCTCCGGAAGCGGTGTTCTGGGTGCCGTTCTGGTTTGAGAACAGCGCTCGGTCTCCGGTCGCGGTATTCGAGAAGCCGGTCGAGTTTTGGTTGAGTGCCTGCCACCCGGAAGCGGTGTTGTTGCTGCCACTGTTCTTGTAGAGCGCGCCCTGTCCGACCGCGACGTTGTAGCTGCCGTTGCCGTTGAAGGTGAGCGCCGAGGATCCGACCGCCGTATTGTCGTCACCGCCTGAATTGTAGATGAGTGCCTGCCATCCAAAGGCGGCGTTCGAATGACCGGTGCTGCTGCCGAACAGCGCCTGATAGCCGGCGGCCGTGTTCTGATAGCCCGAGGAGAGGTATATCAACGCATAGGTCCCCATGGCTGTGTTTTGATCGCCGTCGCTCGCGACCACGTCGGGCGGCTGCCCTGCCATCGCCGCCGCCGCGCCCAGCGTACCGACCAGAACCAGCGAATCCAGACAAATGTGTTTGATGTGTTTCATGATGTGCTCGTAGTGAATGCTGAATGTAGCCGCCGTATTCAATGAAACCGAAATCGGTGTTAGAACCCGCCATCCGGCTGGAGATTCTTGGCCGTGTTGGGTCAGCCGCCCGCGGCGACCAAGGTCGCGCCGCCGCGTTCGCGGCGCAGCTCAGCCACGGCCTCATGCTGGGCCGCCACTTCCGCCTGTAAGGCCTCGATTGCTTGTCGTTGCTGTTGCAGAGCCTGCTGTTGCTGCCTCAGGTCTTGCTGTTGCTGCTGCAGCTCCCGGCGCTGCTGTTGCAGACCCTGGCGCTGCTGCTGCAGGTTCTGCCGTTGCTGTTGCACATCCTGTCGTTGATGTTGCAGTTCGTTGAGCAGCATGGGCGCCAGTTCGTCGTAACGCACGCCCTCGATCCGGCCCGCTGCGTTGTGAATCACCAGCTCCGGATAGACGCGGTCGACTTCCTCGGCGATCAACCCGTATTGAACCGCGCCCGCGGGGTCTGTCTTCAAATGGAAGGTGACCGGGCGCAGCCGCGCCAGTTTCTCGGTGTTCGTTCCCATGGGCTCGATCGCCGTTTTATAGCGTTCCGACGACGCCAATACGCCGAGCTGGCCCGAGGCCGTCACATAGACCGCTGCGCCGGTCACCTTGCTGTCGTTGATCCCCGCGACATAGGCCGCGGTCTGCAGTCCCTGCGTACCGATTCGAATCGTGCCATTGTCGACGAAGTAGCCTTGGTGACCGATGTCGATGTTGTTGCTTCCCGTGGTCAACGCCGAGCCTGCGCCCATCCCGAGTGCGATGTTGAAGTTGCCCTGCGCCTTCGTCAGGGCCTCGGCGCCAACGGCCGTGTTGTCATTGCCCAGGGAATCGTAGGCTGCCGCATCGCCGATCGCGGTGTTGTACTCGCCGCTCCGATTCGAGTAGAGCGCATTGAAACCGGCAGCCGTGTTGAAGGTGCCGGACAGATTGTCATAGAGCGCTTGTGCTCCAAACGCGGCATTTCCGCTGCCATCGGTATTGCTGGTCAAGGCGCTGAATCCCGTGGCGGTATTGAAACCTGACGTGTTGTTGGCCAGGGCTTCCGCTCCCGAGGCGGTGTTGTAACTCCCGATCATGTTCAGAAACAGCGCCTGCTGTCCGGTGGCGGTATTCGACACGCCGGTCGTGTTGAAATACAGAGCCCGGCTGCCGACCGCGCTGTTGGACGTACCGGTGGTGTTCCGATTGAGCGCCTGCCACCCGGAAGCGGTGTTGTAGTTGCCGCTGTTTTTGTAGAGCGTGCCCTGTCCGACCGCGACGTTGTAGCTGCCGTAGCCGTTGAAGGTGAGGGCCGAGGATCCGACGGCCGTATTATCGATACCACCGGAGTTGTAGATGAGTGCCTGCCATCCGAAGGCGGCGTTCGAGTAACCGACGCTATTCCCGGCGAGCGCCTGATAACCGGCCGCCGTGTTTTGATAACCTGACGTATCTTCTTGCAGCGCATAGGGCCCCATGGCTGTGTTTTGGAAGTTGTCGCTCCCCACGACGTCGGGCGGCTGCGCAATCGCCGCCGACGCGCCGAGCGCACCGACCAGGACCAGGGAATCCACACAGAGGTGGTGTTTCATGATTTCCTCGATGAGTGTAATGAAGGGGGCTGCATACAAGAACCGGAATCCCGCCCCAAACCCGCCACCACCCAGGACAGAAATTCAGTGATTTGAACGGCGACCTTGGGCGATACTCCTGCCGTGCTGTCGCTCGAACAACAAGCCGAAGTCACCTCACTGCTCGACGATTTGCTGGATCTTCCGGAAGAGCGGCGCGTGCCGCGCCTGCGCAGCCGGCGCGTCACCGATCCGGCCGTGCTGGCCGAGGTGGAGAGCTTGCTGCGTGCCGCCGCCCAGGTCGGGGGCTTCCTGGCCGCTCCCGTTTCACTGACGCCCGCCGCGGACGCGGCTGCGGCGGCCGAAGAGGAAACATCGTCGGAAGCGATTCGCATCGGCGCGCGCTTGGGAGTCTGGCGCGTCACCGATCATCTGGGCCGCGGCGGCATGGGCGAAGTCTATGAAGCGACGCGCGTGCAGGGCGACTTCGAACAGCGGGTCGCCATCAAGGTGCTGCAGCGTGAGGCCAGCGCTCAGCTGGAACGATTTCAGGCCGAGCGCCAGATCCTGGCGCGCCTCGACCATCCCGGTATCGCACGCCTCTACGACGGCGGCATCAGCGGCGACGGCCGGCCCTACATGGTGATGGAATTCATCGAAGGACGGCGCATCACCGACTACTGCGCACAGTCCAAGGCCACGCTGCCCGAGCGCCTGAACTTGTTCATGCAAGTGTGCCAAGCCGTCGCGTATGCGCATCGCAACCTGGTGGTGCACCGCGACCTCAAACCGTCGAATATCCTGGTCACGGCGGACGGCCAGGTAAAACTGCTGGATTTCGGAATCGCCAAGCCCATCGATGCAGAGAGCGCGCAACTCACGGCGACGGCGATGACGCCCATCACGCCCAGCTGTGCCGCGCCGGAGCAGCTCATGGGACAGCCGATCACGACGGCCACCGACGTGTACGCACTCGGCCTGCTGTTGTTTGAACTGCTCACCGGCGTTCATCCCTGGATCTCGGTGGATACGCCGGTGCTGCAGGCGTTGCGCACCCTGCTGCAGCGCCCGGCCCCGCTCGCAAGCCGGACGGCCGCCTCGCATCCGGATGCGCCGCTGCCGGAACGGCTGCTTCGAGGCGACTTGGATGCCATCGTGGCCAAGGCGTTGCGAATCGAAGCCGCGGACCGCTATGGCACGGCCGACGAACTCCGCTCCGATGTGCAACGCGCACTGCAGGGCGAACCGGTGGCGGCGCGCGCGGGAGCGCGATTCTACGTGGCCAGCCGCTTGCTGCGCCGCTATCGCTGGGCCGTGGCGGCGGCGGCGGCCATATTCGTGTCGCTGGCCGGCGGCCTGAGCGTTGCGGCCTGGCAGGCCAACCGGGCCGCGATCGAACGCGATGCCGCCCGCCGGGACGCGGCACGCGAGGAGGCGGTGCGCTACGGCCTCACGCGCTTGTTCCGTGCGGCAATTGCGGAACAAACCTCGCAACCCGCGACCGCCAAGACCATGATCGACGGCAGCGCGCAGCGGCTGCTGCGCGAGTACCACGATCAGCCGCAGCTGGCCGGCCAGATCGTGCTGACGTTGGCCGATCTGTACGCCGCCCTCGAAGATGTCGCGGGGGAGCGTAGCCTGCTCGAGGGATTTCTGGCGGAGGCGGGCACCGATGCGGAACCTGTCGCGGTCGCCGATGCCCGTCAGAAACTGGCCGGCATCGAACTGATGAGCGGGCACGTGGATCATGCCGCCCAACTGCTCGACCAAGCGGCCGCTTTCTGGGCACGCGCGCCGCGGCAATATGCCGAGGAACGTCTCGAGGGTCTTGGAGTCCGCGCCCGGCTGCAGCGCCAGCGAGGCGACCTCGACGGCGCTATTGCCACCAGTCGCGATGCCATCGCGCAGCGCACGGCGCTCTCGGGTCACGATCACCGCGAGACCGCGATACTCTATAACTCTCTGGCGATCACCTTGACGGCGGCCAACCGGCTGGAGGAGGCACTCGCCGCCTACCGGCAGACCACTGCGATCTATCGCGCGCTGAAGTTGGGCGATGAACTCGATGCCCAGATCGTACTCGGCAATACCGGGACCCTGGAACTGCGCAGCGGAAATCTGCGTGAGGCTGAGAGCCTTCTGAAGGCCGCCATCGATCGCCAACGAGCGCTGGCCGGCGACTCCGCGGCGGTCGCGGCGTCCATGGGGTACTACGGCAAACTGCTCACGCTGACCGACCGCGCGGCGGCCGCCATCCCCGTGTTGCGCAACGCGGTCGATGTGGGCAGCCGGTTTGCCGGGCCGAGAAGTCCGGTCACGCTTCAGGCGGAACTATTCCTCGGCGAAGCCCAGCTCGCCGCCGCCGACCCGGGTAACGCGCGCGCCACCCTGACGGCCGCCCGTGAAGCCGCATTGGCGCAATACGGACCGGCCCATTTGCTGACGCTGCGCGCCGAGCTGAGTTTGGCGCAGTGTGCAGCGGCTGACGGTCGGAACGACGAGGCACAGGATCAACTGATGTCGGTGGCCGGCGCGCTGCGCAAACTCGGACCGCCCGGAGAACTCCATCTCGCCCTGGCATTGCAATCGGTGGGCGAATTACAGATGGCCCGAGGCGACAATCAGGCCGCAATCGCCACGCTGCGAGAGGCGGTTGCGCTGCGCGAGAAGTCGCACGATCACAGCTACGAGATGGCCATCGTACGAGAGCGGCTGGGCGAAGCGTTGAGCACGCAGGGGGACACGCCGGCCGCGGCCGAACTGCTCACGCCGGTTGCACAATACCTCGACTCGCAGGTCGGACCCGCGCATCCACAAAGCATTCGGGCGAGGCGTGCTCTCGCGCGCATCGCGGGCAACAACGCGTTGCGCCTTGATCGGAGTGCGTCACAGGTCGCCCTTGATCTGGTGCGCGGCAAACCGCGCCCTTCGGGGAGCCCTCAGGCGTGGGAGGATGTCAACTCGCGGAACAACCAAGCCCGCGCTCTCAGCCAATCGCGCTGCACGGTGCGCAGCGACATACCCAAGACGCGCGCGGTGTCCTCTTCACTGTAGCCGCCGAAGAAGCGGCATTCGATGACGTCCGCCAGGCGCGGCATTTCGTTGGCGAGTTTTTGTACCGCCTCGTTGAGGGCCAGGATGCCCTCGTCGGTCTCGACAGAAAAATCCGCCGCATGTGACAAGGTCAAATGCGCGTTGCCCTGGCCGCGCTTTTCAGCCATTCGGGCTTGCGCGTGGTTGATCAGGGCGTGGCGCATGGCGAGCGCGGCCGCGCGCAGAAAATGGTTTTCGTCGGCAAAATCGCGCTCGCCCTTCAAGCGCAGGTAGGCCTCGTGCACCAGGGCGGTGGTCTGCATGGTGTAACCCGCGCCGACGCGCGCCCGGGCGCTGCGCGCAATGCGCTTCAGCCGGTCGTAAAACGCCGGCATCAGTGCTGCCGCGATACGGCGCACTTCGGGCGATACGGTGCTCGCCGACAGCGGGCGTACTGCGTCGTCGGATGCTGCCGAGCATTGTTCCATTTGCGGATCTATCCCCCACCGCCATTGATTTGGCACCCTGCGGCAAAGGCCAAGGCCATGGCCTTGGCCAAGGCCAAGGTCACGGCCAAGGTCACGGCCAAGGCCACGGCCAAGGCCACGGCCAAGGTCACGGCCGAAGCCAAGGCCAAGGTCACGGCCGAAGCCAAGGCCAAGGTCACGGCCGAAGCGCTGCAAAGGCGTCCAAAAAAACGCGACATGTCCGGGTCGTCGCCGGGACCCCTTCCCAGCGGATGTTACCAAGAAATCGCATGCACTCACCCGCCGGCGACCGCGGTGCGTCATTATGTCAATGTGCTAGTGTTGCTGCGATGCCCGCAACCCGCACGACGCGACTCACTTGAGCGGGCGAAGCCCATCGCGCGGCCTGTCTCTGGCCGCAGTGTTCTCGAGTTGCTTAGGGGTCGGGCTGCTGTTCGGTCTGCTGCCGCCGTTGATCGCCTTGAGCTTGAGCCGGCTGGGCCATTCGAGCTTCGTCATCGGCGCCGTGACCGGCGCCGGCCTGATTGCGGTGATGCTGTGCGGACCTTTTTATCCGCGGGCCATCGTGCGTCTCGGCCTGAAAACCTCGATCGTCGGCGGCGTGGTGTTTGCCGCGGGCGTCTTGCTGCTGATGCCGCTGTGGACCAGCGTGCCGGTGTGGCTGGGCCTGCGGTTCGTCGCCGGCTGTGCGCTCGGCCTCGTCTGGATTGCGAGCGAGATCTGGATGAACAGCGTCAGCGGCAGCGCATCGCGCGGCACCGTGATGGGCATTTACGGCACGGTATTCTCGTCGGGGATAGTCGCGGGCCCGGTTCTCCTGGAGTTCACCGGCACCCAGGGCGCGACCCCCTTCGTGGCCGGCGCCGCCTGCCTGTTGCTCACGCTGCTGCCGATGGCGGTGTTGCCGCAGGTCAAAGGCGCGGCGCTCGCCGTCACGCCGCTGCGCGGCTTGCGGGGTGCGGCAAAAACGGCGCCCCTGGTGATGCTCGCCGCCTTCGTGGCCGGTTTCGTCGAGGCGGCCGATCTCACGCTGTTGCCGCTGTTCGGCGTGCATGCGGGACTCGATGAGCGTGCGGCGTTGCTGCTGGTGACGGTATTCATGGCCGGCAACGTGGTGTTGCAAGTGCCGATCGGATTGCTGGCCGACCGCTACGGCCGCAAGACTCTGCTGGGCATTTGCGCGCTGGCGAGCGGGGTCGGTCCCTTGCTGCTGCCGCTTGGGTTTAGCGAACCGCTGCTGCTCTGGCCGTTGTTGTTCATCTGGGGAGGCACCCTGTATGCATTCTACAGCCAGGGCATTGCGCTCCTCGGCGAGGAGTTCGCGACCGACCAGCTGCCGAACGCCAACACCCTGTTCGTCATGGTGTACTGCGTCGGCGGTGTGATCGGGCCGGGCGCCGGGGGCGTGGTCATGGATCGATGGCCCGGCCGCGGGCTGCCGATCCTGCTCAGTGCGGTGGCGCTGCTGATGCTGGCGGGATTGCGCCTTTCACGCGCCGATCGAGGAATTCCCGTATCGCCGTAAAGACGTGCAGCTTGAGCTGCGGCGTCGACAGCCCATGCTTGGCGCCCGGGTAGGTCATGAGATCGAACTGCACTTCGCGATTCTGCAGCGCCGACATGAGACGCGTCGAATTGACGAACAGCACATTGTCGTCGGCCATGCCATGCGCCAGCAGCAGCGGCGACTTGAGGCCGTCGAGGGCGGAGAACACCGCGGACTCGGCGTAGCCTTGCGGGTTCTCCGCGGGAGTCCCCAGGTAGCGTTCCGTGTACGCCGTGTCGTACAGGCGCCAGTCGGTGACCGGTGCCACGGCCGCGCCGCCGGCGATCACGTCGGAGCCCTTGGCAAGCAGCATCAGCGTCATGAAGCCGCCGTAACTCCAGCCGAACACACCGATGCGCCCGGCATCGATCCACGGCACGGTCTGCAGCCAGCGCACCCCGGCCAGCTGATCGTGCACCTCGATCTCGCCCAGGCGCCCGCGGATCGGATCCTGAAAGGCGCGGCTGCGGCGCGCCGAACCGCGGTTGTCGAGCCGGAATACCGCATACCCCTGCTGCGCCATGTACTCATCGAACGGGTCCGGCCAGTCGCGTCTGACGTTCTGCACCGACGGGCCGCCGTACACCCGGAGCAGCACGGGATAGCGGCGGGAAGCATCGAAGTTCGCCGGCTTGATCAGCGAGTAATGCAAGTCCTGCCCATCCTCGGCTTGGATCACGCCGAAGTCCGGAACGACGTGAAGTTCGCGGTAGGGCGCGTACGGATGGGCGGCGTCCAAGGGATTGGCCTCGATCCAGGCGATCCGTTTGCCGTCGGGTGAGTGGATGCTGACCTGCGGCGGAGTGACGGGATTGGAAAACGTATCGACGTACAGCGCGACGCGGCGCGAACCCTTGGCGAATTGCGCCGCATGCCAGCCGTCGCCGCTGCTGATGCGCTGTGGGTTCGCCGGGTCGCGCCCATCGAGCCTCGCGGCGTAGATCTGTCGATCGATCACCGCATCCTTGTTGGAATCGAAAAACACGCTGCCGGTTCCTTCGTCCACGGCGAGCAGGCCGTCGATCCTCCAGTCGCCCGCGGTGAGCGGATGCAGCAGTTGGCCGTGCATGTCGTACAGGTACAGATGCTTCGAGCCGGAACGCTCCGAGGACCAGACGAACTCCGGCCGGCTCTTGAGAAAATGCAGATCTTCGGACAAGTTGATCCAGGCCGGCGCCGTCTCCGAGAGCAATGTCGTTGCCTGCAACGTGCCGGCATCGGCCAGCACCAGGTCGAGCCGCTGCTGGCTGCGGGCGAGCCGTTGAAAGGCCACGTGCTGCGCGTCCGGAGTCCAATCCGCGCGCACCAGATAAATGTCCGCGTCGCCGCCCAGATCGATCCACCGGGTCGCGCCGCCGGCCGGCGCCACCAATCCCAGTTTGACGGCTACATTGTGATCGCCGGCGTAGGGGTAGCGCTGCTCCACCACTTCCGTGCGGTCGGTATAGATCTCGGTGCGGCGCGCGATCGGCACGCCGCTCTCGTCGAATCGCTTGTAGGCGATACTCGAGTCGTCGGGAGCCCACCAGTAGCCGCTCGATTGTCCCAGCTCTTCCTGGGCGATGAACTCCGCCTCGGCGTTATGAATGGTTCCGCCGCCGTCGCCCGTCAATTGACGCTCCTGGCCGCCGGCGAGCTCGATCACCCACAGGTTCTGGCCGCGCACGAAGGACACGAAGCGGCCCCGCGGCGACATCTGCGGATCGATGACCGGTTCCGCCGATTGCGTCAACTGGCGCAGTGCCTCCTTGCCCCGCCCATCCAGATCGTAGAGATACAAATTGCCGCCGAGGGTGAACAGTACGTGGCGTCCGTCCGGCGCCCACTCATAATCGAGAATGCCGCGAAAGTCCGCGCTGCGCTCGCGCTCGCGGCGTGCGAGCTCCGCGTCCGACAAGTGCTCGCTCGGCACCAGCCGCGTCGAATCCACGCGCAGTTCGAGGCGCCCGGTCCCGACGTCGTAGCTCCACAAGTCGAGCTGGTGGGCATTCGTGGCACGGCCACGCAGCAGCCCCACGCGCCGGCCGTCCGGCGAGATCTTCACGCTGCGCGGCGTCGGACCCGCGAGCGCCGGATCCGCGAAGATGCGCTCCAGCGTCAATTGATCCGCGGCGGCAGGTAGGGCGAGCAAGGTCATCAGCAGGCAGGCAACATGCATCAGCCCACCGCCGTGCGCTTTTTCTTTTCCGGATCGTCGAACGGCAGGCGGTGCGCGCTTGCCGGGCCGTTCACCTGGCCGCGGAGGGTGAGCGGCGTGCCATGTACGGCGACCGCAACGTCGAGCCGGGCGATGGCCATCGATTTGCCCGTCAAGGTCGACACCATGGCGCAGGTCACCACCCCGACTCGCTGGTCGCCCGAGTACACGAGATCGCCCATGCCGGCGGGCAGCTTACCGTCCACCAACAGACCGAAAATCTTGAAGCGTTCCTTGCCCTTCAGGCGCGCGTGCGCGTCCGCGCCGTGAAAATCGTTCTTGCCCGGACTCACCGTGAAGTCGAGGCCGAGTTCCCACAGGCTGTCGCCCGGGGGATCCTTCTCGAACGGATACATTTCCGACATGTCGTAGGGATAGAACAGCAGGCAACTTTCCACCCGCAAATAATCCAGCGTGGTAAAGCACGTGGGGATGATCCCGAACGATTTACCCTCGCTCAAGATGCTGTCCCAGATGAGTCCCGCATCGTCGCTCTTGCAGAAGATCTCGTAGCCGCGTTCGCCCGTGTAACCGGTGCGCGAAATGGTCACCGGCCGGCCGAACAGCGTCGTCGGCATGTGGTGAAAGTACTTGAGCTCGCGGATCCCGGGCACGTGCTTGGCCAGAAAGTCGACGGCCACCGGTCCTTGCAGAGACAGGTCGTGCAGGTCATCGTCGACGATCATGGCGGCATTGCGGCCGACCACATACCGGGTCAGGGTCTCGTGACCCGCGCCGCTGCCGTGCACCACCATCCAGGCGTTGGGGCCGGTGCGATACAGGATGCAGTCTTCGATGAAGTGGCCGGCCTGGCTCAGCATGCAGGCATAGGCGGACTTTCCCGGATAGATCTTGGTGACGTCGCGGGTGGTCGCATAGTTCAGCACGGCCGAGGCGTGCGGACCGACCAGGTGCAGTTTCTTGAGGCCGGACACGTCCATCAGACCCGCCTTGGTGCGGATCGCCACATGATCCTGCGCCACGTCTTTGGCATAGGTCCACGCGGTGCCCATGCCGTTCCAATCCTCGAGCTTCGACCCGAGCGCCCGATGCCGGTCGGCGAGGACCGAGGTTCGCCAGCTAAGTGCCATGCTGATCTCCGTGAGTGTTCATTCAGGGGCCGTGCCCGGCGTGGTGGGTGAGCCGTCGTCGAAGGGGGCGAGCCATTGCATCGCCGCGTCCCGATAGCGCGACAGTCCCTTGTAATCGATCAAGGCGGGGTGCAGGTTCTTGAGTACCCGGTGCACCCGGCGTGCCCATTTGGGCACGCTCGCGAGTTCCCGCAGGCTGATCAAGTAGCAGCGAATGCCGAACACGACGGCGTTGCTGCGCGGCAGCCGCCACAGTCCCTGCAATTCGACGCGCAAATGCACCAGGTCGCCGGCATTCTGCGGCGTCACCGAGGCGCGGTCCCTGCCCCAGAACGGATAGTTCTCCGGCGAGGTGTCGAGCCGCGGGTGGATGGTCATGGTCCAGTTCAAGCGCCGTACCGGCTGGCCGAGCCGCAGGTTCAGCAGGAACTTCAGCGCCCGATCGAACACCTGCAGTTCGTGCGCGAGCGGCACCGGCCCATGCCATTCCTTGAACGTCATGCCCATGTCGAAGTCCAGCGACCAATCCGCCTGCGTCGTGACCATGCCGGCCTCGGTCCACAGATCCCCATCGCGCTGGTCCATCACCACGAAATCGCCCTGCGCCTGGCGCGTGATGTAATCGAGCGGTTCGCGCGGCAGCGTCGCCGCGTCGCCGAACGTGAACCGATCGTCGATCGCGAGCGGGCGGTTGATCCAATGCCAACGATTGCCCTGCTTGGCGAGCGAAAAATGCGCGGGATAATCCCGCGCCAGGGCTTCCATGATCAATTCCAGGCAATCCCATTGCGCGCTCATCATGTGCGGCAAGGCCTGGTAACGCAGCGGCTCTGCCGCCAGCACGATGGCCCGCTCGCGGCATTCCGCGACATAGTGCTCGTCGACGTCGAAGGCGAACTCCGTCGCCGAGCCCGGCGGCCCCGGCAGATGCGGCTCGATGTTCACCGAATACATGTAAGTGTCCTCGGGAAACGGCAGCGGGAAGCGCCGGATCGCCTCAGGGCTGTTGCGGAAGGTGAAGTCGCCGCGAAAGGTTTCGTCGGGTTTGAATACGGCGCTCATTCAACAGTCCCTCACAGGTCCAGCACCAGGCGCGTGCAGCGTGCCCGCGACACGCAGGGCATGATGCTGCCGGCGCGGCTCCGCTCCGCGTCCGACAAAAAATGATCGTTGTGCTGCAGCTCCCCCTCGAGTTCCAGCACCCGCGTGTGGCAGAACCCGCAGACCCCGCCGCGGCAAAGATAAGGCACTTCGACGCCGGCGGCCTCGATGCTCTCGAGCAGACTGTGGTCGGGCGGTACATGGACGCTGATCTTGGCACGGGCCAGGAATACATCGAAGGCGTCGCCGACCGGCGGTGCGCTGAATTGCTCCCAATGGATGTGGCTGTCCGGCCAACCGCACGCCGCCGCCGTGGCGATCACGTGCTTGATCATGCCGGCGGGCCCGCACACATAGACGTGAGTCCCCAACGGCTGATTGGCGAGCAGCGGCTCGAACGGAATGGCCTGGCCTTCGCTGTCGTAGTACAGGTGCAGGTTCGCGCCGGCGCGCGACTGCAGGCGGTCCAGGAACGCTGCGTGTTCCGGCGATCGGACCGAGTAGTGCAGTTCGTAGGGAACCGCGCCGCCGTGCAAGTCCTCGAGCTGCGCCAGAAACGGCGTGATCCCGATGCCGCCGGCGATCAGCACGTGCTTGCGCGCGATCTTGTCCAGCCCGAACAAATTCACGGGATGCGCGATGTCCAGGCGGCTGCCGAGCTTGACCGCGTCATGCAGGTGGTGCGAGCCGCCGCGGCTCTCCTCCATGCGCCGCACGCCGATCTCGTAAGCATCCAGCCGGTGCGGCGCACTCAGCAGCGAGTACGGATTGCGATGCACGCGTCCGGCGCCCTGCATGACGACGATGATGTGCGAGCCGCCGGAAAATGCCGGCAGGCTGCCCCCGCCCACCGGCGCCAGCGTGAAATGCTTGATGAGCGGTGTCACCTGCTCGATGCGCACGACCTCGACGGTGAGCGTCTGCGCATTCATTCTACTTCTCCGCGAGAAGCGCCGACCTTCAGGCCGGTGAGGGATGGCGATGTCAAAGGAACACCTCCTTGACCGCCGGCAGCTCACCCGGCGCCTCGGCATCCACCATCACGCCCATGTAGGCGGCGAGGCGCCGCGAGTAGTGGTCGCGCACCAGCAGCCAGCGGCCGCAGCCGATGCACGCCACGATGTTGGTGCGCACCGCCTCGGTGGTGCTGCGGCAGTGAATGCAGTACACGCGCCGCGCCCGGCTGCCGCATTCTTCCGCGCGGATCTCATCCTTGTTGAGATTGAATTCGAGCGCGATTTTCATGGCGAGACCGATGAAGCTTTCGGGGCCTGCCACATACAGGCGGGTGCCCATCAGGGACGCTTCCAGCACGGACCGGAATCGGTCGAGCAGCACCGGCACGCTGTCGAAGATCTGCACGTCGCCGACCGCGGTGGCCTCGAGGCGTGCGCTCTCGCCCGCGGTGCTGCTGCCGGCCGATGTCGCGTGCAATTGCGCGCTCTCGCCCGCGGTGCTGCTGCCGCCCGCGGTGGCCTTGAAGTTTGTGCTCTCGCGGGCGGCGCCGCTGCCGGGCGTTTCGGCATCGGGTACGTAGAGCAGGCGCGTATTCGCCAGCAGTGCGGCATCGGCGGCACGCATTTCATCGATGACGCGCAGCAGCGGCGCGGCGCCCACGCCCATGCCGAGCATCACGTGGTAGCGGCCGCGCACGTCGGCCTGCAGCGGCGCATACACGGGCTTGCTCTTGATGCCGGTGACCAGCATGGGAGGCTCTCAGTAAACCGCCAGCCGGTGCGTCACGGCCACCACCGCGATTCCGAGCACCAACACGACATACGGCCAGATCCCGGCGCGTTTCACGATGCGCTCGTTGTCCACCATTTCCAGGTCCTCCGCCATCTCGCGCGGAAAGGAGCCCTTGTCCTGGATGTAATGCCGGTACACGAATACCGGCACGATGAGGGCGGCGAAGATGAGGCCCGTCTTGAGCGTTCCGGCGCCATACACGTCGGCGCCGAAACCCATGAAGGCGAGATTGACGAAGGACAGCACCGCGCCGGCGGCGAGTATCCACGTCGGTGCGCGCCACGGCCTCTCCTGCCGCGGCCGGTCCAGCCGGTGAATCCAGCCGGCATTCAAGTTCAGGAAATTGAAGATCAGGTAGCCGATATTGGCGGCGCCGATCACGAATACCGAATCGGACAACAGCAGCAGCAGCAGATTGAAGCCGAGATTGGTGAGCATGGCATTGGTCGGCGCGCCATTCGAGTTCACCTTGGCGAGGTACTTGGGCAGCCAGCCGTCGAGCGAGGCTTGGTAGAGCGTGCGCGAGGAACCGGCCATGGAGGTCATGAGCGACAGCACCAGCGCGAGGATCAGCATCACCACCACGACCACGCCCACCAGGCGGCCGGCGTGCACCATCTTCGCCATCACCGCGGCGACGCCCATGCCGCTGTAGATATCGGGCGCGAGCATGCCGCCGTATTCCGCGGGCGTGGTGACCGTGCCCGCGGCGTCGATCACCGCGGGATGCAGCAGGGCGCCCAAGCCCAGAAACCCTTGAAAGGCGAACGGCACCAGCGTGTACACCACCAAGCACAACAGGCCCGAATAGAAAATCGCCTTGAACGTATCGGTCTTCGGATTCTTGAACTCGCCCGTGTAGCACACCGCGGTCTCGAAACCATAGGTGGACCATGCGGCGAGGAACATGCCCGCGGCAAACACCGTGATCCCCGCCATGTTCCAGCTGCCGTCGGCGATCCTTCCGGCGGCGTCGTGTGCGAGGGGCGCGAGCGGGAAGAAGTTGGCCTTGACGAGATCGCCGGTGAGTATCGGCACGATGCCGATCAGCAGCAGCGGAATCATCGCCGAGATGCCGAGAATCTTGGTGGTATTCGCCGAGCGCAGGATGCCGCCGTCCTGGATGAACTTGACGGCCAGCAGGATCACGGCGCCGAGCACGAACACCGCGTTGATGCGCAGGCTCAGGCCCGTTTTCAGGTACCCGAGGTCGAGCAGCGTGAGCTGCCACGTATTGATCAGCGACTCGGGCGCGAACAAGCCGTTCAGGATGTAGCCGGCCGCGAGCGCCGAGCCGGTCGCCTGCACCGGCGACCAGGCGAACCAGTTGCACCACACCGAAATCGGCGCCACGAGTTTGCCATAGCGCACCCAGGCGATGGCGCCGTAGATCGACGTGCCGCCGGCTTTGTCGGGGAACAAGCCGGCGATTTCCGCGTAGGTGAACGACTGGATGAAGCCCATCGCGATCGACGCCGTCCAGATCACCCACGACAGCTTGCCCACGGTTGCCGCCACGGCGCCGATCGAGAACAGCACCAACGGCGGCACGCCGCTCGCCACCCAGAAGGCGCCGGTCCAATCGATTCCGCGCTCCAGGCCGGCCGGTTTGACCGCGGCTTCCCCACCCACTGCTTGCGCAGTCGAACTCATACACTGACCCCTTCAGAAATGGCGGCGCAACTCCGCGGCAATCTCGAAAATATCGCCCACGATGCCGTACTTGGCCACGCCGAAAATCGAGGCTTCGGCATCCGAGTTGACGGCCACGATGGTACTGACGTGCTTCATGCCGGCCAGGTGTTGAATGGCGCCGGAAACCCCCATGGCGATGTACAGCTTGCAAGCGCTCGCGGTCTTGCCGGACTGGCCGACCTGACGGCTCTTCGGCAGCCAGCCGGCGTCCGCGATCGGCCGCGAGCAACCCAAGGTCGCGCCGAGGGCCGCCGCCAACTCGCGAAACTCCGGCACCTTGGCCTCCTCGCCGATGCCGCGCCCGATGCTCAGAATGAACTCGGCCCCGGCCATGTCCACATCGTCGCCCGCGGACAGTTCGATGAAGCCGCGATCGGTGGTGCCGCTCGGCACGGCCGGCGCCTCGAACACCGTGATCTCGGGCGCGGCCGACTGTTCGGGAGGCTTGAATACATTGGCGCGAATCGCCAGCAGCACCGTGCCCTTGCCGGGAAAATCCACCTCGACGTGGACCTTCTGGCCGTAGCCGCCGCGGGTCGCAACCAGGTCGCCGTCGATGCGCGCCACGCTGAACACGTCGCTCGCGAACCCGAAGTGATGGCGCGCCGCGAGCGCGGCCGCAAAGCCGAAGGAGTCGACGCTGTGAGCCAGCAACACCACCTCAGGCTGGCGTGCGGCGATCAGGGCGCCGAGCGCGGATTCGAAGATATCCGGGTCGAACTCCGCAGCCGCGACCTTCACGGACACGATCTCATCGACTCCGGCGACGCTGAGCGCGCCATGAAAGCGCTGCGGCTCGTCGTGCAGGATGACGAGCGAGACTTGGCTGTTCTCGCGGCGCAGGCTCTGTGCCGCGCTCACCAGCTCCAGCGACACGGGCCGCAGTTCCCCGCGCCGCTGCTCCGCGACCACCAGGATCCCGCTCATGCCGCGGCTCCCTTGAACTCGCGGATGATCTCGGCCAGGCGCGCCGCCTGCTGCGCGGCGTCGCCGTCGATGAGTTGCGCCCGGCCCTTGTCGGGGACATACATGCGCCGCACGCGTGACGCCGAACCCATGTCGCCGACGTCGCCGGCGGTGAGACCGAGATCGGCCAGCGACCAGAGGGCGATCGGCTTGGCCGCCGCCTGCTTGATGCTGCGCAGCGAGGCATAACGCGGCGTGTTGATGCCAAGCTGGATGGTCAACACCGCGGGACACTGAATCTCGAGCTCCTGCAGCAGGCCGCCTTCCAGTTCGCGCCGCAAACCGGCCGTCGCCGACCCCGGTGTGTAGTTCAACTGACTGACCACCGCCGCGTGCGGCCAGCCGAGAAAGGCGGCCGTCGCGATGCCGGTCGAGGCGAATGCTTGATCCGAGGACTGCACGCCGGCGAACACCAGCTGCGGTGCCTCGCGCCGGGCGACCGCCGCCAGCACGCGCGCGATGGCGATGGAATCCGAGCCGGCGATGGCTTCGTCCCAGACGCGGATCGCGCGGTCCGCGCCCTTCGCCAGGCACTTACGCAACGATTCATCGACCTCCGCGTCGCCCACCGACACCACGACCACTTCGACCGGCCCGTCGTTCTGCGGCGCCCCGGCGCCCTGCGGTGCCCCGGCACCCTGCGGTGCCCCGGCACCCTGCGGTGCGCCGGCGCCCTGTGGTGCCCCGGCACTTGCTTCCTTGATCTTGACCGCCTCTTCCAGCGAGAAGTCATCCCATTCGTTCAAATCGCGGATCAGGAAATCGGCATCGACGTCGCGGCCATCGTCGCGAATCAGAAAATCCTCATCGAGCGCCGCCACCTGCTTGACCGCCACGAGTATTTTCATGCCGCGCGACCCTCGAGTTGCTGTGAAAACAGTGAGGTTTCGCCGCCGCCCCGCTCGACGGCGATATTCCCCAGCCGCAACACGAGCACGCCGTAGCGCGTCTCAAAGTCGGTCAAATCGACATCGAGACTCCGGGCTCGGCTCGCAAAATAGCTCGACGCGTGCATCAGGCTGCCGCCTGGGCGCGCGCCGGGACGGCTTCGCGAATCAGTTCTATGAGTTCCTTGACCACGAATTTTCCCTCGTTGCCGGTGGTTTTGAGCGCGTCTTCGAACATCGTCAGATCCTTCGGGCAGCTGACGACATAGACCTCGAGTCCCGGAATCGCGGCCGCTTCGCGCATCCGCTGCTGCGCGGGCTTCTCCGCGCCCACGGGATCGGGGACCCAGATTCTGCCGCCGCCCGCCCCGCAACAGAACGAGTTCGCCTTGCAGCGCCCCATCTCCACCAGCTCGCAACCGAGCAGCGCCAACAATTCCCGTGGCGCGTCGTAGCCCTTGTTGAAGCGCCCCAGGTGGCAGGGATCATGGAAGGTGACGCGGTACTTGAGCGGCTGGGTGACTTTCAGCCGCCCTTCGGCGAACAGGCGCCTGGCGAGCGTGGTGTAGTGCTCGATCTCGAACTTGCCGCCGAAGTCCGGGTATTCGTTGCGGATGGTATTGAAGGAATGCGGATCGGTGGTCACGACGCGCTTGAACGAGGCGCCCGACAAGGCGCTGACGTTCGCGGCCGCCAGCACTTCGTACAGCCCTTCCTCGCCGACCCGCCGTACATCGTTGCCGGCATTCGACTCGCCGTCGTAGAGGATGCCGAAATCGACCCCCGCCTCCTCGAGCAGCGTGGCGAAAATCCGCGACACCTTCTGGTTGCGCGGGTCGAAGGAGGCATAGTCCCCGACGAACCACAGTACCTCCACCGGCTGCTTGCGTGCATCCTTGACCGCGAACGGCAGGCCCTTGGACCATGCGCCGCGCTTGCGTTTCGATTCGCCGAATGAATTGCCGGTCTTGTGAATGGTCTGCAGCGTCTTGGCGAGCAGCGGATCCATCGCGCCGTCCTCGACCAGCTTGCGGCGCATCTGCACGATGATCGGCACATGCTCGACGGCGACCGGACAGATTTCCACGCAGGCCATGCAGGTGCGGCACGACCACAGCGTTTCCATGGCGACCTGTCCGGGCGCCTTGCCGTGCACCTCGAGTTCGGCGGCGTCGGGCACGGCGCCGGACTCGAGCGTCCGTTGCGCAAAGTCACGCAGGCTCAAGATGACATCGCGCGGCGACAGGGGTGCGCCGGCCGCGCGCGCCGGACAGGCTTCGTGGCAGCGGCCGCACTTGGTGCACGCATCCAGGTTCAAGAGCTGCTTCCAATTGAAGTCCGTGATCTTCGCGACCCCCGCCTGCGGCTGCGATTCGGGGACCCGGGTCAGACGCTGCGCCGCGAGCGGATCGCGGACCATCAGCGAGGCCGCGGCCGTGAAGATGTGCTTCACCTTGGTGTAGGGGATCAACGCGATCAGCAGCAACGCGATCAAGCCGTGAAACCACCACAGGCCGTGCCGCAGCGAACCTGCCGGCTGCTCTCCCATGCCGACGGCGCGCAGCAATTCCGCGAGCGCAGCGCCGACCGGCGACCACCAGCGCGTGTCCCACACCTCCGGGCGGGCCTGCAGCCACACGAGCCGCGCGGCTTCCAGCACGTAGCCGGTGCAGGCGATGATCAGGAGAATCCAGAGGAATGCCCAATCCTCGCGCCGATACTGCGGCCGGTCGAAGTCCGGGTCCCCCGGCGAGCGGTCCGGCCGGGCGTAGTCCAGCTTCGGCAGCCGCAGCCAGCCGCGCCGGTACATCATGTACGCAAGGCCCGCGATCAGCGCGACGCCGGCGACATCGAGCACCAGCGAGAACACCAGGTAGAAGCGTCCCTGCCAGAAACGGATGCCGAACAGCGGCTCGAGCACGTCGTATTGCAGCGTGATGGTCGCGGTGCCGGCAAACAGCAGCAGAAAGCCGTAGAAGATCAGCCGATGCGCGCCGCCCGCGGCCGGGTCGCGGCGATCCAGGGTGCGATGGCTGAGCACCGCACCGACCATGGCGCCGCCGCGCGCCCAGAGGCCCCCGCCCAACTGCAACGCTGCGCCGCGCCGATACTTGCGGACCTGCACATAGAGGCCGTAGCAAAAGATCGCGATCGCGGCGTAACCCACTATGTAGAAAAGCCGCACTTCGGCGGCTCCGAACGCCTCGAACAGGATCCGAGTGACGGCCTCCGTCCGACCCACGATCAGGTCTTGTACTCGAGCTCGAACTTGCCGTCCGGCATGTGCGATGCACCCCAGACCGCCGTTTCGCGTTTGTACGGCAGCGGCAGCTGCGCCTTGGGCTCTTCGATTTCACGCGCCAACCGCTGGCCGGTGAAGGTCGCGTCGGCAATCAGCCGCGGCGCTTCGGCGTCGCCGATCACGTACACGTCCTTGACGCCGTTCTCTTTCCACTCGCCCTGGCGAGCCTTGAGGCCGGTATAGAGGTCGGCGTGCGAATGCCGCCCGGTGACCAGGACCAGCGAGTCGAATTCCACCCAGCGCTGGCTGGTGTTGACCTGCCGCGGCAACTGGCCGCGGCCGCGATAGCTGCGCTTCGAACCATCGCCGAAGATGTCGTACACCTCGATGCGGCCCGCCTCGATGCGCGAGGCGAAGGCGTTGTGGATCTCGTGGATGTGCAGCTCGTGCAGGCGGCGCATCATGTTCGGATACTCGAGCGTGAAGTGCATGTAGTTCGCCAGATGCACCCCCGTGACGAGGGTGACTTCATGACCCGCGACCGCCAGCTTCTCCGCAAGGCTCGGCGCCATGAAGTAGGTGTCGGCATTCAAGATGACGACGCGCTTGCCGATGGCCTTCCTGCCCTCGAGCACCTGCTCGGGTGTCAGCTGCTCGGGTTTCGAGGCATCCGCGCCGGGGATGGGATCGTGGCTCAGGCAATTGGTGCCGTCCGCATTCCAACTGGAACCCGTGGCGATCACGATCTTTTCGGCGCCATAGGTGAGGGCCGCCTGCACCGTCATCGGCTTCTGGCCGAGCGCGACCTGGCTTTGCTTGTTGCGCTTCACGAGCTTGTTGATCTGCAGTTCGCGATAGTCGCGGTGGTAGCCCCATTCGCCGAGGCCGGGGAGGGTGGCCACCGAGTTCACGTGGCCGCCGATCTTCGCGGCCGTGTCATAGAGGTGCACGGCGTAGCCGCGTTCCATCAGCACGCGCGCGCATTCGGCGCCCGAGGGCCCCGCGCCCACCACCAGGATGGAGTCGTCGGAGCCGCGCCGGGGAAATTTTTCCGGGTGCCAGCCGCGGCGGTATTCCTCGCCCGCCGTGGCGTTTTGCGTGCAGATCATCGGCGGGCCGCCGATTTCCCAGCGCGAGATGCACACATTGCAGCCGATACAGACCCGGATGTCATCGTAGCGGCCTTCCTCGATCTTCTTCGGCAGCCAGGGATCGGAGATCGAGGGCCTTGCCGCACCGATGATGTCGGCGATGCCCTTGGTGACGATTTCGGTCATCTTTTCCGGATCGGTGAAGCGGCCGACGCCCAGCACCGGCTTCTTGGCCACCTGCTTGACGAAGCGCGTCCAGGGCACTTGATGACCCTGTTGATAGAACCGCGAGGGACCGGCGTCCTCGCCCCATTCGGCGATGTCGCCCACGTCCACATCCCACAGGTCCACCAACGGGTCCGCCAAGGCGATGAATTTCATGCCGTCGTTCTCCACCTCGATCCCGGACTCTCCGTACAGGGTATCGACGGCGAAGCGGGTGGCGATGGCGCAGTCGCTGCCGACCGCGCGCCGCACCTGCTCGAGGGTCTCGAGCCAGAAGCGCGCGCGGTTTTCCAGCGGGCCGCCATAGCCGTCCTTGCGCTTGTTGTAATACGGCGAGAGAAACTGCAGCGGCAGGTAGGAGTGCGCGCCGTACACATAGACGATGTCGAAACCGGCGTCGCGCGAGCGCAGCGCCGCATCCACGTAGTACTGCTGGACGCAGGCAATGTCGTCCAGGTCCATTTCCTTGCAATAGGTGAGAGTCTCAAACTCCGAGGCGTATTGGCTCGGCCCGCGCGGGGTGGCCCGCGACTCCATGCAGGGCGCATGCGAGGCGCCATACCACAGCTCGACCCCGGCGAGCGAGCCATGCTGGTGGATGTGATCGGTCATGACCCGCAGGTTGCGCACGTCGCCCGCATCCCAGATGCGGGCCGACAGCCGGTGCGTGTCGTCCGATTCGGGGTGGATGGAACAATACTCGGTGTTGATGCCCGCCCAGCCGCCTTCGGCTTTCAGCGAGCGATGCGCGGCCTGGAAGCCCGGTTTGTCGGAACCCGCGCCGATGCAGTGCGGCACCTGGTAGAAGCGGTTACGCAGCGTCTTGGGGCCGATCTTGATCGACTGGAACAGGATGTCGTGTTTGGGATCGCGCGCCATACTCTTGGGATCCTTCGGGGAAAGGTGACCATTCGGCAAGGACTCGCCTCTTCAGGCCGGGTAACTCGTATCATATTCAAGGCGGGACGACCAGACCTCCACGGCGGCCGCGTCGAACGGCGCTGCGCCGGCGGAACAGTAAATTGTGCGAGTTTCCGGCGGGACGGCCAAGCCTCCGCGGATCCTGAGTTGGACGGCGCCGCGCCGGGCAGAATCTGGCGAGTGTGCGATTTTCCGGCCGCGGGACGGCGAGGCTGCCGCGCATGCCGCGCCGAACGGCGCTGCTTGGTGCAGGACGGGAGAGTGCGCGGGCATCGCAAACAAATACCATGTCAGTTACTGTAGTGCAAACTAATTGCGTGCAGTGTAAATTGAGATGCGCCCGCACGGAGCGTCGAGTCTTTGCGCAACCCTAAGAGATCGAAGAGGCCCCGCGTGGCGCGTTCGCAGAAAATTCCGCCGGCGTCCGTTGCGGCGTTCACCACCGGTCCCGGACAGGTGGGCCGGCAGCTCGGCGCCGTCGCGCGGCGCGTGCGCGAGAGCCAGGATCTGACCTTGACCGATGTGGCGAGCTCGGCCGGGATCAGCGCCGGCATGTTGAGCCGGCTCGAAACCGGACACGTCACCCCGAGCCTCGAAACCTTGGTGGCGCTCGCGAGCGCCCTCGGTGTCAGGCCGGCCTTGCTGCTGCAGCAGGTGGGCGGCGATGAAGAGGGCGCGCAGCGGGTGCCCGCGGGGCAGGGATTGGAGGTGGTGCGCCGTGGAACCCGCCGTGGCCACACCTACCATCTGTTGGCGGCGCAGCGCGGTCCGCGAAAATCATTCGAACCCTTTCTGGTGACGCTCACCGACAAGAGCGAGGTGTTCCCCGGTTTCCAGCACCCAGGCACCGAGTTTATTTACATCCTCGCCGGCTCCCTCACCTACCGGCACGGCAGCCACAGCTATGCGCTCGCGGCGGGCGATTCGCTGAGTTTCCGCGGCGACGTACCGCACGGCCCCGAAACGTTGGACAAAGTGCCGATCCGCATGCTGTCGATCATGATCTACGACGACAGCGTGTAACGCTGCCTGCGCCAACGCTGGACTCGTCGAACGTCGAACGTCGAACGATCGGCGGCGCTCAGTGCGCCGCGTGCGCCTCGCCGCCGACATAAATAGTGCCTTCCTTCATGACGAAAAGCGGGTGTTCCGTGGCGTGAATATCGCTGAGTGGATCGCCTGCGACCGCGACGATGTCCGCGAGTTTCCCCGCCGCCAGGGTGCCGGTCCGATCGGAAATGCCGAGCAGGTCGGCGCCGTTGGCGGTGCCGGCCAGCAACGCCTGGGCCGGCGAGAAGCCGTTCTTGGTCATGAGCGAAAACTCGCGCGCATTCAATCCATGCGGCTCGACCCCCGCATCGGTGCCCATGGCGATCGTCACGCCGATTTTTACCGCGTGCTGGAACGTCTGCTGCATTTGCGCCGCGGCCGCGCGAGCCTTGACGGCGATGGCCGGCGGAAAGGTGTCGGCGTGCTCGCCGACCCAGGCGCCCGCGAACAGGGTCGGGACCAGGTACACGTGCTTCTTCTTCATCTCCAACAGCGTATCGTCCTTCAAGAAACTGCCGTGCTCGATCGAATCGACACCGGCGGCGATCGCCATCTTGGCGGCCAGGTCGCCATGACAATGCGCCGCGACCTTGCGCTTCCAGGCATGCGCTTCCGACACGATGGCGTTCATTTCGTCCTGGGTGAGTTGCACGTTGTCCACCGGGTCGGCGAGCGACAGCACGCCGCCCGACGGCATGAACTTGATGACATCGGCGCCGTACTTGATCTGATAACGCACCGCGGCGCGGCACTGGTCCGCGCCGTTGCACACGCCCTGGAGGGGTGTCGCCACGGCAATACGCTGCGGCGGTACCGGGTCTTGATCCGCATGACCACCGGTCGATCCCACGGCATAGTTGGCTATCAGCATGCGCGGACCTGGGATTTGTCCCGCGTTGATCGCATTGCGCAACCCCAACGACACATAGTCGGTCGAGCCCAGGTCCCGCACGGTGGTGACTCCCGCCTCGAGCGTCGCCTTGGCATAGTGCGCACCATACAGCGCTTGCTCGGCCGGGAAGCGCATGACGTTGTCGAACCAGTCGTGATACCAGTGAAGCCCCGACTGCTCCGACAGGTGCACGTGTGCATCGATGAACCCGGGCAACAAGGTGGCATCCCCGAGATCGATGACTCGAGCTCCCGCGGGGATCGCCAGATCGCTGCCCACGGACTGGATCTGATTGCCCACCACCACCACGACGCCGTGCTCCACCAGCTTGCCCGACACCGCGTCGAACAGCCGCGCCGCCTTCAGCGCGATCGGCGCCGGAGCCGGCGCCGTCGCACCCGCATCGGCGGCGGGATCCGCCGCGACCAGGCGCGCCGCCAGGATCGCCAGCACCCCAAAAAACCAATAATCCACCCACCCATGACGCCGCATCGACCCGTTGCTCATTGACTCATCCCAGGTAATGAATTTGATCTTCTCGCGAGGCAAACGTCGCCCTGCAATCCTACCGCCGATGGGTCCAAGCCTCCATACCAACGGCCGTTTGTGCCAGTCGACGTGGGCGACGCATGACGCTGCCTCGATCGCTCAGAGCGGCTCGACGACAACGGCGGTTCCATAGCAGAGAACCTCGGCGGCGCCCACCATCGGACCCGTGTCGTAGCGGATGCCGACCACCGCGTTTGCACCCAACTTACGTGCGTGCGAAACCATCAGCTGAAAGGATTCTTCGCGTGCGGATTCACACAGATCCGAAAAAATCCCAGCCCGTCCGCCAAACAGCGTTCGAAGGCTTCCCACTATGCTGAGCGGCAAGGACCTCGTCCGGACGGTGATTCCACGCACAACCCCAATGGACCTCGTGATGCGAAATCCAGTGAGCTCGAATGTCGTCGCGGTGTGCATCGATCGAGTTTATCGGTCGACCGTTATTTATCAAAGTGTATGACTCTATACTATGGCATTTGATCCCCAGGCGGGCATCCATGACATTTCCTGTTCGTCTTCTGTCTCTATTGGCGTGCGGCTTGGCTTTGGTTGCCGCCGCCCGGGCACAAACCGTGACCGTCCACTTCCCGGCCTCCCGCTCCGACAAGCCGTTGGATGGGCGGTTGCTGTTTCTCGTGTCCAACGATCCGAAGGCCATGACCGATCCGAAGGCCGAGCCGCGCAAACAGATCAATGACACGCCCAAGACCCAGATGGTGTTCGGTCTCACCGTCGATGGCTGGAAGCCAGGCGTGCCGGTCACCGTCGGCAGGAACGTCAAGGGCTATCCGCGTGCCCGCCTGAGCGACATCCCCGCCGGCGACTACACCATCCAGGCCGTGCTGAATGTCTACGAGACGTTTCACCGTGCCGATGGCAGGACCGTCAAGCTGGCACCCGATCGCGGCGAGGGCCAGGTATGGAGCCTGGCGCCGGGCAATCTCTATTCGCAGCCGCGGCGTGCCCGCATGGGCGCGGGGGCACCCGCCATCGATGTGGCGCTCGATCGGATCATGGCGCCGATAGAACCCCAACCCGACACGCAGTACATCCGCCACATCCGCATCAAGTCGGCACTGCTGTCGCAATTCTGGGGCCGGCCCATGTACCTGTCGGCGATCGTGCTGGTGCCGGAAGGATTCGACGCGCATCCGCAGGCGCACTTTCCGCTGATCATCTCGCACGACCATTTCGTCAGCGATCTGGACAATGATTTTCGCACCACGCCGCCGGATCCGGATCTGCAACCGGACTATTCGGATCGCTTTCATCTGGAGGGCTACAACCGGATCGTGCAGCAGGAAGCGTACAAGAACTATCAATACTGGATTGCGCCGGGCACGCCCCGTTTTCTGATCGTCAAACTGCAGCACGCCAATCCTTTCTACGATGATTCCTATGCGGTGAATTCGGCCAATGTCGGTCCCTATGGCGATGCCATCGAGACGGAGCTGATTCCGGAAATCGAGAAACAGTTTCGCGGCATCGGCGCCGGCTGGGCACGCTTCATGTACGGCGGCTCGACGGGTGGCTGGGAGTCGCTGGCAGTGCAGCTCTTCTATCCCGACCACTACAACGGCGCGTTCGTCGCGTGTCCGGACCCGGTCGACTTCCGCGCCTTCCTGCATGTCGATCTGTACACGCAGGACAACATGTTCTACCTCAGCGGTGCGAACAAGCAGATCGAGCAGCCGGCGATGCGCGACTATCTGGGTCATACGCTGCTGACAATGCGCGACAACATCGCCTATGAGGCGGCGCTGGGCGACCATGGCCGCTCCGGCGAGCAGTTCGACATCTGGCAGGCGGTGTATTCACCGGTGGGCGCCGACGGCTATCCGCAGCCGATTTTCGACAAGACCACCGGCAAGATCGACCACGCGACCGCCGACTACTGGCGCGAACACTATGACCTCAACGCCAAGCTGCAGCGCGAGTGGGACACGCTCGGCCCGAAAGTGCAGGGCAAACTGCACATCTACGTCGGCTCCGACGACACCTACTTTTTGAACGATGCGGTCTATCTGCTGGAGGATTTTCTCAAACAGACCGGCACCCCCGGGCATGGGGTGCCGTATGAAGGCGATGTCAGCTACGGACCGCGCGCCGAGCACTGCTGGAACGGTGACCCGGACAAGCCCAACTGGTACACGCGGCTGCACTACGATCAGATGTACGTGCCGCAGATTCTCGATCGCATCAAGAAAACCGCACCACCGGGGGCCGACCTGACCAGCTGGCGATACTGAACCAAAGGGAGCATGGCGTGGAATTGTCGGGCAATTTTTATCGGGCGCAGATAAGGATGGATATGCGCGCAATCCGATTCGCTGTTGTTGTCGGCTTCTTGAATCTCGCTTGTTCCATTCCGGCGGTTTCCCAAAACGATCCCATCAAAACTCTGGTGGGCCGTCTCGATTTGGCGAGGTACAAAACCACCATCAAAGGTCTGACGCAGTTCGGCGACCGGAAGCAGGGTACCGACCGCAATCGAGCGGCAGTCGACTGGATCGAGGCGCAGCTACGGAGCTACGGATGTCCTACGGAACGCCTGAGGTATGTCTACGATCAGCCGCCGCGGCAATACCGTGCGCCCGATGCCAGTGCTCCGGTCATCGCCAGCGGCGAAGTCCGCACGAACGTCGGCGGTTCGCGGATGCGGGGTGTTACGGGACCCGTCAGCGTCAATGTAGATCCCGAGAAGCAGGCCGACCTCGCACTTCGCAAGCTGAATGCGCAGGACCCCGTCAACGGCTCACGCGAGGAGGTGTATTGCACCAAGATCGGCACCACGCATCCGGACGAAATGTACATCGTCGGCGGCCACATGGACGGCATTGGATTTGGCGAGGCCGCGGATGACGACGGCTCCGGCGCGGCACTGGTGATGGAACTGGCCCGGGTTTTCAGCAGCCCCGACGTGAAGACCGAGCGCTCGATACGTTTCATTCTCTGGAACAATGAAGAGACCGGCCTTGACGGTTCCAAGGCGTATGTCGAGCAGCGCGCGGCGCTGCAGGGCAAGGAGTCGCCTCCGGGCTCGGGGAAATATCCGGAACCCAAATGGCTCGGCATGATCCAGCACGACATGATGCTATGGGACCACGGCATGCCGCGAGCGGACGGCACGGTCAGCGCGGAGCAGCGGCCGGAAGCGGATGTCAACATCGAGTTTCGCAACACGTCAAAGCTCGCGGACCAGTCGATGAAACTGGCGTTTTCTTTCCGCATCGCGAACGAAGAATACGCGGCCGATTATCCCGCCGCGGTCGGCAATCACATGACGAATACGGATTCGGACCCGTTCATGGACCTGGTGCCGGCGATCAGCCTTCGTGAAAATGAAAGAGGCATGCAAATCGGCGCCGGCTGGAATCCGCACTATCATCAGGCCAGCGATGTGTACGCAACGTATTCCGACAAGGATTTTCGCCTCGGCCTGAATGCCGCGCAGACGACGCTGGGCGCAGTTGCCGAACTGACGGGTGCACAACTGAAGTAGAAAGCGACGTTGCCCGCCGCCGTGTCTTTGATCTGTTGTAAATAAGAACGATAGCGGCGAGAGGCCTTGCGTGGTGGGTAGTAGAATGATATCTGGAGCCTGCCCGATGGACACCAGCCGCAGCCGTCTTGATCCAGCCGTTCTCACCGACCTCTCTGCAGTCGCGGTGCTGTCGGCCATCAGAAACGGCGAGCTCAAGGCGGAGGATTACGCACGTGCGCTGCTTGGGCGCGCGCAGCAATTCGAAAGCCTGAACGCTTTTCGCACGCTCGACACCGAGATGGTGCTGGAAGCCGCCAGGGCCGCCGATAAAGCTCGCGCCTCCGGTGCCATCCTCGGCACTCTGCATGGTTTGCCAATTCCGCTGAAGGACAGCGTCAACTCCAAGGCGCTGCCGACATCAAATGGGACGGCGGCATTGCGCGACTTCAGGCCGAGAGATGATGCAGCCGTGCTCAAGTCGTTGCTGGCTCACGGCGCCATTCTCATGGGCAAGACGAATCTTCACGAGTTGTCGTTCGGCTGGACCAGCAACAACGAAATTTTCGGCGCCGTCCGCAATCCTTATGGGCGCACTCGCGTACCGGGCGGCAGCAGTGGCGGGTCCGCCGTCGCCGTGGCTGCTCGGATGGCGCCGCTTGCCGTCGCGGAGGACACATGGGGATCCATTCGCGTGCCGGCATCGATGTGCGGACTGGCTGGGTTGCGCCCAAGCTTCGGCCGCTATCCGGACGATGGAATCATGCCGCTCGCGGATGCCAAGTTTGACCAGGTCGGCCCTTTGGCGCGCTGCGTCGCAGACCTCGCGCTGTTCGATGCCGTGGTGACGGGTGATCGCACGCCTTTGCAACCGACCCCATTGAGGGGAGCCCGCATTGGGATAGCTCCGAAGTGCTTGCTGAATGATCTCGACCCCGAAGTCGAGCGAATCACGACTCAAGCATTTCACGAACTTCGCGCCGCCGGGGTGACGTTGGTCGAGGCCGAGCTTCCGGAAGCCGCCACGGCGGCAATTGGCCCCGTGTCCACGATTTTGGCGTACGAGACCATGCCCGCCATCGCGGCCTTTCTGGACGCACAAGGCACGGGGCTCACGTTCGACCAACTATTGCAGCACGCCAGCTTGAGCTTGCAACGCGCGTTCAAGGCGGAGGTGCTGCCGCCCAACCGGCCCACGCAGGCTGCGTACGAAGCGGCGCTGACTCAACGGCAATTGATTCGCGAGGAGATCCGCCGGTACTTCGAACAGCATGGGCTGATCGCCCTGGCATTTCCGCCGATCATGGTGCCGCCACCGCGGATTGGCGAAGAGCGTGAGGTCGAGATTCGCGGGCAACAGGTCTCGCTGTTGGTCGCCATGGGTCGCAACACGGCACTCGGCAGCTGCGCGAGCATGGCCGGCTTGGTACTGCCGGCCGGAATGACTTCGAATGGTCTGCCGGTCGGACTCGAATTCGATGCCTTGCCAGGCAGTGATCGATCCCTGTTGGCCCTTGGGCTGTCCCTGGAAAAGGTGCTGGGGCCGACGCCGGCGCCGGACCTGTCATGAGGCATCGCTTTACTCTCGGCGTGTCAGCGACCCGCTTCCTGCGAAAGTCATCGATCGTCACCTCGCTCTGCGTGGCGCTCGGTGCGTTCGCCGCTCCCCCGCCACCGGCGCTCGCCGAGACGTCCGGCGCGACGCCGCTTTACCGGCAGGGTCGCGGCAGCCCCGACGGCATCGGCAAGTTCTATCAGGGACGCGAGATCGCCGCGGTCATGGGTTTCGAGGGCGCGGAGTGGCTCGAGCGGCCGAGCCGCGCCAGCGAAGAGCGGCCCGACCTGCTGGTGGAGGAACTGCACCTGCAGCCCGGCATGACCGTCGCCGACATCGGCGCGGGCTCGGGTTATCTGTCGCGGCGCATGGCGCCCCTGGTGCAGCCCGACCGCGTCTTCGCGGTCGACGTACAACCGCAGATGGTGGCGCTGCTCACGGAGCTGTCGCAGCGGCCGGAGTTCAAGAACATTGTGCCGATCCAGGGACGCGCCGACGACGTGCAATTGCCGCCTGATTCGGTTGACCTGGCGGTGTTGGTCGACGTGTATCACGAGTTGGCTTACCCCAACGAGGTCATGCGCAGTCTGGTGCGAGCGCTCAAGCCCGGTGGCCGGGTGGTATTGGTGGAGTATCGCGGCGAAGACCCGAACGTGCCGATCAAGGCCCTCCATAAGATGAGCGAAGCGCAGATCCGCCGCGAAATGAGCCTGCTGCCGCTCGCCTGGGTGCGCACCTCGGAGCGCCTTCCCATGCAGCACATCGTCGTGTTCCGCAAAACCGCAACGGGCCCATGACCACCTACGTCCCCTTCCGGAGATAGAGCCCTGCGACGCCGTGGGCAATCAGGTCCGGTTTTGCCTCGGCAAGGTTGGTCAGGACGACGACCGTGAGCTCATCATCCACGTACCGGCAGATTTGGGTCTCGAAGCCTTGCCACTCGCCTTCGTGCTCGATCAGACGGTGGCCGTCTTGCACTTCGATGAACCAGCCGAAGCCGTAATGGCCGGAATTCGGGTGTCCGTTGCGAAGCGGGGCCACGGTCCACATCTCACCCAGGCTCGACTTCTTCAAGAGCCTCTCGGTGTAGAGGGCGGCGTCCCACTTGGCGAGATCCAGAATCGAGAAATACAGGCTGCCGTCGGCGGTGGTATTGAGCGATGGCGAAACCCATTCCTGGTTTTTCAGCTCGCCGTCGACCAGCCGGTATCCGGCTGATCGATTGGGAATGATGTCCGCCTCACTGATGATGCGCGTCGTCGACATCTCGAGCGGCCGGAAGATCCTTTGCTCCAGGAAGTCGCCATAGAATTGGCCGGTTACCTTGTGGATGAGAATGCCCAACGTCAGATAGCCCAAGTTGCTGTAGCTCCAGCTCGTGCCGGGCGGATAAGCGAGCGGTATGGCTTCGACGATCTTCAAAAGCTCCTGTTCCGTGTAGTCCTTTCGTTCGTCGAAGCCTTTCGGATAGTCGGTGAAGCCGGCGGTGTGACACAGGAGTTCTCGCACGGTCACTTGCTTCCACGAGGCGGGCGCCTTGGGGAAATACTTGGTGAGGGGATCTTCCAATCCGACCTTGCCGGCCTCGACCAGCATCATCACGGCGGTCGCGGTGAACTGCTTACCGACGGATCCGGATTGGAAAATCGTTTCCGGCTTGGCGGGAACGTTCAATTCCACATTTGAAACTCCGTATCCCTCGGTCCGGATCGGCTTGCCGTTCTTCGACACCAACAGAGTCAAGCCTGGGATGTGCTGTTTCTGCATTTCGGTACGAACCAACACGCTCACGGGATCGGCCGCCTGATCGGCGGCGAACAGCGGCATGGCAAATGAAATGCCCGAAATGAGCACGACTACTTTGAGGTGCGTTAACGCGACTACTTTGAGGTGCATCAACGAGTGTCTCCACATTTCAATCGGCAGCCAATGATATCCAGCGCCCGGTGAATCGCGCGTCGGAAATCAGACGTCGTCATCTTTCTGCGCTCGAGCAATTGCCGACAGCCCTAAGGAAGTCCTAAGGGCCGATTCCGCCGCTGCCGGCCAGTTTCGCCTGGATCTCGGCGCCGAAGTACGCCTGCGGGTTCGAGGGCGTGATCTGCTCGTCACGCTCCCGGGCCGCGATCGACCGCTTCGCCGTTTCGAAGGCGTCGCGCAGGGTGCGGGCGCCCGGCAAGGCGTCGCGATAGAACGCCTCGCCGAAATACGTAAGATCGCGATCGTTGGAGCAGCCGAACGAAGTCCGATCGGCCGCTGCCGCCGTGATGACGATGGTGCGCGGATTTTTCAGGGATTCGATGAAGCCGCCGGCATAACACGCCGAGATGATGATGACGCGCCACTTGATGCCCGACTCCTGCAGCGCGTCGGCCAGGTCCTCGTCGCCCAAGTCCTGCAGAGGCAGATCGGAATTCGACACGACGATGGCCGGATCCTCGGTGCCGTGGGAAGAGATGGAGAGGAACAGCACGTCACGCTCCACGTTCATGCGCGAGCCGAGCCCCCGCAGGGCGTACTTGAGTCCGGTGACCGTCGCGAGCGGTGCGCGCTCGAGGTCCCGCTCATCGTTGATGAGGAGCAGGCTTCTGCTGCTCATGTCGTAGCGCTCGCCGAGCACGCGCGAGGCCAGCCCGATCTCCTGCGCGAATACCTTCTCGTCGCCCACCCCGGCGAATCCCAGAAAGAAGCCACGCGCTCTGGTCGAGGTGTCGCGGGCGATGGCCGCCAGCGCCTGATCGATGCGTGCCGACTGGCCGAACAGCACGGCTTCACCGTCCGCCCGCCCGCCGTCCGATTCCGCGGACTCGAGCGGAGCCCAGACGTCGGGAATCGCATCCAGGGCGTCGCTCAGCCACGCGAACGCGGCAATGAACACGACCGCGGTGCAGGCTGCCGCGCGTTGACGTTCGCCGGTCACGGCGTGCAGCGCTCGCGCGAAGTACAGCAACAGGTACACGGCAACCAGCATTGCCGCGCCCAGCAGCCACGGCGAATTGAGGTAGCTGGAGATGATCGCGCACACCAAGGGCAGAGGCACCGCGCCCAGGGACAGGACGAGCGCGGTGCCGAAGGACCCGGGCGCATGCATGCGCCGGCGCAGCAGCGCCGCCAGCGCCAGGATCGCAAGCACATACCAGGCCAGCAACGGAATCCCGCCGGGAGAAAACTGCGGCTCGGGTTGCGATTCCCAGTGGTCGAACGCGACCCATGCAGCCAGCCAGACGGCCCCGAGGAAGAATGCCGCGCGCAGCGGATGGCCGGTCGGCGCGGCGGCGAGCGGTCGGAGCAGCCACAGGCGCGGCAAGGCAGTCAGCCATCCAGTCTTCATGGTTGCCGCGGATGATAACAGCAGATTATTCTGAACCAGCCGCCCCGCAGGGCGGCGTCGCCGTCAGATCACACCTGGGAGAAGCCATGCCTATATACACGCTGGGAGACATCGAGCCGATGATCGCGCCGGGTGCCTACGTCGCGCCAAGTGCGCAAGTCATCGGCCGCGTGATCCTGGCCGATCACAGCAGCGTCTGGTTTGGCGCGGTGCTGCGCGGCGATAACGAACTCATCCGGGTCGGCGTCAACAGCAACGTGCAGGATGGGGCGGTCCTGCACACCGATCCCGGCTTT
>Ga0209611_10001957_pt1 | contig 36012 bp, 27 predicted proteins | sample S1TSphgellanicum_3_FD_187693 | JGI IMG/M metagenome (GOLD analysis project Ga0209611, IMG submission 187693) | Host-associated microbial communities from peat moss isolated from Minnesota, USA - S1T2_Fc - Sphagnum magellanicum MG (SPAdes) (version 2) | ecosystem: Host-associated > Plants > Peat...
TTTAGTTGCAAAATGTCTTTTGCGACTAAAATTTAGTCGCAAAGAGCAGTCGAAAATACATGTTTTTCTTCTAGTGTGAGTTGATATATCCTATTGTTGGTTTTTTTGTGATCAAATCTTAGGCATTGTAGAATCACAAGTTGAGATGGAAAGGATATTTTCTCTAGTTGGAATATTTACAAATCTAAGGAGATGTTGCATACAAACTAATATTTTACAAAAATTGATATGTGTGAACAAAAATTGGACTAATTATCCTAAGATTGGTTTAGTTCACCTATTAATTTGGTAGGATTGATTGAGGACATATATGGATTTAGAAGAAGATTTAAGAAAATTTGAATGTGCATTTGAGCAAGATGAAGTTTTGGAAGTATGAAAGAAATAAAAGTTTTGCATCATGATCATTTTTTACTAATTCCATTTTTTTTTGGCATTTAATATAAAATTTGAGGTCTAAAGTTCTTAATTTATTATGATTTTTTGATAATTTCTTTTTGAAAATTACATCTTTGAAAACTAGCTTCGGAAAAAAAATTAAAAATCTAACACCGTAGTTGGTTTTCTAAAATATAAAAAGTAGACAAAAGAACAAAATTGATTTTTTAAAATGACCTTAACAACCAAAACCAATAGATTTCCAAAGAATGTCAAAACCACCCAACATTGGTCTAAATGTATTGGACCACCATAAGTTTCCTAATACATTACTACCCTACATGTCAATGGAAACAAGGCCAATGGTAACCAATATTCTCTTTCAGTCTATATCATGTGTAAATAAATTGTTGTTGGAAAATGAGTCTCATTTGCATATGTTTTGTGAAAATATTTTCGTCATTGGCTATGTAGGTTCAACATCTTTTATATGAGAATGTTTTCAATAAATAAACATTTTGCTTGAATACTAACGTTTTAGGTTTAAAGTTTCACACCAATGATATTAGTTGTGAATCTAGTTAAAGATTAAGGTCAATAGACCCACAACTATGTACCAAATTTATCACTAACATCTACATTGAAACCTACCCCTAACCATCCCTTCAACAATTATATTGTATTTATGAGTGCTATTGATCATCAAGATTGCCACATCCAAGAAACAAATGTGATAAGCAAGGGATCTAATGACACACAATTGGGCTCATCAAGTGGTGTTGGTAATTCTTGATTCTCTAGCAATGTTATTCCAAACTCAAGGTATTTTTCCTAACTATTCATGATTGGGACACATGGATGAAAAATTCAACATGACCTTAATGAATTGACATTCTTTGGAAAGAAATCTTGCTTACTTTAATTGCACAAAACAAAAAAAGAGGGCATTCAATATTAGATTCATCACAAATTTGCATGAACTTCACCACAACCTAAATTATTACATGGGAGGCATTACTCTCCATATAGTGTGTATTCTATAGCTCACATTTAGGACCTTGGGGAGGTTACTATTTAAAAAAACACTTGAGGATAATTTTTAGTTTGCTATGAAATAATGGCATATTTTGAGTATATTTAGGTATATTAAAAAATATATCAGGTATATTTCAAATATATTTTCATTATAAGCACTCTATTTGCATTTAAGTAAATTATTTTTTCAATAAGTTACACCTCATATCTTTTACACCATTTCAAATAAAATGAAAGTGACCTCCCCATGATTATAATTACATCCAAATTGCAATTTCCCAAAATCCCCACATTTTTCATCAAAAAATTGAAACATATTGTAGCCTTTCAACTTCAAAGGTTCATAAGAATTGATAAACACATTTTAAAAATACGTACAATAACATATTTTGTAGTTCTTGTCAAAACAAATTGGGTGCAAGAAAGGTAAAGTAAGGTAACCTAGTTAGGGTTGCAATTAGTGTTTGGCAATTATATCCATTTTGATATATGAACTAAATAAGGGTAAATATAGAATTTCAAAACAATATCAATTAGATAAAGATAAATGCACCTCAAAAAAATTCCAAATCAAATAAAGGTAAGGGTAAAGGTAAATGATGAGATTTACATTATTTTGGAGGTTGAATACAACAATAAATATTTCATCATATACCCCCTGCTTATGATGTGAATATATGTGGGTAAATTTAAGATAAAGATTATCTATAGGAGTATGGCACATTTCAAATTGGAATGAAATGAATAAGCAACCATTAAACATGGGGATTAAAACATAGTTAAAAACACATCTTACATATAAAATCATGAATGACAATGATAACATGAAAAACAATAGAACACTTAAAATGCAAATTAGAATATACTGCTTATAGGAGCATGTGAAGGTAGATAAAGGAAGAGAGGTGGACAAACTACTAGATTAGACTTCCTACCTACTAGGATTAAAATCCCAAATGTTGAACATATTGTGCATTACTAAATTAGCACCCAACACTATTAAAACTAACAAAATCAAACATGTGAAAACATGTACACATGCAAGTAGCTAAAACCCCATTCACACTTAACTAAGCTCCAATCACAAGACAAATCTCACAAAATAAAACAAAATTCAATATTATTTAATAAAAGCCTAACATATACACATTTGTACTCCCTTTGAAGTTGTGAGTTTTGGTCTATAAGGGTGTCCTAAGGCTATATATTCACCCTTGTGCATGGAAGGCCGTCCTTGAGCTATTTAATCCTCCCTAAAAGCTCAAGCATTTTTGTCCAATGATTTTCAATATTGAATGGCTTGATTGTCATGCATCTTTTATTATTTTCTAGGTCCATGATTAATAATGTGTTCTCTTATTAGTTTGTAGCTTCCATAAGTGCACCCATTCATTGAACCCATGCAACAAGTTTCCTACATGTTTTTTAGTTGGCTTCCATTTTCGTTCCTTTTGTCTCTTTGACTAATTAATTTGAGGATGCACAATTTGACCTTGAAGAACACCAAGTTTTCTTTGAAATGGTCCACCTTGGTTGTCAACATTGCTTGCCATTCGAATAAGGCTCTTTCATTAGTTTAAGTTTACAATTACTTTGGCCACTTTACCTTTCATTCGAACACAGGCTTGCACTCAAATACTTTCAGGCCACCTTTGGAACATATGCCCTATTGTGGTGTTATAAAATGTCTCTATTCATTTTTTTTCTTGAACCCAAGCATCTTCTTTGTTAAGTTGTCAATGTCAATGTCTTGTTCAATTGTCCATGTCCTCTAAGAATCAATAAACATGACATGCCATGCTCACTATTAGGTTATCTAGAGCTAATGTTCCAAAAGCCTGGTGATCATGAGCATCTCATGGTCCTTTGGAATTCAATTCTCCATCCATTTTTACTATACTAGCAATGGAATTGGATTTTGTTTCATACTGCTCTTTCATTTGGTTGGTAAGCTATTGTGTGTTTTACCTCTTATTGTTAAAAAACGCATCATATCTGTGTCCTATTTAGATGCGTAATCCCATTGGGGTGTTGCTTCATAACCATTTTTCAATCACAAACTGTGCTTACATCCATGTCATATTTAGAAGCTTGGTTTTGTAACTTGATGTGTAACTTGATTACACAATTACTTAGGTAATTGTTTAATGGGGTAAATTGTATGATTCCATAATTTGGTCATGATGCATTAACTTATGTCATGTGCACCATGTGATGTTGTTTCCTTGTGATTGATTGTGCAATCACATAGGGAACCATGTGATGTTGTTTCCTTATGATTAATTGTGGAATCACATGGAGAACCATGTGATGTTGTTTCCTTGTGATAATTGTGCAATCACATCGGGAACCATGTGATGTTGTTTCCTTGTGATAGTTGTGCAATCACATGGGGAACCATGTGATGTTGTTTCCTTGTGATTAATTGTGGAATCACATGAGGAACCATGTGATTTTGTTTCCTTTTTGATTATTTGGGGAACCATGTGGTGTATAAATTTTAGGAAGTTTCTTGATTAATTTCCTTTTAGTTAGTATATAAGGAGGTGTTTGTGACCTTGAGAAACACCTTCATTTGTACAAAGTTATGGTATGAATACAAAGTTTGTGAGAATTGAAGTTTTGATTTTGGAAAGGCTTTTGGTTTTTAATAGTTTTGGTGTAGTTTGTGTGTAGATCATGGTAGGAGAATGGTGAGGCTTGCATAGCCAATAGAAGGGTGGGAGGATAATTTTATAACATTCGGGTCCCGGTTACGGAACCAAAAAGATGTACAACACGAACGAATTTAGGATCGAAACTATGTATGATTACTACATAGCTATGAAGTTTAAGTCTTTGGCTGTAGTAGATGGAGGCTTAGCTGGTTCATTTGATTGATCATTTGTTCCATAGCCGATTCCATGCAAGAACTCACTTCTGGATGCTTTCGCACCTCTGGTTTAGTCGAGAATTGAATTGTTTTCACCATGGATTGTGTAATTAGTTGTGGAACCTCCTCCATGCTCACCTCCTTCTTTTCGGCCACCTCCGCTGCTTCATCGAACGTCGCCACTTGTTCGTATCTCATTTGTTGTCGCAATTATGACAACAAAGTAATAGTGAAATGTTCTAGTACCAATGCATTGACTCCCACAAAAATTGGATCAGTTCCTTCATGACCTTGTGCCCTAAGACACCCTTGGAGTTTATTTTGCAATGTCATTGTCCTCTCCTTATACTCCCTTACTGACTCTAAAACCCCTTGCTTTAGTTGACTCAATTCAAGTATTAAATTTTGGTAGACATTTTTCATAGAAAACTCTTTCACTAGAGCTTTAATTATGTCAATCCATGATCCCTTCAACTTTTTTGTTTGTCGTTCAAACCAAAGTGATGTCGTACCCTCTAAGAATTTAGGAAGAAAACTAAGCCATTCCGTAGCTATTCTAAGCCCCATACCAATACAAGCCCGTTCATATTCCCTTAAAAACACTTTAAGGTCTTCACCCTTACTTCCCCTAAAAACTGGAATAACCATATTGGTTCTTATTTTGTCTTTAAAAAACACACCAAACTAATTAATTCTTTTAACCTATTATCACTTAGCTTTTATAACCTTTCCTTGTGAATAAGGAAATTCCCAATGGCCCGAATTACACTCATAACAAAATCCTCTTTATCTTCTCGGTGTAAATTTCTGAAAGGACCACACATTTCCAATCTTGCCATTATCCTATTTAAATGCCTAGATTGAAAGATAACATTTACAAAATCATGGCCATCACGAGTATCAATGACGCCTCCACTCCACATGACATGCATGTTATTAGTTCTGGCATAATCTCGAGTCGCATCCTTCTTCTTAAGCCAAATGAATAAATGTTATTCTTGTGTGATTATCCTTTGGCGTTGCCTTGGAGGTTCTAAGTCGGGTTGAGGTCTAGATTCCTCCCGTCGTTCACGTAGCTGTGATACTACCACACTTGGTTCACCTACAGTCCCAAGTTCTTCCAAAGGTCTTTCAACAAGGTGATCTCGGCCTAGCAACTCTTAATGTCAATGATGGGGTCTGTTACCTATCTTCGAGAAATTATGTACCAGGGGAGTCCAAAGCCTCTCCTAACGTTGACATTAATGTTTTCATTAAAACACTAATCCTAGAAATAAAACATATAATTTTTTTTATTTCTTTCAACAACCTACAACATTTTTTATAAAAAGTTTAAAGGCTTCAACAAGGTCTTATGAACATGAGCTTAATCAAGAACACTCACTGTCCTTTATAAACTTTTATTTACATTTTTTTTCATATGGTTTAACACGTGCCATTTTCTTTCCCCTTCTTGCCTGTAACTTTTCTTTGTGAATCTTTTCAGATTTTCACAAATCTAATTCTAATTCATGTTTAGGATTATAAGTAATATCCAAAAGCAAGCTTGGGGTCAAACATAATGATTCGTGTTTATGGTCTTCATGATGTTGCTTCACGCGTTGAATTATGCACCCAATTCGACATGGCTTGCCTTTCGTAATCTCCATTGCCAAAAGTTGAATCTCCTCCACCCATGTGGCCACTTCCATTCATGATTCGGGGATAAACAAATTGCTTTACATTCCTCTTTGTAAAACAAAATAAATAGGTTGTTTTTTTCCTTTCTTTCCTTCTTCCCACTAAATTTTCAACAACACAATTAAGTTTCTCAACACAATTCCACAACACAATTAAATTGCACAACACAATTCAACAACACAATTTTACAACATAATTAACATAGACTCGGGTCCCGGTTATGAAACGAAAAAGATGTACAACACGAACGGGTTTAGGACTGAAACTATGTATGATTACTACATAGCTATGAAGTTTATGTTTTTGGTTGTAAAATTATCCTCCCACCCTTCTATTGGCTATGCAAGCCTCACCATTCTCCTATCATGATTTACACATAAATTACACCAAAACTATTAAAAACCAAAAGCCTTTTCAAAATCAAAACTTCAATTCTCACAAACTTTGTATTCATACCATAACTTTGTACAAATGAAGGTGTTTCTCAAGGTCACAAACATCTCCTTATATACTAACCAAAAGGAAATTAATCAAGAAACTTCCTAAAATTTATACACCACATGGTTCCCCAAATAATCAAAAGGAAACAAAATCACATGGTTCCCCATGTGATTGCACAATTATCAAAAAGAAACAAAATCACATGGTTCCCCATGTGATTGCACAATTATCAAAAGGAAACAAAATCACATGGTTCCCCATGTGATTGCACAAATAATCAAAAGGAAACAACATCACATGATTCTCGATGTGATTGCACAAATAATCAAAAGGAAACAACATAACATGATTCTCGATGTGATTGCACAATTATCACAAGGAAACAACATCACATGGTTCTCTATGTGATTTGCACAATTATCACAAGGAAACAACATCACATGGTTCTCTATGTGATTGCACAATTAATCACAAGGAAACAACATCACATGATGCACATGACATAAGTTAACGCATCATGATCAAATTATGGAATCATACATTCAACTTACGCCAATAAATAATTACCTAAATAATTGTGTAATCAAGTTACACATCAAGTTACAGTTCCATTGGGGTGTTGCCATATGACCATTTTTGAATTAGAAGCTTTGATTGTGCTGACAATGCCATTAGCAACTACTACAAACCTTGGTGCTTGTATTATCTATGCTAAATAGGAGCATTCTTGAAGCCCTAACACTTAATAGGGTGGATACCTATGGGCCAAAGATGAAGGAGTGCAACATTCCCTCCTATTTTCTTGCCCATTGAAATTCAAGAATAATTATGTTCATATTTCATAAGTGTGGAGGTAATAGCATTGCCACAGTTGCCCATGCAAACCCCTCGTCACCACCCTCTCCCAAGAACCCAGCATTCATAATAGGCAGGGCGGTCTTTCTATCAACTCCCAAATGTGAGGAAAAAAGATTAGAGATCCATGTATTTGTGATGAGGTCCATGAGATGCATAACCAAGTGAAAGAATAACATAATAGCCAAGTGTGGACAAGAGTGTAAAGGGAATCCTGTCCTGAATCAAATGGAAAGGATATAAGAAGTCACTGCCATTGCATTCACAGCTATTGAGTGTGCAAAGAGCTCGTTTCATAACAATTTGTTGAATATTATGGAGTGCAGATATGCCTTCATGAGAAACTGAATAAGAATGAAATAGTGTGAATTGATGTACCACAGCCATCAGAATTGATTAACTTCTGTGAGAAGCTTGAAGCAAGCACTCCCCAACAGAGAAGTGGAAATGTTTTCCCACCTCCAATTCATACTTGCCTTGCCCATCTATGGCTACCTTCACCTGTAACATTTGTGCAACTAGTCAATCTGTGCTACTGCAAATGCCCTTTGGAAATCATGCTTGCTCTGGAGTCTGCATTATTTTGTTTACACTTCTTCCCAATTTTTCTTTCAAACAAGGCAATATCAAAGCATGGGTTACATTCAAACAGGAAGAACACTTGCAAGACACTTCCAGAATTAACTGATTGCAAGATCCTACAACCAACCTTCTTGCTGGAGGAGAGCTCTGATCGAAGGTTTATGGGGTCTCGAGACAGTAGTGCAACTGTTAGGTTCGCTGCATGTGCCGTATTGCCTTACAGCCAAAAAAATAACACATCAATATGGGACAAGATTTTTGAATGTCACACACCCTTCAGACATTGTAGCCTGTAGGAGACAGATTATTACCAAGGAATGACATGAACGTAATAAGAGAAGCATATAAGAAAACCAATATGTCTTCATCAGTACTAAGAACTTCTCCATACTAACAATTGACGTCACAAAACTGAATGGAATTGAGAGATACCCAACATAGAGATTGCAAATCTGACAACTTAAGGAAAGCGGAAAAGTGGAAAACCAGTCCCAAAGAACAGAGAAAACCCCCCGAAAAAACATAACCAACACTGAGGAGCAGTTTGAACAACATCAACACTCACAATACATGTTCAACAACCTTTAAGAGCAACATGTGTTGACAACAACCCCACTGACTTCATCAGCTACTAGCCATGGGGCGAGGCCAAGATCATGCATTGACCAATGTACTGAGTGTCAGTCAAAAGGCCAGTGGTAACAGGATAACTGGGAAAACTCAGTCATGATGCTGGCAAGCTGAATGAAAACCTAGAAGACAAGGAGAAGACCAAAGAAATCAAAAAGATAGGAAGCAGAAAAAGAAGGGAAAAGGAGAAAACCCCAAATAAGAAAAGAGGAAGAGGAAAAGAGAAAAAAGATGGAGAAGTTTACAAGCATAGACTTTGAGAAGCATATAAGAAAAAGAAGTGGAACATCACACCTGAGCAAATCTCAAGGAGCAGGTCATGAGCAAAGAACAAAGCAGGCCTTGCTAATGAGATTTTGAAAGACCCGCCTGCCACTCCTTTGTACTGTTCTGCTGCCAGGACCACCTGCATCATCATCCCACAGACCCTATTCTCATCAGACCCTCACTTTCCCCTCCAGTTCTCTGTATCACAACTCATAGTTGCTCCCACCAAAAGAATATCAAAACAAAATTGCAACATGATGTCTGATCTGCCAGGGTACAACTACTGCAGTTTGGGGGTTTCCAATTTGACACTGACCGCATGTGGTGGGAGGTGATGTTCTTGCAGAACTGGTCCACCCACTGCCTCTGCCATGTAACTTGTCTTTACAAGTTCAAACCCCAACTACTCATTAGCTCTTTAGTACAGTAATGTGAATCTACTGCACAAGAGACATGTAAGACCAGAAATCCGGAGATTGTTGTCCTGCCAATGTCATCCGTTGTAGAATCCTCTCTTAGAGCACCATCCTTACACACAACTCACATTGCTTGCATTAAACTAGGACAGAAAATCATCTTTCTCAATAAGATCAACTTCAGTGAATGCACATGCCCTTCAAATCCGTGACAGCAAAAATGAGACCACACCTGGCCTGTGAACACCTGCTGCAAGACTGAAGCATCACCCCCAGCAACATCACCCAGGACATTATAATAGACCTCCACAGTGTCAGTTGGCTCTAGTCCTGCTTTCTTTTGGAGTTTTTGTACTCTGTTCACAATCTGACAGCGAGAGAAGAAATTTGTCAGGGACAGCTCTTGCTTTACGACTTAAGGACCATTTTGAGAACAAGGGAACACCACAGTTATCTTTCAGATTCTGAACTGCCCAAGACATCCCACTCAGTGAATGACATGGGGACAGCATATTTCAACAAAGCCTTACTTCACAGGCAAAGCCAGCTTCAAGGAGACTCTCATCTGGTCGCAGATCAAGCACCACGAACACATCCCCTGATATGAATCAAACAACAATATGAGTATCCTGACTTCAACAAGTGGCAATCCCTTTGCTAAAGCTGATAGCATCAACAGAGGGGAAACTACCATCCCCAGATGCATCAATGTCCTCTCTGTTGACACCATCTGGCACCTTGAATTCTCTTATCGCCTGCAAACCATCACATCAATAACAGCCAGAACCTATCAAACATGTGAACAAGATCACAAGACCTTGCTGCAAGTAGCAAGCTCACAATATGAAGCCCAGTCTTCAAAATCGCATCAACCAGTTTTAACATCATGAACAACCAATCAGATTGTATGCATGAGGCGTTTCAAATTTCTGGAATCTTGGCAGAATGGTACAACTGAGTAACAGCACTAGAGAAACACAGGAAGACATTATGCCATTCATACCTTAAGTCTTGCAATGCAAGCACATGCCCAGCAAACCTGGCCTCTCCAGCCTTTTCAAAATCCAAAATCTGGGCTTGTGTCATGCTCTTCACCTCTTTGCTACCAGCCCCCATGGCCTTGCCCAATCTCTTTCCCAGAGAGCTGCAACCCCACAGACAAACTCCAACCATCACACCTGGCAGTAAACTCAAACTCAAAGACAAGGTATAGAGAATGTGCCAGAAAACACAATACTCATAAATACATATCACATCAATGAGATTGCAATGAAACTCCACAACAACGATGTGACAGTAACCATTCAGTTGGTTCCAGCAAAACCATATCTAACATGACAAAAGTGAGTCATAACCCTATGAGTGTCACTCACAAAATCTCAGACCATCACCATTGAAAATAGCAGTGACAAGCTGCCATGACTCCTAACTGACTTCATCAGCTCCCAACAGTGGGTACAGAGAAGTAGACAATAAACCACCCACGACTTCAGGTAAACTGTTATCCAACATCTGCATCCGGTGTTTCTGTTGTATTTCTGGAATGGACAGAAAGACTTAGATGATGTTGGCAAGCAATCAAGAGACGTAGCTTATAAAAAATATCAATAGTATCCTCACTCAAGCTGCAACAGATATAATGCATACTGACAAAATTGCAGAAGCTCTGCAGAAAAATGTGAGGTGACCAAACAAATGTTGGGTCAGGTCCAGACAAACCAAAACAAATACAACAGGAATACCTGCAGTGATAACCCTGTGAATGACACTAACTATGTTTCAGAGCATCATCTTCAGCATAAACTGCAATGCTGGACAAACTCTAAGATTGAGTAGCACCTGTAGTCAGGCTCTGCACATAAGGATGCATATTGCAGAGGGTCATTGCATGGAACTATGACTCACACATTGAGCTCCTCACATAAATAGTGCATTCAATTAAATCAGAGCAAAACTACCCCAGTGAATAACACTTCTAACCTTTCCTTTGTGGATGCCAATGCACATATCATTGTTACTGCTATTGATGGAATGTTCAGTGTATGACTAATCTCCTTAGGAAAAGCATCACAGCTGAGTTGTCCATGTCCAGATCGGTACTGGAGCTGTTAATAACATGCTCAATAACCCCAGAAGAGAAACAAATTATTGAAGTTGGATACCTCGCCTAGTTTACCAGTGATATCATCAAGGAAGTCAACATCCGGATCTACGACCACCATCTCCCTGCATCACATCATTCAATTATCAAATGAGCTCAAAATCCAGAGACAAAATTAAGCAGGTAATCATTCCTCCAAAGCTGTCAGTTACAATACTTCAGAGTTAGCCAACCTGAGGGGAGTCTTGAGTGGTTTACTGTGGCACTCTCGAATGTTACAGCCAAGATCAATCACTGTCATCATGCGCAGCACACTTTGCTCCATACACTTATCAGTCTGTGCCATACCCAGCAAAGAACATGCCATTTACTGCCAGAGATGAGCCTTCATTACACTAATTGACTTGAGAAGCAAACTAGATTCTACTCTCAATTCCACAACCAAAAGAGTAGCATTGTGCTCCTACTCTCAATACAACTGGCTAAGCCAACAATAATCTTCTGCTCCTAGCCTCTGTAGATGGAAGGGAGAGCTACAGCTCCACAATAAACATAAGGAACCACTCTTCCACTTCAAACACACCTAATTGAGCCACTGCTGCTTCCTTTGTCTCAATACAAAAGGGAGGAAACCACAGGATTCAGAAAATGGACCTGGCCCTCAATCTCTGGAAAGGGACAGTAGTGCACACTGTCATCAGAATTAGGCACAGCCTGTCACAAGTTCTGGAACATGGTTTCAGTGAAGAAGGGTGTAAAAGGTGCCATTGCCTTGCATGTTGTCAACAATACCTACTCCCTTTCCCTTCCCCCTGTCAATGCAGAACCTATTAAGATATCTCCTGACTACCTTTACAGCTGCACTCATGTCAGTCTTGCTGGGGTGATTGTACTACTTATACGAAACACACTGGCATTTTGAAACAATGCTCATTATCTGTGGCAAGACTGTCAGTTTTACATGGTCACAGAAAAAAGCCACATCAGGACTCTAGATTACTTAGTATAAAATTGACCCATAAAGAGAATCATCTGAAATGCTGGCTTACATAATAGAGTGTGGACAAAGCAATCTGGCTATCATCTTCCCCAGTCCGCCCCTTCAAGTGTTTATGGTTGAATCGCACACACACATTCGTCAAATTGTCGACAAACTTAAGTAGGAAAGGAACCACCTATACCCAACCTTCCAGTCATCAGCAAAACCAACAGCAAGTTGGGCAATACACAAAACGGAAACCACAAGTGACAGAGGACTAGTTCACCTTCCACACTCAATACTGACCATGTACAGTCTATAGGCTTCCATCTCTTGATGGACAAAAGATACAAGGCTCTGGCTTGCTGAGTTGATCCAACAATCCAACGCATTAGTAGACTTCTGCAGAGTGCTGAAGTCCATGGGCTTAAAAGGTGCAAGGCCTTCCGCATCAAGCTGGATGGCATTCTGGACCAAAAACCTATATGCCTTGTACCATGGCAGGAAAACATCCTTCACCTGTAATCCCAAATCCCATAACCCTCTCCTTTAGCTGTCCTCAAAAAAACTGGCAATTGCATGTTCCTGCCAATCCCTTTTGCAGTCCAAAAAACTGAAGAGATTTCAGATAACTAAGAGAACCCCCACTGGGCAATGCAGAAAACACCTTCTCAGGATCATCAGTCTTTCAGTACACCAAATGGTGACAGACTGGATATGTATGGATCCAGAGCATACACACCATCTTTCTTGAACCTCAATGGCTCTCCCTTCACCACAGGAGAATTGATCAGATACAATCTCAAAGCATCCTGCATCCATCAAAACAAAACAGCTTCAATCCTCTTGCCAGCAGTAGTAGACTAATGCCTTCCTGGAAGCACACACCAGAATTTTGAGGGTGAAGAAAGCAAGTGGCAGATGAAATCCAAAGAGCAGTCACTTACAGCCCCATATTCATCAATAATATCTGTGGGAGGAGGATAATTTTTCAAACGTTTGCTCATCTTCTTCCCGTCCTCAGCCAACACCAGGCCATTGCAGATGAGATTTTGAAATGCTGGCTTATCAAACAATGCTGTTGCCAGTACCATCAGTGTATAGAACCTGCCAATTTTCCCCCACACTTTGTCTCAGCACCTGACTACAATCCCTATTCTGCGTACATTCCAATGCACAAGTTAAGCTCATTCATCTGAGTACACCAAGCTTTCCAAGTGCAAAAACAAAAACACAAGAGAACTTTACCACCCACGGGACTGACCAAGACCCTCTGCAACAAAATGACCAGGAAAATTCCGCTTTAACAGCTCTTGATTCTCAAAAGGGTAGTGAATGTAGCCATATGGCATTGATCCACTCTCAAACCAGCAATCAAACACCTGCAATCAAAACATTCATGGGCATGAATCTCAACAATAATAACTATCACTCCTCTCCCCCCCTCCCTTCTCTTTGTCAGCCATTATATCATTCAGTATAAAGAAAACCAAATAGAAATGTGCAGAGCAGATGAACTCACATCCTCCACACATTTCAGAACTCCAAATTTGGGCCCCCACTTGGACAGAATAGTGATGTGGTCAATGTGATGACAGTGTAGATCAGTTGCCTGTCAACAACATCAAAAGTTGGTTCAAGAATTTAGAAGCACCTCAAATTTCTTAAACTGGTTCTCTAGTTTCACCATGACCTTCTTCATTAACCTACTGTGCAGAGTGGAGAAATCAACACCAACAAGTTGTAAAAGAGGCAAAGCTACGTCATGATCGAGAAGTCTGGATAAAAAGCACATGAGGTACACACACCTTAAACCCAAAGAGCTTTTCCGGCTCTTGAATGGAGCCAATTACAACCATCTCCTCCTCATCATCACTAATCCAAATTGGCAATGGTGTACCCCAGAAACAACTGTGACTAGCAGACCAATCCCTAGCATTCTCCAACCAGTTATGGAAACTATCCACTGGATTTGGTAGGTTTGGACCCTGCACACTTTATCCCAGTGACCAATCGGAGGTTTTACAGGTTTGATCCACCGCCTTACTAAAGTCTTCGTTTCACCATGACCGGGTAGATGGACTTCATTTCACCATGACTGGATAGATGGATGGTAAAAGACATGCATGGTCCATGGACATATGTAGTCTCTTCAAACAGCAAGGATATTCTCCACTTCTTTGTAGGGCAGGTTGACACTCGAGTCAAAAAGAATTTCCACTAGAAGTCGAAGAAATTCCATACAGACATGAAGAAATGACAGTAGCACCTCAAATAGCACAATGTAAAGCAAGACAGAGGAGGCAGATACCTTTTGAATGATGCCATTCAGCAAACACACCCGGTAATCATCCTCCCCAAATGCAGGCGCACAATGCACTACCCCGGTACCACTATCATCGGTCACATAATCATCTGCTACAACCTTAAACGCCACATTTGAAAGAGCAGCAAAATAATCAAACAAAGGTTTGAACCTGCATGTTTTCCCAACGACCCAGCATCACCAGATTGAATGCTATGCTTTCATTTTAATCCAAAGAAGTTGATCAAGCACATGGTGGAAGAAGAAGAGAATTGACAGCATTCTAAGGTCCCTGGTGTGGAAGCAAAAAAAAGGACTAAGCAGGTTGTAAGTTAGCACACACCTTGTAGTTCAAACCTTGAGAAATGGCCTTCATTCAGAAAAACATTCAGATCACCAAATTTTTTATTATAGGTTTTAGCAAGTAGTCAAAGTATTAAATGATTTTTAATTTTTTTTAAAAAAAATTTGATTAAATCTTCTTGTTGATGATCTCCAATTTAGTTGACAATATTGAAAAAAAACATTACAAAGCATATCAAATTAACAAAAATGAAAGAAAAGTTTTAACTTTTTACAATTAATCCAAATTTTTAATTCTTCAATTTTCATGTTGAATTAGACTTCAATACGTGTTCTCCAATTTTATGCCACATAATGCCATTCACATCAAAACATCTAAAACCAATTTCCACCCATATTTAGCATTTGATTTTCCAACAATATTTTTCCCATCCAAAATTACTTATTTATTAGTTCCAAGCCTCATCAATAAATATGAACCTAAGACAATAAAAGTTAAAACCTATCAATAACAAACCAAGTAGACCAATCAATGTTAAACAATATTGTGGTTTTTGCCAACCTAGATTATGATAAATGTTTTCACCTTTATACAACTAATTCACATGTAAAATGATTTTAAATATTATATTACATTCTTTGCCATTATAGATGTTTAAGAATAATAATTTATCTAATTTATTGCTTGTATTTCTTTGCAATCTATAAATCACATGTATAAATAATGCAAGTGAAAATAATGGAAGTGGAATCCAATATGGAATAATGTAATTTGGATAAGATAATAATGCATATGGAATAATGCAATTTGGATTGTTTTAAAATTATGAATTAGATTTTATTTATTTGTTTATTTTTTGAATTGGCATTATAACCTAGGATTAATTTGGAGTTTTTTTCCTTTAGCCATAGGGTTTTACTAATGGTTCAATGTTACTATCACGATTGGACATTTCAAAATAATCCATGTCGAACATGCTACCCATATTGGTTAACACAAAATTTCACCCTACTTGGTTTGTCTTTGTCTTTTCCAACACGCTAACCCTTGCGTATTCTAGGGTATATAAATTGAAAAATTAGTAAAGATAGCAACACCAAACCTTTAAAAAAATATGTACATCTCGCACCCCCTTATTTGGACGTTTGACAATGTTTACCACATCCACATGAAACTTTAAAACATCTCCATCAACACATTACATAGCATACTAAATGGATGAAGATCAATAAGAATTTGCTTAACAAGATTAGTAAAATGCTTGTGACTCAACAATTTTGTAAAATAATCATAAAAAAGGTGGAGGTTTGTAATCATTTTTATACATGTAAGCTTGGGTTCTACAATGTTCATGTGCATTACTAGTAACAATTCACTAATGAAGAAAATGAATTGATTTTCTAAAAATCAAGTCATTTAGTTATATGCGAACACTAGTAATTGCCATTTATGTGATTATAGTGATATGAATGCCTACATGACTATGATTATGATTATGACTATGCAATTAATAGTCATTTTGGCCAATGTGACATGTGTCAATTTGATCTTGTTTAATTAATTAGCCTACCTATTTAGGTTAAACTAGTTTACATGAGCTAACCTAACTTAACCAACCTAATTAATTAACAGATTCAATGGGTAAACTTAAAATGCAAGCAATTAAGAATATAAGCAACCCTAGAGAGCCTTACATAGGCCCTAGCTAGCTTAAAATATCCCTTATAAAATATTTAAATCTCTAAATTGTTGTAGTAGATATTAGAAAGTGAAATATTCTACACAACTACATGCACTTGATTTCTACATACCATTGAGAGGCTTTGGGTTAACAAACACTTACACTAGTACCATGGGAAAACCCATAATTGTTTAATTATAAGATTTTTTTCAAAATATGAAAATGCTTGGTTACTAAATATCTACAAAACCACATTCAAAATTTGTGTGATTCAATATTTGATTCTATGTGCAACCACTAAAGGCAAGACATGAATACCCCCTAACAAACTTTGTCTAAGCTTGTCCTTTTGTGCCTTTTTTGTGTCTTGCATGGTTTAACATGGAATCATGAGGTTTTGCTAGGGTTTCCAACTTTGCCAATTTACATACCATTGAATATCAACAAAACATTGGCCATGGTGATCAATCATCAACATATAGTGAATGTTGATTCACAAAAATCTTACAAATTTTCTTAGTTTCAACATTCTATATGTGTGTATGTCTAGCATTAAACAATTGAGCTCCATGTTTCATTCAACAAATCAAAGTTTTTAAACATGTTTGTGCATATTTATTTGTATTCAAGGATCATGAATCAAGCATTTTGATTTTTTCATTTTAACATAAAATATGTGCAAAATCCCCCTTAATTCAAAAAGGTCATTATATTTCCAAAATGTGAACATTTTTTCATATTAAATTAAATGAATAGAAAACACATGCCCATTTTTAACTTGAAATAAGTGTACATGATAAGGGGCACTAAAATCTTGCCTCGTCTACCAAAAGCCACAATTTTTATATAATTAGACCCTATCATGATGAAAAACATTTAATGTTAGTATAGGTTTATTTCATGGATAAATGCATTAAAAAAATTACCATTACGTGAAGATATATCAAAATATATATACAAGCACAACATTGGTATACTTGCAAAACATTCATTATGTGGGGTTTTTTTTTTAAATATGTCCTCAAATGACAGTATTTTTTTTCAACACCCATCAAATAAGGGTATATTAACACTAAATGTTTTCATCATGATAAGGTCCAATTATATAAAAATTGTGGTTTTTTATAGTATACAATTTTTGATATACATGTCAAATAGGTGCAACTATATATAAACAATATATATGTTTCAAATATAAGTGCATAATTTGCATTTACATCCATGTAAGTGTAAACCGCACCAAAAAAATGCACATTTATATGGTTTTACACACCATGTAAAACCATATAAAACATTGTAAAAAAATAAATGAACACGACACATAATAACATATGCAATATTACATTTATTTTTCTTCTTTTCTTTCTTCAAGGTTCAAAACAACAACAATGTGATGGAAATATATATTGAATACACTCGCTAAAACATGGAGAGAGACATTGTTATTAGAATAGAAAATATGATCATTAGAAGAAAAATAACACTTCAAAAACTTAACAAGAGATATGAAGTGTTTGGCACTCTTTGTCACTATCTATTTAATTACCTTTTAACTTGGCAATATAATGCAATATTAAAAAATTACATATAATATACATATTATATGTAAATGTCCTTTTACTCCCACTAGTTGATTAGTATGTGCATCCAATCCATTCATAAACAAAATACATATTCATCTATGAGAAACTGGGGTATGTTAGTCTTTGGACTTCACAAGATTCTTTTTTGTTGATGATGTCTCCTCCCACAAAAAGTAGATGCAATGATAATTGATTTCAACATGGAAACCATTTCATACAACTGAAATTTTAGTTTGTTTACCATGTTTGTCAACTCTTTGATTTTCAAACTTGTGGTTTTTGTGCATTTGAATTGTTGTGGTTAAAACCAACATGTATTTTGGACGACAACATTCATTTCTTTTCTTTTGATTTTTGCTTTGAAATTGTTCCCACAATGACACATCATGAAGTAAAAATTACACTTGAATATTTTTCTTGCAATGACATTTGCATCTTGGAATATTGGAAATTTTGGTGTAACCAAGGAGCTTATGGACTTGAGGTTTCAAACCTCATGGTTAAAATCCATGGTTGGCCATTCTAGAGACTCATCTTGAAACTCAAAATTGTGTATATCTAGTAGATAGAAATAAGATTCACTATGAGAAATTATGTCCATGACAACTAGACTACCCTACAACTAAAGCTCCAAAACAACTAATATACAACTTCATTGCAACTGTCCCATGGAAATATGACAAATTAATAAATAAAATGAAAAAAATCAAGGAATTGTATTATAGTTGCAAGATGTATGTTTATACAATATAATGTACGTATTGTATATACAATTGTAGTCAACCATGTTTGACTTTGTTGATAAATTACAGTTTAATCACATGTAACAACTACATCACAATTAAGATAAATTTAATTATTAATCTGACTATTTTGTCACAAATGTATGACCTTGAGTAACACATACGATCATGCCACGTGTATACATTTCCATTGCCCAATATATATGACATTTCAACTTGTTTGCAACTAGTATGCAATTATATTTCAACTTAATATTTGAAATTTAAAATTTTGAAATTTGGGCAGAAAACCCTTAAGCAAGTGACACATGGCAATATATCAACAAATTTGCTCCAATGCATCAACAACCTTCATGCTTATGTTTATAGTCAAAAAATTCAAAATGAACTTTTTAAAAAAATCTTTTTATTCAAACATTTTTTGTGTTTCCTAGTTTTTTGGTTTTGCAATTTTCATATCATTTGTTATAATTAAGAATATTTTTTAATATTTAAGTTAAAATTAAAAACTAAAAGGTTGTTATAAATTATACTATTTATTTAAATAACTTGAAAATTAAAGGCTTTTGTTTTTGCTCTTGGAGGTTGAAGGTTCTTATTCTTGCTCTCAAATAGGTTCAAGGCTTTTTTTTTGGCTCTTAAAGGTTGAAGGTTATTGTTCTTGCTTTCAAATAGGTTCAAGGTTTTTATTTTTGCCCTTACAAGTTGAAGGTTATTGTTCTTGCTCTCAAATAGGTTCAAGGTTTTTGTTTTCTCTTAGAGATTGAAGGTTATTGTTTTCACTCTCAAATAGGTTTAAGGCTTTTGTTTTTGCTTTTGATGTTGAAGGTTCTTGTCTTTGCTCTTAAAGAGGTTGAAGGTTTTTGTTATTACTTTTGAATGTTGAAAGTTTTTGTTGTTTCTTTTGAATGTGGAAGGTTTTTGCTCATATTTTTCAACATTGAGGGTTCTTACTTTCACCTTTTGATGTTAAAGGTTATTACTCCTACTCTTAGATGTTCTAAGTTCTTACTTTTGGTTTTAGATGTTGAAAGTCCTTGCTCTTATTCTTGATATTGAAGGTTTTTACTTTTGTTGTTTTTATGTTATAAGGTTGAACTTTCATTATGTTTCAATCCATCAACATCAAAATTATGTTTACAAGGTAAATTTTTTTCAAAAGTACCTAAAATTATAATTCAATTTACTTGATTGTAAGCATAATATTTCAATATATTTGCAAATGTACAAATTATAGTTTAGTTTGTATCAATATTTTATACATTGCATTTTGATGACAAATAAGTTGCATGTTAGTGGCAATATAGTTGTAAACTAGTTTTATTCAAGTTGAGGAATTATTTACATATTTTTAACATTACAATGTTATGATATGCTATTGATTTCATTTCACATGTGGAACTAAATATCATAACATGGCAAATTTCAAATAGATAAAGTGCATTGAAGAAATTGCATGGTTTAAATTCCATTTCAACAAATATAAATTAAAACATTCATTTGCAAAACATAATGTTTTAAATGAAAATATTTGATTGTTGTGGGTCATCATTTTTATGATTTGACCTTTTGTTTAAATAAAGAAAAATGTTTGTTATATATAGCTTGAACATTATATTTAGATTCATAATTAAATTATCTTTTGATAGATAAATGTATTTCAAATTTCAAGTCCATTTCATGTTTATAAATAATGATGTTTAATGTAATTCAACATTATATATTATAATTACGACAAAATGATAATTGTTGTGTGAAATTTGGATAATTGCATTATAAGTTACAATTTAGTTATTTAATACCACTAAAATCAACTACCATACAATTGCTTTGAAACCCAAATTTAAACACCTAGTTGCAAATTAGTCACTAAATCCTTTATTTTCATTTCATCTTTAGTTATAAGTTAATTGCAAAGGATTAGGAATAAAATTCATTATTTAAATGGATGAATGAAATAATAAAGGAATATATTCATCAAAGTAATTGTAAAATAGATATAAATAAGTTGCAAATGATTAGGATAGAATCCATTCACATCAAATGAATGAATGAAATAATGAATGAATATATTTGTTGAACTATTTGTAAAATAATTGTAAATAAGTTATAAAATATAATAATAAAATTCATTCATCAAATGGATGAATGAAATAATTAAATATTATATTCATCAAACTAATTGTAAAATAGTTGTAGATAAGTTATAAAATATAAAAATAAAATTCATTTATCAAATGGATGAATGAAATAATTAAATATTATATATTTCAAATTAATTGTAAAATAGTTGTAAATAAATTACAAAATGTATTAACATACATCATTTGTTAACAAATCAAAAAATGCCACGTTGGCATTTTGTTCGCCATGTTGGAATGTGTGTGGGAATCTGATGTGGAGATTAGTTGCAAAGAAGTTGCATATAGTTGTATGTGGGTTGCACTATATATATGATATTATATACAATATAAAATGTCCGTTACAACTACTACAACTTGTTTGATAGCACTCAAGGTTGTATAAATACCATGAATTATAAGTGTCCATTGTAATTGGAAAACCTAGTTGCAAGCCTAGTTGTAAAAACCTATATTTTCTCATAATCATTAAACTCCAAAAAGAAATATTTTAAAAAATGTTTATTAAAGTATTTTGTGTCCATTTTGCATTTTGTAAAGCTTAGCATACCTTAAACCATGAAATGGTAGATGTGGGCACATGGGAAAATTTTGGATATGGGTTTGCTCCATAAGATAATTTTGGTTAGAAACTTTTAATTTTGTTGACACTACTAGTTGTGGTTGTATTTTGGAGGAAATTCTTTTTGAAATTTGAAAAAACCTCTCCTATAAACCATAAGAGCTTGATGCATGTGACAATAATAAGATGCATTTGTCTAGTTCTTGTTGTGTCAAGTGAAAGCAAAGACAGATGAATTTGGTTCTATTGTTGGATTCAAAATGATTAAAAGTCAAATTTAAAATGAATGTTATTCCAAACTTTTGTGAACAATGATAATGTTTAATTGTCAACAAAGATTCAGTGATCAACATGCATGTCATCAATTAAAACACATTTTAGTTAATATGTTTTGTTTAGATTACCTCACAAGTGAAATGGTATTGTGTGTCCATGTGCTTGCTCTGATAATGATATTTAATGTGATTACATTTCAACTATCAAAATATAGTATTGTGGGATGCACTTGAATAAACTGTCAATTTTTTTGAAAAAGTTGTCAAAGCCATATAACTTTAAAAATTTATTTTGATAATGCCATAAATTTATTTTCAATGCTAGAGAATGTAACATAGGTTTTTTTTTATTTGCCCAATTTATAACACCATTCACAAAAATAAAATAAAATCTTAAAGCAAATTTCAATTAGTGTTTTTATCACATGCCCAATTTGCATTTGAAAAACCATGCCTTATATTGCCTCTTTGACATCATTGGTATATCATACACATGTAGAATACATTTAATGTAGTGTAGTATGAACTCAATAATTTTCCAATGAACAAAGCTTAGATAAGACATGTATTGAACAAAACTATTAACAACATAGGCAAAATATGGCTGATTGTTTATAATGGCATGCATGAAGCTTCCCACTACTTTTGGGTAAGGATAAATTGACATCTATTTTTTACCTTCTTATGTTTCAAAGCAATATGTTATCTTTAATTTTAATATAAATTACATGGGCATGTAGTCTAAGTTTCAATTGGCCATGTAACATTTAAGTGTGAAGGTATTTTATTTGATACAAAAAATTGACTTTTTTGTTTCTAAACTACATGTAATTTGGTTACCAATACAATAATGGATGAGGCTTTCATTTGTCATGTCAAATTCTTGAAAAAAAATTGCCTTGAAGTTAACAATACTTTGTAGAATATTGTTTACGAACACATAACCATCCACATAAAATATTATAAGTTGAAAACATGCATTAGGGTGAAATCATGGTCAAAAGAACTAAGGGTGCCAAGGTAAAAATCATTTTCCAAGGACTGCACATGACACATGTCATTACTATGTTGGTTTATAACTTAAAATTTTGTATTTTGATACCCCATTTAGCATTGCATTTTGGATATAAATAGATTTTGACTACAAATTGATTTTATATCATGTATATTATGAATTTAAGCCTTTTATCACATATATATGAACAACTTTTGCTAAAGCCACATTTCCAAAATCCATAATTTTCAGGGTCAAAAACACTTTTGAACCGAATGTGTTCAAATGGGTTATAAATACAATTTTCATAAATTCAAGTCCTTTTGCCTTTCTAATCATCAATGTTAAAATCCTTTCCAATTTTCAAAAGGAATGGTGCACATTTGGTAGAAAAAAGGATGTTCGAAAAAAACAAGGATTGTCCATTCTAAATGTTTGAATGGTTGAACATGCAAAAACATTTTCAATTTGTGTCAAACTTTGAACATGTAAACTCTACAATTAATGAAACATATTCCAAAAACAATTATGACAATCCAAACTATTATGCTTCCCTTGTGATCTTTCAAACAGACAAAAATGTAATTTTAAGGAATGTCCATTCACTTGGGTGGCTCCTTTGATTGTGATTTTACCCATTATTTTTTTATTGGTAATATAAAAATTTGAATTGATTTCAATTCTTTTAAATCCTTGAGAAATGAAATAAAAATCAAATATTTAGTACCACATCCAAGAAACTAGTGTAAACCATACAACGATTTAAAGAGTTTACACATCAAATGTGAATTGGAAGAATCATGAAACCTTCATGGACCTCCCTATAAAAAATTTCTTCAATATAACCATTCAAAAAAGTTTTAACATTTAACTAATGTACCTTTAAATTGCATTGAACAGTTAAAACAAGAAAATTTTAAATAAAGTTCAATTAACAACTAATGAAAAATATTTTTGTTAAGTCAAGGCCAAGAACTTGAAATACCCACATGTGACAAGGTAATCAAAATCATGTGCATAATAGCAATGTTTATCAAATCGAATGATTTTTTTACCTTCCATTGTTTCAATTAAATGAGATGCATCACAAATTTCATGGGTCACGATTCGACAATAATAGTCACACAAAATCTACTTTTCATAGGTTTGTATGGAATAGACACAAATGTCATTCATCTATTTGTATTGTTTGAACATTGATGTCATGCACATTATTTTGACATGAATGTTATATGTTTATTCATATTATTTATATATTGATTATTTGTGTTGCTTACATATGAAAATTGTGCACATGATAACTTCTATGTTTAAATAATGCACAACATCCATGTTTAAACAATATGAACCCATGAAATAATATGCAATTCACAAAACTTTTCTTCAAAAAGATTTAAACAAATGAATGTTGATCAATTATTAGAAAAATCATTAATATTTAATTGATTAATTAATTGAACGTTCATGTGATTGTCCAATAGCATTCACATTTGTAGAAATATGCTAAGTTGCAAATGGTCATTGTAATTCAAAAACCAAGTTGCAAGCCAATTCTAAGTCACCCAATTTTTTGATAATGAATACACCAAGTATGGTCTTTGCCTTCCTTTATAAACAAAGTTACAACAGACAATATGTTATTGATAACAACACTTGTTTACCTTCTAAAATTTGTAGACTCATCTATCAGTCTAATTTTGCAATCTTTAATATGATGACCTTGTTTTTTACAAAAGAAACATTTCATCTTTGATTTATTGAAACAAATTTAAATGACCTTTTGATAGGAATTAAATCTGTTTCCTTCATCTTTAAATGGGAAGATTTTTTTTTGGTTTCTGCTATTGTTGATATTTCTTTCCAACATATAAGGTAGACATGCTATCTATTGATGAATTTATGTTGTTCATCAATGTTTCTTCTTGGATTAAATCTATTATCAAAGATTATAAAGTATTTGCAAACTAGAGTGGACCACTTTTGACCAAATTTTTGAATCTCTAAAGTATGTTTCACAGTGTATTTTTTACAAGTTAATATTTGTAAAGTTATAAATTTGTAAAAATGTTCATCTTTTTCAAAAAGAAATGACACATGACCATGTAATATCTCATAGGCTATAATGTTTGTGAAAAAAAATTAATAATTTATAAAAATGTAATAACGAGGAACTTTACCATTTTTGTAAAATTTTGGCTTATGTAAAAGTCCATAAAACTTTATGTGATGTTCAAATGATTTGCAAACGCCCATTTTAAATTACTAACCACAATTTTTTATTTTTGGAAAATAAATAAATTTTGTTCATTATAAGCTCAACATATGGTGAATCCATTTACACATCCTCTATGTATTATAACATTGCAACTAATATGTGATCAAAAGTCCCCCATTTGGTGTAGAAGATTCGACCTCAAATAATTTCAAGATTTTATAGCAATCACATACATGAGTTATTTTTCATAAAATTTAATAACAATTTGATGCGGGAAAAATTCTAATCTATAAAGGTGCTAAGAAAATGAACTTGCAATGCCAAAACTGGTCCACTCTAGCTTGCAAATACCCTATAGGCTTAATCATTGTCGCTTGTTCATAAAACTTATAATATTTCTAGAACTTTGAAGCATATTTCACATTAATGAAAGAATTACTTCATCATTTGGTATTGGAACACTAGCTACTCATAATTGTTCAATGAGGGCATGAAACAAATGAATATATTTTGTCATGTTTTCATTTTCATTCAATGTATGCAACTTATCTTTTCAATCTTTTTTTGTAATGGCATTTTGACATTCAAATAATTTATTAATTCACTCCATGCATGATGTGTTATTTGACACATGATTGAATATGTAAGACAATAATATTGTTTAAAAATTTGTTGATTATTACAAGAGACCTTATGTTTCTATCACCCCAATTGTTCCCACTACCTACGCTTATGGCAAGAAATGTAGGAGTTTTAATAGTTATTTGGATTGTTGTTGAAGAAACAAATTTGATTTATATACCTTTGATAATAAACCAAACCTTTTCATTTTTAAACAACAATGTTGATTTATGTTTCAAATAAAAAATCTTTTGAATAATTTAAAATCATATTTGAATATTATTCATTGGATATATGTTTGATTTCAGATTCTTCCATTATGTAACAATGTGAACCTTTTGAAATCTCATTGTGCATTATTCAATATGTTTGTGTTTAACAATTTAAAGGTTGAAATTTTTTTATCATTAAAGAAGAGCACAAGTGAATTAATTTGAACCAAATTTTGATACCATGATGAAAATACATGTTGAATATATTTACTAAGACATGGAAAAAGGAATTGTTATTAAAATTTTAAAATGATCATTAGAAAAGAGAGAGCATTTAAAAACTTTAACAACAAATATGAAATGTTTGCAATTCTTTGTCACAATGTATTCAATTATCTCCGAACTTGGTAATCTATTGTACATATTGAAAAATTAAACATGTAATGTATGCATATTGTCCTTTTACTATGGAAATAAAAGATAATTCTACAAAAAAATTAAGGATAGAAAAAGGGGAAAAGGGAAGGGGCAAATGGTAGACATGAGGAAAAAAAAGAAGGTTAAGTATGAATAAATGTGATCATGTGATCTTGTGAACTCCTTCATGTTGTTCCTTTTTGTCTAAATGTTGTTTTAAATTACAATTGGTGGTAATGTTATTTTACAACTTTTTGCATTGTTGTAAGCTCCAATAATGACCTATTTTAGGTGCTCTTCTTACTCTTTATTTCATACTTTTTTTATCATGTTCTACTCCTCTTTCTTGTGATTATTTTGCAACTCCCTTCATTTTGGTCTTACAAAGGAGGGTTTAGGGTTGAAGGTGAGCTCCACCATGTTGTTTTTCTTCATTTAAAATTTTTGTAAGTTCAAATAATTGCATTGTGGTTATTTTGCAATTCCTAACATTATTGCAAGTTTGATTGCCAACTTGTTTCTAATGAGCTCTCTTTTGTCATCTTGCATTCATTGTGATTTTTTTTTGTTATTTTTAAAAACCATAGTTGTCAATGAAAAATGTGAAATTCAATATTTTCATTTTTCTATAAACCATAATATGGACAAAGATAATGAATAGTGCAATACCCCCATGAAGGTATTACAACATGATTTACATTTACACAATTTTACACAACATGTAAAATAGTTATTTATAGTTACATGGACCACATTAGTTTTTACCATGAACTGAAATAACTTTATTTACCCAAGGTCTAATAACTTCAAGCTATTTTTCAAATTATTTTTCACCATTATGAATTTTTTTTTGTAAATTAAATCAAGGTAGGCATTTAAGTCCAAATTTCACATTTCCCAATTATATATGGTCATTAATAAACTTCATTCATGTTACTAGTTTAAGTGTTGGTTCACCATGGCCCCTTTTGAAGGTAGTTAGTTGAAACCAAATGATGTAAACCTCCCCAATTTTATTATAATGAAACAAAAAAGTAAAAAGTAAAAGTAAAAGGTATGAACTAAAAGTAAACAAAAATGTAAATTACTTAAACTAATTTGGGCACCCATTGAAGACATAATAACTTAGGTACCTATAGCTATGAATAAGTCAAGTTTGGGAATGGGTGGAAAGTTGACAAGTGGTGGGATGTGAACAACCCCATCACCATGGCATGACTTAAAATGGAGGTGGTCTACATCTTTTGTAATGTACAATTAAAACCAATTGTCTAAATAATGTTGTTAAGATTGAAAAGATGAAACTTTTAAAACTTTTCATCCTTCATATGTTGGTAGCACAAACTTGAAGAAATCCATTAATTTGTCTATGTAAACAACTAAAAACTTATAATGTTAAGGGCATGATTCTTCTCTTGAACATCGATTTTTATAGTTCTTCTCTTTTATCTTAGTCACTTCTAAAGTTACAAATTTGGTGTTGAAAATATTTGAGTTATAAAGTTGATGTAGGTGGGATCTACAATGATTAACACATCCCTAAACTTCTTGAAAGACTCAAATGCAAATCTAAAAGTGAAAACAATGGAAGAAAGAGTTGAAGTATGCTCTTTAATTCGCAACATTTCAGGGATAAAAATGACATGCTGGAATTCCAGGATGGGGACTGGGATGAATGACAAGCAAATTAACTATTCGCACGGACCTGCACAAACCAAACAACAAGTTGGTTAATGCATAGTTGGAGCATTTCTAGTGCATGGCCAAACCATAACCATACATGAACTCACATGACTCACCACGGCCAAGACTTGGGGGAAACCACCACCTTACCCCTTATAGTATTTTTTGTGATTAGCCATGGGGGCTACACCCAAATGTCATTTTGTCTTGGGACTCCCAAATTGGAAGTCTCGAAATTCTTGAAATTGGGATTTTTGACACTTTGGAAGTTCATAACTTCCTATGAAAACCTCCAATTATGAAGATTTTTAGAAAAAAATAGTAGCCCTCGTCAAGAGCTTTCCAATGATATGTGGCACGCCACCTACATGCACGTAATTCAAAGTGATTATTAACTTTTAATGGTCGAGAATCAAATTGACACACTTTGACTCGCAACCTTTCTTTCGGTTGTAACTTGTGTTATAAGTACTCAAATGGGTCATGTGAGCCCATTTCAAACATATAAATCTCAAAAGCTTTCTAATGGTGTAAAGAACTTTTCAATCCAATGAGTTTTAACCCCTAAAATTGTTCTCTAAATATTCAAGACTTCATAAGGACTCCAATTCCCAAATTGGGAGTCCATTTGGGAATGTGTGGGCTCATTCCCTCGCACTCTCTCACATTCCCAAAAGTGTGAATGTGATTCCCAAGTTACACTCTTGACCCACATCTTTCCATGCCTTTGTCTCGGTTGCAAGTTGAAAACTAGGGTTGTGACAATGATGATGATGATTAAAGTACAAATTTCATTTTTGCAAAGGATTATGTCGACATATAGATAGGAGGTCTATTGTGTTAATGAAAGAAACATGTGAAATTATTCATGTATCACTTGGAAACCAACTTCCTAAACAATCAATGCAATGGCATTTCACATTGCATCATCGACCTTCATATGTTCATTTCCATTTGCTCATCTCAAGACATGGATGCTTATGGGTTGATGGGATGTGTACACATATAATGAAAAACCCCCACCACTCATAAATGGGGAAACCCTAGTTTAATTCAAAGAGTGACGAAAAATATTGTTGTTAATAAGCAAAATATGGGAATGACCAATCAAGTTGTGAACTGCATTCTTGTTCTTGGACCAAAACATGGAAGAAATTGTTTTTGATGAAATTCAAACATTTCTTCAAAAATAATATTCAAAGACATATGTTGATGCACATGTTCAATGATGGAAATCCTGAATTGGCTAAAACTACTTACCCATGAGTTGTTAAAAAAAGAAAAGGTGTACCCAAACTAAGGTGGGAAAGAGGTTGTGAACTATCAACAAATGTCATTGAAAAGGGTGCTCACCATTCTTTACATGGGCCAAACCCTCAAAAAGAAAATGGTGTTAGTTTTGGAAAAGTGTTGAGATGAGAGTGAATTACTTAAAAAAGACTAGTAACAACAAAGGCCTGATTAGTTAAGAATGCAATTGAACTCATGCAAACTAACATCTCGAGTGAACACCCCTGTAGAAATGAAGAGGGAAAGTTGACAACAAGCTAAAGCCTAGCAACCCCTGGGGATAGTGAAAAAACAACCTGAACCTACAAGACAATCAAAGATTTGAACCAAGGAGAATTACACATGGCTAATTCCAAATGCGCTGATGGCTTTCCTTCAAATCCAAGTAGTTGGAATTCATATATGCAATGAAACATTCAATCTTATCCCCCACTTACTAATACTTATATATATATCCATATGCATATACAGTACAGCTGCTGTGTCATGGCTATCGTGAACCCAAGTACGATACCATCTGAAGTACTGTAACACGTACAACTCAAAATGTCAAAACACATTTCCTCAAACAACTGAGCTATGAACCTAAAGTGACCAATAAAACCACACCTGCAGTCCGAACTCTTATTTCTAAAGAGAATATACGTAAGTGCAAAAGACAACAACACAAACCACACAAAAGCTTACTTTGTAACTCGGTGCGGGCCCAAGACAAAGGCAGCCACATGTAACTTACAAACTACACAGATTGGTGAATCCCAATGTCCAAACCAGATACTAAGATATTAGAGAAATCGGTAAATTCACCCTGTCTTCACCCTTTCTTTGAGTCTCCTTTCACCCCTTAAACCCCTTTCATAGTGGTATCCATAAAGTAAGGAAATTTGATTAAAACTCAGTTGAAATGCTGAAACCCAGCATTTAATGCACCAGGTTCAAGAAGAATTATAGTAGCTGTACAAGTAGGAGCAGTGAAAATATATGTAGCAGAAGTGGAGGTTCTCGTGGAAAAAGAGAGACAGGGTGAAACTCAAAAAATCATCAAAATTGATGGTTTTTTGTCCCCCCCCCCAATTGAATGCTTATGTACTTTTGTGTAGGTGTTTTTTTAATCTTGCCCTGTTAATGACCAAAGTGAGGTACTGGTGCTTTCTTTTCCAAATTTTACCGATAACTCTATTGTATTGTAATACTGTCAGCAACCACAAACAAGAAGGTAGAATAATGTGTCTTTAGTGGGCCTTTGATGTTGGTAGCATCAGATAGTCCATAACTTTTCTTTCTATTTGAAGACTTTTCTGACACAATAGGCCACCCCATAGATGCTGATTGCCTCATATACGTTTGAATATGAGGTAACGTTTCAAACTGAAATTGTGTGCAATAAGCTTTTCTGTACTAAGAGAGAAAGCCAGGTCTAGTGACAAACTAGGGTAGAAATGCCTATCACCAAACACTTCAGAGATTAGAGCCTTCTATCACCTTGGGTGTTCTTTGCCTGGTCTTGATATTCAAAACAAAATTGTGCTAGGAAGATGGTTTTTTCAGGAATTTTTGTTTGTAGCCAACATGACAATCATCCATAAAAAGATGTAAAAAAAGTGATGATCATCCATCCCTAGGAAGATTTAGCCAAATCTGGTTATAAACCAGAAATAAAGTACTAATCTCCTTTCACCTTTTCGTATTTCAATGATAACCAAATATATGAATCTGACAATTTTTATTATTTTTTGTTTCCCTCACTTTTGGCCACTGAAAACCTCTGAAATCAGGTCTTTTTCTGAATTTTGAATTTTGCATTTCTCTTTTTTGTGAAATTTCACCCCTCAAAGAAGGAGGGCTAGGAGGTAGAATGTGCCCATAGCACACATGTATTAGTGTAAAATTTTGTAGGTAAATTATAAAGTAGGGCATGGGTAGGTTGTAAACTGTATTAAGTCTGTAAGAAATGACTGAATTGACACTCACACTTGATTCTACAATTAATTATGGGGGAAGGGTTGCTCCCAATGACCTCTCCTAATTTGAAGGTCACAGCCTCAAGGGCAGTAGCCCAAGGCTGTAGGCCCAGAGCTTCTGTGATGTAAAGTACCAAGGTCTTTTACCTCAATGGTTGAATGTTTGCATGTGAATGGCGAGCCTCTGCAATTGATGAAGGCATCTTCAGAGGAGGTTGTTTCAAATACGTAAGTAAGCAGTTTTGGTGGTCATATTCGAACATTTTTCTAGGTTTTTTCTTAGGTGGGAGAGACAAGCATACGGTAGCTGCACTTATGGAGCTTCTCACTGTATCGGTATTTTTTGTGAATCCATGAATCAATGACTGAGAATGCACTTGAAATGTGAAATCAGCGGTCAGAAAACTTGTTGGGCCCTGCCCCCACAGGGACAGGGACTATCACATTTGATCCAACTTTTGGAAGTTTTACCTTACCAGAACCAGTTTCACATTACCGAACTGGTTTTTTTTATGAAAGTGTTTAGACTGTTTAGAATGAAACGGATTTTTTTGGGTGTTCATACTGTGGACACAGTACGTAGATGTACAACATCTTATCTATTGGCAGGGCCAGCGTGTTTGTGATGCCTTGTTATGCTTTGGAACAGGCCCTGGAAGAATCATCACCAGCTAAGGGAACAACAGCTCACCCTACCAGGTTCACCACATTCCGGGTGGAACTGGACCTGTTCCATTGTAAAAATAAAAAAAACACGTTTCACTTTTCAAGTCCTGGAATCATGCCAAATTGGTAGGTATAGTCTATCAATGTATAGACTTTTAGGTTAACTTAGGAGACAAAATAGGGCTAGAAAATATTAAAAACTTTCAAATGGAATAAGTACCTTCTCATATTTGCAAAATGCAAGGGGTAGGTCCAATTGAAATGTTTAGATCATCTACTTGGGATGTCCCTGGAAGCCTCGTTCAATTTTCACTAGAAATAAATAGTCAAGAAGAATAAAAGAAAATATCGCATAATATCTGAAAAGAAGTCTCTGAAAGCCTGGTTCAATTTCACTAGAAACAAGGGTTGTCTCACACTTGTGGCCTTGCCATTTACATTTAAAAGTATCTTAAGGCAAAAGAAGAACTATGGAAACTCAAAAAAAATTCACCATGCAAAATTATGATCTTCAAAAACAAATTTAGTCTAACAGATTATTAGGCACTTATTTAATCTGCCTAGCTTAATATCTAATTTAATAAGTGACAGACTAAATACATTAAACAGATTAAAAACAAATCCTCTAAAGAAGAAAGAAAGAAAAATAAGGTTTTCTAGATGTTCACCTTTCAACCTACAACCAGAATCATCCATTTTGTGGAAGTCAATAAAACAAACCATAAGGTGAGAAAAACATATCTTGAATTCTGCCCATTAGAAAGCCCTGCAACTACAACCATTCATCTCACACATATGGAGTATATCATGGATTGTAGGATAAGTCCACAATTGTTTGTGAGAAATTATACATCCATTATGGATTCTACCATCGTGGCACTTATTTAATCTATTTAGCTTGACAAAAATGCAAGCAATGTCCAATCCAACCATTGGATCTTCAAATTCATGCACAATAAGTTTAAACTGTGAACCCTAAACTTATGCATCTGATGGCGCAATTAGATCCAAAATCAATGGTGAAAGAAAAATCCAACTAGAAATGGAACCCTATGATCTGAAGATCTTTGGCATTCCATATTTCAGTTTTGGAATCTTTGAAACCTTTGCCATGAATTAGGGTTTGTTTTAGTGGGTGGCCAAAGAATTGGGTGGGTCCATTTGATGAGGCTTTTGGTTTGACTCTTCTTGGAAGTTTAATCAGGCATGTTTGTGCCAAGTGCCCTTTTAGAGGATTGAAGACAAAGCCCATATCTCAATTAAAACATAGTCTCTCTTCAAAGCTACTCATTACTTATTTCTTTTGTTATATGCCTTGCTACATCTCTAGCAGTCTTGGACGTTGGGGGGCAGGTATAGTGAGTGACATGGAGGCCTCTGCCTGTGAAAGCATAAACCTTCTTAGGTCCACCTACGTATTGGGCACAATTATTGGCATTCCTCAAATAAGGGGCTTGGGTGAGGCATAGTTAGCCGTGGCCTTGCATTTCATGCCTAATTTGGCATTTCAGGCATGGCCTCAATGTTGAACCTGGCATAAAATATGACACAATTCATACCTAGTTCTGCATTTTGGGCATGTTCGCATTGTTTAACCCAGCATAAAGTATGAGGCGAATCTTTGATTATGAGGTGATGATGGCTGCTTAGATCATGAGGTGACCACCATCCCTCAAGGCATCAAGGCATTATTCATGGATGTAAGGTTCTTTCCTCCAACATTAAAAAGGTAACAGCTAGGGTGGGTTTTACATATAAGGAAATGCATGCTCCCAATGGCCCCCTAATTTGAGGCAGTAGCGCCCAAGGGTAGATACGCCTGAAAATTAAAGGGGGGCCCATGGGAGCAAACCTTCCCCAGAGTAAAGGGTTTTTCATTCAAATGGCAAAACATTTCAGCGTCATTAGTGGAAGGGTTCTTCACTTGATGAATGAACATTCTGTGCATGGAGGTGCTTTCAAATGCAAAGAAAAAAACCTTGGAGTGCTTTTATGAGCATGAGGGGGCCACCCAAGATTTGCCAGTAGCTGTATTGGTACAGAAGTGGAAGTTCAAACAAAAATGATCAAAGAGAAATTAATCCATGACGCGAGCTCGAGTCTAAACGCCAACATTTGCAAATATCCAAAATCATAAAATTGAAGAGAATTCCATTACGACAAATGGTTTGCTTGAAGCCTTTTGACTAAGGAAAACTAAAGTGGCATGAAAGGTACTTCACCGTGTTTCAATAGGAGCTTTGCCCCTGGTGGTAGTTTTTCCTTGAAGGGTCGTGTGGGTGGGGTGGTGAGTCATGAGTGAGCTTTTAGGGACTTTCCCATACCATTGATTTAACTCATAATTTCCAAGAAAGTTGCTTAATTACTGGTACAAGAGCAAGACGAATACAACTGTCTAAAATATTAGTTAGATATTCTCTAAAGTTGCAATCTCTTTTTATTGTGAGGGGGAGAAAGGAGAGATAGAAGACAAAGTCCCACCTCCATACACAAGAGATGGACCATGTTTTCTATTGTTTTGCTATTTGGAAGGAGACAGATAGAGACAAAATAACACAATGCTTATCCAAGACAGTCTTTCAAAAACTTCATGAAACACAGAGTGGCTTCTCAAAGCCACCTAAAGCCACCTCCATTTTGGGGCAAGGGCAAGCTAACTATGATGTTGAGTGAAGGGTGGTTCACACAAAAAATTGTGTAATAGGTAGCTGTTGCCAATTTCGCTCAAGTGTAATAGCTGTTGTAATATCCCTCACTCAAGATAACTAAGAAAACCAATTCAGACCACCAAATCCAGCAATCCCATTGACTTGAAATTTTTTATCTTCAAGCCCACACGAAAACCTAACATATTTGGCTGAACCTTGAAAACCGTGCTCTCTATCTATCATTTCCATTAGTCCTCTAAAATTCTTATAAATCTACGAAACCCTTATTATACATTTAACTGTTATTTGTTGACTCAAGACAAGTAAGGGAAAAAAAAATTTAGAGCACCAATTCCAGCAATTTCATTGGCCAAAACATTTATTCTGCACACCTATACACAAGCTATTCAACATCCTCTCTGTATGTATAATTAGCACACTTCAAATGGTGCATTCCCACTTGATGTTAAATCAAAGTTAAATGAAAATATAGGTGGCATCCTAGGTGGCACCCAAAGGTAAATGGGGTGATAGCTTATTGTTAAGTGAATGTTAATTTAACATCAAATGTTAATGAGAAGTAAGTTTAAGTCTTGAATGGTTGTTAGTATGGTGTTAAGGGACTCAACACTAGAGTCCCTAACACCAAGTGTGAACAAACTTTATAACCCTTGGTTAATAAAAATACCTGGCCAGGTTACCCCTGATTGCACAAAAGTAGAAATTCATTAAACAAATAAAAGATTTCCCCGTAAGGAAAAGAAGAAAAAGAAAACCTGCCTGGGGTCGCGGGCTGTGGGCCGTCGTCCTTTATAAGAGTCAGGTGCAGTTCTCGAATTCTCACTTCTACACTTTTCATTTCGCTCCGGTTCCTCTTGCTCGCACTTTCATTTGCTCTCTCTCTCTCGCTCGCACGCTCTCTGCTTGTTGCCTCGAGCTTCTTCTTCTTCGTCCATACTCTTCTGCCATCATGTCCGGCTGCGGAAACAGCAACTGCAACTGTGGGTCTAACTGCAACTGCGGATCCAACTGCAAGTGAGTCTGCTATTTCTATCTTATGGATTTCGTTTGTTTGATTTCCAGGATTTGCTAATTCCATGCTTTCGTTTTTCTTTCGATTTCCAGGACTTGCTACTTCCATGCTTTCCTTCTCCTTCTGAGCTCATTTCTTTTGATTTCCAGGATTTCCTAATTCCATGCTTTCGTTTTCTTTGTGATCTGATTTCTTTCGATTTCCAGGTTTTGCTAATTCCATGCTTTCTTTCCTTTGTGAGGCGATTTCTTTCGATTTCCAGGATTTGCTAATTCCATCTTTTCCTTTTCATTTTGAGATGATCTCTTCTGATTCTTGTCTGATATTTTTCTCCGTCAAGGTCACTAGAGTGTTTTTTTTTTTTTTTTTTTTTTTTTTTTTTTTTTTTTTTTTTTTTTTTTTTTTTTTTTTTTTTTTTTTTTTTTTTTTGTTTTTTTTTTTT
>Ga0209611_10001958_pt1 | contig 35993 bp, 26 predicted proteins | sample S1TSphgellanicum_3_FD_187693 | JGI IMG/M metagenome (GOLD analysis project Ga0209611, IMG submission 187693) | Host-associated microbial communities from peat moss isolated from Minnesota, USA - S1T2_Fc - Sphagnum magellanicum MG (SPAdes) (version 2) | ecosystem: Host-associated > Plants > Peat...
TCAATGATCTCCTCCTCAACAAGTTAAAGAGATCAGAAGAAACGTACTCGAGAGCCTAATTACACAACTTCATTCAATTCAGAAGCTCATGAAGGATCCACTAATTATGTGCGCGCGCTATGTGCACCGAAGAATGTCCACAATATGCTACTGGTGAGCATGCGCATCGAAACCCTCAACTTTATCTATATGCAAAGTAGGACCACATGAGGTTATAACGTCGTACAACTCAGAAGCTTCTGAAGGATCCATTAATTTGTGGCTTCTTTTGCACTGAAGAATTCACACACGGGTACTACAGGTGAGTATGAGGCGTGCTCTAAACTTGCAACTTTTAATTATAGACTATATGCAAGGACCACATATAATGTAGGGTGCTGTGAAGGCACAAGATCCACACATCTCTTTTGAAGTTTTGAAGAGATTTTTCTCAATGAAGAACACCTAGCTCCCATACCAACTCATAGTAGAAGAGACCAAGCTCACTGAAATCTTTTGCAGCCAGAAGAAACTTTTTAAGGGGAAAGGCATGGGAATCTTTCCCCGTCGGTCGAAGGGGGAAGGCACCACCCATTGAAAGTAGTTGTCCAAATGTTCCGGGTCAGCACCAGAACCCCTAATATCATCCGGCGCAAAAGGAGGGATTAATGAAACCCAGATGTGTCAGAAAGCAAAAACAAATGGGGACAAAGGAAAACTCCGTTAGCTGTGCTGGTTCTAAAATGACCCTTGGTCGATCGTGAGCAGTCGCTCTCAAATTCCGTATTGGCATTTACAACCGGCAAAGCCCTACTTATGGTTAAAACAAAAAATGTAGGAAGATAGAGCACGATTCTCGCAACGGCCCAAATTACTTGAAGAAAGATGTTACCGAATGCTGAAAGAATGCGCGCAGACAGAACCACCTGGCCATGTGTAAAAAGAGCCTGCAACATCCTTGCAAGCTTAGCGTGATTCGAACTCTAATAAATGTCAAAGTAATTAGAATGTGAGATTCAACTAAAGTTGCTTTCGTAAACCAATATTACTATTGATCTAATTTATTATAGAAATTTAACCAGTTGCATTGCCGCACATGGTGCGTTATCCGTTTATAGTTTATACAGAGTTCTGGAGGGAGACAGACAGCGAAGTCCCTTGGAAGAAAACAACTCCTCACCCGTTCTAAATGGCCCTAATCATTGTTCTATTAATAATTGATTGGTCCATAAATGAGCGGCTATCTGCAACTCGCATGGTCAGAGTTGAGAAGTGTGATAAGAACTAAAAATGGTCTTTAACTTAGGGCACTTGCTCTAGGTTGCCTCTGCTTTTTCGCTCCAGTGCTGAGGTAGGAAAGCAATTTGAATTGTGCTATGTACCTATTATTCATCAATGTAATTCAATATCACTATAAGTCATCACTTTTACCTACCGAGAGTAACCCGTGAGAACTCTCATTGAAGTCTGTGATCATGACATGACTCGGCCTGAAGAGGATTGCCATCAGCTCTCTAGTAGCCAGAGATCAACTGTCTAACTACTATCTAGTCTGTGGATCTTAGCTAGTATAGAAGATAGAAACCTGCTAAATTAGCTGTTTCTAAAGGGTGTCATGATCACTTACGGTGATTCCTTAGTCTACAGGTAGTTGAAATCTTTTGCTTCAAATCTGACCACCCACCAAGAGTTAGACCCACAAAGTTGAAACCAGTGGGGCGCCCCTTTTGCTAGATTGCAACTTACAGGTCTCACTCAGCGAAGGGAGAGCCAAGCTAACAGCCTATAGGTCTCACTTAGGGACGGGAGTTGAATCTTCGGTGTACGGATGGTTGTGTTTGAAACGCTTGAATTCATGTGTCATGAGGCTGCACTGCAAAATTTGAGGATGAGAGACAACCTCGTAAGAGTCGTTTTTCACAGCTCCTTGATCAACATGGAAGATGGATGCACGACCTGCTAACGATTTTTTTCCTTTTGAGATCCTATTCCTGACATGTGGACGGGCATGACGAGTTATAATCCATTCCTATCAGAGGTCGAGTGTGGGATGACAGTTTTTTTATCCTGGTTGCAAGGATCTCCATGGAAGATCTCCCACCCTAGGGCTCTCACAAACTTTTTAAAAGCCCTAAAAATACACTAGCTAGAGTTTTCACCCGAGGTTGTTACGAAAATCATAAAGCTCACTTCTAGTTCTTCTTGCCATGCAGTTAAATCTCTAGCATGACGGCCATTACTAGATTTGGGCTGCCATGAGCTTCACCTCAGGAGGGCCCTTATTCTGCTAAAGACCCTCATCCTAGGGGCTTTACAAACCACATCGCTTATATGGAACAAGCCTCAGGGATGCACCGACTACACAAACCCTAAATCTTCAGCATAAAGCTGGGGGATGATCAGAGTGTAATTTTTCTTAGTAAAGTTTGGATGATGTGTGGAAAGGAAACATTTTCCCCATTTAGTCCCATAGCTAACCACATTGGTACCAACTACTAACATGTATGATCTCCTTACTTACCTAGGTAGGTACCCTACCTTCCCTAAGGACTGCCTATAGTACCCGCCTATGTACAGGCTAGGTAGTCTCTGGTGAAAGTAGAAGGATAGGTTACCAAGGTTCACTTGTCATTCACCCGCAACTGAGTCACAAGGGGTTTCAAATGGATGGTGCACTGGTGGATGGTTGGGCGATCTTCTTTTTTTGGACAAAAAATTGTCAATTGGTTTTTCAGAATTAATTTTGGAAAATAATCGATTTTTTTTGAGGTTTTCTGTCACCAGATTCCATAAAAATTTCAGATACTTAATTGTCACATTTTTATATCATTTTGCAGTGGACTTTAATTTTAAAGGCCTCCATAAATTAAGCAGAATCTATGTAAATTTTACTGTGACTCTCCAAGTCTGTCCCCTATCCTATCCTATCTTATATCAAGCCTATCAGAATCTCATCATTTTTGTGTCTCTCTCTTTAATCTATCAGAACCCCCCTTTCTTTCTCTCTAGTCTGTCAAAAGTTTTTTTTCTCTCTCTAGTCTATTAGAATTTAACCTCTCTCTTTCACTCTTTCTGCTTGCATTTAGTGTCAGCATATCCAAGCCCATTCACGCCACTTTAAACTTCTCTATCTCACTCTCCAAAACCTATTAGAATTTGAATTCCCTTTCACTCACTTTCTTTAAACTTCTAATCAACTAACTCACACCATCTAATCCTTCTTTCTCAAACTTTCTCATATTTGTTAGAATCTCTTTTTCACTCCCTTTTTGCAATATTGATCATCAAACTTTTTTTTCCTTCTAGTTAGGGTTTACATTTCTTCTTCAATCTCTTGCCTCTGGATGTCTTACCCAACCTTGTGGGTGATCAAAATCCAAGTTGTTTACATAATCTCCCTAAGAACTTGTCAAGGTTTCTAGCCATATTGCAAAGATATATGATTTGGGTATTTACGTATAAGTCCTAAATCCTTACATCTATATCCACTAATTGCCCAATACATGATAGGATGCACAATCACAAAAATGGAAATAATAACTATGAGGTTGAAGAGCCACCCAATCTTCACATGAGTTTTTCTTAGAAGAATGTCCCTTCCAAAAATGAATGATGAGAGGAAACCAACCCTAATAGTGCTTTGTGAAATTTGAAACTGGCCATGCACCACTACTATTCTATTTGCTTTTATAATCCTTTTACAATGTACACTCTAGATGATAGGTTGAGCCTCACACAAAACTTTGATACTATGAAATCATTTCCTATAGTTTTCATTTTTTGTTTTCCTAACTCCAAAAAGCTATGCACTCTTTCCAAAGATGCAAGTTCTACTTTCATAATTAACAACTAACCTTCCTCCTTATACTTGTAATATTTTTGCAAGTAAGGAACCTTCATCACTCACATTTTCACTCCATCCATATATCTGCTTATGAACTTCATCTTCCTTTGAGGTCCCTTGATCAATTGTAGATAGTTGTATATTTGAGGTAGTGATAACTTCAGACTTCTTATCTACAATTCCATGGGAAAAGACTCTCCAATCCCTACCAACTCTGAACATACAATGAATTGAACATCCCTTGTAACTAAGAAGTCTTTTTAGTTTGATAGTTGGTAGATAGGGTTTTGATGAGAATGTAGTATGAAAGTTGGATTAAATGTGGATGGGTGCAAACATAAATTTTGTAAGGTTTATAACCATAACCTTATAACATATTTTTTTGGGGTTTATATTGATGTTTTAGATCTCATGAATGCATCAATTTGTGAAAGGTCAAACACCTCCAAAGCTTTGAGGCTTTTTGTTGTTAGAACCTTGGCTCTTTATCTCTACTTTAGTCTTCAATTTCATTTTCTTTGTACCCTAGGTTCACTCTTTCTCTCTCTTTGTAAGTTTAATCATTAAACTTTTTAGCTCTACTAAAACCTTACCTTTCAATGATTTTTTCCCCTCATTATCATAAATTTGCGAGAATTTCTAGTCCTAGTTCCAAACTAATGTTGTGTACAGCCAATTTTTGAAGAAAATTGGATCCAAACCAGGAGTTCCAAAAATTTTGTTCTTTAAAAAAACCTTCGGTGCTTATTATAGGTATGGAAGGTCTTTATTCACAAGGAAATGAACTTGAATTGGTAGGTTGCATGAGGCCCACAAAAACACTTTGAAAAAACAAAAACCCAAGGTGTATTATGGATTCTAGGCACCTAAGTTCTATGGCCACATCATATAACCACCATTTCATGTTCTATAGTCAGGATAGGAGCAATGTGACATAACTTATACTTAGTTAGGATTGGAAAACTATGTACAAGGACTATAAAAAGTAATTCCCAGATTCTGAATTTCATCATGAAAGTTTAATGGATAGGCTATGAGAATGCTTGAAAGAATCGAAGACCAACACATCAAATGAACAAGGCATGGAGAGGGTTGCCCTATATTCTGATCATGTTCTAGCACAATTCAAAACAATTGATGGGCATGCATCAAAGAATGTGTTAGAAAGGCATCGATCAATGATTGAAGGTACGTCAAGCCTCTCCAAATTCTACCCATAACCTTAGCCTTATGTCTGATCAAACACTTAGGCTATCATTAAGACCTACTACACCCCCACCTATTCCAACTTTTGAACACCCCATGACCAAATCTAAAATGTTGTAATCCTAATCAAATAGCCTAGCCACTATCACTAGCAACTTAGAAGCCAATGTGGAGGATTAAGAGGCCCTATTAAGAGCAAAGGTGGATGTTAGCATAGAAAAAAAATGCTTTAAAGATAGGGAATTTAAGGGTAGTTCGAGAATGCGATATCATTACAAATAAGGAGTTTAAGGTTAAGGTCAAAAAGTTGTTAGACCTATGATTAGTAATTGCCATCCCACCCATCTTCTATAGGATTGTTTTGGTGTTCACCAATGATTTCAATCTTGAAGTCTTGGCAACGCCTATGTAGGAAGTTTATTAAAAATGTTGTTGCCATGAAAAGGTGATTGTACTTCTATTTTGTTAAATTGAATATTTTCATCAGCCTTCTCCATTTGAACTTTAAGCCTCCAATACCCCACTCAACCCTAACCCTGAAACCTAGATTGTTTTTGTTATTGTTAAGTTCAAGATTTAAAAACCTTAATCTGAAAAAACACTTTGAAAGCTATATTGGTTTTTGAAACCCAAATACAAAAGCTTTTAAACCTTATTATGGAACACAAAAGTAGTGAAACTTATATGAAACTCAATTTCTAAAACCTTAATTTATTAAATCCCTAAACATGAAACATTAAATCTTAAACCTTAACTTTTAAACCCTAATTTAGAACCCTAAATCTTAAACCTTAACTTTTAAACCCTAATTTAGAACCCTAAATCTTAAACCTTAACTTCTAAACCTTAATTTAGAACCCTAAATCTTAAACCCTAGATTTTCAAAAAAAGTCATCCAACCATAATTTGAAACCCCAAATTTGAAACCCTAATTTAAACTAGAACTTTGAAACATTGAATCCATTAACCTTAAATATAATTTAGGTTTTAAGCTTGATTCTAAAATTTAAAACTGAAATTTAAGGATAAAAATTAAACCTAAAACTTGAATTAAAAAATTAGCTTTAAAATTTAATTCCAAACCCAAAACCCAAAAACTTAACTCTTAAGACTTAAACCCAAATTCTAAACCCTAAACCCTAACCCTTATAACCAAACCTTAAAACCTAAACTTAAAATCAGTTTTTAAAATCTAATCCTAAACCCAAAGCCAAAGATTTAACATTAAGACCTAAACCCAAACTCCAAACCCTAAATTTTAACCCTTTATCCTAACCTTAACCCCTAAACCCAAAAACATAACCTTAAAGTTTAAACCTAAATTAAAACCCTAATCCTAACCCTAACTTAAACCTCTAAAACTTAACTTTAAAACCTAATCCTAAACCTTAAATCTTAACATTTAGATTTAAAGCTTAAACATTAAAACATTGAACATTAAAACTTAAATCCAAACCCTAAATTTTAAAAACAAACCCAAAATCTTAAAATGTAAGCTCTAACTTTAAAAGTCCTAAACCCTATTAAATACAAATGAAATGAGATAGCAATTTTAAAAAAATACTCGCATGCATCTTGTTATAAGCTACAATTGCAACAAGGTTGGCTTTAGTTACCAAATCACACCTCCCAATGCATCGCATCACGACCATATCTTCGCCCATGTACCCAAGTCGCCCAACAAGTACTTAAAATACTCATTCGTGTGAACAAAGTGTTAACATTAGTTTGTGTGGATGTTTAATTATTGTAAGATACTGATGTCATGGAATGATTCAAGGTACCCGAGGTCCAAATATATGAACAACCCACGGTGGTCCATAATGTTATTGATGCAATACAATTTATTCTACCCATTAAACCAACTCCGATGGGCTAAATTGTTTCAAGGCTTACAAATTTTGATGAGAGTACCATCAAATAATCCAATGCAGCCCTGGAATTGTGGAAGTTATGTAACCAAGATTCAACATTTTTTGATAATGGGCCACTGGATCTCATCGATAATGGCGGAATTGATGCAAGATGCAATAAAGATGCCATCATCAGTTATTACATTTTTACTCCAATTCCATAAAAATGCATCATATTTGGTGACATTATCGTGTTTCATATATAATATGATGTTGAGCAAACGTTGTTTTGGGATCAATTTGGATGGTTGCCCAAAAATGTGGTGTGGTTCCTCGATGGACCTCACATGACCAATGATGGTGGGGATTGTAAGCTATGCCAACTCTTCAAACTCAATCAAACTAAAATTGGTCAAGGATTTGAAAAAACTTGGCATGGCTTGCATGGTCATCAAGACATTTTGCACACCTATGTTAAGGTCCACAAATTGCGCACAACCTTCTTCTAATTGCATTGGTGTGAAGAACTCCCAAGTGTTGACACATGCGATTGTGGCTTGCACCATAATTTGATGTTCGACGTCAATCTTGCCCCCCAAACTCCTCAAGAGCCCCAAAGGTGGGTCCCAGAATGAAACAACGGAATAAAAACAAAATTGGGGCACATTTCCTAACTTCCAACACTTCGAGGGTAGGAGGGTTTGTTGGAATTCTGGGATGGGATTAGGACAAACTCACAAGCGAGAGTTCAAGATGAAGTCAACCTACACAACCAAGAAAAGAAGGCGATTAATGTAAGTTGAATGGAAATGGTGTGACAAATTTAGTAAGGATAACCTTAAGCACAAGCTTTACATGGCCAACAACCTTTGGGAAAAGGCACCATTTCCCTTCCTATAGTATACTCTATGCCTTTCATGGGACTACATCAAAATGTCACTTTTCCCTAAGACTCCCAAGTGGGAATCCCAAAATTGAAACTCTTACTATCTCAAATTTTTAAACATTCATATCTTTTTCAAATCAAGTTTATTTTGAAAATGTTAAGGTAATATCTTATAGCCCTTAGAAAAGGTCTTTCCAACGGTGTATAACATGTTTCAATCAGACCTCATTTAACTCTTGTTTTCAAAGGATTTGTGGTCTGTCCCAATTTGATTTTCGCCCCTTTTTTAATCATAACTCATGTAAATCAAGTCTAAATGAACAATGTGAGGGCACCTTAAGCATTTACATTTCAAATTTTTTATAATGGTGTCCTACGGGCCCAATTTGGTGTTTGTTTGCCTTTCTAACCAAGGTTTCAAACATTCGCAACTCATACACGAATGCAATTCCCAAAGTGGGAGTGCACTTGGGAGTCATTGGGCTTCATCCCTTGCACTCTTCCCCATTTGTGAAAGTTTGTTTCACACCTAAACACATTCTTGGCCTCATGGGCCCTTGCACTTCACATTTAGTCGTGAACACAATGTTAGGGTTGTGACACTTATGTTAAAGTTCACAATTTGCCCACCACCTTCCTCCAACTCCATTGGTGTGAAAAACTCACAAGTGTTGACACATGTGATTGTGGCTTGCACCATAATTTGATGTTCAACATCAATATCATCAAGGAGCTCCTCATCATTATTTGAGGAGCTTGAGTCAAGACTAGGTGCAACAAACTCCATAAATAATAAATTGGGAGTAGGAATGAAATAAGGTCCTCCTAGAAAAAAAAATGAACTTCAAACCTTAAACCCAAACAAAACCCTCTTATGGCTCAAGAGAATCTCTTTGGAACGGCACTTGTAAAAAAAGAAAGAAAACTGAAAATTGTTTAGGTTTATATATCCCTAACCTAATTAAGCACCTAGATAGATAGGTATTCAAAGTGCCTTAGGTGATGATCCCTAAACCAACCATAAAAAAATTCATCCCCTAACCCCTCCAAACATCACCTATTTTTCTGCCAAAGTTATTGAAATTTTCATAAAGAAACTCTTTTAGAGGGTAAGGGCTTAATCTTGGGGTCGCCATTGGAGGAAATTTTTATAGTAAAAAATGTTGCTTTTAATCAAAATTCCCCAAATACCCCCAATGTTAAGTTTGAAAAAAATTTATGCCCTCCCCTACCCCTTGCTTTATGAGTTCATGAATTGACCTTGCCACCCCCATGCCCTCACAAACCTTAATGCTCAATTAATGGACTGTCCAAAAGTTAGATAATCAACATAATCAAACCCTAACTCACCTTGTGTTTTCCCAAAACCTTATAACTCAAGGTGACTTTATGGGTGTGTTGCTTCTTAAGGTGAAATTCGAAATACATGGTGTAACATAGGGTGTAACTTAGGGCGACTTGACATATTTTTTTAATATCTTGAGCAAAATGTCAAATTTGGTTGCATGAACAAAACTAGATTGAAAACCAACAATATAAATCAAATTTAGTGTCTCCAATTTTTCAAAATCCACAAAACCTTCTTTGTTCAAAGATAACAAAAAACTGGACCTCATTCTGAAGAGGTAGAGAACACAACATGAAATATTTTGTAGTTAAAAGAAATAATGTATAGAAATCAAGTGACACAATTTACATTATAAGAAAACCATGTACATTGTAACTTGTCCAATGCAACTAAAAAATGTCCAATGCAAATAGTTACAATTGTTTTTAGTTGCATCAAACCTATTTTAGTTGCATTAAACAAGTTGCAATAGACATGATTTTCTCATAGTAATTACTCAAATCCAACCATGCGCCAAAATCTTAAATACATTGTTATTTGTTACTATTAATCGATTTTTTCAATTTGCTAATTTATGGAAGTGGACTAATATGTGCAAGATTTGATGGGGGAAGTAAGTGATGAAACAACAATAATAAACTATACCCCCAAAGTATTTTTAATGTTAAGTTGTTTCCTTGCATTTCATGCCTCCTTTCTATTTCTAATGCTTAAATTGAGCTTGTATTCCATTGAATGATGGCTTTGCAAAAAAACTTGACAACTTTATTCAAATGTGTATTATTTTTATTGCCAAATTATAATATAATGAATTTGTAGTCATTAAGCCTATTGACAAATCTTCGCCTAGTTGAGAAGTTAGATTAAGCTAATTAGATCATCCATTATTAGATAGAAAACATGTACATGCCAAAACATGGTTTTTACAATTGGTCCTATTCAACTATAGTCATTTTTCTAGTTGTTTTTAAAGTCATGTTTTCTAGTTGTTTCTCCCATTGTAGTTGAATAGGACAAGTCATAAAAGACATGCTTTAGCATTGTGACATAAGAAAGTGTTTATGGATTTTGTCCACATTATCTAGGTTGATTGTTTACTAGATGATTGTTGCTTGATGAGTAAACCATACCAATTACAAGTCTTGAAATAAACATTACATCATATTCATAAAATATGACGATTTAAGGGCAAATTGCAAAATCTCCAAGAAATCCTTACTTGCAAACCTTCAAATCCTTGTTTCAAAACCTCCAAACTTGACTTGCTTAAAAATTGAAAGTTCCAAAATTTTGTAATAGAATTTTATGTAATTTTTCAAATTATGTTGTAAAGTTTGACATTAGGTTCACCTCTCAATCACTTTTTCAAGCAAAAACACACAATCTAAAGGTCATTTGAAACACACACATGATTTTCAAAGCACATTTATAACAATCATTTTCTACACAACCTCAAACACAAAATTTGCAAAACACACAACATGCCTTGGGAGGAAACTCAAACAATTGATCTTGGGATTAAGATAAATTTGAATTTTCTGTTATCATCATTATGGGGTTTCAACTGTCATTGTCAATTTCTTCCTTTTCATTTTCTCTTGAAAAGTCAACAACAAATTAAAACTTGGATTTCAAAGCTATTTGTTAAACTAGATGAAACAAAATTGACTTTTCAATCAAAACATGGAAAAAAATGGGAAGGTTTACATAATAAATGAAACATATCAATGTAGAAATGAGTGGCACATAATAAGAGAGAACCCAACCTTTCACTTGCACCCCCCTTTCCCCCTTGCATGTAAATACAAAAAGGGGTTATGCATGAGTAAATGTGCAATTGCGAAATGCAAATGGATGAAAGTGATGGTGTTTGGTATTGATAAACAATTGGTGAAGATTCAAGAAATGGATTGTTTGAATGATGGGGGACCCAATGGAAGAAAGGAATATGGATGATTATTGGATGGGATACAAATAATAAACACTCCAATAGAAACATGTGCTTTGCACTATTAAATTGTGATTAAAATAGTTGTAAAGCTTGTGTTATTTGACTATCATAACTAATTTTGTTTGTTTTGACTAATTCAAAAAGTAGCAATGTTTGTTTTAAGTAAATTCAATTTAAAAAAATCAAAATGGACATTACAAGCAACATGTGGACCATGGGGACCTACGGGAAATTGTAATGTTAGCATCATGATTGAATTCAATCGTTAAAATGGTGTTTTAATTATCTTCATGTATGACTATTGTGACTAAAACATGTTACTTTTGCTAGAGTTATGTGCTAATATGTGGGTGGCCTTTATTTAATAATTAAATTTAGTTATGAATTCAAAAACATGAAATTCTATAATGAATCTATAATTGTGTATTTCATGCATGAAATGAAATCAATTTCATTCTGAGTTTAAATATTAATTGATAAAATGAAGTATGTTATATTTGGATTTATGGTTCAAATAACATATTTATAAAATAATATAATGAAATTTGAAAATTAATTAATTAATTAATTAAGCGATGAATTTTTTTTAAAATGAATATATTTGAATGTATAACCTTAATTGAGACTTAGAACACTACATTTGAATTTCTCAAATGAACATTAAAATCATGAATTTTTTTCTATTACATTATTGAATGCATTAGAAAATACAATGTAATTATGAAAATAAATAATGAATTGAATTAAATAATGAAATGAAGGTAGGTAGGGAAATAGGTATTACTTACTACCCATCACACACTATGTACCTATTAACCACCACCTGCCTACCTATTAATCAAACACTATCTACTTGCTAATTACATATGAAATTGATTTATTATGAACTTTAATTATATTATAAAATTTTTATGCTCAAAGTTTTTAAAATACATGTGTTTAAATTTATGCAATTACAAAGTTTGTTACCATGAGAAATGGTAGGTTTGTGGTTGAGGGTTAAAGTGACTATGATTAAAGTTAATAATGTTGATGTAACAAGAAAAACAAAATATAGACCCACATGTGGTGTTGATGATGTGTTGTAGGTTTGGCATGATTGTTCACTTGAAATTTTTGATAAATAATGAATAATGAATAATAAATGTGTCCTAGATGATGAATCTTCTTTACAATTTATAAAATTAGATAATGTTAAAAATCTAGGCAATTGCAATGACCCATTGAAAATTTTGACATAATTTTTAATATTATTAATATTTCATTTACAAAATATATATTGCCACATAAACTAGTGAGTCAATCAAAGTGGACATGAAAAATTTCAATCAAAATGAACATGACACATTTGAGTCACATGAGGATGATTGACATATTAACAACTACATGTTGTAATCAATTGGCATTTTTTCATTGAGTCCAAATGTGTCCAATGTCTATTTTGATTGAAATTTTAACAAAAGAATAGGGAAAAGGACCTGATTTGTTGCAAGGAGATGAGAATTGGGTTGAAAGTTGGATGACATTTGCACATTCGGATGATTTGAGGATGGATAGTGGAAGTTCATGAAAAAGCCAATGTGAATGAATAGATGAAGAGTGCAATTTTTTTGTCACAAGTGCACACACACTCTTTCACTCTATCTTGTCCTTGAGCATTGTGCATGCGCGTGCAAATCTTTTGGTGTTTTAGAACAACAGGGATTGCTGATGCCTCAACCATCTTGGTGTGGTTGTATTGATTTGCAAATTTCAGCAAGAGAAATAGAGGCACAACAAAGCTTTTTCTATGAAATTGTCACAAAATCCAAATTCCAACAATTGATGTGCACACTATGTACTGGATTGGTTCAAGAAATCAGTTCCAAATTGACTTGGAATTGCCATTGCATCTGAACAAAGCTAGCAGGTGAACAAAGAGGAAGTGATGAAAACTCAAAGTGTTGCGACAATTTGCAAAGGATTTTCACATCGTGTGAAAACATGCATCTCTAATTCACTAGTCTTCTCTCCTGGGACTGCATTTTTCAGTTTTGCAAAAAGAATTAGCTTTTTGACAATGAGCAAGCCTTCTAGTTATCATACCTACAACCAAAAATTGGCACATCTTTGCTAACTATTTATCTAGTTTAGAAAACAAGGTTTGGTAGTTTCAATTTTAAATTTCCAAAATTTAAATAGTTGAGGAATAAGTATGCAAAATACACCGAGTATTGTGTGTTTAATAATAGTAACACAATGGTTGGGACAAAAAATAATTTTCAACAAGTTGGATGTTTGGTTTTCAACAAATTTGACAAATATCAATACAATAAATTCTTTTTTTTGGCTAGACCATTTGTGAATTGTTTTGTGTTGAACATGAGTCATAGGTATGGTATCCACTCCAAGTAACTTACTTGCTTGGACAATGGAACACTCAATGCAACTTTGAGATCCGCTTGCTTGACAACAAAAGCTTTGGACACAACAAACACACTTGGAGTCATTTGCAAATCACAAACATCAAGTACAATTTGTGTACACTCATAGAAGTAAGTGCTTACCCATAAATGAAAACCAAATGATGCACATTTGAAAAGGGATGTTAACTCCATGCATACCAGGACTTATAATTCTAAGAAAAAACTTTGCCAGTAACTTACAATTATGCTTTGTAAGTTACTCCAAAGCATAATTTTCCTCTTATCTGCCAAGGCATCTTACAAATCTCTAATGTGTTTCCAGGGTGATAGATTCAATTTATATGTAAGAGCATCTCCAGAGGTGCTCAGTATGTGAACCTGCACAGTTTAATTGGATGAAAAAAGTCCAAATATGCTGGTTTGACTCAGTATGTGTGCACGGTTTGCGGTGGCTGATAAAAGGCCCAGCATGGTGTGCACTTGCAGAAAAGAGTGTAGTGACTGTAGGTCACTGTTTCTGATTGGCGCACCATAATGATTGGTCCAGGTGGTTTGCTATTAGTAGTCCCCAAGGTATTTGCTGTCCCCGTTTGAGTTTCATGGGTGGGGTTGCAAAAGAGTAAACAACTAAACTTGGAGGTGAAAAATTATTTTTGCAGAGTCACATACTGAGCACCACCGAGATAAAGTGGGTGTAGAATAGGCTTAGGTTCATAGAGGTTAAAGTCACAAAAGAATACCCCCTAATATTTACAATAATATTACAATTTGTCCATCTCCCATTCATGTGATCAGTTTATGTTCTCCACATTTTGAATATAAACAGCCAGCATAATTTTTTAAGTAGCCTGCTGTTCCTTGCACACCACCCTTAGAGCATCCCCACCATTGCTTAGTACATGACTTTTCAAAAATATTTCTCACATCCAAGATTAGTTATTTACTTTTTTGGAACCCCACCCCATAAAACTGAAATATGTGGGAACTACTAATAGCAAACCACTTGGACCAATCATTATGTTTGGCCAATCAAAAACAAGGAGCATCATTCAGATCATATTTATTACACTCTTCTCCAGCAGTTGCGCAACTTTGCTGCTCCTTTTACCAGCGTTAAAGCAAAATGAGCACACATGCAGGAAGCTAAACTATTTTCCTGAGCTAAACTGGTATATTAAGATTTTTCTTCATCTGATTTTAATGTGGAGGGTCACATACTGAGCATGAGTGGGGTTGCTCTTAGAAATTTCATATTTGCACTCCCCCATAGAACTCTGAATATGCTTGGAACTACAAATTTATTCTCCCTTCAATTTCATCCTAGAAGAAACAATTGTAGGTAGCTTGTGGCTGCAAAAAACTCCACAAGCACAAATGTCTGAAACTTGCTAGTGCACTTTGCTCACTCTCTGTGACATATTTGGAGTGAAAGCAAGCTATGGCAGAGCAAAGAAGATTCACAAAACTGCCAGTGTCAATAAAAAGTTCCCAATTCTTGAGTCACTATTCTTTTGGAAACCTTGGAGAAAAGCAAAAGAAAAAGGAAAAACAAACATGCTAAAGATTAATCACAGACAAAGCACATAATAAGTAATGAAAAAATTATCCTTTATACAAGGGAAATTTCTGAAATCATGTAAAAATTCAAGATCTAATGAAATATAAAATAACTAATAATCTAGTACTATCCAAATTGTTCAAAATTGTCTAAATCATTGAATATTGTTGAAATCATTCACAGTTCTACATTATTTTCTAAATTGTCCAATATTAAAGTAATCCTTAAAATCTTACCTTGTTTGGTTGATTTTTAAAATAATTACTATTATTTGGTCTCTCATCCCTACTTTGTGGTTATCCTTAAAATTCCCCAACCTACTACTACCTTGGAGAATTTGTGTGTAGTGGGTTTCACCTTGGTAACCTATATATCCACCAAAAGATAGGTCTTGTAGTCTTGAAATATGAAAGATAAATTTAGAATGAAAGTAGATTTATGAAATTCAAAAGGATATTAGGTGGGTGCTAACTAAGTAGATATGTAGATGGTTAACACTTAGGTAAGGGTTTAGTCTTGCCAATTTATACTAGAAAAAAAATTAAAATCCAAAAGGTTTTGTCAAAAAACTCAATGAAAAATGTCCAATTTTAAAAATAAAAAATCACTATTGGTAGAATGCTAAAATTGCATGAAAATAAAAAACACACAAAACATAGAGAATTTTGACTCCCAAATTTGTAATTAGCATTCAGATTAGGTGAGCTTAGCGCAAAGTCCAATAAATCATGAAATATTATCCATTAGCTACCACTTAAGATTCCATATCCGGTTTTCATCCACCTCCATTTCTTTGGTCCCTGAAGTTTTCAAGCTTTGTATAAAATGAACATTTAAGCTGATAATCTTTTTTCTCCGATCCATGCCCTTTTCCTCCAATCACAAATTTTTTAAAAATTCAACGGTCATGGAGGAATTTTCTTATTTTGATAGCCATGGATGAAATTTTTATTTCGATAGTCATGGATGAATTTTTTATTTCAATGATCATGGGTGAATTTTCTATTGTGATAGTCAAGGATGGATTTTTGACTTTGATGGTCATGGACAATTTTTTGAAATTTGGATGGTCATGGATGGATTTTTTATTTGGATGGTCATGGATGAAACTTTTTTATTTCAATGGTCATGGACGAATTTTTTTACTTTAATGCTCATAGACCGATATTTCACTTCAATAATCATAGACAGAATTTTTTTTATTTGGATGGTCATAGGCTTTCAGACTTTAGTGAGGGGGCATTAGTTTCTTGTGCAAAAGGATGACTTGCAAAAGGAGGATGGATGGACGGACTCAGAAGCAGCCTTCTTTTTTTAATGGAGAAATGTCGCCTAAAAGAGAAACAAAAATTTTAAAAATTAGAAAATACAGTGATTTTGGAGGGTTTTCATCGCCAGAAGTGAGAAAATTTTCTTTTTGTCCAAATTGCCAGATTCCAATAGAATCCGTTTTCAGTAGTGTACACATAAATATAGCCTAGAAGGTTGATTTTAAAATTAGTATTTCATATCTGGTTTATAGCCAGATTTGGCTGCTGAATCTTCATGAGGATGATCGCCAATTTTTCCTATATGTTCTTATTGGCTGATCGCCATTTAGGCTACATTAAAAAATCATTTTAAAAAAAAAGGAAAAACACTGCCTCAGGAGTCAGAATCCGGCAGCTCTAAGTTTTGTATTAACGTGCACATTTTGTTTACGCGTGCTACTGCACCTCCGTCGTCGTCGTCTTCATCATCGATCGATCCAGCAGCCCCTCTCCCGGCATTGTTGCACAAGATCTCACTTCCTCTTCAACTGCTCAAGCTTTGATCTGATCGCGCACATTCAAGCACATCAGCAGATTGCAAGATCGATCCATCTCTGTCTAGTTACTTTCTTTTGTAGATCTCCAGCAGTAGATATATATATACCTCAGCAGCAGAAGCAGAGATCATCATCTCGATCCACTTGATTGATTCTAGTGCGAAACTCACAGGTTTTGGAAGTATTTAATTTGTGGTAGTGATCTGTGATCGATCGACTGTGGTGGGTATATATATATGATTTGGAGAAACCAATTGGAAAGTTTGAGAAATTCTTCAAGATTTAATCTAAGCTGTGAGAATTGCGGGATCACAGGTGCAGGTGAGAGACATGGATGATGATCAGAAGCAGCAGGCGGGGGATGATCAGCAGAAGAAGGAGGAGAAGAAGAAGACGAGAGTAGTGCAGGTGGAGCAGAAGTTGATGAAGTATGCGGCTTTGAGAGTGAGGACGGGGAAGAGTACGCCCAGAGAGGCGAAGCTGCTAGTGCAAAGCAAATTAGCCAACAACAGCAATACGCCTCGAGAAGGGCAGGAAGTGGTGGAGATGAACACGGACACGGATTGGCAACAGCTTTTTGAGGAGGCGGAAAAGCTGAGACAAGAAGATAGAGCGGATGGGCTTGAGGTACAAAAGACGCTTCGGGTCAAAATCGTGATGGCTGGGGTTGTGAGCACTGTGGTTATTCTCGCTAGTGCGGCTATCGTGCCGGTTGTTGTCTATAACGTGGCTGCAAGCACTTCTATTCTGCATACGGCATCGATCGGCTTCGCCGTGGGTGGAATTGTGAGCGTGTCTGCCATTGCTAGTGAGCTGAGTGCCAGCTTCAAGAGGGACGCTAATGGAATTTCCGCAGAACTGAAGACGCTAGAGAAGGAATATGGAACCTGAAAAATAAAATAAAATAAATCTGCCAAAGTCTTTGGTACTATTGTGGGTTCTAAATACACTAGCACTAGTCTGATTCTTCTAGCTGAAACCTGACTTGGTGTGTTCACTGAAATTGTAGTATCCATGTCTTCATGAGTACATGAATAAACTTTGGCTCCAATTTTAGTTGAACCCTGGTGTTGTTTTAGCTGCCTGCTGTTTCTGTGTGCATCTTAGAGCATTTTGAAATCATGTTGTTAAAAGCTTGGGTTTACAATGAGTCTGGAATGTATTCCTTTCCCCCAAGATCACATGCCCTGAAACATCTGTAGGCACCTGATCATAGCTGCAGATCTGAAGAATCATCATCATGTGGGCTTGAATTATTTTGTGATTTGAAGCATCATTCGTATAATCCAGTTGGGGACTCATGTGTCCCTATAATTTCTGCTCCAATCTGCATGACAATTTATAACCAGAATTTTCCTAATTTAATAATGTGTCAAGGTACTATTAGATGAAAGCATCTTTAGGTGGTACCATTGAAAAACATTCCATCAATACTAGAGTCAAAATGTCAAACTTCAGGACCAATGAAGAACACCCAGTTCAACCACTATGTTAGCATTGCTCAAAATGAATAGATCTGCACATTCCTTCAAAACCAGATCTGGTTCAATCCATACGAACAACAAAATCATTTTGCCAATTCAGAACTTCTAGGCACCCTTTTGCAATATACCTTCACAATTCCTCTCTCTCAAAAAAGTTGAGAAATAGAGTACTCAAGAGTAAAAAAGTTTGCATTCCTAATTAAGAGAAATTAGTAGAGGTGAGATCTCCTCACCACTTCTTTTGAAAATTGAATTATAACCTAAACTGAAGGTGTTGTCCTATTTTTAAACATGTTTAGATTCTCAAAGAAGATCTAAGTACAACTTTATTAAATATATATAAACTTGACCCCACCTTTTAGCCTAAGATACCGTAACCTAGGGTTAGGGTCAGTTTGCACATTGACAAAACGAATAATTATTCTTTTTCAAAAAATGAATTAGTTTTTCAATTTTGAAATTATATATATTTTCGTCATCTACTATAATATTGTGATACATGAGTAGTGAAATTATTCAGCATGTAGCCTATGAAAATTATGATGATTTTCAGCATGTCAACTTCATATTTGCACAAATTTTCATTTCACTATTTTGAGGATTATTTAATGACGGAACTGACCTCAGGGTAAGGTAACTTTTACACAAGTTATTGCGTTTAAGTGATTGTACACAATTAAAATTACATGATATCTATCTTGAACTATTAAAGTACTAATCTGGAAATCGAACTCTATGTTAAATTCGATAATAATAATAATAATAATTTTTAAAAAAATCAAGACCAAAGGTTCCTTTTGAAATCAAGAATCAGACAACATTGATTTGAACTCATAAATGAGTTGGTGTTGGTGTAACAAGCTCGTGTAGAATACACAAAGACAATATCACCTTCTGGGTTGCACATAACTGCATTTTCAGGTCGGTCATGTCTTTTGCTTAAACCCAGGGTTTTAGATGTGAGTTTTGATGACTTCATAGATAACTTCAATGTCTTGATTAAAAAATCCATCTTGACAACATGCTGGATATATGTAAATCATGTTGGACTACACTGCAAACATGACTCGAACAGAAGCTAGTTCTAACCATTGATGGAATTCTTTTGTTGTAACCATGTCATAACATTTAAAGAAGGCCTTTCTGAATGAGCCCAAAGGAAAATTTATATTGTGCTATGGACTAGGGCTGAAACATTGCAATTTTCCAAAACACTAAGTTGAAGCATTTGGGACCATTTGGGAACATTTGAACATTTGGGTACATTCGAGAACACTTGGGAACATTTGATACACTGTAGTTAACCTTAAAGTTGCCTTTAGTCTGGACCAGTGTTGCCTTGTTGTTGATTTCTTTTGTCACTGGCTGAGTAAGTTTTCTTTTTCCTGGACCACAAAATGTATCAATATAAAAGAATTCAAAATTAAGAGTTGCCACTTATCAATTACTTGGGCTCCACGTCATTGCACAATTTCAACCTTTTTTTTTCTTATCATGTCCCTGTTTGGTTTTCAATATCTTGTTATTATTTATGTCAATTTTAAATATAATTTAAATTATATTAAATATTATATCCATGGCAGGTAAGGTAAAAGAAGGAAATAGTTATTAATTATTATAAAAAAAGTGAGATAGTTATTTGTAAAGGAATGAGGTAGGGTGCAAGCAAGATAATTTGTATATACTTGTTACTTTGTTTTCTATTTGAAAAAAGAAAAAAAAATCAACTCTAACTTTCCTCTAACATTTCAAAACAAATGAAACTTCTTTTTTTTTTAGCATCTCTAGTCTCCCTCTAATTTTTAAAAGCAATTTGTGTCATATTATTTGAACTTGAAAAAGTATCTCAAAAATATCCTCATTTTTTAAGGGGTGGGGACGACTTTAATTTTAAAAAACAAGATTAACCAAAAAAATTATATTAGAATGTTCACCACATCAATATTGAGGTGCTTAAAAAAAAACCAAATACCTGCAAAATCATTTCACCTATTTTCAAGTATTCAAACTTTATTTTTCAAACTGGCACAAATTTTAGGTCTATTTCAAGTACTTGCAAGTAGGTTAAAAAAATATAATTATAACAATTTAACTTTTGAAGTTCATGCAAATAAGATTAAATAATAATGTACCGAAAAAAATATTATTCCCATAAAATCATCTTCTTGTTAACCCTTTTCTTTAAGGACCCCAATATTTTGTTGCTTACACTACTTTGTGTATATTTTACCATGTTTTCACCCAATAGTTAACTTGGAAAATGATGAAATAGTTATGAGTTGTTTTAGAATTGTCCTTGGAATTGTCCAACGATGACCATATGACCAAAATAATCATGTAAAACAACATATGAATTTTTTTGCAAACCGTGTAAACCATTTTTTACATCACTAAAGTTTTAGAATCAGATGTTATTTGGGTGTAGCCCCCAACTACTTAATTTAACCAAAAATAAGTATAGAAATAATGTTATTGTTCTCCCAAGTGAATATTGAGCCATCTCATTGATTGCATTAAATTTTTATTCTTGAAATTATTTGTTATAATTTTTTGCCTTTCTTATTCATTAGATGGGCAACCTTTGAAGTTTTGATTTTTTTGTTTTTTTCTATACTCACAATGAGCCATTTTGATTGACCCATAACCAAAAAGAAAAACTCAAAACTTTAAAGGTTCCCCAAAATAACAAAAACAAATTTGAGGATGAAATGTTTTTGTAATAATAAAATAATTATTAAGAGTTGTAATTGCAAATAATAGTACTATGGCTTGGGATAATAGAAGGGATAAAAATGGAGAATAAAATAATGAGCCACATGGGCCCTACAAGAAAAACCTTTTGACTAGGGGCATAAAGATCGATTATGAATAATTTAAATAATTATTTTAAGTCAGTAATAATGGGAGATCAAATATGTAAACTTGATCAAATCCTAAACTCCAAATAATGTAAAACACAAGAATAAAAAAACTCCATCCACACACCTCCTACCCTCAAGGAAAAAAACCCACTTGGGTGTATGTTTAGTTGTCTCATTGGCTCCATGCATATTCTATTCCTAGACATGGTTAGCACCATTTTTTACCTCGACTAATACCCCTCTACAAACGACAATCATACCTGGGGTGTTCATGCTTCTATTAACAAGGTAGTGAGGGTTCCAGCTACAGTTTTTTTTTTTTCCTTCTAGAAGGAACTATTTGATTGACCCATTCTCTAATATTTTGGGATTGTGGGGTTCTCTCTAACATAAAAGCCTAAAAATGCTCCCCTCCACAAAGTAGAATCATGCTTTTTCATGCTTCCCTTTATCTATCCCCCTTTCTCTCCACTTACAAATTATACGTATACTAGCATCGATGACTATCATCGGAACGAATGAGAAGACAAATGATGAGACGAATAATGAGAAATGATGAGACAGATGGATGAAAAGGATGAGCATCCAAAGATATTATATAAGTAGACATGGAAGTTGGACCATGGCCAAACAATATGAGATAAAATTTTGATTGGGGATGTGTTAAGGAACACATTGAGAACTTGAGGAACATTTTGAAAACTGATAGGAACACTTTGAGAACTTGATGAGAACAAATAGGGAACAGACCAAAAACAAAAAAATACCCCTCTCCCGCTCCCCCCGCATCCAAGCGTAGTGGAGGACTCTACCTTTGTGGCTGCATCACAAGATTGAAACCAAAAAAAAAAAAAAAAAAAAAAAAAACACTGGCTCTAGTGTACCAACAGATTTCCACATGGGCATATATTGAACAATTTTTATTTACTCTTAAACTGTTGAAATTAGTTGAATAGTTGAGAATTAGTCAATTAAAATAGAGGGTTTTTTTTTTTTTAAATTTATAAGGAGAAGTTGGCTAATTTTTCCCCAAAAAAAAGAAAATCTAGTCACATTTGTACTATGATGAAAACAGAATTTTCCCAATATACTTTTGTCTGGAAAAACCGACAAAATTTGTTGGTTTTTAAAAATAAACATTGGTCAATAATAATAAATACAGGATTTATTTTTTTAATGATAGGCCACTTGGAGAGGCCTTGCGTCCAGGTTGGTACCATTGTAAAGATCCCAAAATTCATTTAAATTATTTCTAAATATTAGAAATATCCCATTCTTGGATCAATTCATTGTCTCTGAGTTCAAAAAATCTAACATTTTCAAAATGGGCTTAATATTATAATATGGCCACTAGGAGGCCTCACTCAAAAAGGCAAAGGTACCGACATGGGTGGCTGTTGGATACAGCTTTTTGCAGGAAGCAAAACTGATGTGGGGATTTGTGAGGAAGAAACTTCCTCCCAGAAATTCCATTTTGATAATTGAAGAGATGTGTGTGTTTTTGCTTACAGAGAGTGTGTCATGTGGGGGAAGAAATTCATCTGAGAATGAAGAGGAGAAGAAAATAAATAAATCTCAGAAAATGGTTTGTGTGATGGTTTTGTGACAATCTAGGTTACATGGTTTTACCTATTTGCAGCTGGTGACGAGACCTCAGACATATGAGGAGCAAAACTTGAGTACCAGTCCATTTCCATGCTAAGTTTGAGCTTGTGAATCTGATTCTCGTTTTCAGGTATGTGTCCACAAGCAGCTAGCTTGCTTCCTAGCCATCTTTCTGATCATGTGTATTTTGGAAATTTTCAGCTATTAGGTAGTCAAGGAGGTAGCAAGCTTTGTGATTCTTGGCAATCTCCTTGAATCAAGATCACCCTTTTGCTAGAATTTTTTTTTCTTCTATTCCCCATCCAAGTGCTCTCAATATGTATGACACAATTGTGTTTCTCTTGGTTCATAATTCCTTCTCCTGTCTCCTCCTTTCAATCTCCATTCCTCTTTGTAGTGCAGACTTTATTCTCTGGCTTACTGCAAAGTTCTCTCCTCCCCGTCTTTTAGGGTTTTTAGAGGTGTAAAGGAGGTGACTTATTGATGGGTGTCACTTTGTTGTACAACTTTGTCATGCTCAAACCCTAGGAATCTAATGGCCTCATGTGTGTGCATAACAGGGAAAGGGGTTTGCAGAAGTGTTGTCAGTAGCTGTTTTCAGTGACTGCAATTGCTGTAATGGCCTCATATGTGTGTGTAACAATGGAAAAGGGGGTTTACAGAAGTGTTGTCAGTAGCTGTTTTCAGTGACTGCAATGTCCTAATTCCTTCCTTCCACTATTTGCAGATTTCTTTTTTCACCCCTTGGACACACCTAATTCCTCTTGCAAAGTCTTAAGCTACTAGTGGTGGAGGAGTAAATCATACTATGTTGCAGGAGATTGAAAGCAAGTGATATGGGAAAAAGGGATAAAACCAAAACTGCAGATGTTAGCTAGAGAAAGGAATGACAATGGTTTGCTAGGAGCTTGAATTTAGGTGTACCCTACTGATTCAATCATCTGTTTCAAGCTAGAGGAATGGAGTGGCCACAGCCACCAGATAAAAACGTGATTTTGCAAGCAGCCAGGAATGGTGGCCTTCAAGAATTCAAAACTCTATTGGGTACCTGTGATGTGAATTTTCAGGCAGATGCAACTGCACACTCGGAAGATGACATGGTGCCAAACGTCGATAGCTATGCATTGGAGCATGACATTACTGCAGAGTGGAAGCCAAAGATCTTGCAGAATGCCTTACCTGCTTTTCATGAGGGTAGAACACCACTGCATATGGCTGCCTCCAATGGACAAGTGGATATTGTGCGCTACATATGTGGGATTCAACATCCAAGAAGAGTAGACATGAACATCACGGACAAATTCGGTTACACAGCCTTGCACTTGGCTGCTCACTCACAACACATCAACCGCGACAAGGTGATTGCAGAGATGCTAAAGATGGTGGATATTGATCCCAATGTTGTGGCCATGAAGATGGGGAATGGAAAGTTGTCAAGTGATGCAGACACAGACGAACCATCTTGGAATGACACAGCTTTGCACTTTGCAACATTTTTGGGATTCACAAAAACAGTGGAACAACTTTTGGCCTGGTGTCCAACCTCGGGGCCCTATCAGGGCAAGACAATAGACATCACTGGTAAGAACAAACATGGATTTACAGCCTTGCATCAAGCTGTCAACAATGCCGAGATGTCATCTGCAGTTCCGATTACAAGAGCACTATTGAATTTCATCAACGAGCATGAGCCGGATGCTATCAACATTCGAGACAACAAGAGACAGACTGCACTCCACATAGCTGTAAGGCGTGCTAGTTATAAAGTAGTCAACATATTGCTACAAGAAGGATTTGATCATATCAAGGCTAATGAAAGAGATGAGAGTGGTATGGTGCCAATGGACATTGCAGTTCAAGCAGCTGATTACAAATTGGTGCTTATGTTACAATTGCATTTTGAAGCAACTGGGTTGTATGGTAACAGGGAAGCATATGGCAGTGCTGCCAATGCAATTCTTGTGGGTGCAGCATTGCTTGCATCCGTGACATATGCAGCATGGTTACAACCCCCGTTTGGCATAAATACGGGAGGTCCATCATCACCTATTTACAGTGCAATAGAGGACCATTGGGAGATACAATTGTTTTGGGTGTTCAACAGTTTGTCTTTCTTCTTTGCCATGGCCACTTTTCTTGCTGCAGCAGGTGCTTCCATTCCAAGTAAAGGCATCACACTGGCTCACGTTCGTGGTGCAGTTCATATGGCTTCATTTTATCTGGTAGTTTCTATTTCATGTGCAATGGGAGCTTTTGCCATCGCAGGAATTGTGATCCTACCTCAGGCAATGAAATATCGAGGGAACATGATTGGCACTGTGGCTCTAGGAGGAATCGTGTGCTTGTACTCCTTATTCCTCTTTTTGCATAAACTCTTGAGAGCGACTTGTTCTTATTACTTCTATATGGATTTCATTGTGAGAGCTTGGTTGTCAAGATGTGTCCTTGATCCACTAAGTGACTGGATCATGAAACTGAAGTATGTAGAAAGAGTTGTCAAGTCATGCAACTCGGTGGTAAATCCAGACATAATGCGGGATCCTCCTAGTTACAGTGACTGGAGGGCAAGAATGCGATCCAATAGGCGGATGCCCCGGCTTGGGTAGCAATGAATTCCTCATAGGTGTAATACCTTAGGAGAGCTGAAAATTTGGAGATTATTGTAGGAAAGTATTTTCCGGTTCCATTTCAATTAGTATGAACAGGATTCTTTCTTTTCCAATTACCAGGATTGTTCTTCACAAATTTCTCATAAAATTAGCCCTGAAGTCAATTATTTGGCTATCTATGGAGAAATACAATTTCCACAAATGAAATGACTGTTTGAAGATGTGAAAAGAAAATTGCAGGTATGGGGAGAAGAAGGGAGGTAGATAGACCTTGGTATGTTATAGTCAGGGGGGTTAATAATGGCTGTTTTCAGCATGATTAATATGACTGAAACAGCCCCATTTGCTGATTCTGCAGGTGGTCAATTCTGCTGCCCTACTTGAATGCTCCGTAGCTGTTTTTCCTTCTGGTTCATTGATTTTAGCCTGATTCCCTGACTTCAACATCAGGGAGCAGGCAGGGTTTGGGTGATTCTGGGTCCTGGCTTGTGAGTAGCCTCACCCTGCTGGGCTCAGCCACATGCTTGCAAGGAGCCAAAATCAGCCAAACCCTGCCTGCTGCATAATATTTTCAAGTGCATCTTGAAGAGGGCAGATGTGCTCATTCACAGCAGTTCTAAGTCTGATGTTCTTGGTCATGTTGGTTTCCTGAAGTAGGCAAAGGATTTGATCAACGGGATGTCCTTGTGAAGCATAGCAAAGCAACTAAGTGCTTTGTGGTTTCACAGAGCAGGATGGCATGGACAAACTGGTAGAATGCATGGTGAAACAAGTTCTCGAAGTGACCTCTGGAAATAAAATGCAAGTTATTTGCAATAAGGAAAGACCATCTATGCTACAGCTCACAAATGGGTTTAAGGTCTAAGGTTTTAGGGTTTAACAAAAGGAACATTTATTCCAAATGGAATGGTAGCAAGAAATGAAATGGGTCTGAAGAAATTTCTGGGTCACCTGGATTGAAGTGAATAATGAGGTTGGCCACTGTATTTGAGCTCATCAGCACACTTTTGCATTTCATTCTGGGTTCACTTGCATTTTGATGTAAATGATGCTAGTTCAAATGTATGTGTTTAGTATTTTGGAGATAAATTCTGTAATTATTCAATTACAAAAACTTAAGCCCACAAATAATCTTAAATTTATTAAAATTTAAGACATTGGAAAATATACTTAAGGATGGTGTTGTGTTCACAAATAAGTTTACATACTTGTCAATTGTCAAATTTGATCATATCCATACATAAATAAATAAAAAATAGATACTAGAATTCATCCTATTTATAAATAGGTAACAAAATGTTTACCAGTACCCATTACATACAAAGAGTCACCCCTCAAAGTAAGGGATGCACTTCATCACTTTGAGGAAAATGGAGTTTATTTTTGCAAGGACTCTTGGTTGTGTTGTTCATTCTTTAAATGCCCCAACATGACTTTTGTCCTACAAGCAAGCTATTCAAATGCCAAATGTATCTTTCTCCTAGGCAACATGTAATTTCCAGATCGGCTCCTTTTGTGGTGATAATGAGGTCCATTTTGCAATAATTCATTTTTTAATGACGAAATTAATAGCTAAAAAGAGAATTTTTAAAATTACCACATTGAGGTTATTGTGCTCTTTGATGATAGCAGATTTGGCTATGGTATTTGGGAGTGGGAGCAGATTTGTCTACTCAATGCAAGGCCATGTCTAGAGGTTTGTGACAAGCATGAATGCAAAGTAAATTTTTTGGGTATGCTTCAAATTTTTGAATCTAAACACATTCACCAACTCCTATCTCCTCTAGGGGCATTGAACCTCGACCTTGAAAGGCATGGGCCATGTAACAAGGGAATCTTGTACCCACATAAACACCCCCACAAAAAAATTCCAACTTGAAATATCCATCCCCAACACCCAACTCATAACTTTGAAAAAAAAATCTAAGCATGGGTGTAGCAAAACATTTTTTTTTTAAAAAGTGGTGTTTCTATGAATATCCAAAAGCAATGAAAAAAACTTGTGAAAAATTAATAATAAATAAATTTTATTTATTTATTTATTTATTTATATTTTATGTTTTAATTTTTAATTTTTAATTTTTTTACTTGGAAGCTGAAAACATTATGCCATAACCAAAGGTTGAAGGGTATGTGTTCATATCACAATCCAGGATCTATAAGGCTTTGCACAACTTGTATAGTGGATTTATCTTTAAAACAAATGATTTGTACTAATGTTGGGTAGTTATTAAAATAGCTACAAAACCTCATCAATTATATCTTCAAATGTATATCCATTTACTAAGTGGGGGTGAAAAAGTTAGATATTGGGGGTTCAACAAATTTCAAAGTTAAGTATTGCAAAGAACCTTGGGCGCAAAAGAATGTCAAGTGCAAAATTCCTATTAGTTTAGTTAAACTTTACTCAAGCTATGTTGAAAATTGGAGATTGGAAGGTTGATAAACTTGAAAATGGTAAACAATGTTCAAACTTGCATCATGTTGATGATAGTTTGCTGACCTAACATCTAACATAGCAACCTTGTCACTACTACTAACATTAAGAGTTAAAGTAGAAGTGAAGGATATCACCATGACATCCAAAATCTAGGAATTATGAAGAATTTGTTTGTAACACCATTGATAATTTAATGTTATCAAACTATTAGTGTTATCACAAAATTTCTATTGTGATTTCTATTCAAAATCTCTACCATCACCTCTAATTATGCCATCACCATGAACATTGGTTGCCTTTATTGTGAAGAGTGCAAATGCTCTACCATTGCCTATACAAAATGTAGACACATGTAGACATTTCACCATCGCTTGTGTGAACTATAAATGCCATGGCATTTTTTGTTTAGGTTGTAAGCATTTTGCCAAATTCTTTGCATAAAAGTTCATGCTCACCAAATTGTTTGCACAAATGTAGACATTCACAATTTTCCATATTACTCGTAAAAACACAAACGTTCACAAACATTTCGTAGATTGTTTAAACGAAAATTGTAGGTGTGGACATTTTGCAAATTATTCAAGCAAATTGTAGATGAAAACATTCCACAATTTTTCATGCACAAATATAAACAATTGGCCAGATTTCATGAGCAGATTATAAATGTTTCATCATATTGATTGTGTTTATTATAATTGTAAACATTTCGCTGAATTATTTGCAAACATTTTGCCATGTCACTTTTGTAAACTATAGACATTCCAACAAATCCTTTGCAAACATTGCAAACACTCTTTGAAATCACTTGCACAAAATGCACATGTTTCACCACATCGTGTTGTGGTTAGACAATTCAACATTACAACCATCATAAATTTTGGTACTTTTGCAAACCTCTTCAACAGTTCAACACTCGATAATTCAATTGAATAAAAATACTTATTTATTTTTTTGACAATAACAATGTGCAAAAACAAATTTCAATGGAAAATGGAAAAGGAAAAAGGAAACATAAAGTAGTAACAAATGTAACATGCCTCGATTGACACACCCAAGCTCCTTGATGGACTCAATTACGAAGTCCAAAGGTGAAGTCCAAAGGTGAAGACAGTGGAGAGAGAAAGAATTGGGGCGCACTCCTTGTGTCATAACACTTTGGGGGTAAAGGGGTGTGTTGGAGCTTTGGGATGGGACTAGGAAAAGTGACAAATAATTCAATTACTCACATGGACCTACACAAACCAAACAACAAGTTGGTTAGTGCATAGTTGGAACACTTTTAGTGCACGGACGAACCACGGGCAAACATGGACTCATCAAACTCACCACGGCCCAAACTTGGGGGAAGCCATCACCTTCCCCCTTATAGTATACTATGTGCCTAACCACGGAACCAGCACCCAAATGTCATTTTGTTTCGTGACTATGAAGTTGGAGTCTCGAAATTCTCAAAATTAGGATTTCTACGACTCTGGAGGCCCATAACTTTGTATGGAAACCTTTGATTGAGGTGAGGTCTGAAGTAAAGTTGTAACCCTTATCGAAAGCTTTCCAATAGTATGTGGCACGCCACCTACATGCAAGGAAATCAAGGCGATTCTTGACTTTTAGTGGTCGGTAGTCAAATTGGTAATGATAGAATCTACGTTCCAAGAACTTTCCAATGATATAAGTAACTTCTCAATCTAATGAGTTTTGACCCTTATAATTGCCCTTTGAAAATTTGGAAGTCCACTAAGATTCCAACTCCCAAAATGGGAGTTCATTTGGGAGTGTGAGAGTTCATTCCCTCACACTCTCCTGCATTCCTCAAGAGTATGAAATGTGACTCCCGGGTTCACTCTTGCCCGCAACTTTGCAAGCCATTGACTTGGGCGCAAGCCCAAGGCTAAGGTTGCAACATTGACAATGGCAATTGGAATCACACCACGGTGATGGCTTTAATCAATTACAAGACAAAAGGGCACATTAATTACTCTGAAACAAATAGTTGATACCAAGGACAACATGGATCTTGCAATAGATAAATGGAGCAAGATTGTAAAAGACCTATAAAAAATAATAAAATCAAAGCTACTTTACAATGGTAGAATGTGTAAGGACAAATGGACTTGTGTCAATGGCAATTACAAAAAGATTTATTATTGTATCAAGAACATTAGTCATAATACATCCTATTGGGACTTGACCACAGAAGAAAGAAAGAAACTTCATCTTCCAAAACTAGTCCTTGAAAAATACTACCATATTATTACAACTTTCCAAGGGGAGAAGAACATCCATACTTCAATGCATGTGAAAGACCTACAAATAGAAGGAGATGGTATTTATGTACCACCAAAAATAGAAGAAGAGAATTGTCGTGCTTGGTCAATGATGGAAAATTTATTAGGAAAAGATTTTGTTCCTAAAGAAAATTAGGAGTCTCAATAGTTCAATCCAAAATACATTCAACCCATGAATTTAGAAATGTCATTAATCTTGATGATTGTTCCCAATCTATTGGACCAAGCCATCCATCGTGGCACGTAGTTATTAATCTCATAAAAACTATATATTTTACAACACCTACTAAAAACATGCAAACAACAGATGTAGCAACAAGAATAGATCATGGGAGCATAGGTGTTAAGAGGAAACAAACCTCAATTCTCTTACCAATGATTGAGTCCACATACAAAAACAACAAGGTTCTAATGGATGCCATGGATCAAATCAATTCAACTTAATTTGGCTTTAAGAAAAACAAACCAAATTTTTAGATAATAATTTCAAGGAACATCTCAAGACAAGAAAGCTCACAAGATGAGCAAACAAATGGTGAATGTTTTATCAAATATTAACATTGTGATGTGTCATGCCATCATCAAAGACCAATCACTCATGCCATGGGGAGTTTATATATTTAACTATAAGTTTGATGAACAACCAATGGCAAACATCAAGACATAGTTGAAAAATGACACATTTTCATATGAAAAAAAAAAAAAATTCAAATTTCGGTTTTCAATTCAAACTTGAACAATGAATAAATCAGTCATCATGAACTTTCAATTTCAGCATTCATTCAATTTTCAACTTTTAAAACATTTGTTCATTTTCAATGTCCTTTGCTATTCCCAAGATATGCCTAAAAAATTTATTTTTGGCTAGATCCAAACATTTCATCACCTTCTCAGAAAAGGTCTACCTCAGTGCCTCTACCCATGTCTGTTGCATTATTATCATGCTTCCTTGTTGCACCTTGTTGATTTAGTTGACCTTCTCATTCTAGCTAAACCATTAATGCATCAATGTTACCTCCTTCCTATCCAAAATCAAATTATACAACATGTAACAACAAATGACAACATTTATAAATAGATAAAATGAAGATTGTTTTTCAACAACTCTTTAAAAGTCTTCTTGAGAATCCCAAATGGATTTTCTACTACATTCCTCCCCCTAGAAAGATGTATTTTATAGTAGGCCTCTAAAAGGGTATGCTAAACATTTGCATTATGCTTATGAGGAATCATGGGCCAAGGTAAGAGTGGGTAGCCTTTGTCCCTAAGAATGTATAGATGAATACCATGTTGAGATCCATGTTCGAAGTTGAAAAGTCCATGGTATGTTGCATTTTGGTAAATAAGAGATATTTGTAGATTTTGGAATCATTCATGGAACTTGGTAATCCTACAAAAACATCTCAAAAATGTTTCTCATGGTCAACAACAACTTGGAATTGCATATTATAAGATTTTGATTTGTAGAAGTATTATGCAAGATTTGTTATACTAATAGGTTTTTCAATGTGGTTCTAAGTGCAATCAATTACACCACAAACTGAAAAGGAGGCCATAGAACTCTTTGAAACTAACCATAACCTGAAAGAAATCATCCTTTCATCGGCACTAGATTTGGCTTTTGAAAATCTCATTAACAACACACACAAATTCATGAAGAACCATGTTCATTAAGGATTTGTTTATGGCAAATAATTTATTGCATTGAAAGTATTCAACTCCATGTGACAATTTGTAAAATGAACAAGCAACCCTAATGCTAACAGGAATGGATGCTTTATATTTTGTATTTCTCTTTTCAATTAAAGGCCTGAACTTTTCTCTAATTTGCAAAATAGTCTCTTTGGTGACCCAAAAGTGTTCAACCCACTTTCTATTGTCATATTGCATCATCATATTGCATCATTAAAAAAATTCAAATACCATGTGGTGTTCCTAGCCTTAACCCAATCCCCAACCTCTTTACTCATCAACAATTCAAAATTACAAATCATCCAATATTAGTGCAAAATGGCCATTTCCCTCAAGGCTTCAAACACCATGTTTTTGCTCTCAAGCTACCAATCGTCTCCCACTATTTCTTATAATATTATAATTTTGCCTTCAACATATGCATTTAATAGTTTTTGCATTTGCAAAACGCATGGACAAGTTGCATCAAAAGGATGATGTTAAGAGGTCTCGTGGTATACAAATTGAATCTACAAACAATTTGACACAAAATATAATATAAAAAATGAAAAACAATCCAAGGCACATGTTGGGAAAAAATCAAAATGGCAATGTTGTCATTGTTGTGCTTGGGAAAAAACAAGAGAGAAGAATGCAACAACGATGCTCCAACTCAAAAGAAAGTAATGGAAGAAATAGAGTTGTTGGGAGGCATTGTCGCTCAAAAAACAAACACTACAATGACAAAAAAGATGAATTGAAACAAAATGGTGCGCTTGGCGGCAATGTGTATTGCTTGCAAACACCATCAACTTTTTAATTGTTCATCATGAACATGGGTTGGCATTTGTTGGTACATAACTTCATTATGAACAAAAAGTTAGTTAGGTATGAACAAAGATAGGCAAAAGATAAAGGAGTTCCTAACAACTGCTAAAGTGTTAGCAAAAAATTCCTAACCTTAACTTTTAACCGAATCTTAATCTAATTTTAAGCCTTAACTTTTTGGGGCTACCATCAAGTGTGAACATACCATTATGGTGATAGATATTTGAATTTAGTAATTTTTTTAAGTGCTTGGAGTTGTTAATGTTAATTTGCAAATGGAAGAAAGTGTTGCAAAATGGTAGGGTGTTCAAGCAATCAAGCCATGACACATGATGTGTAGGCCTATGGAGGGGCCATATGACAATAGTAATGGGTATTTCTTTTTGCCATGTAATATGTAAACATGTTTTTTAAGTTTGTACAAACTTTCTTTCTCTATGGATTCTTCGGATGGGCATGTTCAATGTGTTTGTTTCTAGATGTTACTTTTATCAACTTTCATGAATCTTTGTGCTAGAAGTTATGGATGTGAAGTATAGGTAAAGAAAGTGTGGGAATTTTTTTGAAATTTTGGTTTAGGATTTGATTATAAAAATTGTATCATGAAATTTTTTTTTCCTATTCTTTTGATCAATAAGGGTTTTATGGATAAAGAACCTTGAACCATGTTGTGGGATTTTCAAATAACCTTATTTTGAAAACCTTGTTTCTTAACAAACTAATAAAGAAAAAGTTGTTGATGGTTGTTTTGAGTGCAGGTTTAGGACACATGTAGCCATAACGAGAAAAGACCATTGTGTAATAGCTACAAATACAAGAATGTCAACACCTAGATTTAACATTTTCACCCCGGTCCAAATTCTTTAAAGTGTATCAATATCTTATCACAACATCACCTTTTTTTGTCTTTTTTACCTAGTTTTTTTGTATCATGTGAAGTCACATTTATGAATGATTATGATGAAATCTAAAATTATAATGGTCTAAAATATAGTCTTTTTGAAAATTTTGACAACTTTTGATTCATTAATTTTTATGGGGATCAAAATATAGGGTAAAAAAGGACTGCAATAAGGACTAGGCCCTTTTCGTCCTATGTGATACACCTTAAAGGATTTTCACCCACCCATAACCATTTGAAATTTTATTAGATTTTCACGATACATAATAACATTTCATTCCTAAAGTTAATTTAATGACTAGTTAAATATTGTAAGAAGTCTTGTACTTGTTGATTCATGATTATAAGACATAGTTGTTGGATATGTTTAACAAAATCCATTGTGTTGCAATTCACAAAAGTGGGTTTCATGTACAAACCTCTTGTTTCATAATGTTTCAAAAAAAAATCTAACAGCTTTATAATCCTAGCTTTAGGGATTATTTGTCAATTTTGCAATAAGTATTATTAGTTAGGCTCTAAATATTTTAAGTATGTTGATTTTATTTTTTGGTTTGTTTGCTTGTGAAATTGTTGTGTCAAATTGTTTTTGAACACAAGATTTTTTTGCCAATTGAACATTATTGAGAATTGTGTTGACAACTTGATTGGATATTGTTTTGGTTCATTATAAAAAAACCCAATATATGTTCAAAAAATCATTATTTTTGGCAAATAGAAAAGACAAGAACTAGCTACTAGAATAATGCACAAAATCATGAGGTCAAGTTGTAAAGAAATCCTTGCACCATTTTTTTCTTCTTGGTTAAAAATGACAAAGGGTGTGGAATTTTGTCAAGAAACATAAACACAAAAACCACTATCAAATATGTAAATAATCATAGGTTGTTGTCATGACACCTATATATATTTTAAAATTCATTTACATAACAATCATCACAAACTTACCAAGCTTCATAGGTTTGTGCAAATTTTGTGTGAAATTTGATTTTCATAGGTTGGTATAAAAATCACATGAATTCCATGTTATGGTTATGTTATGAACAATATTTATATGTATTCAACATTTTAAATATTTAAACAAATGAAACATTGTTTTTAATTACATTTGTGAATGTGAATGTGAATGTTTAATACACAAAAATTGCATAGTTTTATTAAAATTACATCATAATAATTGCACAAATTTAGTTTAAAATATAAATTGTATGTATTTCACATTAAAACATCGTAAATAAAAAACGATGCATCATATATTGTGCCATTTTTACATTTTGACACCCACAAATTTTGCACAAACATATTGTTTTATGGTTTTCACATGAACTGTATTGAAATTTTGTGATATTGAAAATTTATGATGATGACAATAAAAAGAAATTGAAGATAGAACTTTTAAATAATAGATGATACTTATGAAGCTTCAAGGGTGCAACTTGTTTGCCTAAATTAGACTAAGGTTTTGTTGCCCCATGACAATAGAAATGAGCATCAAAATGCAAACAAGAGTTCCAATTTTTTTTAAGCTACCTTTATGTATGAAAGAACACAAACATCCCATCCCATGAATTGATAATGAAAATTGTGCAAAAAAATGATTCTTTCACGTGTTTGTACATTTTGCATATTGATGTTGTGCATTTAAAACATTAATGATGCACATATACATTGGATGAAATATTTTCATGTGCAACTTGCCTCAACATTATTCAAATCACTTATGAATGAATTAACTAGAATCTATATGTATGACAAATGAAAAGAATTTGGAAAGAATTGTAACCTGTGACGTGGTTCCTTATACTAATGAACTAATACGTATAATCACCTATTCTTAAATCATGAGAAAACCAATCCTATTATAAGGAGCCTTGAAAATTAAATTATAAAAAGAATTGAAACTAGAGAAGGTATTTGAAAATGAATAAATAAATAAATAAAAATGTTATAACCAAGTCTGCATTTTGCCCCAAAAATTATGTTTTCTCATTTTGACAATGTTAACATCTTTGTTTTAAAAATAATTCCCAATTGTCACTCCTAAATGAGCAACCTTTGCATTTCAACAACTCATGTTTTTTGCATGAAGATTTAACAAAAAGTTTCAGTTTTTTCACTTATATTAGTGCCAAGTAATGGGCTATGTAGACAATTTCTATTGGTGATGGGCTAATCAATGTGGTGCATTCAAAAAACACAAACAAAAAAAAAAAAAAAAAAAAAAAAAAAAACACAAAAAAGTGAGGACACCCATGAACTAATGAATATGAATCACACAATACCATATTACATATAGTAAAGGAAGGTTGAAGCCTCCCTTAACTTCACTCACGAACGGACAGTGGCCATCGACAGTGGGACTTCCCCTGACTCTGGACGGGCAGTAGTTAAAGGACAAGAAGAAAGTAACTTCCCCTCACTCCGGACGGGGTAAAGAACCGGAGTGGAAAATGGGAAGGATCGGCGGGGGGG
>Ga0209611_10001960_pt1 | contig 35978 bp, 26 predicted proteins | sample S1TSphgellanicum_3_FD_187693 | JGI IMG/M metagenome (GOLD analysis project Ga0209611, IMG submission 187693) | Host-associated microbial communities from peat moss isolated from Minnesota, USA - S1T2_Fc - Sphagnum magellanicum MG (SPAdes) (version 2) | ecosystem: Host-associated > Plants > Peat...
CTTGGTCATGGTGATGCTCTAGGTGTTGGTAGGAATATTGCTATATGTTGAAACCAATGATTGTATAGGAACTTGGAGAACCTTTCTATCTATATTTCTTGTATACTAACGTGATTCCATTCAAACTAGGCTATGCTTTTATTTTGGATTGCTCTAGTTTTGCTCTCAACACACTTGCACTAGGAACTTGCAATTATTTAAGAAAGTTAGGTCATTTAACACATTGCTAATTGAGAGCTTGAAGTTGTAGTCTATATGTAAATGCATAATGAAGCCCCAAGATGTGGAGTTGGATAATGTTACAAGATTTTTTTAATGAACACATGAACCTTGTTTGAGAAATGAAAAAATAACAACTTGCTTGAGAGTTGAAGGAAATGAGGTCATCATCTTCCTAATCTAACCATCAAGAATCATATCCTTTGTAAATTGTAACAAGCACATTTGAAAGGTTTTCAAAAGAGCCTGTGTTCATCCCTATTGATGTAGCTTGTACGTTGGCACAACTTTGAACACATTTAAATTGTTTTTTCACATTTTCAAAATTGAATTTTAAAAAGTTTGGCACTATGAACACATTAAAGGCTCAACTAATTTTTCTTTTTGGACCCAATTTTTGCAATTTTTTTGAATTTCCAACAAGAAAATTAAAAAATCAAATATTTTCCACACCTTAAGTTTGAAAATTATGAAATAAACTCTATTAAATTTGATTCATCAAGGGTTTTCCAACAACAGCAAGAACGCTTAATTCCAATGCATTTTTTTGATTTGATTTGATTTAATTTTCATTGAAAAAATGGTTCAATACTCAATAGTTCCAAATAGTCTCAAATTGAATTAGTGCACCTCTATTTATTGAGAGTTTTCCAAAGATACCAAGAATGCGGCATGAAGCATCGTGGTTTGGGAAAACTCAATGAGAAAAACAAAACAAAACATACTACCATATTTCATGCATAGATTCATACCACGAAATTCTTTCCAAATCATCTTTTTTGAATTGCATATTCCATGTTTAATATAAATAGAACTCATTTGTTGAGTGGAGATGCATGAAATTTGTAAAGCGTTCCAAGTTTCCATTCATACCATTCTACCATGTGTAAAGATTTTGTTAGGTATGGTACCTTCAATTGATGTTCAACACTTCTTGGTCAAATATTTATTTATTTAAAAGCTTGAGTTTAATCAATTTCAAATTTCAAATTTCAAAATTTCAACACATGAAGAACAACTATGCAAAGTACACCTTTTGTTGTGTATTTGTAATAATAACCCAATGGTTGGGACAATAAATAAATTTTCCACAAGTTGAGGGTTTAGTTTTCAACGACTTTGGCAAATATCAATAAAATAATTTTCCATTTGTCAATGAGACCTTTTGCAAAAACTTTTGTGCTATACATTAGTCAAAGGTATGCTATGTAAATAATAACTCGTCTTTTGCATGACTTTGCATGCATATTTACCAAGAGTTCCATTTTTTATACACTTATATCACAAGGCCGTGTGGATGATTTCCATTCTAGGAATGTCAAATGTAGGTTTTAGTTTTGGGTGATGGACCAATGAAGAGGTCAACTACCAAAAGAAAAAAGTATGAAGAATATGACCGTGCAAACCAATTAATAGTACTAAGTAGGATGTGTACTTAGGTCCTTTTTAAAAGCCTTTTTTTAAGGGGATGTTATGATTTAGGTTAGACACTAGATATGCAAGGAGATATGCAAAGAGGTGCTTTTTGGGGGTGCTCTTGTTGTTAAACCTGCCATCACCAAATAGAGAATGATTCACCCTTCTCCTATAAACCTCCTTCTCTATGAGATACTCTTATGATTTATGATTTATTATTTTTTGACAAACTCCACCCAATATTACCAAACTTTAAGGGAGACATTTGTGTTTACTTATTTTTAAAAGTTTGATAAACCTCACTTGTTAGCAAATGGAGGGTGGAAATGCCCTGTTTCAAATCATTAGTTTCAAATCATTTGCAAAGAGGCAAATGAGCCTCGTCGATAATTTTTGTAAGTTATGGAGCCCGTCACTGAACACACAAATTCCATCTCCAAATGATTTAAAGCTTCAAAAGTGCAATTAAAGAAATTAATTAAAAAAATTTGAATCTTTTGATCTTCAGGTCTCATTGAATGGTTACTAGGTGAGCTATGATAGTTAACCAGTCATGAAGTCAATCGTCTGAGCGTTTGCTCATTGGTATGTGTTTGACAATGGGCGTGCTTACATTCCGAAGTCGAAAACTTGATGGGAAAAATCGTGGAAAGGAGCTGAAATTATGGTCCACTTTTGTAATGCGACTAAAATCTCTTTGAGAATGTTCTTCCAAGGGGAAATTTTTTGCGAGATGGACTAGAATGTTCCTCTCAACAAACACATATATTCAAGCAAATTAAATGTACAATATGTACTAGCCCATATTTTTTTAGGAATTTTCTTTTGGAGCCACAGTGGCAACCATCCATAGAAAGATGTACAAACATTGGCTATTGTCCTTAGGAAGATTTAGCCAAATCTGGCTATAAATCAAATATGAAGTATACATCTTTAATCATCTTTCTATATATTAGGCTACACACTGGAAACCAAATATAGGGATCTGGCAATTTTTTTATTTTATTATTTTCTCACTTCTGGTGACTGAAAACCTTCAAAAACACTTCATTTCTGAATTTTTGATTTTTAAATTTCCCTTTCGGACAAAATTTCACCAGTTTTAAAAAGAAGGCTGGTACTACTAGCCCAACCCTATCTCCCAAATCCACTTTGTTGTGGCTTGGTTCAACAACAACAAGAGGAAAAATTCCACACACCTTGAGTCAAGTCAAAAGTTTTTGTATTGATTATGTGAGTTCATATTTGGTTCGTACACACAATAACTCGTTAGTTCTCAAGTATGGCATGTGTTTTTCTATGAGGTGGGCCAACTGGTTTTGTAACCCTATTCAAACAACCAAACCCAAGTTAAACCGTTCAAGAATGTGATCCCAAGTTTGACATCCAAACCTAACCCGAGCCGTAAATATTCTAAATAGCCAAGTACCCTTGAGTAGAGTTCATATTACAGGTTTTGATTTTCCACTCCAAATTGATTGTGTTATATCATCGAGTCAACTACTCATGAGTTGTTACTAGGTAGGTTAGTAAAAGAAGCAACCGAACTAACCACCATGGTCAACAAGGGAGCTAGAACCCAACAGAAAGCTGTTTCCTGACCACTTACCATCCATCCTTCATGGTGTGCTGGTGGGTGCTGCTTCAAGGTGGCTGGCTGCTTAAATCGACCCCTAGAAATCTTGGACTCCTGTAATGGAGAGTTTTTAAGTTTTCTTCACTATGTTCCATGGCTAAGGTCTCTTCTGTATTTCTGTAAAGCCCTGGGGATAAGGGGGCAATGATATGCAAGTATGAAACTCCTAAGTGAACAAAAGATCATGGTTGGAAGTTCCATAAACCCTAAACCCATCACAACTAAGTAAGTAACATATGGAGATTGATTTTTAGTTGGTTCGGAGGAGGCATAGACCTAGTTTGAGCCTAGTTTGAGATGGATATAAAACTAGTACAGGACTGATATGGCCATAGCTCATCGTACCAGACTGGTACAGTTCTTGCTACCAGTGTTAGTGCCATTGGTTGATACCAGGCACATGCATTCTATACCAAATGGTCGCTGGTTTATACCTTTCAGTATTGGGCTCCCTAACAGTATCTTATTATTGTTATTATTATTATTTTTTTGAAAATGTGATTCTGCAAAATTCATGATTTCTTTGTTGAAAGAAAACATTTTTACACATCCCAAAATTATGAAGAAATTATTGCCACAAAAAAAAAAAGTTGCATGTTGTGTTTAGTTGTAAAGTCAATAATAATGAGTGAATTGCTACACCATTTTGTTGGGCCCTGCCCCCACAGGACTATGGCATTGGATCCAACTTTTGGACGTTTTACCTTATTAAATTCAGTTTCACATTTGGTGAACTGGTTTCTTCGGTGAAAGAGTTTAAACTGTTTAGATTGCAACCGAAGTTTTTGGTGTTCAGAGTGTGGACCCACAGTAAGTAGATGTACAAGATCTTGTCTATTGGCAGGGCCAGCGCGCTTGTGATGTGTTGTTTTGGTTGAGTGTTTTACAAAGCAAGGTTAAGTATTAAATATGAGCTTCTTCCTTTGACTACTGTAGAAACCTTGCTTTATAAAACACCAAGAATTGCTCCTTCGGAAATTAACAGTGTTTTTAAATATTTAAACTTTTAATGAGTGTCATAAGGAGTGTTTGACTCAATCTGCACATGCTTTTGTTTTGGGCAGGCCTAAAAGCCACAAAAAAAGCTCTACAATTTTACTACTGGACATGTGGCATTTGAAAAGTGCACAACAAAAGCAAAATGCGAAGAGGGCCAGAGAATTCTTAAGTATGTTATGTCATTATGAATTTACTTTTCCATTTTTAAAAGAAAATATTCTCCTTGTTCACACAATTAGTGAGATGGGAGGGAAAAAAAAAAATTCTCCAAAAAATGTAGAATTCACGGAAACCAAGGAACCTACTACATTACTCAATATTTTTTCTCCAACTTTGTGATATAGCCATATACTTAGTAAAGGAAAAGTTGTCTTTTTCAATTGGGTTTTGCCATTATACATTTTTGTCCAACATAACTCTAATGCAACTAAAAAATGGAAATCATCCATCCCCGCCCTCCATCCAATTTTTTTTTTCCCTTTTGATTTTTTGATTTCGCAAAGGTCAAGATTTTATTCCATGGGAAAAGCACAATTTACATTGTGAATAACACGTTTTTTGAAGAATTTTTTCCAAACTTCTCAAAATAGCAAAAACTTGACTCTTTTCAATTAGCACGTACCATTGGTGTTTCAAGGTGTTTTTCAAAAGTCTTTCACGACCAAGAGATGCGTACCGACAGCCAGCAGGAGTCCTCCATATGGCAAAAGCCTAAAGCTTTGAATTGTAGCCATAAGTCATGGATAGACAAAGAAAACATTTTGTCCAATAGTTACAAATCTGGCCACACGGAGAGTAGCCAAATCTCTGTGTGTGTATCCAATATTGTGAACGAACAATCATTTTGGAACTAACTTTTGGTAGCTTTCATATAAAGTGAATCCTTAGCTTGTAGTCAAACAAATTCTTAGGGCCACTTTAGATGAGGGTCCCAGGGGGCAAGGTTCAACAAATTGGAGCAATCCTATTGGTCAAGTGCTATAAATTGGATGCAACGCCTTTTAGATGAGGATCCAAGATCAATTCAAGCCAATTTGAACTGATATTTATATGGCATTCTGGAGGGGAATTCAATGGGTTTGGACCACTGTTGGTCTGGTGTCAGGTTTTGAAGATATCAGGCTGTTGCTGGTATTAGGTTTGTTTTTATGTAAGCCCGGGTAGGGGTTTAAATTTATTAACATTTTAATTTTTTGAAACCAGAATGTTATCAATAATAACATATTTGTTATTCAACAAACCAGTATCAACACAGGTATTAGGCACAAGGCAGGGGGCCAAATATCAACCCAGATATAGGTATTAGGTTTAGGATTTTTTTGGTCAAAGTGAGTTTGACCACAAGCAAGAGAAAAAACCAGCACATCAACCAAACATTATGCATTGAAAAACAAACAAGGAGAAATTTGGAGCCCAGAAATAATGTAAATTGTAGGGTTTTATAAAGAAGTGCTAATGTACTAAATATGAGTGCAAAATCTATGTAGATATTTAAGATCATCTAACATAAAAAATCTTCGTGGCTTGTAGAGCTGAACTTTGTTAGGTGTAACAAATGTTGATAACACTCACATATTCCAAGGTTTCTTGGAATAGAATTACCTTGGAAGCAAAATTTGTTTTCACTGAGGTTTTGAATTTTCTATGTTGCATGTTAACCTCATGGCAAGCTTTTTGCCACTCAAGTCTGCCCTTACTAGACTTCTTAGTCCAGATAATTATCTTTTGGAGAGTAGCTTGTGCATCTTTCAAACTAACTTCTTTCATGTTTGCACTCACCTTAGTTTCATTCATGGCATATTAACATGCCTTTGACATAACATGACCAAAGCAGAAGCTAGCAAATGGTTGAGGTAATTGTAAAAGCTCACATGACACAACAAAAGTGAGGGTAGTTGTGAAAGAATTCAAGTTATCTCCTACGTCCTTGCCATACACGATGATTTTATTTGTCAAGTTGAATTTTGCCAATAAAACTTTAACTTGCTTTGCAAGAGTTGCACTAGAAGTATCAAGTGCTTCAAATAGTCCAATAGTAACGAGACAAGGAACCCAACTAGGGTTAATGAAATTGATGATTAAGGCAAAAGTGTCATAGCCTGACCTCAACATTCGAAGATCAAATATTTTTGTGACAATTGCATATTGAACAATGGCAAGGAACACATAAGTTGCCATGGTTATTTGTAGTAGAGCAGGAATGTGTTCACAAACAAGTTGTTTCCAAAAAGGAAACTTGACTTGACCACAAAGGCACAACACCATTTGCCTCTACCAAGGGCTTTCCACAACAAACAAAGGCATATTTTCCTTAGCAATCATCAAAACTAAATCCTCAATAAACCCCATTTGAATAGGGTTAGATTTTTTGTAAGGCCTCACATTTCCAAAAACATTAGTGATGGTTATAGGTGTGGCAAATGCCTTTTGCTTGCATTTTTGTCTTTTACCACCATTTTTTCCCTTTACATCAGAATTTTTGTGCAAAAGAAATTTCTACAAATTTGAGCTATGTTCATTTACAACATACTTTTACATGGATGTAATGCCATGCTTAGGATTGTAAGTTACAAATCCTTTCCAAGATTCAATTGAACTTTGCAAACTTGAAGAATTTTCAAAAGAGTGACACATCACACACCTCATGAGTTGGACCCCTTTCACATCAACCTTAGTAATAATATTGTTCAACACAAACTAAGCCCACGATTCTACTACATGGTGAAAAAGAACCTAGAAATTTGCATTGGTGGTGAGTTGAGTTAATCGTTGCTTCCAAAGGGTTTCTTCTTTAGCTCATTTCTCTTCATTAGCTACTGCCTCAATTTCTTACAACACGTCTGCTAACAAAATCAAACTTTAAGTTCATTGATAACCACATCATTATACCTTGTATTGTGAAGCTCTTTCAGACAATAAGTGTCCATGAACTTAGATTGAGTATACATTGTTTATAAAATAAGAAAGTGAAAAAGATCGAAAAATAATAGATAGAAGTAATAGTAGAAGTTTCAATGCACTGAGTTCAAAACAACCAAAGACCCCAAGGAGCTTCAATAAAAAGCTTCAATAAACCCACAAGGACAACTAGAGACCTTGGAACTTCAATAGAAAGCTTCAACAAACCCAAAAGGACAATCAGTTGAAACCTTAGAGCGTCAACATAAAGTTTTAAAACATTAACAACCTGATGTGATGCTTCAACACATAGATTCGAAACACTGTTGATGAATGATGCATAACTTCAACACAAACCTTCAAACACTTAGAAGGCCAACCAGACACCCTATAGTTTCAACACGAAATTTCAACACACCCAACCAAAAACCTTCAAGCTTGAATGCACCAAAATAGAAAGCTTAAAACCACAATGCAAAGCTTCAACACACAAGTTGACCAAAGACCCTGGAATTTCAATGTGAAGCTTCACATGCGAAGCTTCAATGCACTAGAATAAAAAACTTGGAGCTTCAACACAAAGCTTCAATGCACTAGAGAAGAGAGCTTGGAATTTCAATGCAAAGTTTCAACACACAAGTTTACCAGAGACCCCAAGGAGGTTCAACGCACCAAAGTAGAATACTTGGAGCCTCAACACAAAACTTCAATGCATTTGATTAAAAACCCTAAAGCTTCAATGCAAAACTTCAACACACTAAAACAAAGAACTTGGAGTTTTAATGCACCTGACAAGAGACCTTTGAACTTCAACAGATTAGAGTAAAGACCCTACAGTTTCAATGTAAAGTTTCAACACATTAGGTAGAGAATTTGGAGTTTCAATGCACTTGACAAGAGACCTTTGAGCTTCAACGCATTAGAGCAAAGACCCTAGAGCTTCAATGTAAAGCTTCAACACATTAGAGTATAGAATTTGGAGTTTCAATGCACTTGACAAGAGACTTTTGAGTTTCAATGCATTAAAGCAAAGACCTTAGAGCTTCAACACATATGATTAGAGAATTTGGAGCTTCAAAACAAAACTTCAATGCACCCAAAAGACGACTAGAGACCCTAGAGCCTCAACACAAAACTTTAACACACTTGATTAGAAACTTTGGAACTTCAAAACAAAACTTTCATGCACACAGAAAATAATCAAAGACCCTGAAGCTTCATCATAATATAATTTCAATGCACCTAACCAAATTGAAACCTTGGAACAAAACAAAATGAAGCTTCAATGCATTTAAAGGCTAACCAAAGACCCTGGAACTTCAATGCAAAACTTCGTCTCACCCATAAAGACGACCAAAAACCATGAGAGATTCAACGCATGAAAAGGATGATGAAAGACCATGAAATCTTCAATGTAGAACACCAACATAGAATAGGATGACAAAAGAACAACGATTCAATGCAAAACTTCAATGCATCAAGAATGATGACCAGAGGTAGAGCTTCAATGAAAAGTTTAAATGAAAAGCTTAAACTGTCACAAACCTTTTCGACTATCAACTTTCAACAACATTGAATGTAGGAAACACATATAAAGTGTAAAGTAAAGAATCTCATTTTCAAGATGAACGCCTCCTTGTGATGGTGATTAAAAGTTGGATGTAGGAAGGATCTAGCAAATCTTATGCCACCATCTCCAAAATGCACATTCATAAACCAATGTTTCTTCGAAAAGGAACACTCATAATCCAAGATGGAGCAAAATGGAGTAGAACCTTGATATTAGTTTCATGATACTGGAGTTTGAGAGAAAACATTGGGCCCTAGTATCATCTTAGTTTTCTGAAACCCTAAACCTACCTCTTTGGGTTAGCCTTAACTTTACCCTAAACCCTAAACCAAAAATACGATTTTTGGCCGAAATATATGAACTTTAATAACCTATGGGTAGGATAGCTCATACCTTGGTGCATACCCAACATTTTGTTGATACCAGACCAACACTGATTTGGACTAAAAATGAAGTTAAAAGGAAAGTTCATGGTTTTGAGAATCAAGACATAAACTAAGGTCAAGGTTGTCTTTTTTATTGTTTTTAATGGTTTTTTTTCAATTTTTTTAAAAATTGAAATTGTGGAAGAATGTAAGGCATTATGTCCCTGACAGTCAATGCAATATGAGAAGAAATGGAGTTGTGTTCGTTTTGATAAAATTTTTGCAAATAAGTTTTTCTTCAACCTTGAACTTTTTTTTTTTTCAAATTTGGAATTTGAATGGAGTGATAGAGTCTTTGAAAATAAAGTAAACAAATAAAATTTAAATTGGGCCTATTGGGTTTTTTTATGAAGGCCTTGGGCTTTTGCCTCTTGCCCTTGTTTTGAAACCTTTATTGAAAGGTCACCACTTCAACCACAATGAGCTTTAAACTCACATTTCCTTTTGGGGAAGGAGAGGAGGTAATCACTTAGTCAACTTTATTTAAGATGTTTTTGTATGAATTGCATTAGTTTTATCAATGTAATTATTCTAGTTTTTTAATTTTAAGGAATGTTTTCAACCCATAAATCATGGTTTTTGATTCCAATTTTTTTTTTCTTCAAGAGAACATGCATGGTGCAAGTTGCACGTTCAAATGTTGGTTCCAATCATTGATTTTTCAAGGACTCTAGTTGCTTGCAAAAAAAAATTCAATGAAATTTATAGATGATACAAGGATAACAAAATTGCAAAATGGGATTTTACGTATGATTGGAATGAATGTCCCTTTTATCACACATTAGATAATTGGTGGCATCAAAGTGAAAATGTGATGAAACATGTGAATGATTTTGTGGATGAAATTGATGAAATAATGGGTAGTCCAAAATTATAAACAAAATTTCACAATGGTTTTAAAGATGATGATAGTAAAAAATGTTGGATAGACCTTTCACTCCAAATGAAGTTTAAAAACAAAACAAAAGATAGAAAACCAATGTTTATGATCACTCTTCAAATGTGGCAAAAACTATTACAATATTGTTACAACTTGGAAAAACTGATGTTTTATTCAAAAATATGGATGTCTTATAAATAAGTTAAAAAGTTACATAACATTTGAATTTTGAGTCATTCATCACAATTTGACCCCAATTTAGACGTATATAAGAAGGGCAACATTACTATTTTTTAATGTTAATTTCAAAAAGTTTTTTGTTAAAACTCATGAATTGTCATTACTTCTACCAACATTTCTTAATCATTTTTTTCTTTGTTTTCTTGTTAGGATTGTTTTCAATGGTTATCATATTTTAATTTCACCTTGATCTTCTATGTTTTCCATGTCAATTTTATCATCATTCATTATCCTTGGATTTTTGAACCTTTTCATTTGTTTGATTCACTTTGACTATATTAGTTCTTTTGATGTTGAAGGTGCTTCTATTCATACTTCTTCTCAAGCTTGCAAAGCCCAATCCCTATAAAAGCTGTCCAAATTAACAATACGCAATCTATCCAAACGCATTTTCATATCTCCATATGTTCCAAACACTTGGTGGCATGTCCACAAACATTGGAAAAAAAGCCATGTAGTCATCATATTCTGATGTTATGCAATAGCTATATTTGTTGCAATGAAAACCACTTGTGCAATTTTTTGATTCATTGTCATAGTAAAAACTAAGACCACCAATATCTTGTGCTTATGCTCATCCACTATGTGAATCCCACATTTTTATTAATTGGACCCTCAAATTGATCATTAATTTAATGAGCATGGCTTGGAATATGGCTCCCACCCAAATTTAATCCATAACTTCCACACAATCTAAAGTTTGATATGTACCTATTATTGTCAATCTAAACCTAATGATAATCAAAATGTCAAAACCCTAGTTGTTTAATCTATAGAATGTTAAATTTGGACTTGGAGACCCTGATTTAGTTTAAAGACCATGATATTTATAATGTTTACATGCAACCCAAATTTGTTTGAGGCTTTTCCATGTGTTGGGTGGGTATCCAATTGTGAAGTACCAGCCAAGTACATGTATGCGATTTTTTTTGAACCGTCTATCAGACATACCAATTGGTACTGATATTGGATTTCAAAAATAAAATCATAGCAGCCCAGTACTGGTATTGGATTAAAAAAAAGTTCATATTAACCTGATCGGGTATTAGGATCTAAGGCTGATTTTTGGATGATATGAGGTTGGTATTACCTCAACCCTTACCAAGGGAGTCTGGTACAAGGCTGCCATTTCCTTAGATCATATGAGTTAGCTCAAATCTTTGATGCCAGGATCAATACCAATTTTTATAGCCTCGTACCTGCCCAACACTTAGTCTTTCTTGTTCTGCGTCACCCATGCCATGTGAGTGGAGTGTGTCAAAATAAAGAAACCAGGGAGTGTATGGAATATGACATAAGCAAGGTGCTATACTGTACATCAAACTTCATGGGGGTCAAAGTGAGTACTTGCATGGTTTTGTGCACTTTGTACTCCATGTTTTGCTTTGCAAAACACATGTCATGTTCTGCAAAGAAGAATGAAAAGGCCACAGTGAGTGAACTGACACCCACCAGTGCACCATGAAGGATGGATGGTAAGTGGTCAGGAGACAGATTTCTGTTGGGTTCCAGTTCCCTGGCTAGCTAACTATTGTGGTTAGCTCAGTTGCTTTTTTTTATTACCTACCTACTAACAAACCCCTAGCAGGTTGTTAGTAGGTAGGTAGTAGAAACAGCCCTTACCTATGTATAAACTATACCCTTATATAGTAGTTATCTGTTTCCTACCTATCTACCTATTATATATGAGAACTATTTCTTACATAATTGATTACCGGGGTGAAATGATATACTAACTCATTTGAGGTTCATCTATAATTGAGTAATAACAGGCATTCAATGGATGGTGCACTGGTGGGTGCTGGTTCATTGTGACTGAATGGGAAAGATTTGATTTGATTTGGCATCATGTTCTGCAAAGAAGAAAAATGAAAGAAAATTTGATTTGATTTGGCACTATGTTCTGAAAAGAAGAATGAAAAAAAAATTGATTTGATTTGGCACCGCATTGCTGCAGAACCAGCTAGATACCAGTAGCCTAATAGCCTGATTCTGCCACCATATTGCAGCACAGTTTTTTTTGCTACCAAACCTCCTGCACAAATTTTGATTCAGTACATGTACATAATGTCTAACAAGCTGAGACTTTGAAAAACCCTTCCTAATGCGGAAAGAACCGGCAATGTTTTTGCTTTGTATTTGGAGGTCCCTTGTCCAGAAGATATGTCAGGCATATTACATGGTGGATGATTTCTTCCTACGTGTGAGGTTTATGGTCTTACAGAGATGGATGAAAATTTGTTCAGATGGATGAAAAAAGTGCACATTCATTATGTTATATAATGGCAGCCCTCTTGGCTCTTCCCTGTTTTTCAGTCCCAGCGCTCAGGCTACTGCCCTTGTGGTGGAACCTCAAAACATGGAAGAGATGGGAGGGCTGCCATTATGCTATAAAGTGAATCAAATATATTCATGGCAACCATCCCCTCATCATGCCTGGCACCTAAAATATATAATGGAACTTGCCCCCTCCCTCATGTACCCTGTATTCCCAAAACATGATCCTTGGGCTTTTGGCCATTCATGTTTCAAAACCTCATACAAAGTCACTTCCAAACTAACAAATCATTTAAGTGGCATGTTAATCCACTAGTCCAGGGTATTCATTACAGAGATACAAAGGATATACATGTTTCCACAAAAATTTGATGAAACCCGTCCACCTGTCTCACACCTTTACATGTCAAATTCTCAAGCACCTAAAACCAAAGGTTGTTAAGCCAGGACAAGAACCAATTAATTGACCCCATCACACAACTAAGCCACTCTAAGTGCATCTCCAGAGGTGTTTAGTATGTGACCTTGTAAAAATATTTCTCTTTTAGTTGCTTTTTTTGCAACCCCACTCATAAAACTAAAACCTGGAAATAGTTGCTCAGGAGACTAGTAACAGCAACCCACCTTAACCAATCAAACTATCTAGCGAATCAGAAACAGGGACCAGTCTATAAATATAATTTGGCTCCACTTATTAGATTTTTTCCCAGCTCTGAAAGATGCGCAATTTTCCAGGTTCCACGAGATTTCAGGGGTGCACATTATCCAAGATTTCGAGTGCAGGGCCACATACTGAGCGTTGGTGGAGATGTTCTAATTTCTAACAACTCATCAGAATGGGCTATTCTTTCTATAATCAACTTTCAAGAACCTGCCAAACAGTAGTACAGATTGAAGGGGCCCCACCTACTTTAGTCTTGCCAGTGTGTAGCGCAAGATAACTTTCCTTCTTTATTTAGGGATATGCTTTTTTTTTTTCTTTTTAAAAAGTCTAGCAATTATCAGCACCTGGGTTTATAGGCATTTGTGATGGATTTTCATCACAACACATCCATTAGGTCTATTTTGGAAAATGATTCCAGTTTTTCAGCATGCAGAGTTCATAATTGTTTTTGTTTAGGTAAGGGGGCAAGGCTATGGTTGGTTGTTAAGTCATTTATCTATTCGTTTTGCATTGCACATTTTACTTTCATTTCAACATTGCATTTTTATCTTAATTTGATTTAACCTTCAACATCTAGTTTTCTCATGTGTGAGTGTGAACATGAGTTAAACACATTTGACACACACTTAGCTCGTTGCTTGTTTGGAGGCTAGTGAATAGCCACACATGACGCTATTCAAGATATCATATACACCCTCGCTTGGAAGAGTGGGCATGCTGTATGGAAAGAACGATGGTATGCTCTTACATCAAGAGTTTCATTACAAGCCGATTTTTACATGATTTGAAAAAACTAGGTTCGTGTTGTCGATGTGGTGGTTATTGACCCAATGTGGAAAACAGTGACTTTGAATGTCATTACTTGACTAATAGGTGCAATTGTGAAACTTAACGCCATTGTTAAATTTCGTAAGTATAAAGGGCTTCACGAAGGACACCGTTTTATTTTGATGGCCATGGAGGTGTACATCGCACCTTGGCGTGATATGGATCATCTCATTAGGGAGTGTGCCCATCTTTTCCACGATAAATGATCCGAAAATGATTTATCCTTATATTTTTGCTTTCAATTTTTCAAGCAACATGTTAGTATTGCTTTTCAATGTGCTTTAGCCTCTATTGTAAAGAGAAAGATTACATTGGCAAGTGATGCATGTTCTAAACCTCCCAGTACTATTAGGTCTCACAATTTGCATCCATGTGACATTAGAAGAGATGTGGATGACATAGCTTTGTACCACAAGAGGGACTAGCTCTCTCCTTTTTTTTTTTTGATTCCTGCGGGCTGGTTGCTTTTTGACTTTTCTTTGGCCTTCCCTTTTTGTCTCCCTTGTGATGATTTCGGTCATCGGTCCCTATTTGTTTTGATCTGAAAGTTAAAAAGTTCATGATGCAAATTTTTTCAAATTTGAGGTTGACAATAAATTTTACACACATGACGCTAAAGTGGATAGTAAATTCAAGATGCATCTTGACAGGGTTACATTGTAAAAGGTTCACATCATTCCTCTTATGGTTCGGCTTAAATAACAAAGCAAAAGAAATTAATAGGATTTTATGATGTAAGGTAGACCCAGTTGGAAACAACGTTTGAATTAGCCTAGTTTTGCAATGTTTTAACACATGACGAAGTAATTGTTAGCTGAACTTCTCAACTATTAAAGAAACTTGAAAAGCATGCAGCATGAGTTAACTTTCGAATCTATATAATAATTACAAAGAAAGTTGATGATGTTAGCTGATCATCACATAAGTGTGAAACTCAATTTTGGCCTATAACTTTGTCAAGGATACAATGGCCTTCATCACGGACAATGGAATAAGGTGACTTTTATATCAATGAACCTTAGGGATTGGTTCAGGTGGTGACTTTTAAATCCTCTCTCATTTTACATTGTTCACTTTTTCATGTTCATGAGAGAGGATGGGGAATATAGTTAACAATATATGTTGAACATTGTAAACATCAATAGGGGTAGTAGTCGGAGATGCTCTAATAATCTAGTTCTTGGTCGGGTGGTGGGAAACAGTCCCTGCATGGTCAGGTTTGTGCTGGAACCAGAACTTGAACAGGGGAAGGTTCTATAAAGTTACTGGAATCTAAGCTCAAATTGAGTTTGTGTTGTAGTCCTTTAAGTACGTACCAATCAGGGTTACTTCTAATTTAGGTAGCTGGCAAATGTTTTTTCCAAAATGGCTAAAAATATATATTTTTGGTTTTCTAGCCACCAGATTTCTCTATTGGGTTCTATCATGTAGCAAAAAATTGTGAAGGATGCTTAAAATTTTGATTTTCACATTTTTTTGTAACCAAATTTGACTAAACTTTCTTATGTGTGAACTCCACTTCATTTGCATCACTGAAAGGAGAAAAAGAAAAAAATACTTGTATCAATTCTTGAGGCAATCATTGGTATTTATTCAAGAATGTAACAAATAAAGTGTAACCAGTATGGTCATGACAAACTCAATTGGTCGGACAATATTGATATTTACACAAATTTTGATCTGAGGCCAGGATTTTGATTGGGTCTACATATCAAGAACAAATATAAGATTCCAAACAAGTCCTAATATCCTAATATTTCATTTTGAGAATAGAAGAATTGTTTAAAAATTCTCAATTAAGTTTATCCAATTATGAGATATTGGATGCTCATATTTCCCTAAATAAACTTAATTGAGAATTTTTAAACAATTCACATTGCCATCAGGTTCAAACTTTTTGCCTCCATGTGACATTCTTGATAAATAACTAATGAATTGTTGTTAGTTAGGACTAAATTGGCATGTCAAGACTTAAAGCTTAAATTAGGACTTCATATTTGTCATCTTTTAAATTTCAAACACATCTTTGTATTTGAACCATATGTTAATGCACATCCTTTGAAAATACAAATTATCAATAAAAGATGAAAATTGTTTTGACTTTCAGATGTAAAAAAGCTCTTATCTTGATAATCAATATTCCATGAGAAGTCTTGTTACATAATATTACCCAATGATCATAAATATCAAAATAACAAGTAAATTCTATAGTGTTTGTAAATGCACAACCCCATAAGTAAAATCAATCAAATTATATATATATATATTTTTAGTCCTTATTATGTGTATTGAATCAATAAAAAAAATGTTACATGTCCTAATCATTTTGTGTTAGGACCAAAAATCATTTTTCAATATGATGTTCCTAAATGCTTTCCATTGATTTCAAACGAAATGTTTCTTTTTTCACATTCAATAGTGAAAAGTATGAGAAAATCATTTACTAATACCACAATTGTCAATTTCCTGGAAACCATAGTGTGACATGCCTTTCCTTTGACCCAAGGACAATCTTACTCTTAACGCTAGTGTATTTCAGGTGGAATTTGACCTAACTTAGTTTGGAATTGGACTGAACCAAAGACCACCAAACCCAAAGGTTTAGGAATTTGAAAAACCTTTTTCAGAACCACACTAAAGCTTTCGTAGCCAATTTAGGAACAACGTAAGGTAGAAGGGTAACACTAGCTCTACTACATCACTAGTCTACATGTGCATGTGCAAGGCTACAAGTGTTGTAGGTGCATATGCAAGGCTACAGTGTACATGTCTACAAGTCTACATGTGCATATGCAAGTCTATAGTTGTAGGGTTATAGATGCAAGTTTAATTTTACAAGTGTAGGGTGAAAAAGAGCAATGTTTGGGATACCAATGAATCATGTTACAAGATAAATAAGTTATTATGGAACTATGAAATGATAACCACTAATAAATCAAAATGAATACAGTTGTTTTGACCACCCATAGTGGCAGACTATCATGCTCTGGTTCATGTCCAAAACCTAGGTACATCAACTTCTTTGCTTTCAACTGTTCAGTTTAAAGTTCCTTATTCACTTCTAAATATGAATACATGATGTCACACCTATAGAACCATTCAGTATTGACACGCATGTTCCTACTTGGGACATACTCAAAAAAATACATTGAAAAGGAACACTAGTGACTATACACACCCTTCATTTATTCTTTCAATACATGAGTACAATCAGGAAGGGCAGGGTTGGGGTTTGGGGGTCTGGGACACCTATCCCTACATTCCTTTACTTGTTGTATCCTTCACCATCCACTACAACAAACTCATAATCCTGCTACAAGTGTTCTGCCACACAACTTCTAGACGTCAAAGAATAACCTTCAATCCTCCTTTACCAAATATCAAACCAAGGTATTTGCCTTGGGATCTCCATTCCCTAAGGGAAAGATGACTACTGCCCTTTAATTGTCTATATAAACCATCTAATACACCTAACTCAAATCCTTAATGACTGAGTTAGTGTCATTCACTTTTCAAAATTTTGAGAAGTTCCTAGAACAATGGCAGTTCTTATCTAACTCCTGTTGGAACAATTGTCAGAATTTCAAGTCCTCCACCTAAACCCCAATTCAACGGCCTACATGGGACTGACTTGCTTTACCCTACCTACAATTGATAGTTTTTATTTTAAGAACATTCGAAATCACTCTTCAAATACTGTATCTACCCCCATTAACAAGCTTCATCAAATTAAAAAATGAACTGAAACCATAACCAAAGTTTCCCCTAAACTTAAACACAAGTTGCAACTATATTGAAGGATCTCTTGAAAACAAACAATCAAAGAACACTGATTAGAATAAGTAACAGACACCACCTCCCCTATACCACTGAATCACTGATATATATGTATTGTATTTTATGATGAAACCCTGCCAAACATCATAAAAAGAAAGCACCCAAGAAAGGGAGAGAAAAAGAAACAAAGGGCAAGGACCAAGGTCTAGGCAAGCAAACAGCCCAAAAGAGGCATGGCACATGGAGGTAAGGGAATCACTAAGTACCCAAACCTCCACCATTGTATTTGGTTTGTTGTTCTGGTTTGTGTAGTGGACCAAGTATGGATGAAGCATTGGGAATCTAAAATCCTAAATTGACGTATTCCTCATTGTCCCACATCGTGTAAATTGTTGTTGTGAAAAATTCCAAGTTCAAAATTGATTATGGGGTGGCTTACTCCTTTTTTGCAATATAGGAATTACTCTTAGTAAGTAATTCTTCCCCTTTCAATTGATGCCATTTTACAATCTTCCCAAAAATCTCTATGGAAGTTGTTCAACTATGTTTTGTCAACTGACTTGAATAGTGTTCAAGGACTTTAATTACCTAAACTCCTTGCCCATTTATATTGAAACATTTTTCTAATATTGGTTAATAAGATTCAAGAACCTTCCAAAAGTGAATTCTTAAAGTCATTCAAGCTCCTGAAAGTTGGACATTCCTTAAGGCTGAACCGCAGAACTCAACATCAAGATAGGAGAAGACTAGTAAACAAACAGATGTTTTCTTTTTCAAAATCAAAGAAAAAGTATATGTGATCACTGGTATGCCAACAACTCACCACCATGGGCACCTCTTCACCCAGAATCGAACAACTGCACAAACTGGCCACAACCAACGAACGTGAGCTATAATGTCCATACCGGCTTACAAACAAATAACCCTGGAAAAAACTTGAATATTTCCCCTCAATATGTGCCCATGGAATGAACCTAGGGAAACATGGCCACTGTGAAGCAGCACCCACCAGTGCACCATCCACTGGATGCCCATCATTACTCAGTTGTGGATGAACCTCAACTGAGTCAATATTTGGTCTCACCTTGGTAACGAATTGTAAAAAATAGGTCTCATATATAGGTAAATAGGTAGGAAAACAGGTAATTACTAGGTAAGTAGATGGTTTATACACAGGTAATGGCTGCTTTTACTACCCACCTACTAATAATCTGCTTGTGGGTTGTTGGTAAATAGGTAGTTAAGAAAAGCAACTGAGCTAATCACCATGGTTAACTAGGGAACTGAAACCCAACAGAAAAAGGTTTCCTGACTACTTATCATCCATCCTTCATGGTGCACTGCGGGTTCACTCTTGCCAGGAAACATGGGTGCTGAACAGAGTTCGGATAAATATTGTCTGGGCATCTAATTAAAGAGGTGAGCCAATATGAATAGAAAATGCTCACATTTTTCCCTTTCTATGGGGAAGGGGGCTTAATGTTTTTAAGGTTTAGAGGTTTTGTTCATCACATGTTCCCAATAATGATGTCAATGATGTTTTCCATGTGCTCCTTTACTTTTATCCCATATGCTTTGCCAAAGGTTTGTTATACAATGTTTCCACAGTTCCCACAGTTCCCCAATTTATTACATATGTTGAACCAAATATTGGCTATATTGTTTATGTAATTCCCATTTTTCCCGCTATGTGGTTGCCAATACCTGCACATTTTATCTGGTATTCCTTGCCGAAAGTGTTATTCATTCAGGTTTAAAGATGCACCAAGGCTACATCAGGTCTATCTGGGAATGTCCAAAGTTTGGAAACTTCTGTGCTGGCAATTACAAAGTGCTAAGCTTTTTTTTACAATGAGGCCGACCAACAAGGGCCACAAAGAAGAAGAAAATGTTTTGAACAGTATGCACAAATGACCCCATATCATTTTTTATACACATACACAGATTGGGCAAATGATTTTTTATACACATACACACACCTTTGCCAAACCAGCATGGTTAAGAACCTTTTGCTAGCCCCGAAAAGTATATCATAGCCGAACAAATTCAAATTACTTTAATATGGCAGAACTGGTTGGGCTTACTGATTATGCTCTCCTCACCCAGACATGATGCACCTGCACCTACATTGCCATAGACACCATTGTTAACCTGGGAAATGTTTCACCTAAGAAATTAGTACATGCCTAACACTGGTTTTTAATTTTTACCTCAGTTTGGCAGTTCTTGACTTTTGTGAAGAACCTCCAGTGCCAGTTCTTTAGCCAGCACCCACCTTGGTACCATGGTAAGGATCCCAAATTCCATTTAAATTATTTCTAAAGATTCCACTTATCCCATGTTTGCACTGAATCAGGGTCTCTCAGTTCAGATCAAACAGTTTTGGGACTTAATATGGCCACTAAGAGACCTCACTCAAATTGGTGAAGGTACTGGTTCACCCTGGCCACAGCATTGAAACTGTGCACGAGCTGCCAAGTTAGTTAGTTAGCTAGAGGAATTTTTTAAAAACTATATTCTAAATTGAGAAAGCACGTGCCTAACAGCAACGAAAATATTAACTAAAACATGACATGTAGGGGTAGTCCTAGGCAGTCGGGAAGTTTTGGGTAGAACTCGGGGGAGGACTTTCAACGGGCGTGCACACCGTTGAACTTTTGTATTAGAACGCATCCATCCATCAAGCCCGTTTTTCACACACACACTCTGAACCCTTGACGACAACTGTAGCCCCAACAGTAGGGCCAAAATGGGGTCCATTCCAAAACTCCCAGGTGGTAAAAAGGGGCGCACCCAAACTCCCTGATGGCAAAAGAGTCCAAACTCCTGGAGCTTCCCGCGTTGGCCAAAATATTACCTCCTTCATCATCCAGGTTCTTCTGGCAAGAGCTGCTGCTGCGTCTCTCTTTCAAGCCAACACCAAGATAGAGTAGTACTACCCTGATGAGATCCAGGTTCTTCTTGTAGGAGCTGTTGCTTCGCTGCTTTGCCTCTCCTCCAAGCCAAGACAAAGGGATATTAGAGCTGCTTAACCTAGTGTACTAGACGTAGAGTCGCGGAAGAATCAAGCAGCAGGCACATCATGTGATTGTGATCTAGTAGCCAAGTTTACGTCCTCTCCAAGAGAAGGTACCTAGTTATAACTAGTAGAGTCGCGGATGTTTAATCGGGTACAATTGCTATGGAGTGACTCACGGACGATTTTGAGTGCACTAGTAGGGAGTTAGTCGCAGAGGATTAATCGAATGTGCTAGTAGTCATAGAGCGTCAAGAAGGATTAATCCAGTACCCTAGCTAGTAGTCGAGATCGTCGCGCAGGATTAATCGAGTGCGCGACTCGTAGTCGAGCGCCGGAGGATAAATCGAGTGCCCTAGTAGTCGAGCTCATCGTGGGGAATGGATCGAGTGTCCTAGTAGTTGAGCTCGGCGCGGAGGATGAATCGAGTGCTCTAGTTAGTAGTCGAGCTAGTAGCGGAGGATGAATTGAGTGCCCTAGTAGCCGTCGAGCTAGTTGCGGAGGATTAATCGAGGGCACTCCTAGTCAAGTCGCTGGCGATTAATCAAGAGCGCTAGCTAGTGGGGTCGCGGACGAAGTGCGAGTTTAGATTCCAGACTAATTGTAGCTAGGATGAAGATGATGCGGGCTACTCGTCTGTGGGGAAGGGTGATGATCAGATATTGAAAAGCTGCTGCTGCTGCTGCTGGGACAAGATTCTGATTTTGAAGACTCTTGAGAAAAGGTAGTACTACTCAAGGGACTTGGGGCAAACTACTAGCCAGAGCAGCAGCTCAGGATTGAATCCTTGATGGCTACGTCCGCAGCTGCTGCAGCAAGTGAACTTGCAGGTCACGGGGATAACGTCGAGTTCAATTGGGAGGAGCGGTTTCAAGCGCTAGTTCAAAATTGGTCGTGGATCGATTATATTGTCGTCTGGAAGCTTAATCCTCATACGCCGTAAGTTATGAACTCCAGTAGAAATTGAATTCTTGAGCTTTTCGATATTTGATTGCGCACGTCTAATTAACCAGCTCTCTGACGATGTTGAGGTTTTAGTAGAATTGGTGATGCCGCCCGGAACTCGCAGAGCTCAGCTAATTCATTTTCCTTCTCGAACTGCAAGCATTAGGTCTTTACATTTTCTTTTGCAACTTCCTTCCTTGGTAATCATAATTGATGCCTGACCATGATGCAGTAGGGCTCTAGTATGGCACCGGGGCTACTTCAATGATAGGAGCTCCTCGTTCCATCCGGAATATAGTCGAAGAATTGCACCAATTTTCTCCTCTGTTTACAGGTCCTGCGTTTTCAGGAGTTCGAATTCTGGGTAAGTCTTGAGCACCTCTTGTATGTGTTTATATATAGCTCGCTGATCTGTGACAGCTGCTGAATTTCCTTGAAAATTTAATCTGCAATTTCATCTGGTCACGACTAGCAGTAGTAGCTGAATCGCTGGGTTACCGTGGCGTCAAAACAGACGTGACTAAAGCGACTTGACAAGGCCAAGGCTGATAAACCTGGTCCTTCCTTAGATAAATTCTAGTAATTGTCTGTGCGTGTATCATTATGCTTGTTGATCGAGAAATTGAAGACTTTAGAATTTAGTTCTAGGAATATCTAGCTAGTCGCGCACTTCTTTCTTATTTCACTGCATTCGCGACATTTACGGATTCAAGAAAATTTCAGTTGTTCGGCGATCATCCCGCTGGCTAGCTATCATTGCCCACACAGTACACACCATTCGTTTACTTGTGACATTGTCGAATGACTGTAGGTATGCAGCCAGGGCTGTTTACGAACAAGCCCCTCTTTGGTGGACAAGCAACCAACCTCGATTGCCTACCGACGAGCGGAAAGACCAGTTCTTGCAGGTCTCGTTTGATCATCATGGACACATGACTGATCCACACACACTCCAAATTGCGCATTCATGACAATCCACACAAATTACTCAATTTTATTTTATTTTCTTATGCACACTTCAGTACTATCCCAAAGATGGGTCTGATCTTAGTTTTTCCTTTTGTGCCGCGCGTTATTGTTAGCAAAAAGAATAATCTCCAGGCCGCAAGACGGCAATTCGCTCTTATCTCTTCCTCGGGAATTCCTTGAATTCGGCTTCAGCGTCTCTGTTTATGTTTGTATAGAATCTAGTTCCAGAGTCCTGCTGGGATGCTAGTTGCAGCCTGAATGAATCTGAGCTGAGCTCTCTAAAGAGCATGATTCGAGATCGAATATGCACTGATGATTCATCGTTTGTGTGTTGTTTGTGGTTTGTGAACATGGGGATTCTTCATGAATCTACGAAATCTTGCGGACAGCAGGAATTAGGAATTAAGGTGAGAAAAAACTGCAACCCGGGCCATGTCTTCGTGATCAATCTCTGCAAGCAGCTCGCAAACAATTCTATATTGTAGACCTCTTCACGAATTCATGGAATCGACTGTGCAATCTTGAACAAGTCGAAGTTTTAAGCAGTCATACAGCTACTGTTGATCTCGAGTTCAGCTAGGAAATTTTTCTGTTCTTCCAGTGATCAGATCAATTTTGGTGATGCTGCAGTGTGATCTGTTGAAAGCTGATTGCTGCAGTTTATGACAGCAGCTGCAGGCCCAACACTCGGCATAATTTAGTGTTGCTTATACTTGTTGTTCAACAGACAATCGTGTGCCTCCCGGGACTTGGAACCGACGGCAACATGTACTGCCTGGAAATAGCCTCCACTCAACTGGTAAGCAATGCAAAATCCTGCTTCCCTTTGATGAGAACCGCCACTTGTCGGACCTTTCTGCGTGTTTATACTCCGACCATGTATGCTCCAGTAATAAAGTCTGTGAAGGAAAAAAGCCTGTCTAGAAAATACCCGCGTCCCGCCCACAAACTATATAATACGGACAACCGTGGACCACGTTCTGAACATGAGCAGAAAGTTCATCACCGTGGACCCTTTGCTTTACGTCAGCTTGCATGGCTGTTGCACACGTGGTTTTTTTAATTCCGGGATTCGTTTGTTGCGATGCGCGTGAAGGTCCCCAGTTTTGTCTCACATGGCCCATGTGGGCTATAGCTAGCTCCCTTTGATGAATCATCTCGTGTGGAAGACGAAAGTCTCCAGTAGGCGCCGTGACCGGATCGAACCTTATTAATTAGTTCCTAAAACCCTAAACCCTACACCCTAACCAGTTAATTAATTAGTGTTCCCTTCTCTTCGATTGAGTAATACAATTTTAATAATCTGGGTATTAGGAAGCATCCTGCCTGCTGACACTCTTTTATGCGTCATGTAGAAACTGGAATCGAGCCGATTGCTGCAAGCCCTGCTTGCCTTTGCGTCTGGATCTAGAGAGCAGCAGCTTCTTGCAGCAGGTGGGACCTCCCAGCCTTTTGAACCTTCCTCAGCGAATTCACCTGCGGGCCCCAGCTATGGTCTAGAAGCTGGAGCCGAATATGAGAGAGCGAGAGTTAGCGGGCAGCTAGAGCGTCTAGTTATGGAATTACCAGCTGCTGCTGCTGCTGGCAATCCGTCTTCTGATGATGAGTTTCAGGTGTATCAACTAGACGATTTTGCAGAAGAACTAGCAGCTGGCGCAGCTGCCAGTCATTTGTTGGGGCCTTCGGCTCATGCGGCCATGAGTTCATGGTTTGCAACTCATGCCGAAGTAGCCGAATTAATTGGGGCTCACGTCGTCGTCTCATCGTCAGGAGCAATTCCTCATGATGGTGCTGCAGGTCGAGATGAGGAGGAACTAGCAGTCGCGCAGCAGCGGCAGGAGAATATTCAACTGGAATCGGTTTCAACTCCAAGTAGCGATGCTGAAGCAGCTGGTGGGGTGCCGACGGATATGATGCTGAATCTGTGGGCATCCATGAGTGATATTGATGACGCTCAGATGCATATGTCCAGTTTCATGCAGCGCTCCACTTTAGATTCGCTAGTTATGGCACATGACACTATGCAGGGGCCTCCTGCTGCTGCGGCGGCTACCATGTTTGCAACAAGGACTCAATATTCCGCGATGCCAGTTAGTGCCACACCGGCCTTCCATGACGTTTTACCATATCACCAGCTCCCGGGACAGCACCAGTCTGCCAGTACTCCCTACCAAATAATGCAAACTCCGGAGTTGTCCGCAGCATCCACCACCGCTTTAGTAGCAGCTCCTAGTAGTTCAATGAACCGTCTACAAGCTGCAGGACTACCGTTCGCACCTGCAGATCCTTCTTCTCATGTACGTCAAGGCATGCTAGCTCAATTAGCAGGAGATACTAGAATGCCACCAGCAGCTAGTGCAAGGGCGGTAGATCAGCAGCTTGGAAATCCTAGTGAATCAACTGTTAGAAGTAGAGCAGCAGCAGTAAGTCTGTACTCACCTTTCAAGCCCTTCGAACCGATCAGTCGACATTCAAAACTACGGAGGTTAGACGATTCCAGAGATACGGGAAATATCGCTGGACCCTCCAAACCACGACAGCCGATGATTGAGCTATGGATTAAGGACCTATGTCCCAGGATACAAAAATCCGACAGAATGAAGAGGCGGCTGCAATTGGGTGCTACAGCAGCCGGCAGCAGTTTGAATCCCGCGGGTGCAGCTGGGGGATCATTCATGCAAGGCGATACTCATGTGTCTGCAGATCAGCAGTATTACAGTCCAGGTTGGATTGAGGAGCAAGCGCAAATTGCACAAAAGCACATGCTGGCAGAGCGAGATCGGCGATTCAAGTTCAAAGAAAAGATCCACACTCTGTGTAGCATAGTCCCGACCACAAAGAAGGTACACAATATTATGTACACACAAGCAGCTCTTGGATGGCTCCCCTGGAGGAAAATTGTCTAACTTTACTTCCAAGAATAGACTAAAAAACGCAAGTACTTAACACGGAATTGTGCAACACACGGAGTTTTGCAACATTCCCAGGGAGCCAGCCTTACAGGGAAAATTCAATTATGTCATCTAGAAGGTACTGTGAACCAATGTCAAAGGGGAATTGTTGGTAAATTTTCCCTGGTTGGAAAGCAACTATTGGAGAGGAAACGAAATTTCCCTTTGACATTGGAATTCTAAGCTCGGGATTTCTAAGAGGGATAACTGAGAGCCTTCGCACATTGCACACAGGGAATTGTACCAAAACTTGTTGTGAAACTCGTTTAATCATGCATGTTTTGTGGATCATGTGCAGAAGGACAATTTATCAGTTCTCACAAATACGATTGATTATATCCGCCAGCTCAAGGAGCAGATTGCAGGGCTGGAAATGGCCGGATCCACTAGTACAGCAGCTGCTTCAACCCGTGATCCAGCAGTTCTTCAAGCTCCAGCTGTAACTTCTGGTGCAGGACCAAGTAGTAGTGCTGCTGCTGCAGAATTAGCTCAGGCGCAGCAGCAGTTGCGATCAGAAGCAGCAGCAACTACTTATCCGTCCAGCAGCTCCATCAGCAATACAGCAACAGTAGCCGTCAGCTGGAGACAATTTGAACTAGCGGGCACTGAAGCTGCTGCAGCTCATGGAGCCATGAGAGCCGGTACTAATACTGGAATCGGTAGTAACGTTGCAGGACAGCTAGTCATCGAAGTGGAGACCCCCTACAACAACCCTCAATCGTTGATACAGGTCTTAAGTGTGGTACAAGACTTGGGACTGGATCTGGACTCACTGTCATCCGGCAATCTCAACAACGGCCGTATGCAAATTTCTGTCAGAGTTCTGGTAAGTATTCAATTATATCCAAAAAAAAACCCACACAAAACTGCACTCAGGTCTACTAATTCTTAATGTGACCCTAGATGAATACTTTCTCTGCATAACGATTTCTGCACAAACTACCAGAGTGATGTACGACTGCTGTTAACATATTGCTAACATAGTGCAGTTCCATATATGCAGCAGGCATGTCACGCAATAGTATATACATCCATACATACATACATACATACATACATACACATATGCATTGTAACTTCATAATTCAGTTTGTGAAATTTGATATCTACTTCGTGAGCAAGCTTTAAAATTCCACATTTTGCAGAGGAGATCAACCTCTAGATCCAAATGTTCTCAAACGATACAACGGAATTACTTTATTCAAGACTGTTGGGCCCTTTTGTTCAAAAAAAAATCTCAAGATTTCCTTTCTCACAAAATTTTTAATTTTCATATAAGAAGAATTCTGTGAATGAATTTAAATATAACTTGTTAGTAAATAAGCAGTTTATATTGGCTCAAATATACATAGCTGAAACACAGTTAAAAGAGCCAAAACTCTAGCATTGTGTAGTTTAGTCCTAGGGCAATTTGTACACAAACGCTCTTGAACATAACATGGAACTATTTGAAATGTTTTGTCTTCTTCACAAATCTAGTACTAACATGTCAGCAATTGTTGAATCCATTTGTGTGTGTGTGTGTGTGTGTGTTTGTTGTGGAATTATTCAGGTGCCTGCTGGTTCTTCAAGTTCACAGCAACTGATTCGACTTTCCAGCGTGGTGAAAGAGAGGTTGGAGACAATGTTAGTTCTTGACAGCCGTAATACTCCATCCACAACTTCCGAGATGCAATTATTACCAGGAGACGGATCGAAGAGTAAGGAAACATGAACTAAGAACATCTCCATCAGTGCACTACACAGCATGTTTTGGATGAAGAACAACGAAAAAAACTTGCCATTTTGACTCAGTAAACTGTAAGTTGAGTTTGGGTCAGCATTTTTGCCCAGGATGTTGTAGTTGGCAAAAACCACTACACAACCTAACACCTACTCTTGATTGATCAGACATATTGATTGGTCCAGGTGGTTTGTTATTAGTAATTTTTGACCCTCCATACTCCCATTGAGACTTGGGAAACAATCTTGGATGTGAGAAATATGTTTGCAAAATCAAAAAGTGAGTTAGGGTGAAACTTGGCTAAGGTATTCCAATTTCTAAGATCCACAACACGTGATGAGGTAGGTAATGAGCCAAGGAGTTCCCCCTTGTAGACACTTGTAGACACGACATAGCCGATCAGGAAATGTTTTACGGATGAAGGACATTCACCCATTCTATACCCAACTTAGATCATCCTGGTGAATGATTTATCGATGAAGGAGGTCCCGTTCTAGACCCCACATAGCATATCTGGAAATGATTTATGGATGAAGGCTTGATTCCATTCTATACACAACGTAGCTGATTAGGAAATGTTTTATGAATGAAGGAGATCCTTCATTGATCTTAATGCACATTGATTAAGGTTTAGGGCTTAATCTTAATTTGATTTTTTTTTTAGGGCCTAATCTTTTTGCAATATTTACCAAATTTACCTCCAAAGTAACAACAACCTTATGTCAAACTGACATCATTTTTATAGAAATGTAAATGACCTCACCCTACATTCACCAGGTCATAAGCATGGCCCATTTGTTAACCATTTGTCTGAAATTAGTTTGTAGAGAAGCTAGTTTTTGAGTTTGTGCTTTGGACTGAAATTTTGTAGTGCACACTCATTTAAATTATCATGATTTGGTTCCTTACTTAAATTTGGTTATATATGTTTAATTAAACTATGAATCATGATATAGCTGATGAAAATTATACCTAGATGTATTTTGATTCAAAGTAATAGACTTAATTAGAGACTTAAAAACCTTTGTTTATATACTTGAGTCTTGCAAGGTTTTTTCTAATGGCAAAATTTCACATATTTTTGACCCAAAAAATTGGGACGCAACGTCTTCATTATGATATTAGGCTACAAATTTCATCAAATTCATCAAGAATTGACATTGCTTTAAGTTTTAGGGTCAAGATTTCAACAAACAACTTAAGTTTGTTGCCACCAATCGCAATTTGTGCAAACCTTCAAATGCTAGGTTTTGATGTGCAATGATTAGGGATTGTTTTTTTGTTGGAGAGTCTTCCATTGCATTTCACCACCTTTTGCAAAAGCTTTACTCAAAGCTTTGCACCCCTATCATTTTCATGAATATATATGTAGCCACTTACTATCTACAAAGTTGAAGGTTTAATGATTTAATCATTAAAATCAATTTGAAAATTTATTTGGATTCTAGAATGATGATAGGGTAATTGTTGTGAAGCATTTAGATTTTCATTCTATGTTGACCCCCGAGGACACTTAATGTAAAGTTTGGGATCTAAGTGCATCAAACGATTATTTTGAAAAGGAGTATTAGATAATTGTCCAACCTATTTTTTATCACCTTATTATTATTTAATTTTCAAATATATAGATATTGAAGCCACCCTATGTTAATTATAATCAATTATTTCAAATTATTAACTACTTTATATTATAATTAAATTGATTATTTGAATAAAATATAACCTATTTTTTAATTAATTAACTTATAATTTCTACTCAACAACCAATATATTGCACCCTATATTTTTACTCATGTATTTTCCACTTTTTTTTTCTAATGTCCCCTCTGGGATGTTGGTAAGGTTTATTGTTAAATTGTTTTGAAGCTTTAATAAGCATTTGGATTTCAATTCTTTGTGATTTTGTCTTCAAAACTTTGCTCAAGGTGCTCACTATTTGGACCTTTGTGCATGATTCAAGGTGGATACAAAATCAACCATCAAGCCATTGCCCACAAATGTTGATCGTTGGATTATAAAAGCTAATTTTTTTTTTTTGAAAATATGAGTCTTGATTGGTGTTGTTGCAACTTGAAATAATGTAACAAGGTTCAAGTTCATGGCACCTACACACCCCTAGGTATGTTGACAATTACTATAACCACAATTCTAAATGTTGAACTCAATGATCATTGGTTCTATTGTCGATTCTTGGATTAGCTCAAAGGTTTTGTCTTCGCTTATGAATTGAATTGTTGTGTAACATTGTAAGCTCAAAAAGCTACAAGCTGTTATAAATTTCTTCTTATATCCTACATATTGTGGGGTCAAAATAAGATAAAATATACAAAAAAATAAACATCTCCACTTTAACCTTACATTGTTCATATAACTACCATAAAGTAGCATCAAATTAAATGAAAGTATGTGTCAAGTAGCATTATTTTGTTCTATTAAGTTTATAAAAATTTAATTCTAAAAAAATTAAAAGCAGATGAATTTTTAAAATAAATAAAAAGTACATGTGAAACTAACTGAAAAATACATGTTCAAACGTACTTTTTGGTTAGAAAAATTAATGAAATCGATGTGTCATAATTAGGAAATGAAAATCAACATATGTTTCAGTAAATCATCAAAAAAAAAATCTATTTCCTTTTTGTAAGAATTTATTTTCTCCTACTTGAAACCAAAAGGCCATAGTGAAAAGTAGACATCAAAAGCTATTTGTATTTTGAAAAACCTTCTTAAAACCTACTTTTACAATTTGAAATATGAAAATCAATGCACATTAATGTAACCATATATTATATTTAGTTATTGAAATGAAAACGTTGAATGTTTTTTAATTTTATAATGGGTTTTGTTGTTATTAAATATATTTGTTCCAATTTTGACAAGGTAATCAAGTTGTTCACTTTATCTTGCTTACACATTGTGCAAGTTTGAAATTCAATGTACTTTTTTGTTGTGCTTTCAATATGAAGTATTGCTTCCAATATGAAGTATGGCTTCTTTAAAACCTCTAACAATTTCTTAAATTCACCATTTTTTTCCAAGCATGTTGTTAATGTGTTTGTTATTAAACAGTCATCAAGGCATGGTTTGACTATTACACTATAGTAAAACCTTGAAATCTTGATGTGTCAACATGTCTATAACTTCTTCCTCTAGCACTGTTATTACTAGGGAAGAAGTTCATGTTTTCATAAATCTTGGTCCTTTTAATCCTTATGAGAAACCCAAGAAACTTGAATGGGAATTTAATCAAGTTTTTCAAAATGTTTGGGCTACCAAATTACCTTGGCCAGAAATAATTGTTGGTCTAATTGGAAGTTGTTGATGGTGAGATGGAGAATATGTACTGATGTAAAAAAACATGAAAAGTTATTTGTCCCTAAGTTTGATGGTTCTTAGAAACATGTAGGTCATAAAAAAGCTCTTGCAATTAAGCCAAGGGTAACAAAAGGTCAATATTATAATAATATGTCCAGTTAGCATGCCAAGAACAGACGTCCATTTATAGCATTACATGTTAAGAGTTCCATTTTTTATCATCTCCAAGTTGGATTAAATTTTGAATGCAAATGAAAATTTGTGCCATTTGTGACAATTTATCATCTTTTGAAACATGGGTGCATAATTATAGATTACAAAAGCATGAAGGAATTGTTTGATTTTCTACAACTCCCAAAGAGCCCTGAACAACACTATAGTAACACAAGTGTTTGGACAATGGCCAAATGCATGCAAGAGCTTGTGTTCACAAAAACACATTTAGTTGTTCAATCAACAAAGTTCATTTTTGTGTTTATTGATGAAATCACTACTATGCATTACCAAAGGTCGATTATTATTCATGTGTATGTGGTTGAAGGTTGGAAATGCATACCTATTTTGCTAACATTGGAACAAGCGTTTATTGAATATTATTGTAAATGATTTAATTAAGGTGATTATAAGAAGCCTATTACAGTATGGAAACATTTTAAATATTGATTTGGCTTCCAAACTCATCAATTTTGGTGTTAATGATGTGTTAGTTTTTCAAGGGGTTAAACTTGAAATGTGGGATGAATTTGAAGATTTTCTGGTAATTCTAATTTGTAAATGTCGGGAAATTTCTTTTCCAACACTTTGAATGGACTCACATATGGGCCCAAGAACTTGTGGCTTAAACCTTCTCGCAACTAGAAATTTTTTATGTTCAACCACACTTCGCCTCCTTTTTCAAAATTCACCTCTTGTCGAGACTTGTTCACAAAATCCTTGTACCGTTTGTGCACCTTTTCAAGATTGGCCTTAACCATCTCCCATAAGCGCTGCCTCTTTTCATCAAATTATGTGACCATTGGCATTTCCTCACTTGCATCACTTGGGGGTTGCCCTTGTGCGGCCCAAATTGTTGGCACAATTGGTGACTTGTTTGTCACCATTTGAAAAGGAATGGAACTTGTTGTCGAATACTCCAAATTGTTGTAGCAAAACTCAACCAATTCTAAATGGTCCACCTAATCTTGTTGATCCATTGCCACATAATTCCTTAAGAATTGTTAAATAACCAAGTTCACTCTCTTGGTTTGTCCATCCATTTGGGGTTGGAATGAGGTGCTCATCTTGAGCTCCGACCCCATGCGCTTCCATAAGATTCGCCAAAACTTGCTTGTGAACTTTGGGTCTCAATCCGACACAATGTCCTTGGGGAGGCCATGATGTTTGAACACGTGCATGAAGAACAACCTTCTTGTCTCTTGGGCCGTGGCACTTTCCTTGGTGGGAATGAAATGTGCCATCTTGTTAAATCGATCAACCACCATCATGATCACATCAAATCCCATTGATGGTGGCAAACTCACCATGAAATCCATGGACACACTTTCCCACGACCCTTTAGGAATTGGTAATGGTCATAACAATCTTATTTGTTTTTTATTAAATGTTAAATTTTGTTGGCAAATCAAGCAAGTCTTCACGTATTCCTTTACATCATCTTTCAAATTAGGCCAATAGTAGGACTACTTGAAGAATGTTGTGGTGCACTTTACACCACCATGGCACACAAGTGGCCCATCATGGGACTACTTTAAGAGCACATCCCTAAGCCTCCCTTCCGGAACATAGAGCCAATTTTGCTTATATTGCAATAATCCATTTCGCAAATGGAAATGTGATTTGATTCCTTTTTTAATGTTTTGCTTTATTTCCTTGGCCAGCCCATCATGGCAGCTCGCTAATCAAACTACCTTTTGAAGTTTTATTTCCCCCACGTACACCACCTTAAATTGGTGTTTTCAGCTTAGCACATTGGGCACCACGTTTTCTTTCTTAAGCTTGTGTCAAATGTCCACATTGAACAAGGCCAATGTGTTTTACCATCTCACTTATTTTGATGACAACTTTGGTTAAGTGGCAAAGTATTTCAAGGTGACATTGTTGGTCCACACCACCACATTGTCCAAGGAAATCCGTTATCCTCACCCCAAATTCACATTTTTCAAACTTAGCATATAACTTGTTTTTTCTCAACCTTTGGAACACCTTTCGGAGATGCTCCGCATGTTCTTCCATAGAATTGTTATAAACCAAAATGTCATCTATGTATACGACCACAAAGTCATCAAGCCACTTTCGGAAGATGTTTTCATGAAGGTGCAAAATGTGGCGGGTGCATTAGTGAATCCAAAAGGCATCACCAAGAACTCGTATGAGCCATACTTTGTGCGACAAGTGGTTTTTTCTTCATCCCCTTTTGTAATTCAAATTTGGTAATACTCCGAATGTAAGTCAATCCTACTAAACACCTTAACTTTCGACAATCGATCAAACAAATCATCAATTTGAGGTAATGGGTATCGATTTTGTTCCGAGACTCCCAAATGGGAATCTCGAAATTCCCAAAGTTGAGACTCTCGCGACTTTGGGGCCCCATAACTTTGTGTGCAGACCTCTTATTCAAATGAGGTTTAAAGCAAAGTTTTAACCCTTGTCAAGAACTTTCCAATGGTATGTGGCACGCCACCTGTAAGGAAATTGAGGCGATTTTCAACTTTTAATGGTCAAGAGTCAAACTGCCAATTTGACTCTCGACCTTTCTTTTGGTTATAACTTTTGTTTCAAATGTGAAAATGGGTCATGCGAGCCCATTTTAGACATCTACGTTTCAATAACTTTCTAATGATATAAAGAATTTTTTAATCCAATGGGTTTTAACCCCTTGCAATTACCCTTTGAAAATTCGAGAGTCCATTAGGACTTTAACTCCCAAAATGGGAGTTCACTTGGGATGTGAGGGTTCATTCCCTCACACTCTTTTGCACTCCTAGGAGCATGAGATGTGACCCCCATGCTTCCTTCTTGGCCTGTAACCTTGCAAGCCTTTGCTTTGGTCGCGAGCCCAAAGCTAGGGTTGCGACATCCACACACATCCTCAACGTCCCATCCTTCTTGTGAACTAAGAAAACGGGTGCCCCATATGGTGACTTACTAGGTTTGATGTATCCTTTTGCAAGGAGTTCATCAAGTTGAACCTTAAGTTCCTTCAACTCCTCATGACTCATTTGATATGGGGCCTTGGCGGGAGGTGGCACTCCCGACATCACCTCAATTGCATGGTCAACTTGTCTTTTCGGGGCCAACTCATTAGGCAACTTTTTGGGCATCACATCAAAAATTTGTTCAAGACTTACTTAATACACTTGGGAAAATTCACCAAGTTGGTAGCTTATTTTGGTTCAAATTCATCTAACACACGCATCACACATAACATGCCACAACCTCCCATGCATTCTTTTTCCAAAAAAATTCCTAACATCAAGTGGATGGTCGACCCACCCACACTAGACATTTCATGTGCCTTCATTCGAATGATCCCATTTTTGGATGGGATTCTAACTAACCTATTATGCCTTTCTATGAGCACATTGTTATGGGTGATGAATTCCATTCCCAAAATACAATCCATCCCCCCTAAGGTGGAAACCAACAAATCCACCCTTCCTTTCCAATTCCCTAGTTGAAGAAGCACATCTTTTGCTTGCAATGTGGTGGGATGGGGAACCCCATCCGCAAAATGCACCTCAATGGGTGCCTTGAACACCTCCAACTGAAGCTCCAATCTTTCAGCACCCTCTTGGGTTATGAAGTTGTGGGAAGCCCTTGTGTTTAAAAAACATAACATGTTCCACTTAGAAACCTTCCCTTTCAAGAAAATGAGGTGATTACATTCACCTTGGACTAAATTAGCGGTAAGGGCAATTACCTTACAACCCCCATTCCCCGATTTGAGTTTGGGGCAATCTTTGGAATAATGCCCCATTTCATTACAATTGAAACACGCTCCTTTGGGCTTCTCACTAGCACCCCCCTTGGGTTGGCTTGCTTTAAAAGGAACCCCCTTTTTGACAAAACTTCCTTTGGGTTTGAATCCCAAGCTTGAAATTGTTTGGGCTTTTCCCCTTTTGAAGTGTCTTGCCCTCGGTTCCATTCACCTTCCTTGTGTGCCTTCTTGTGAAGGAATTTGTTTTCCTTTTTGAACCTGGACTTTTCACCTCGTCGCACATCCAAAAAGCCTTCCACTTCCATGATGGCCTCGGATAATGAAACAGGCCAATTTTCCTCAAGCTTGCACTTGGCCCAAGTCAAAAGCCCCATCACAAAATGGCACACACAGTCTAACCTATGCATATGCTGCATTTCCAACATGAATTCAAAATACACCCTCGCATATTAGCACAAGTTGTCATTTGTTACATTCACAAGGTCACGGAATTTGCATCTTGAAATGTAATCAGAATTTTTTAGAATGAATTTTAACTCAATGCGTTTCTTGAAAAATTCCCATGTGTAGCCATGGGTCTTCCTTTCTTCATGCCTCACTGTCTTCCACCATGTGGAAGCATAGCCCTTCAAATAGGACTGGGTAAGTTCCACAACCAAGTGTCGCCCAACTTTGGTAGCATGGAGGTAGTCCTCCATTTCCGTAAGCCAAACATCCACAACCTTCCGATCTTTGACCCCATCAAAATTCCTAAGCTTAGCGGGCTTGAATCCCACACCTTTCGATGATCCTCTTTTGAAGGCCGCAACCAACTCAGTAAAATCGAGCCTATTCATTTTTGAGTAGAACCTCCAATTGTTTTGGAGTGAAAAGGAGTGTGGTTGGTTGTTGCTCTTCATTTTCATGATCGTGGTTCTCCTAGTCTTCTTACTCTTCAGAATCCTTTTGTTTTTCATCCCTAATAGCCTTGGATGGAACTTCTAAGTCCTGGGTGGGTTCTTCCACCATGGTCTCCTGTATTGGCTTACGATTCTTCTTTGGTGCCATCAAAACTTTCCAATAAGTGAATCAAGTTTTATCAGAGCTTTAATATCATGTGACGCACTCCCCACTTCCTTAATAAACTCAAATGTGGGCCTAAAATGAAAATAGCGGAATAGTAAAAAGTTGGGGCACATTCCTTAGCTCACAGCATTTCGGGGGTAAAGGGGCGTGTTGGAGCTCTAGGATGGGACTAAGAAGATTGACCAGCACTTCAATCACTCACATGAACTTGCACAAACCAAACAA
>Ga0209611_10001963_pt1 | contig 35968 bp, 20 predicted proteins | sample S1TSphgellanicum_3_FD_187693 | JGI IMG/M metagenome (GOLD analysis project Ga0209611, IMG submission 187693) | Host-associated microbial communities from peat moss isolated from Minnesota, USA - S1T2_Fc - Sphagnum magellanicum MG (SPAdes) (version 2) | ecosystem: Host-associated > Plants > Peat...
GGCATCGATCGATTGCGGCGAAAGCACCTTGGCCCGCTTCGCGCTCACCGATGAGCCGCCGATTCGCTTGTTGAGTTCGAAGACGCCGTGATGATAGAGACGATACAACGTCGACGCCCCATATTTTTTGTTCCCGTCGCGCGCGAGCTTGGCCATCGAGGGTGGTTCCGCCAGCGTGTCGTCCTCGTCATCATCCGCGTCATCGTCGTCATCGCCGGCGTCGATCGCTTTGTCGAGCGCGGTCGGATCGCCGCTGAGACGGCGGAACTCCTTGAGAAAGCGGGCATTGGCCCGCTCCACGCGGCTCAGGAACACGGCTTTGACCGCCATGATGATCAAGGCCACGACCAACATCGCCATGCATATGCCGATGACCACCCAACCGTCGACGGTCAGATTCTTGGCGATGGTGACGAAGTAGCTGCTTTGGCCGCCGCCTTCGCGCTGCCCATCGGCGCCATACAACAGCAGATTCGAATCCATGGCCTGCGCGCGCGCCGAGGCCTTGATCCAGTCGGCACTGCGCACCACCTTGGAGACTTCGACCTCGTCGATGTCCCCGGTCAAGAACGATGCGCCGTTGGCGGCACCGATCGTGAAATTGCCGCCGACTTCCTCCGAGGTGACCGGCGCGCTGCCGACGGCGCCGCCATCGACGTACAGCGTGAGCTTGCCGGCGCCGAGGGTGATGGCGACGTGATGCCATTGGCTCATCGTCAAATTGGCCGGCTGAACCACCACCGCGGGCGCCGCGCCGAGCGTCGCCCGCGCCGTCAATTGCGCCCCGTCGAGGCGCACTTCCACGGACTTGTCCTGGTCGGTGAGCGCGAAGACGACCGCCTGTTGCGGCTGCTCGACGCGCAGCCAGGCGGATGCCGTCATTCCTTGATTCGGAATGAGACGCAACGAGGCGGTGGCGGGAACGGTAATGCTCTGCGCGCCCGAGAATTTCGCGCCGCCGGCGATCAAGGAGGCGGGAGTCAGCGTGGCAGTCGATGCGGACGGGTTATTCTGGTACGCGGTCGAGTCCTTCGGCAGCCCGGCGGAATCGGAAAACGACAGCACCAAGGTCTGCGACGCGTCGTAGGTGCCGGGAATATCGGCGGCGGCGGGAGCATCCGTGTTCCCGTAATAGGCGTAGATCTTGTCGGTCTTGGTGCCGCCCGTGAGTTGCGGCACGCGCACCCACAGCAACGCCATCTGGTCCTGGGGGTCGTATTTTTCGAAATGGTATTTGAGTGGCGTTTTATCGTCGCCCGCAAGCAGCCTGAAATCCGCACCGTCCGGCTTGGTGTCGTTGAAATAGCTGAAATTAGCCAGCGACAGCCGCACCAGCACCGGCACATCTTGCGGGCTGCCCGACACGTCCGCACCGGTAGGGGTGAGATCGAAGCCCAGTTCTTTGCGGTACTTCCAATCGTTATTCCACCACGATGCCGCCAGCGCGAGCGCCGGCAGCAATGTGGCGAGCAATGCGATCGTTTTCATCGAGCCTTTCATCGGCATCCCTTCATCGTCCTCTTGGCCGAACTTCGTTCTTACGTGCTTACGTGCGCCGCATTCTGAGTAACCTGCGTGATCTTATTGTTACAGGCAGGCCATCTTGGGCCATGACCCGCGTGACGATGACCTAGGGCCTCATCCCCGAGGACACGGGTCGTACTCCGCAGGACACTACGGTGACGCCTTCTTCTGGCGCTCCAAGCACTCGACATCGTCCGGCTTGCAGTTCTCCTCGCCGAGACCGGTCACGAAGACGTCGAGCCAGCTGAGCGCGTTTTGCGCCAGCGGCGCGATGTCCCGAGCGGCGCTCGCTTGCGCGGCGACCGCGGTCTCGGCGCTCGTCGTGGCGCTGCTCGCCACCGAGGAGACTCCGGACAGGGCGGCGCTCAAGTTGCCGACCTCCGGAGGCACACCCGTCGCGGTGCCGCCGAAATTGATGTTGCTGACGCCGATGACGTGCGCGGCGGCGATGTTGATATTGCCCGCGGCGCCGATGCCCGCGTCACCGGCGTTGACCGTGCCCACCGGGGCATCCAAATCGACGTCGCCCGGCGGGATGTCGGGTTCGGTTTGAATGGTGCGAATGCCGGAACCGGACGCCAGCGAGCCGGCAAAATCGAGCGAGATCGTGCCGTTCGCATTGATCAACACTACCGGCGGCGGCACGGATAACGAGGACTTCGAGCCATTGCCCGCGTCGATACTGCCGAGATTCGACCAGATCAGAATATTGCCGCCGCCCAGAGTGAAAATGCGCGATTGATTGACGTTGACGTCGCCCTGCGAGTAGATATCCACATTGCCGGTTCCTTCGGCCACGATGCCGAGCTGCGAAGCTGACTTGGCGGCAACCCCCGCCGGCGGATTGGCAAGCCCGACGTTCACCTGCCCACCCGGCACCAAGATGGAAATATTGCCGCCGCTATAGGTGTAGACCTGGCTCGACGTCAGGGTGAGGTCGCCGAAGTAAGGATTGGTGGCCGCGGTGCCGCCGCTGTCGGAGCTGCTGCCGGGATAGAGCGCGGCGATGGCCGCGTAGCCCTGCTTGAAGCCCACGCCGCTGCCGGAATTCGCCGCGCGCCCCGAGAGCAGCAGCTCATTGAAGAACACCTCGTCGATGAGCGCGCTCTGCTGACTGGTGGACAGACCCGAGAATTGCGCCTCGGCCGCTGCGAAGGTCAATCCGCCCTCCCCCGTCAGTTGCTCCACGAAGGACACCAGGTCTGATTGGTAGGTGGCGGACGGGGCGATGATCTGGCGCAAGAATCCGGACAGATCGGCGCCCTCGCTGCCATAACCCACCATGAGGCTGACGTTGGCCCCTTGGGCGCTCGGCAGATTCGCATTGGCCAGATCGCCCACCGTCGTAATGCCGTCGCCGACACCGAGATTCAAGTTGCGGCCGGTCACGACGTCGAGGCTTCCCGGACCGCCGAGTTGTACTCCGGGGGAATTGCCGGAACCCGTGGTGTCGAGGAAATCCCGTCCCGCGGCGATCAGCGTGGTGTCGGTGGTGGACGTATTCTGGCCGGCATATTGCAGATTGTTGATGTCGCGTCCCGCCACGACCTCGGCCGCCTTCGGAATGGACAAGACCAGAGAATCGATATCGCGGCCCGCCGTGATGAGTGCGGGAGTCGCATCCCCCACGTGAATGTCGCCCTGGAATGCGGACAATCCGCTCAAGGTATTCGGCGCCGTGGAGAGTGCCAAATCAGGCGTGGCCGCCGTCGGCAGCTGATCGAGGAAGCTGTCGGCCATGGTGATCCCGCCATTGGCGGTGATGTCGCGGCCCGCGAACAGCGACAGTTGGCCGTTCGTTGCCGGATACAGAAAGGAGCTGCCGCTCACGATCACGTCGCTCTGCAGCGCCTGAATCGAGAGATTCGGCGGCAGGACGAGAAGGGCGGAGGAATTCGCCGACAGCGTCGCGGCTCCCACCAAGGTGGACATCGTATCGTTGTTGGTATCGAGCTCGAGCGTGACGCTGCCCGTCGTGCTCGAGAGCGAAACGGCCGAACCGGGCCCGTAGGTGTAGTACTCGCCCGCGAGGCCGGAACCGCTGCCTTGCGAAACCAGCGTCGGATCGTAGATGGCGTCGACCTGGACACTGTTTCGCGCCCACACGGACACCTCTGAATCGCCGAGCGCAATGGCGGAGCCCACGGGCGGCTTGATCTGCGCCACGGTTTGGGCGGTCTGGGTGTTCGTCAGGCCGCCCCCGGCGGTGAGAGTGCCCATGCCTTGCGCGACGTACACCTGCGCGCTGCCGATGTCCCCACCGGCGGTGAGGACCACGCCGCCGCCGGCGCCATACAGTGTGGCGATTCCATTCAGGGTATTCGCTCCGGACACCAGGCTATCGGCGGTGGCCGCCGAAATATTCGTGATATCGCGCCCGGCGACGATCGACACATCGCCGCCGCCCAGTGCCCCGATGTTCCAGTCGAAGGCCGCGAAATTGACGCCGTACTGTGCCTGGGTCGGGTTCGATGAGCCCACGCCGCCCTGGCGAAGCTGCCACCCGGCCACGCTATAATTGTCGTTGTCGCTGCCGCCGTTGTCGATGAGTGCGATCGGCGTGCCGATGACGTCGACGCCGGCGGTGACTCGCACTGCGCCACCCCCGGTGCCGAAGCTCTGCAAGAGCGTCCCGTTGGATCCATTGAGGCCCACGGTACTGAGCACGTTCGCCGGCATCTCGCCGCCCGTGTACACCGCGGTGCCGGGTCCGAACACCACGCTGCCCGAGGCGGCCAAATTGATGTCGCCGGTCCCGGTGCGTATCACCGCTGGACCGACGCCATCGCTGGTACCGTCCGCTGGGGTTCCGCTGTTGAGCAGCGTGAGATTGGCGTTCGAACCCTTGACCGTCGACAGCGGGTTGGCGCTGGTGAGATCGGCGCCGGCCACGATGTTCATGGAGGCCGACGGCACATTGCTCACCGTGAGCAGACCATAATTCGGATCGTCGACGAAGCCGTCCGAGATCGCACCATTGACCGCAATCGCTCCGGCCGCGCGTACCGACAGATTGATGACCTGGGGCTGGGTGCCGGAACCGTAATACACCGGATCGCTGTAAGTACTCAGGTCGAGCGAGGTGAGCGTCAGGGTATCGGCGGGGTTGGCGTCCTGGAGTTCGACGCCGGCCTGCACGGCGACGTTCGGATTCGAAAAGCGTGCGGCGATCACCGGACCCGCGTTGGTCAGATATGTGGACGCGGCGGCGACGTCCGTGGCGAGATCCGCGTTGACGCTCGCCGAGCTGGTGCCGAAGGTCAGCACGGGCTCGACGATCACCTGGCCCACCTGGCTCACGTCCGCGCCGATGCCCTGCGAGCCGCTGTTGATGGCCACATCATTCGTCGCGGTGAGGGCGGGCGCCCGGAGTACGAGCTCTCCGGCTTGGGCGGCGCCCGACGCGGTGATCACGCTGCCCGGATCGAGCGTGATGCTGCAAGCTGCGCAGGTCGAATTGATCACGATCTCGCCGCCCTGCCCGGCGCTGCCCGCCCCGTCCGCATGCAGCTGGCCGGTGGCCGCCAGCGTGACGCCGGTGCCTGCCGAGAGATCGATGGAGCCGCGCTCTGCGCCCGACGCGGCGGAGAGCACGCCAGCGATACTCACGGCGCCGCTATCGGCGGTCAGCGTGATGCTGTTGGCCGACAGCGTTCCCGCGGATGTCAGATCGAGATCGCCGGTGCGGGCGCGCACATTGACCGCATCGCTGAACCCACCGCTCATCAAGCTCGTTGCCAGCGGCGTGAGGCCGCCCGCCAGCTCGCCCGCATCCAGCGAGAAACTGCCGCCGACGCCGCCGCTACCGGCACTACCCTTGAGCGTGCCCGCCAGAGTGACGGTTCCGCCGCCCGTGATGCTCACGCTGCCGGCCGGCGCCTGCTGCTCGCCGGCCACGTTGACGGTCGACCCGGTGGCGAGCTCGACGTTGCCGGTGGCGGCCAACAGCACGCTGCCGCCGGGCGACGGAGCGCTGCGATCGACGGCCTGCAGCAGTGTGCCGGCGGCATTGATGGCTGCGGTGCCGGCGAGATCGAGATCTCCCCCGCTGGCCGCGAGACTGACGATTCCCGACGGCGCGGCGATGACGCCCGCATCCTGAATGGCGTTGGCGGACAGAGTCAGCGCGCCTCCCACCTGGGTGGTCACCTTCGAGCCGGCGCTGGGGGCGGTTGGAGCGCCGATGACCAGCGTGCCCGTCGTGGAGATCGTCGCCTGCGAACCTACGCCCGGATTGAGTTCGACCGCGTTGATGGCCAAATCGCCGGCGTCGAGGAGTCCTCCCGTACCCGTGCTATGCACCGCGCCCGCCACCTGCGCCTCGGTGCGCGCGAAGCCGCTCACGGACAACACATTGGGCCCGAGATTCAAAGTGTCGGCGACGAGGCCGAGGCTGCCGCTGCCGACGGTCGGCGCCGCGCCGGCCGTGCTGCTGGCTCCTTCCAGCGTCAGGGTGGTGCCGCCGAAAATCACGTTGCCCGCGCTCTCGTTGTTTATTGCGGTGCCGAGCAACGTCAGCGAGCTCAAAGTCGGTGCCGCGGTGACCGACGTGGCGCCGAGCGACACCGGGACATTGAGATCGATCGCGCCTTGACTCGAGATGCGCGCGGCACCGGCCTGCTGCAAGTCGGCCGCCACTGCGGCGGTCAGGTTGAGGCTGTCGGCCGAAGTACCCGGGCCAACGAACGCCACGCTGTCCGAGCTCAAGGACCAGCTCGCGCCCTTGGCCTTGAGGGTGCCCGCCAAGCTGATGCTACCGGGCGCATCCACCGCCAGCGCGCCCCCCGAGGCGAGGCTCGAGCCGGTGTCCAGCGTGATGCCGGCGCCGGCCACGGAGCCTGTGCGCGTGACCACCGGCAACGCAAGATCGGAGACCGCCAGCAGCCCCGCCTGGGGTGACACTGCCCCGGCGGCGTTGGTCAAGGTGATGTCTTCCAGCGCCGGCAGCGTGACAAGCGCCTTGCCTTGTCGTCCGGATGTCGAGGAGAGCGAGGCTCCCTGCTTGAGGTCGATCGACTGTTGCGCCACCAACAGTATTTGATCCGCCGCAAGGTCAACACCCGAATCGACGGTCACGCTGCTCGCCGTCACCGCGACCGTGTCGGTCGCGACGGTGCCGCTGCCCGCAGGGCTGGTGGTTGGCGAGCCGGCAATGCCGCCGAGGGTGAGCGAGCTGGCATTCCAGCTCTGCAGGACCGAGCCGGACACGGCGATGTTGCCGGTGCCGACGGCGGAGTCGCCCGCGGTGATTTCAAGGTCCGGCGCGCTGATGTTGACCAGCGCGCCGCGGCCGCCGCTGGCCGCGGCGGTGAGCACGCTGCCCTGGAGGCTGAAGGAATTGTCGAGCGATTGCACCACCGCGAAGGTCAGGGTGCCGGCATCGGCGGGCTCGGGCACGGGACCGGTGCCGGCAAGGGCTGCCACCGCGCCGAAGTACGAGGAGGCATTGCTCAAGTTGTAGGCGGCGAGCTCCTGACCGTAGCTGCCGGGATAGATCGCAAAGCCCTCGTAATCGGTACTGCCGGTGTGCAATCCCGTGGACCCAAAACTCAAATAGCCCGCGATCACGGGAGTGCCGTCGGCGAGAGTGCCGATCTTGCCGCCGATGGCGCTGGTGAAGCTGGGTTCGATCTCGATCAAATCCGCGCCCGACTGCAGCGCGTAGCGCGCCGGCAGCAGACTATAGAAACCTGCCGCGAGCCCCGCGCCGCCGCTCAAGTACACGGTTTGCGTGGCGCTGGTGGCTGAATTCTGTGGATCGTACGGTGCCGCCTGGCCGCGCTGGGCCGGCAGGATGGCATACAGCCCGGAGAAGCTGCCGGTGCCGGCGAGCGCGTCCACGGTGCCGCCGGTCCCCGGCACCCACTCGTAGGCATACAGGTCGCCGCCGCCTTGCAAGTTGATCGTCGCCGCCGATTGCACGGTGATGTTGGGCGCGGTGAGGCTCACCTGTTTGGTGGGCACGGCCGTGATGGTGCTGTTGCCGCCGGGAACACTATATATCCACTGCGCGCCGTCATCCTGCGTTTGCCCGAACGGAAAGTCGACGCCCGCGCCGCTAACCGACACCAGGCTGCCGTTGGCGAGCGTGAGCGCGTGGTTCGCGGCCAGGCTGATCTGGCCGAACGGAGCCAGCAGTGAGCCGCCAATCACGATGTCGTCAGCCGAGATACTCACCGATCCCCCCGCCGACAGCGGCGTGCCCGGCGATGCCGCCGTCTGGCCGATGGCGACGACGCCGCCCGTACCCACCGACTCGAGGGTAAAGGCGGTGAAGCTGTCCGGATACACGCGCGCGGCATCGATGGTGAGATTTCCGGCCGTGATGAGCGATCCCGCTTCGCGCCCGCCCGCCGCTGTCGAGGCGATGTCCTGGCCCTGTAGCTGCACATCGCCGCGCGAGGTGAGAGTCGTCGCGGCGATGCCCTGCAGCGCGACATTGCCCTGCAGGGTGATTTGCTGCGCGGACACCGACAGGGTACCCGCGCCCGCGGTCGGGATCGGCGCCGTGGCCGCGCTCCCTGATTTCTGCGAATTGCCGAGTTCCACAAAGGGTGCGGAGAGCGCGGCGTTGAGGCCATAGCCAACGGACAGGCTGCGCGAGTCGAGGACGATTTCCCGTGCCAGGGTCAACGGTTGATCGGTGTCGAGGTAGATATTGCCGGCGGAGCCGGCGGTCGCACCCGGCTGGCCGCCGGCGGCCAGCGTCAGTGCATCGATACCGGAGTTCAGGATTTGCGTCACGCCGAGGGTCGCGAGATTGACGAGCGGCGCATTCGTGGTACCCACCGTGCTGCCGAGCAATTGGATTTGCATCGGGCCGCCCAAGGGATCGGGCTGGCCCAGAATGGGATCGGATCTCGTCAGGTCGACTTCCAGCGATCCGGCCGCCGCGGTACCACCGCTGCCCACGCCCGCGGTGCCCTCGATGCTTCCGAGCAGCACGATGGATTCGACTGAACCCAGCACCAGCGATCCACCGGCACTGCCCACCAACTCGCGCGTATAGCCGACGGCGGGACTCGCATTCGCGATGTCGAGCATCGCGCTGCCGCCCGCGATGTCGATCATCGATCCCGACTCCAGCACCACCGTGCCACGCTCTGCGTTGATGTCGACCGACCCACCGCCGCGTAACTTGCCCAACAAGAGTCCCTGCAAATTGGGAGTCAGCACCGCGCCGCCGCTCACGTCGATGAGTGCCGTGGGCGCCAAGTCGATGCCCAGATTCGGCAGGTAGTTGGGATCGAACGTGGTACTGGTGACGGAGTCCTCCGCGGTCGGCGCCGCCAGTTGCACCGCCACGTTGCCGCCGGGGGCGCGCAACGTGCCGGCGATCACGACGTCGCCCTGCCCGCTCACGCTGATCGAGGCGCCGGGATCGGTGGTGATCGACGCCCCCGCCTGGATATCGAGGGTACCGTACCCCGCCGAGCCCAACGGAAAGTCATCGTCTTCGCGCACGACATTGAGCGCCACGTTGACCGGTTGGCGCAAATACTCGGGCAGTGTGACCTGTGTCGAGAAGCCCAAGATCGTGCCGCCGCTACGCAGGCTCTCGTAGCCCGGATCCAATTGCAGCGAGCGCGATTGGGCGACGATGCGGGTGCCGGAGGACTCGAACAGCACATCGCTACTGCCGGTCGGCGGCGGCTGCGAAGCGCCGGCGGCGGCGCTCACCACGGCGCCGGTGGCGCTCAACGTGACCGACGAGAAGCCCTCATCGGAGAATAGCGGCGCAAAGATGAACAACATCTGGCCGGGGGAATTCAAATCGTCCGCGCTCTGCGCCGTGGTCCATGCGCTGCCCGTGCCCTGTAAGACCTCGATGCGCGGCGCCGTGAGAGAGAAGCTGCCGCCCGCGGCGGTGCCCGCGCCGAAGGCCGTTGCCGACACTGCCTGTCCGAACTGCACGGCGCTCTGCGCCGGACTCGCATCGAGCGTAATGTCGCCGCCGGAACCGTAGGTCAGTGTTCCGCTCGACGTCAGCCACGCTCCGCCGTCTGCGGTGAGCGCGACGTTGTTGCCGAGGGACAGTTCATCACCGGGTTGCGTGAGTTTCAACGCGATCGAACCGCCGTTCTGCAAGCTCTGCCCGGTGCCGGGACCGCCGGCCAGCACGCTGTCGTTGGTCCATTGTCCGCTGACGTTGAGCGCGACCCCGGCGCCGATGCCGATCCCTAAACGCGCAACGCCGCTTAACGTCGGATCGTTATTCACGATCTGGTCGGCGCTGGTGAGTGTGGTGGCGAAGCTGAGATTGCCGCCCAGGGCCGTGATGCTGGAGTCGATGTCGACCCGCGATGCCTGCACCGCGAACGACGCCCCGGCCGGCAATTGCAGCGGCAATCCAGCGGGGAGCGTGAAGCTCGTATTGGTGTAGATCTGCGTGGTGGTGAAACCGTCGCCGGTGAGCAGCGCCGCCGGCAGTTGCAGCGTCTGCGCCGGCAGCGACGCATTGTCGGCGACCACGATGGGGTACGGCTGGGCGGTGACGAGTACCGGCGGCGCCAAGAAGTCGGTCTGGTTGAGAATGCCGCCGCCCGCACCCGCGGGATCGCCGATGATCAACGTGCCGCCCGCCGCCGAATCGCCGACCGCCGTACCGACGGGTCCGCGCTGCAACGCTCCATTGACGGCGCTGCCCTTCAAGGAGCCGTCAAGCACCAGGCTCGGTGCCGCGAATTGTATCGATCCCGCGGCGGCACCTTGCACGTAAGTCGATTCGTAATGGCTCAAGCCCGGCGTGGGCACGACCTCTTGCACGCCCCACTGATCGTAGGTCTGAGTGAGCGTCGGATTGACCACGCCCCTGTAGGTGAGCAGCGGGCTTGCGCTCGCGATGTCGTACAGCTGTCCGTTGGCCCCCACGAGTTCCGTGGTTTGAATGGTGCCGCCCAGATATGTCGTGGCGCCGCCCGACACATTGATGCTCGCGCCCGGATTGAAGACGATGTCGCCTTCCGACAGGAAGCGGACCGTCCCGCCGGTTTCGGTGCGCTGCGCGATGTTCCGGCCCACCGCCGCGATCGCCGAGGAAACGTCGGCGATCGACGTGCCGAGACCTCCGTCGGCGCGGACATCCACCGTCACCGTGTCGCCACGCAGGGCCCCATTGCGCTGCGTCGGGTCATTTGCAAATTCGTTGGATCGCAGCTGCACGGTCACGAGGTTGGCGGCCATCGGTAGTTCCGCATCGCTGCCGGCGAGATCGATGCTCGTGCCTGCGTCGATCCGAATCTTGGCCTGCGAGTTGTCGCCCGACTGCACACCCAAGCTGGGATTGGCGTCGGCGACGACGGTGAGCGCGCCGCTCGGCGCGTCGATCGAGCCGCCATGCATGAGCACCGCTTCGCCATTCAAGGTAATCGTCGATTGCAACTGAGCTTGCGCGTCGACCGCGGTGGCCGTGTCGGCATAATCCGGCAAGATGTCGATGCTGCTGTGGGCGCCGAGTTCGAGCTGCCCGCCCTGCTGGGCCGATATGGGGCCGCCACTGGTGCTGAATTTCACGGTATCGGCCGCCTGCAGCGTGACCGAGCCGTTGGCCGAGACCGACGTCGTCGCGGAGATGCGGCCGTCTTGATTCACCGCGAGACCCACCAGGGTGGCATTGCCCGTCGGCACCGACAGCACCCCGGTCGGCTGGTTCGTGGCGGTCCCGGAACCGTCCACCTCGACGATCAAGCCGCGCAGCGAGGGATCGTCGCTGGCTTGCAGAAAAATGCTCTGTCCCGCCGCGAGTACGATTTGGCCATTCGGCGCGGTGATGGTGCCGGCGTTTTGCACAGTCGGCGCGGCCAGCAGAATTCGCCCGCCGCTGGCGGCAGTGAGCTCGGCGCCACTCTGTACCGTAATGCTGCCCGTGTTCTGCAGCGGGTTGCCCTGGCTGTCGGTGATCGGGTGGCCGGCATTGTCGGTGTAGGCCAATGCCGGCGCGGCGGAGGCCAATGGCGCGAGAATGCCGGCGGCGAAATTCGCGTCCGTGATGTTGAGCGATGAGGCGAGGAGGCCCGCAACGTTCACCGTGGAGGTGGCGCCGAACAGAAAGCCATTGGCATTGATCAGGTAGATCTGGCCGTTCGCCGTGACCGCGCCGAAAATGCTGCTCGGATTGGCATCGTAGATTCGATTCAGCGCGATGGCGTTGCTGGAGGGCTGCTGGAACACGACTTTGCCGCCGGCGCTGACATTGAAAGAAGACCAGTTGAGCGTCGCGGTGTTGCTGATTTGATCGACGGTCAGCACCTTGCCGGATTGCGCGGCGGTGGCCTTGCCCGTCGTCACGAACGAACTCGCGCTGGTGCCACAGGTTCCGGGCGCGCAGGGAACGGGCAATTGAGTTCCGGCCCATGCGCTCCCCGTCCACGGGCCGATGACGCCGAGGAGTATGCCCTGCCCTATGCGAATCATCGACGGCCGCGCCATCCGCATTGCATTCATCGACCCGACGCTACCCCCGCAATGTGACATGAGCATGGCGCGCAAGGCTCAAAAGGAGCCGCGCAGGAAAAAGAGCACGCGCGAGTCGCCGGCGCGGGTGACGCTGGCGGCATTCAGCGCCTTGGCCCAGGTCAGCGCTCCCGTGACCTTCTCGCCGGGCAGTACGTCGAGACCGAAACCCCAACTCCGCAGTCTGACGCCCGCGGGTTCGCCCGCCAGTGGGTCGATCACCGAAACCTTGCCGGCATCGAAAAATCCGTAGGCGTCGCCCAGCACACGATCGTGAGCGTGCACGCCCGGCGAATTCAATTGCACCGTGCCCTTGGCGCCCTTGTCGCCGAGTTCCTCCGCCTCCAAATAGCCCCGAACCCCGTCGGCCCCGGCGATCGAATAGTCTTCGTTGGTGATGAGAGGCTCGGTCGCGCCCTGAGCGGCGGCCCGCACTCGCAACGTGAAATCCGCCGGCAGCTTGAAGGTGGTCGCGAGATCGCCGCGCAGATCGAAGTAATTCGCCTGGCCCTTGTAGCGGTCGTTGGCGAAAGCCGCCGAATTGTTCGCCAGGCCCCGGGGTCCCGCGTTCGCGGCCGCGGTGAACGTCGTGGTCGCGATCGCGGCGCGCCACGTGGCGGAATAGCCCGCCGACAAATTGATGTAGCTGATCGGGGTGTCGAACGCGGTGGTGGCGTTCTGATTGATGGTATTGCGAAAGTGCTTGTAATCGATACCGACGTTCAGCGCCTGCACCGAGTCCGGCAGCGCCGGCAGCGGATACTGCAGCTTGGCGCTCCAGATTTCGCCGATACCGAGTACCCCGAGCGTGCCCGCCGTAGGCACATTGCTATTGGAGTTGATGTAGCTCAGCGAGGGCTGCAACCCCGAATCGAAGGCATGCGCCAGGTAATTCAGGGCGATGACGCGCACCTGATCGATCTGCTGCGGGGTGGCCTGATATTGCAGCGATATGCTGTCCAGCCGCCCGAATAGATCGTCATAGCGAACGGTCGCGACCGAACGCAATTCGCGCGTATCGATGGTGGCCTGGTTGTTGAGCTCGAGGCTGCCGTGCAGGGGCAGCGTGTCGTTCACCTTGAGGTCGAGATCCACCGTACCGGGCGCTGACCCGGCCTTCAAGATGGGGACCACGGCACGATCCGGGGTCTCTGTATTGATGGTTGCCAGTTGTTCCTGAAGCTTGGAGACCTGCAGCACCGTCCCCGGAGTCGCCGCCGACAAGCCCGCGATGACATCCCGCTCGGGAAAATAGTGTGCCCCGCTGATCTGGGTACGCTCGATCCGCCCCTCGGTGACCCGCAGACGCACCACGCCGTCGCTCACAGTCTGCGGCGGAATGTCGACGAACACGGTGCCGTACCCGCGGTCGTGATACAGCTTCTCGAGCGCGCTCTTCGCCGCTTGCACGTCGACGAGCGTCTTGCCCGGACCCAGCAGCGGATACAGCAAGCGCTCGATCTCGCGTCCCGCCAGCACCGAGTTACCGAGGACGCGGTATTCGCTGATGTCGAAATGCTGCTCCGCCGGGGCTGTCGTTGAAGAGTCCGCGCGCGCATGCCAGGCGAGGCACACGCCGACCAGCGCGGCCATCGCGCCAAGCGCGCGCAGACGTTTCAACTTCAATGCAGCATCCCGCCGGTTTCGATGGTCATCTTAATAAAAAGCTGGCCTCCCTTGAGGGGGAGGCCAGCAGCTCAGAGTAGATTTTTGTTCGACCCGTTTCGCGTCGGCTTAGCGGCGGCTACGGTGCGTAGCTCGGAAGAGCGCAGGTCACTTTGGACCGACTGAATGGATTAACGTAGATCGTTGCCGTTCCGAGTCCCGGCACCGTGGTCAAACTGGCCGTTCCGGCGGTGTTCACCGCAGCCGTGTTCCCGCCGACCGAGGGGTTGGCGATCACATCCGCCAGGTGAGGTGCCGTCGCAATGGCCTGCAAATCGGAGGTGAAATAGCTGACGAAGGCTTTCTGGAGCGACGACAGACTCGCGTTGGGGTTTGTAACCACCGTGGCCTCGACCCAAAAGTCATATTGACCGGTCGCCGCCGCAAGATTACTCGGAGTAATCCCGTTGAGCGACACTTGGGTCATATTGCTCGCCGACTGATCGATCGTGGCATAGGTGATGGCGCCGGCCACCGAGTTCGCGGCCGCCAGCACATCGCTGGTCGAGAAATAGCCGGTGCTGCCCCCGAGGCTCTTGCCCGCGGTCTGACAGGTATCGCCCATGATCAGAAGGTCGGTCGCCGCGCGGCTTCCCGACCCGGGCTCGCGGTTGACGACGGTGATCCCCAAGGAGCTATTGTTTACCGGTTTGCCGTTGACATCGGTGACCAAGCTCCAATTGGTTACAGACTTTGCCAATATCTGCTCGACCATCTGCTTGCTGAGCAGCAGCGGCGACTCGGTGAATGGCGCGGGGGGGGTTGCCTGGGTCCCGGTGTTGACGAAGATGCCGTAGACCTCATCGAACAGGGCCGTGGCGCTACTGCTGAGGGACACCAACCCCGCGGGATTCGTCGGGCCCCACACCGTCGTGCTATAGCCCTTCGGGTAGTTGTTAGTGGTCGCCAGCGCGGCGGGCTCCACATCGAGGATGCCGAGCTGCACCGGCTGCTGGGTCACGGGACCGGTGAAGTTGTCGGTGGCGCCGTTCGCGGTGCTGCCGCCGACGACGACGGGGTTGCACACCGTTGAACTCGCGCAGCTCGAGATCTGTGTAAGGTCCAGCTGATTGATGCTGACATTGTTGACGATGGGCAGCGCGCCCGCCACGGACCCGCCCTCGTCACGGTAGTAAATCGTGTAGTAGGTGTTCCCGTCGGCGCCGGCCTTGCCGGACGCCGGGGCGCACGATACCGCGAAGAAGTTAGTGTTGCTGGTGCTGCTGAAAGTCAACGCGTTGGACGCACCGCCACAGATATCGGCCTGCAGCGCACCCAACACCGCGTTCTTGGCGGCGGACGATCCCGCAATATAGAGGGTGACCCCGTTAGTGGTGGCAGCGGCGGCAGCGGCCAGCGAGGGAGGATTGGACACTTGAGCCAGCGCCGAGTCGGCGCCGGCCACCGTTCCGAGAATCGCGGCCACGGCCGCCGCGATCTTTGCATTACGATTCATGATAATAAGACTCCTGATTATAGAAAAATTCTGTTGTCGGGCGAGACGTGCTTCAGACCGCCGTCGCCTTGCGTCGACCGATGCCGAACAGTCCCATGAGACCGCCACCCAGCAGCCAGATCGCTGCGGGAAGCGGCACGGCCGATCCTGCCGGCGTATATGTCAGCCCCGACTGCGACAAGGTGACCGTACCGTCGGACCCTATGGTGTTGCTTCCGACAGTCGAACCGGAGGTCACCAGATACAACGTGGAGCTGGTGAGTCCCGTGACCACATTCGATGAGCCAAAGTTGTACCAATTCGAGGCGTTCGCAGTGGCGGTGCTGCTGAGTGTCCCGTCCCAGATGCCACCCGCCGCCACGGTGGTCGCAAATATCGAGTTGGCCGTCTTAGCGTTGGTCTGAACGGATGAGAGCGTGTTTTGGAGGCCGGTGCTCCAGTTACTCAAACTGCCACCGGTGGTAGTGGCAAGGCCGTTCGGATTGGTCAGAGTGGTGAGGTAGGTGTCGCCGACGCTGACGTTGCCGAACGAACTCCACTTGCCTCCCATGATGCCCCACTCGATGGTGTTGCCCGTTTGTTGGCCCAGATTGATCAGCGTTGCCAGCGCGGTGTCGGAGGACGTCGAATCCGTGAGATTGCTGCTGGTCAGCGTCGTGCCGACGGTGACCTTAGTGTCCCCGGCGTAGGAACCCTCGATTGTCGTGCCGGACACCACTTCCGCGAACAGCATCACATCGGTGGCGCCGGACCCGCTATTCGTTGGAACCGCCACGGCGGCGTTGGCCGACACATAACCCAAGGCGAGCGCGCCGGCAACGCTAACTTTTGCAATCGTATTCATTGAAGACTCCCAGATTGAATAAAGAAACCATGTAATCGGAAGCGCTCGTGTTACCCGGAAGCTCCCAATCGGGAGTCTCTGGGGTGTACTCAACACGCTCGTCGATCAACTGGGCGCTATGCTGACGGCGGTGTGTGGCACGACAATGATGGAATTGTGAACGTTTTCACATTTGTCGGACTTTAGATTGGGACTTCCCTGACTTCACACGAGGACGAATCGTGGGGCGCGGCAGCGATGTTTACGTTTGTATGACGAAGCACCGACTGTTCGACATGCGTTGGGGTGGGGTTTACTCGGTCAAGGGATCGATTGCGTACGGTCCCGAAAGAACGGACTACGGAGACTCAATTCATCGCCCGCCGAAAGGGTGACCCCATCGTCGATGTTCAAATGCTTTTGGCCATTCAGACCGAGCACGAACTCCGCCTGCGTGCTCTCCCCCGTCGACGGATTCACGTCAACCGCGGTGATGGTGAGCACCTGCTCCGATTCGTTGGAAATGATGGCTTCGTTGACGCTTTTATTCACACGCCGCGTGACTCCGTCCGGACCTTCCTCCTTGATCGACACCGTGGTGGGCACGACGTACAGGGTGACCGGCAGATCGGGACCGTCTGAATTCATCGGGCTATCGTTCGGAGTGGGTGCGGCACGGACCGGCGCACTGACCGGCGAGTGCGCCTCCGAACTTGCTTCAGCCTGCACCGGCCGCGCTGGCATGAGTCGCGGCGCCGGTTGCGCGATCGGCGGCGCGGCAACATAGGCCGTCGCAACGTGGAAGTTATCCGCCTTGCGCTGCCACAGCAGGACCCCAAGGGTCACGACATAGGTCACGGCTAGGATGACGAGGAGCGAGTACCTCTCGAGACTGCTCATTCGTCGCCCACTCGCCGCCGCATACGCGCACCTGTCCCCTATGCGCGCCGCCGGCGGGCTATCGAACGGCTAAGCCGCCGACCTGACCGCCCGCCGCGGCTCATCGCGAGATTCCGGCGCGGCGCCGTCCAGAGCGGCCAGCTGCTCTCCCAAGGCGTCCCGCAGCGACTCCAATTCCTTGAGCCTCGCTTGCGTTTGCCGCCAAGCGTCCTCGGCCAGCTCCCTGACTCCCAGCAGCACGTCACATTCGGTCTGGGCGCTGCGAGCGGCGCGCAGCGCCGCAAACCAGCGCCGCTCGAGCAGCTCTGCCGCCGATTCACACTCTATATGACATTGCATCACGGCACTCACCGCCTTGAGGTTGTAAGACATGGTTGCCACACGCCGCCCGCGATCGCGTCGGATCAACCCCGGCGCAGTAAGCTTTCCTCGAGGCGCTCGATTTTCGCCAAGATCCGGGCTTTTAGCGCTTCGGCGCGTTCCAAGCGCTCGCGTGCCCGGTCGATCAGGTCCGCATTCGGCTTCGAGCCGGTGGCAAGCGATTGATAATCGGCGCGCGCGATCATGCTGGACTCGTACGCCTGGCGCCATTCGGTTTCCAGAGTGTTCATTCGGGCATCGAGATCGAGACTGTTCATGGGAAGGGAACTCCTGGCCGACTGATTGTGGCTCGATGCTGCCTCGCCAAGATGACGGTAATCGGACACTAATGCGGCAGTAATGCGGCAATGAGTTCAAACGGCGAGGGCTTCGCGGGCAGGCCGTCAAGGCCGGGGATCGAAAACCTGAAAGGGAAGGTGTTGGGTGTGAGGTTGGGCGGGCGGCTATCGCGTCGGTCGCATCCGGTTTGCGGACGGAACCGCCGGCAATACCGGCGCCGCCGCGGCGAGGCGGGCGGCACGGCCCAACCAGGAATTCGCCGAGACGGCGACGCCGTGCCGGTTGACCGCGGTCTCCAGCCCCGAAGCCAAGTTTCTCTGCAGCGCATGCCAGGGCAGGCTCCACAATTGGGCTTCACAGATGTCGTTCATGCCATTCTCGTCACGTTGAGCGCGCCGCGCGGTGGAAAACCAATCAGGCGGCCTGTCCGACGGGCACGACCACCTCGGCCGCATCCATCTGCGTGCGCAACTTCGGCCAATCGATCAAGCGCAATTGGCCGTGCATGTCCTCCACCAATGAGGTGCAGCTTTCGACCCAATCGCCGTCGTTGCAGTACAGAACCCCGCCGATATCGCGCATCTCGGCGCGGTGGATGTGCCCGCACACCACCGTGTCGACGCCGCGCTTGCGCGCCGCATGGGCGACGGCGTCCTCGAAGCTCCCGATGTACTGCACGGCGGTCTTGGCCTTGTTCTTGAGATACGACGAGAGCGACCAGTGCGGCAGGTCGAACTTGCGCCGCACCCAGTTGATATAGGGATTGGCGGCCAACAGGATGTCGTAGATATCGCTGCCCAGCTTCGCGAGCCACGGGCTGCATTTCACCACGCTGTCGAATTCGTCGCCGTGCAACACCAGCATGCGCCGGCCGTCGGCACCCACATGAATGTATTCACGGTGAATTTCCAGATTGCCGAACACCGCGCCGTCGAACTCGCGGAACACCTCGTCGTGGTTGCCGGGGACGAAGATCACCTTCGTACCGCGCTTCGCCTTGCCCAAGATCGTGCGCAGGACGTTGTTATGCGACTGTGGCCAGTACATGGTCTTCTTCATGCTCCACACATCGATGATGTCGCCCACCAGGTAAAGGCGTTCCATCTCGACGCTGTGCAGGAAGTCGAGCAACAAATCGGCGCTGCAGCCCTTGAAGCCCAGATGAATGTCTGAGATGAAGACCGTTCTCAACCGCATCGTCGAGGGGGCGTTACGCTCCACCATGTCTCGTCCTCCAAATTCTTCCGCGTCGCCTACCACATTCGCCAATTGTTGTGACGGCTGGATGACTCCGAGGAGAACTTTTGTTTACAGACAAGCCACTTACGCGTGGAACATCGTGTGGAACGACAGATTGGGCTAGTTACCGCTCATTCTACGTGCCGCGTCCCGGCCGGAGGAGCGAAGCGGTACCCAAAGCCCCGCACCGTCTGGATATAGGCCTCATAACCCGGTTTCGCGAGAATCTTGCGCAGGCGCTGCACGTTGACGTCGACCGTGCGCTCGTCGACCTCACTGTCGCCACCCCACACCTGCGCGAGCAATTGGCTGCGATTGAAGGTTCTGCCGGGATGCGACATCAGAAACTCGAGCAGCCGGTACTCGACGCCGCGCAAACACAGCGGCCTGCCCTGCGCCGTCACCCGGTTGGTCGCCCCATCGAGCACGAGGTTGTCACATGCCAGGGCCGGACGTTGCTCCTCGAATTTATGGGAACGCAGTACGGTGCAGACTCGCGCCACCACTTCCCGCAGCGAGAACGGCTTGGCGATGTAGTCATCGGCGCCGAGATTCAAACCCGTCACCACATCCTGCTCACCCGCCAGCGTCGACAGAATGATCAATCTGATGGCGACCGCGCGCGGCACGCGAGTATTGCGCACGCCCTGTATCACCTCGAGCGCCGCCAGGCCCGGCATGTTCCAGTCGATGATGACGAGGTGGGGCGGCCGTTCGGCCACCGCCGCCATGGCGGCGGCTCCCTCGGTGATGGCGCGCACGACGAAGCCGACTTCGCCGAGTCTCTGACGAAGCGGTTCCACCGCGGCAACATCCCGATCGACGATCAGTATCTGCTTATTGGTTTTCGTGACAAACATTCGCACGCCATTAGAGATACCGAGCTTTACAGTACGTTGACGCTTTTGTGACCCTTGCCAAAAAAATTTCGCGACGTTCATCGATTCATCGCCGTGCCGCGCAACTCTCCGACGTGCAGCGTCGCCGCGCGAACCGATACGCACGGGTATCGGCGCAAGGCTTCCGGCCGTAGGTAATGCCGCGACGAATCGTCGTCAGACGCATTCCACGCCGCGAGCAGTACTCCGAGCGCCAGCCAGTTGAGCGATGCCTCGCCACGCACCGACCACCAGGTTCCTTGCCGCGATGCTGTCCACATGGTTCTCTCCTCGTTGCGGTTCACGAGGCCAGTGTCGATCGCGATTCGCGCGACGGCGTGGCTCGAATCGGGCGAATTCGAGGCCGATTGTGGCGAATCATGCCGGCCCGCCGTCGGCAATGACGGTCGGTCATCGGCTATGATTCGACGATGAAAAAGCATATCGCGATCGTCGAGGACGAGCCGGCCTTGCGCGAGAACTATGCGGCGGCGCTCGGCCGGTACGGCTATGCGGTCAAGACCTACGGCAACCGCAAGAATGCCATGCAGGCGTTCCAGATCCGTTTGCCCGATCTTGCCATCATCGACATTTCGCTCGAGGACGAGGCGGAAGGCGGATTCGATCTGTGCCGCGATCTGCGCGCGCTCTCGGCCGAGCTGCCCATCATTTTTCTCACGGCCCGGGACAGCGAACTCGACGCGGTATCGGGTTTGCGGCTCGGCGCCGATGATTTTCTGACCAAGGACGTGAGCTTGCCGCACTTGGCGGCGCGCGTCGCGGCCCTGTTCCGGCGCATCGATGCGCTGCGCAGGCCCGGCGACGCCGCCGAGATCGTGAGGCGCGGCGCGCTGGCGATCGACGGCGAGAAGATGCAGACCACCTGGAACGGGAGTCCGGTCGCTCTGTCGCTGACCGAGTTCTGGATCGTCCATGCGCTCGCCCGCAATCCCGGACACGTGAAAAACCGGCAGCAATTGATGGACGCCGCCAATGTCGTGCTGGACGACACGACGATAACCTCGCACATCAAACGCGTGCGCCGAAAATTCCAGCAATGCGATCCGACCTTCGATGCCATCCAGACCGTGTATGGAATGGGTTATCGCTGGGTCGAGTGAGCATCCGCCTGCAACTGCTGCTGGTTGCGCTCACGACGCTGATCCTGCCGTGGGCCGGGTGCCAATACGCGCGGGAACTGGAGGCGGCGCTGCGCGACTCCCAGGAACAGTCACTGCTCGCCGGCGCACGCACCATCGCGAATGCCCTGTCGGCGCAGCCCCAACGAGTGTTTCGCGATCCTGACGAGGTGACACGCTTCGTTCCGGGGCGCGGGGACCTGTACGTCTATCCCCTGCGTGGCGCGCCCTTGCTCGATGGCTATCGCGACGACTGGGGAATCGCGGCGGATCCCGTGCCCTGGCCGACCGCAACCGGCTATGCCGCACGCGTGCAGGCCGGTTCGACGACGCGATACCTTTATCTCTACATAGAGGTCGACGATCCGCATTTCGACGCCGAGCCCAGCGACGTACATCCCGAGCGGGACCGCTTCGACCGAGTCGATCTCGACCTCGAGGGCCCGGACGGCTCGCGGGCCTACTACTTCTTCGGCACCAGCGCCCCCGGACTGATCGCGGCCCAGAGCATCGTCAACGGCGGCGACGGTCGAGATCACGCGGCCCCGGAACCGCGAATCCAAGCCTATTGGCTGCAATCCGCCGCGGGCTACCACCTCGAAGTGCGGATTCCCGCAAACTTCTTGGGTGCACGACTCTGGATTGAAGCCCGGGACGGACAGACCGGCGCGTCGGCGGGCGTGAATGCGCTCCACGACCCGGACGGCGGCCATTTGTTTTCCAAGACCGCCGGCCTCGACGAATTATTGGGCACCTTCATTCGCGACGGCATTCGCGCCACGGTCATCGACTCGAACGCGCTGAAACTGGGGGTCGCGGGCAATCTGGGCGACGGTGCGCCGGGCGACCCCGCGGCGGCGGCGCAGTCGTGGTATCGGTGGTTCATGCCCATCGATGCGTCGAGTTTTCCGCCGTTCTCATCGCCGCCCGACCGGCTCGGGGGCGATAGCGTAACCGCCGCTCTCGCCGGACACCCGCACGCGCAATGGGTGCGCAGCACCGACGGCGAGCAGTTGCTGCTGACTGCCGCGGCGCCACTCGCGATCGACGGTAAAACGCGCGGCGCCGTGCTCCTGGAAGAGGCGGCCGATCAGCTATTGAGTCTTCGCGATCGTGCGGTGTCGCGATTGTTCGATTTCACCCTGCTGGCGACCGCGGCGGCGGTGATCGTCACGTTCGGCTTTGCGACCTGGATCAGCCTCCGCCTCGGGCGCCTGCGCGATGCCGCCGACAGCGCGGTGAGCAGCGATGGAAAAATCCGGCTCGACATCCCGGAATCCACCCGCGCGGATGAGATCGGTGCGCTGGCTCGCGGCTTCGAGCGGCTGCTGACGCGCCTCAACGAACACACTCAGTATCTCCGCACCCTGGGCGGCAAGCTATCGCATGAACTGCGCACACCGCTCACCATCGTCCGCTCGTCGCTCGATAATCTGGAGGCCGAGGGCATGAGCCAAGACCAGCGGCTCTATGTGAATCGGGCTCGCGACGGAACCTTGCGCCTGCAATCCATCTTGAGTGCGCTGGGCGCCGCGGCGCGGGTCGAGGAGAGCATCCGCCAGGCCGAATTCATCAATGTCGATCTGCGAGAACTGCTCGCCTCGGCCGTGGCCGCCTATCAAGATGGCTTCAAGGACGCACGCTTCGCGCTCGAGACGCCGGCCGACCCCTGTTTCATCCGCGGGGCGCCCGATTTGTTGGTGCAGCTGCTCGACAAGCTGGTCGACAACGCCGTCGATTTCTGTCCGTTGGGCGGCACCATCACGGTACTGCTGGAGCGGCGCGCCGGCGCCTATGTACTGCAAGTGCAAAACGACGGTCCACCGATTCCGCCGGCACTCCTCGGCCGCCTGTTCGAATCGCTGTTCGAGCAGCGTCAGGACCGCGGCGATAAACCGCACTTCGGCTTAGGGCTGTACATCGTACGGCTCATCGCCGAGTTCCATGGCGGCGCCGCCGTTGCCGCCAACCGACCCGATGGCGGCGGCGCGGTCTTCGCGATCACGCTGCCGCTGATTTGATGCCTTGCTAGGAACCAGCCCTGTGAGAGCAAATCCGTCCGAGGTCAGCAATAGTCGGCCGATCGGACTTTCAATAGTGGTCGATACGCAATGGGTCGATACGCTCATGGATTCGCTCCCAATGATTGCCAGAGATAATGTGTCGCGTACGCTCGCCAAGGCCGCCAGGCTTCGGCCATCTGTTCCAACTGCTTTCGAGTCGCATTCGCCGCCCGCATCAGCATGAGATCCCCGCTCGGGAATGCATCCGGCCAATGGAGCGCTCGCATCGCGATGTACTGCGCTGTCCAAGGACCCACTCCCGGCAGGCTCATGAGCGCATCGATCTGCTGCTCGACATTCGCGGCGAAGTTGAGCACCACTCGCCTCTCGCAGACCGCGGCGGCCAGCGCCGCCAGGGAGCGCGCACGCGCGCCCACGATGCCGAGCGCGGCGATGTCGTCCGCCGGCACCGTCGTCATGCGCTCGGCGTCCGGAGTGAGTCGATTGAGTGACGCGTAAGGAGTCGCGATGGGAGCGCCGAAGGCTTGGGCCCACCGACCGGCCAGCGTGGTCGCACCTTTGACCGACACTTGCTGTCCCAGAATGGCGCGTACCGCCAACTCGAAGCCATCGAACGCTCCGGCGACGCGCAACCCGGGAATCCTGCGCACGACCTTACCGAGCAGGGGATCCTGCGACAGCAGCGCGTGCACCGCATCGGGAACCGCTCCCAGATCGAAGAGCCGCTTCACCCGAACGATGACCGCCCCGATCACCGGCGCCAGCGACGGCGAGATCTCGACCTCGAGGGCATTGGCTCTCTTGCCCAGCGACACCGCGATCCAGCCGCTGTGCTCACCGATCGCGACCGTGCGGCGATAGTGAGTCGCATCCACCATCTCGATGCCCGGGATGGCACGCAAGCGCAGATACTCCAGCAAATGATGCCACGCGAACGGCGGGCGATAGTCGAGCTGACAATGCAGTCCCGCGGCGATGTTGCCGCCGCCGCGCAGCGCCCGAGGACTGAGCCCATACCGGGATTTGAACAGGGCATTGAAACGCCGCAGGCTGCCGAAGCCGCTGGCAAACGCGATCTCGGTTTGGCTCATGGAGGTTTCCGCGAGCAGTCGCTTCGCCAGCAGCAAACGCTGCGTCTGCGCCAGTTCGATGGGCGACACCCCGAGCTCGGACTCGGTGACCCGCCGCAGGTGGCGGTCACTGACTCCGAGCGCAGCCGCCAGATCGCCCACTCGCGCGCTCGACAGCGCATGTTCTTCGATACCCGCCATCGCGGCGCCCACCACGCGGCTCACCGCATCGACCGGCGCGATACCGGGAGCGCGCTCCGGCCGACATCGCAAGCACGGCCGGAATCCCGCACCTTCCGCCGCCGCCGCGCTGGAATAAAAGCGCATATTGCCGCGCTTCGCCGGACGCGCCGGGCAAATCGGCCGGCAATAAATCAGTGTCGACGTGATGGCTACGAAAAATCGCCCGTCGAATCGACGGTCGCGGGCCCGCACCGCGCGAAAACAAGCCTCGTAGTCGAGTTCCATGGCCGCAGAGTAGCGACTTGGCGCGCACAATACTCGCCGTTTTCGGACCTTCAATCCAAGCGCCAACGTCCGAGAGCCAATCGGTGCTGTGCCAACGCTCCAGTGCCAAACGTTCGAGTGCCAATCGGCGCTGTGCCAATCGGTCCAGCTCCGACCGCTTCAGTTCCAATGGGCCTGGCGCCTACGCGACTAGCGCCAACCGGCCTGGTGCAAAACCGTGCGCCCGCTCAGTTCGCGGCAATGTCCCGGTCGACCATGAATTGCTGGAGCGCGCTGCGCGTCTCTTGCAGGGGAGCAAAATCGACCATGGTCAGATCGCCCGCCCGCACATTCAGCGCGATTCGCCGGCTTGCCGCCATGCGCTTGAGCAGCGGAATATCGATCGAGAAGAACGCGCCCTGCCCCTGCGGCGCGATCTCGGGATACGGATTCCCGGCGCGCCAATCCAGCGCGGATAGCGCCACCGGCCCGTCATCGAGCTGCAAAGTGACGGCGCCACGCGCACGAATGTCGTCCAGCCGATGGCCGCCCACCCCCGGCGCGACCTGAACCCAGAGCGCGTAGCCGAAATCGCCGCTGCGATCCCACTCCACAGGTCCCACATACAAGATGCTCGGCTGCTTGTCGGGGACCAACACGTCGTAGATGCCGGTCTCGATGAACGCCATCGGCTCGGGCAGCGCACCCAAAGTCATGCCGGTCTTTTCGTCCAGCATTTCCACCGATTTCGCCGGCGGCTGGCTCGCGCAGCCGGCAATCAGCCCCATGATCAATGCACACTGGACCAGGCGCAGCCAACGTACGGATATCGTCATGTGAATCACGTCACAACCATCCCACACGCACATGACAAAGGAATGGCAGCCGCCTTGATCTCGCAACCGCGTGTCCAACCCCCACAACGGTCCGTCTGTCTCCGCCTCTGCACCCGCTCGAGCCGTCAATCGGGCCTGGTCTCGGGGCCAGCCCCGTTCCCGTCCGACTCCCTCTCCCCACGGGCCGCGAGACCAGGTCAGTTTCACGGCTCCTAGTGCTGCGGCAACGCCCGAAGCCCCAGATACCGCAATATCGACTGCCCCGCCTCCCGCCCCTCGAACACCGCCGTCACCACCAGATCCGACCCGCGCACCATATCCCCGCCCGCGAATACCTTGGGGTTCGTCGTCTGAAACCGATGCAGCGGCGCGGTAGACACCCGCACCCGCCCATTGGCGTGCAGACCGATTTGCTGCTGGACGAACCAATCCGGCGGACTCGGCTGAAAACCGAACGCGATGATCACCGCATCGGCATCGATGGTCTGTTCCGTTCCCGGCACCACCTCCGGCACCCGGCGCCCGCGCGGGCCCGGCTTCCCTAAGCGCGTTTCGACCAATTTAACGCCCGTCACCCGATCAGTACCGACGATCTCGATGGGCTGACGGTTGAACAAGAAAGTCACGCCCTCTTCCTTGCTGTTCTTGTAATCGCGCCGCGACCCCGGCATGTTGTTCTCATCGCGGCGATACGTGCAGGTCACGCTGCTCGCTCCCTGGCGGATGGCCGTGCGATTGCAATCCATTCCCGTGTCGCCACCGCCCAAGACCACGACGCGCTTGCCGCGCATGTCGACGAAGCCCGCCGACCCATCGCCGATTCCGAGCTCGCGATTGATGTTCGAGATGAGATACGGCAACGCCTCGTGCACGCCCGGAAGATCCTCCCCCGCAAAGCCGCCTTTCACGTAAGTGTAGGTACCCATGCCGAGAAATACCGCATCGAATTCCTCGTGCAATTTCTCGAACGACACATCGCGGCCGACATCCACATTCAACCGGAATTCGACGCCCATGTATTCCATGATTTCGCGGCGCTTCTCCACCACGACCTTTTCCAGCTTGAACGGCGGAATCCCGAACGTGAGCAGTCCGCCGATTTTCGAATAGCGGTCGAACACCACCGGCGTCACCCCATTTCGCACCAGGATGTCGGCGCACGCCAACCCCGCGGGTCCCGCACCGACGATGGCGACGCGCTTGTCCGTGCGCACCACATTCGACATGTCCGGCTTCCAACCCTGCTTGAACGCCTCGTCCGTGATGTACTTTTCGATCGCGCCGATGCTCACCGCGCCGATGCCGTCGTTGAGCGTGCACGCCCCCTCGCACAGCCGATCCTGCGGACAAATGCGCCCGCACATCTCCGGCAGCGAATTGGTTTGATGCGACAACTCCGCCGCCTCGAACAACTTGCCGTCATTCACCAGCGCCAGCCAATTCGGAATGTAATTGTGTACCGGACACTTCCACTCGCAAAACGGATTGCCACACGCAATACACCGCCCCGCCTGTGCCGCCGCCGTCCCCGCACTATATTGCGAGTAAATCTCCCGAAACTCCGTAGTGCGCACCTCGAGGCTGAGCTTCTCCGGCTCCTGTCGGGGCACATCCAGAAACTGCATATGATTGATCGGCATGGTTCCTACCGCTCGAAGGAGTCTGGCTCGGGGATGGGGGCAAGGCAGCCGGACGGGAACTGCTCTCCCCGTTCCCGTCCGGCTGCCTTCCCCCATCCTCGCGCCAGACTCCGTCGTTGAGTTAGCTTATGGCGAGTAATCATCGTCAGTTTCATGCTGCGCGCCGCAAGTTCTCGAGCAAAGAATCGATCGCCGCCGCCTTCGGCTTCACCACCCAGAACCGCCCGATGTAGCTGCGAAAATCGTTGAGCAGCTGCGCGCCCCAGACACTCATCGTCTCCGCGACATGCTGCTCGATCAGACCGCGCAGGTGCTGCACATGCGTGCCCATGCCCTCGGGCGACACCCGGTGGATGTCGATCAACTCATGGTTGTAGCGGTCGACGAAGTCGCGCTCCAGGTCGAGCACGTAAGCGAAGCCGCCGGTGAACCCGGCGCCGAAATTCACGCCGGTCCGGCCGAGTACGCACACCACGCCGCCCGTCATGTATTCGCAGCAATGATCCCCGGCCCCCTCGACGACGGCGAGCGCCCCGGAATTGCGCACCGCGAATCGCTCACCCGCGGTGCCCGCGGCGTACAGCTCCCCACCCGTCGCGCCATACAGGCAGGTGTTGCCCATGATCACGGTCTCGCGCGCGACGAAGCTCGAACTCGCATGCGGCTTCAACACGATCTTGCCCGCCGCCATGCCCTTGCCGACGTAATCGTTGGCCTCGCCCTCGAGGTGCAGATGCAGCCCGCCCGCGTTCCACACCCCGAAGCTCTGCCCGGCCGAGCCCTTGAGCGACACGACGAGCGGCGCCGCGCTCATGCCGGTATTGCCCCAGTGCTTGGCGATTTCACCCGAGATGCGCGCGCCGATCGAGCGGTGGAAGTTCCGCACCTCATACGAAAATTCGCCCCCGGTCTTGGCGACGATCGCCGCCCGCATGTCGGCGAGCATCTGTTCTCCCAGCACGCCCTTGTCGAACGGCTCATTGTGGGGATCGGTGCAGTATTGCGGTTTGCTCGACACCAGCGCCGAATTCGCGAGCACCGGCGATAGATCGAGTTTGCGCTGCTTGTCGGTCTCGCCCGGCATCATCTCCATGAGTTCGGTGCGCCCGATCAGCTCGGCCACGCTGCGCACGCCCATGGAGGCCATGATTTCGCGGCATTCCTGGGCCACGAACTTGAAGTAATTCACCACCATCTCGGGTAGTCCGAGGAAGAACTTGGCGCGCAACACATTGTGCTGGGTGGCGACACCGGTCGCGCAATTATTGAGGTGGCAGATACGCAGATACTTGCAGCCGAGCGCGACCATCGGCGCGGTGCCGAAGCCGAAGCTCTCGGCACCGATGATCGCGGCCTTGATCACATCGAGCCCCGTCTTCAAGCCCCCGTCGGTCTGCAGCCGCACTCGATGCCGCAGCTCATTGGCGCGCAAGGTCTGATGCGTTTCGGCGAGGCCCAATTCCCACGGCGTGCCCGCATACTTGATCGACGACAGCGGGCTCGCGCCGGTGCCGCCGTCATAGCCGCTGATGGTGATCAGATCCGCATAGGCTTTGGCGACGCCCGCCGCGACCGTGCCTACACCGGGCTCGGCGACGAGCTTGACCGACACCAACGCGCTCGGATTGACCTGTTTCAGATCGAAGATCAACTGCGCCAGATCCTCGATCGAATAAATGTCGTGATGCGGCGGCGGCGAAATCAGACCGACCCCGGGCCGCGCAAACCGCAGGCGCGCGATCATGTCGTTCACCTTGTGGCCGGGGAGCTGGCCGCCCTCGCCCGGTTTCGCGCCCTGCGCGACCTTGATCTGCAGCACTTCGGCATTGATCAGATATTCCGGCGTCACGCCGAATCGCCCGGAGGCGACTTGTTTGATCTTCGAATTCTTCTCCGTGCCGTAGCGCACCGGATCCTCGCCGCCCTCGCCGGAATTCGAACGCGCGCCCAGGCGATTCATGGCGATGGCGAGCGCTTCATGCGCCTCCGGCGACAGCGCCCCCAACGACATGCCCGCGCTGTCGAAGCGCGCGAGGATCGCCTCGATCGGTTCGACCTCCTCGATGTCGATCGCGGCGTGCGGCGATTTCACCTTCAGCAGATCGCGGATGCAGGACACCGGCCGCTCGTTCACCAGCGCGGCGAATTCCCGGTACTGCTCGTAGTTCCCGGTCATCACCGCCGACTGCAGCGTCGCGATCACATCCGGGTTGTACATGTGGTACTCCCCGCCGTGCATGTACTTGAGCAGTCCTCCCTGCTCCACACCGATGGTGCGATCCCACGCCCGCCGCGCCAGATAGTCGGCATCGGCCTTGAGGTCCGCGAAGTCCGCGCCCTGAATGCGGCTGTCCGTTCCCTCGAAACACAGCCCAACCACCTCATCGCTCAAACCCACGATCTCGAATAACTGCGCGCTGCGGTAGCTCGCAATGGTCGAGATCCCCATCTTGGACATGATCTTGAACAGGCCTTTGCGAATCGCGCGCCGATAACCGCGGCCGAGTTCCTGGCGCGCGTCTGCCTCCATTTTCACGGCGCCCTTGCGCATCAGGTCGAACAGCGTTTGATACGCGAGATACGGGTACACCGCGGTCGCGCCGTAGCCGATCAGGCAGGCGAAATGATGCGCATCGCGCGCCGTGCCGGTTTCCACCAGGATGTTGCACTTGCAGCGCAACCCGGTGTTCACCAACCGATGATGCACCGCGCCCGTGGCGAGCAAGGCATGCACCGGCACCTTGCCCTCGACGAGATAGCGATCGGAGAGCAGCAGCACCAGCTTGCCGTTTCGCACCGCGGCCTCCGCCTGATCGCAGATCCGCAGCAAGGCGCTCTTGAGGTCCACGGCCTCGTCGAATTGCAGGTCGATGAATTCGTGCGGCACGCCGGAATCGCCGAGCGCCATGATCTGGCGCAATTTGCGCTGCGAGAGTATGGGCGAGGAGAGCACTATCTGTTCGGCGTTCTGCTGCGCCGGCACGAAGATATTCGCCTCGGGACCGATCTGCGTCTGCAGCGACATGACGATGCTCTCGCGCAAGCTGTCGATCGGCGGATTGGTGACCTGCGCGAACTGCTGGCGGAAATAGTCGTACAGCGAGCGCACTTTCTTCGACAGCACCGGCATCGGCGTGTCGTCCCCCATCGAGCCCACCGCCTCGCTCTCGTCCTGCGCCAGCACGCGGATGATCTCATCGCGCTCTTCGAGCGAGACGTTGAACATCTTTTGGAACAGCGCGAGCGTGTCGCGATCGAAGGGTTCGGCCGCGAGCCGCGGATCGATCAAGTCGGTCTGCAGATAGCGCACGCCCTTCTTCAGCCACACCTTGTACGGATGCCGGCTCTTCAACAGGTCGTCGACTCTCTTCGTGTCCATGAGTTCGGAGGTCTGCAGGTCGAGCGCGAGCATCTCACCGGGCCCGAGCTTGCCCTTCCTGACCACGTCCTCCGGGAGGTAGTCCCACACGCCCGCTTCGGACGCGATGGTGATATGCCGATTCTTGGTGATGACCCAGCGCGCCGGGCGCAGCCCATTGCGATCCAGCGTGCAGCACGCATAGCGGCCGTCCGTGAGCACGATGCCCGCCGGGCCATCCCAGGGCTCCATATGCGTGGCGTAGTACTCGTAGAACGCTTTCAAATCGGGATCGATCATATCGACCGATTGCCACGCCGGCGGCACCAGCACGCGCATCGCATGCATGGGATCGAGTCCGCCGACCAGCAGGAGCTCGAGCATGTTGTCGAGCGATTGCGAGTCCGAGCCCGACAACGACACCACCGGCAGGATGTCGCGCAGGTCCGGCAGCAGCGGTGAGCGGAACAACGGCCCGCGCGCCACGGCCCAGCTGCGATTGCCCTGTACGGTGTTGATTTCGCCGTTGTGGGCGAGATACCGATACGGATGCGCGAGCCGCCATTGCGGCAGCGTGTTGGTGGAGAAGCGCTGATGGAACACCACCACCGAGGCCTCCATCCGCGGATCCTTGAGATCCGGATAGAACTGCACCAGGTACTGCGGCATGACCATGCCCTTGTAGACGATGGTGCTCGCCGACAGTGACGGCATGTAAAACACCGGATCGCTCGCTTCCAGTTTCTTTTCGCTGCGGCGGCGCGCCAGGAATAGCTTGCGGTTGAACGTCGCCTCGTCCAGGTCGCCGCCCGCGTTGACGAATACCTGCTCGATGACGGGTAAGGTCTTGAGCGCCTCCGAGCCGCAGGCCGACGGATCCGTGGGCAGCGCTCGGAAGCCGGCGAGCACCAGTTGTTCCAGCTCGAGTTGCTCGCGCAGCACCTCGCGCGCCCGTTCGGCGAGGACAGGGTCTCGGTTCAGGAACACGAGCCCGGCGCCGAACAGCGGCGCGAGGGAGATCTTGGCCTCCGCCGCCGCCGCCCGCAGGAACGCCGTCGGCATCTTGATCAAGAGGCCGCAGCCATCGCCGGTCTTGCCGTCGGTTGCGATCGCGCCGCGGTGCGTCAAGCGGTTCAAGGAACTGATGGCGGTCTGCACCACCCAATGGCTGGCCTGGTCGTCGAGACTGGCGATCAGGCCGAACCCGCACGAGTCTTTTTCATGAGAAGCCCGGCACAGGCCCCAATCCCCAATGCGCGGGTCCCGACCATCGAGGTGGGTCTCTTGCGCTGCAATATCGCGATTCGCCATGTCTTGCGCCCGTACGGAATCAGCGCCCCGCGTTTTGCCGTGGAGCCTAATTAAAACAACAACTTAAATCGGTTCTTGGAGCCCGTCTGATCAATGGGCGCCTACTGCGGCCGCCCTACATGGGCTCCCGGACCCACGTTAAGTAAAGGGGTCTCCGGGTCGGGGCAAACTAGCTTAAGCGCGCCTGTGTATCCACCTCATGATACCTAGCCGGCAGTCATCGTCAATCGCGGCGTGGCATCGATCGCTGCATGGCATCAATCGCGGCGTGAGATCTCGCCGAGTGGGTCACTGCAGCATCCGCCCGGACGACTATACTCCCGCGCAACCTTAAGACACATAGCCGTAAACGCCATGCGAGACCCGGTTTTCAAAGCCCCGATCCCTGGCCCGACCGCCGCCTCGGTCGCGCCGGTCGGTTCGGTCGCGCCGGTCGGTTCGGTCGCGGCGCTCGCCCCCGTGGGCCCGGTCGCCCCGGTCGCCGCAGTCCGGCCTCACCCCGTGACCTCGCCGCATGGGGTCAGAATCGACCCTTATTATTGGCTCCGCGACGACGATCGCGAGAACCCCGAAGTCTTGGCGTACCTCAACGCCGAAAACGCCTATCGAGAGCGCTGTCTCGGCGCCCTCGCGCCCTTCGAGACCGCGCTCTACGAGGAAATCGTCGCGCGGCTCAAGCAAGACGATGCCACGGTGCCCTATCGCAAGAACGGCTACTGGTACAACACCCGTTACGAGCCCGGCAAGGAACACCCGGTGCTCGCCCGCCGCCACGGATCGCTCGAGGCCCGGGAAGAAGTCCTGCTCGACGCCAACGCTCTCGCCGCCGGGCACGATTACTATCGGATCGGCGCGGTCGAGGTCTCACCGGACAGCGCGTGGCTCGCCTTCTGCGAGGACACGGTGGGCAGGCGCCAATACACGCTGCGCTTCAAGAATTTGCGGACCGGCGAAATTCTCCCCGTCGCCATCGCGGACGTCGAGGCCGACTTCGCGTGGGCCAACGACAACAAAACTCTTCTGTACGTCAAGAAGGACCCCGAGACTCTGCTCGGGATCTTCGTCAAGAAACACGTGCTCGGCCAAGACCCACGCCACGATACCTTGGTGTTCGAGCAAACCGACAAGAGCTTCTACACCGGCGTGTCCAAATCCAAGTCCGAGCAGTTCATTTTCTTGCACATGGAGAGCACCGTATCCTCGGAATGGCGCTACGCGCACGCCGACGATCCGCGGCTCGAATTCAAGGTCTTTCTGCCGTACGAGCGCGATCACGAATACCAGATCGAGCATTTCGGCGACGCCTTCGTGATCAGGACCAACTGGCAGGCCCGCAATTTTCGCCTGATGCAGGTGCCGGTCAATGCGCACGCGTCGCGCGCCGCTTGGAAGGACGTGGTGGCGCATAGGGAGGACACCTTCATCGAGGAGTTCGACGTGTTCGCCGGATTTCTCGCCCTATCGGTGCGCAGTGGCGGACTGTCGAAGATCAGCATCCGGCCGTGGACCACGTCCGGCGCCGACGCGCAGGCCGGCGGCGTGATGCAGACCGGCGCGGAGTTTTTCATCGAAAGCGACGAGGCGGCCTATGTCGCGTCCATGTCGGTCAACCCCGAAATGGACACCGACATCATCCGCTATGCGTATTCCTCCTTGACGACGCCGACCACCGTGTACGACTTCAATGTGCGCACGGGCGAGAAAACCCTGCTGAAGCGCGATCCGGTGCTCGGCAGTTTCGATGCCGCGAATTACCGCTCGGAATTCGTGTTTGCCACCGCGCGCGACGGGACGCAAATTCCCGTGTCGCTGGTGTATCGCAAGGGCTTCGTACGCGACGGGACCGCGCCGCTGGTGCAATACGCTTACGGATCGTACGGACTGTCCACCGAGCCGAGCTTCTCCTCGGCGCGCCTCAGCCTGATCGATCGCGGCGTCGTCTACGCCATCGCCCATGTGCGCGGCGGCCAGGAAATGGGACGCGCGTGGTATGACGACGGGCGGCTGCTCAACAAGATGAACACGTTCACCGATTTCATCGACGTCACGCGTCATCTGGTGGCGGCGCGCTACGCGGCCAAGAACGGCGTCATCGCCATGGGCGGCAGCGCCGGCGGCATGCTGATGGGCGCGATCGCCAACTTGAGTCCCGGGGATTATCGCGCCATCGTCGCGCAGGTGCCCTTCGTCGATGTGGTCACGACCATGCTGGACGACACCATTCCGCTCACCACCAACGAATACGACGAATGGGGCGATCCGCACCAGCGAAAGTACTACGACTACATGCTGTCGTACTCACCCTATGACAATGTCCGCGCGCAACGCTACCCGGCCATGCTGGTCACGACGGGCTTGTGGGACAGCCAGGTTCAGTATTACGAACCGGTCAAATGGGTCGCCAAACTGCGCGCGCTCAGGACCGACCAGAACGACTTGTTTCTGCATATCGACATGGAAGCCGGACACGGCGGCAAGTCGGGACGATTCCAGCGTTATCGCGAGATCGCCATGGAATATGCGTTCATCCTGGACCAGTTGGGGATCAGCGGGCGTTAGCGCAGGCTCGGCCGTCGGCATAGAGAATATAAACATCAGCAGCCTGCGGCGGTGTCAGGAGCCTGGCGCGGACGCAGTTGCCGCCAGGCTCCTGACACCGCCACAAGCTGTTGGCGATTACTGATTCGCTATGGCCTCGGTCAATGAGGCGCGGGGTTGAGCGGCACGCAGGCTTGCGATTTGGCCTTTAGGGTCTTGCAGATGAGGTGCGCTCGCTTCTCGGTGAGACCGAGCGCTTGCAGGCGATAAACGGTGCCTGTTGCGCTCTTCTTGGGGGAAATGGTTGGGGTGAGGCCGGCCAGCAGTTTCGGATACTGGGCTTTCAAGTGCTCCCAACGCTTGTGGGCGGCGGGTGCGCCCGACTGGAACGCGCCGAGCTGTATGCCATACGAACCCGTGGCGGCTTTGGGGGAGGTCTTCGTCCGCGGCATTGCGGTGTTTGCCGGCGGCTTTGTGGCCTTTGCCGGCGGCGCGGTTGCAGCCGATGGCGCGGGCTGAGGCTTTGCGGCTGGCGCCGCGCGGGCGGCGAGGCCACCCGGCGCCGTTGAATTGACGGGGGTATTGACGGTGTCGGCTCCGCTCGGTGCCGCGCTCGACGGTGCCATGGTCGACGGTACCTGGGCCAACGAAAAATTCTCGACGCGGATGCGCGCCTCTTCGCTCCATTTGCCGTCGGGATACTGTTTTATGAACGCCTGGTAGGCGTCCTGGGTGTCGGCGTCGCGCGCCTTTTGCCAGTCGCGCTCCTCGTAGAGTTCCTGGACGCGCGCCTTGGCCTGAGCCGTGAATTCACCGCTCGGATACTTCTTCAAGAATTGTTCGTACGAATCGGTGGTGTTCGCGGCACGCGTCTTCTCCCAGTCGCTTTGCTGGCGGCTGCAAGCCGCAAGACAGAGCAACGCGGCACAACAACACCCCAGGAGCGCCTTATTGATCGACATTTTCATCGACGATTTCATCGTTCGCATTAAATCGCATTCTACTTCTATTGACGACGTCTCGCCGACGCCAAGCTCGTCACATCACGATCGGCCGTGGATAGGATAATAGAGCGCCATGAGCCAACAAAAGCGGCGGTTCCTCGAGGGCACTTCGGCGACTCCGACTTTCATCGGCACCGAATCCGTGTTCGTCGGCAACATCCGCGGTCCCGGAGATTTCGTGGTATCCGGCGCGGTGCACGGCGACGGCGAATTGCAGGGGGGGCTCAATCTCTCGACCACGGGTATCTGGAACGGTTTCATCCAAGCCGAACGGGCGATCATCGCCGGCAAGATCACCGGCGGTCTCACGGTGAGGGACAAATTGGAGATCGGCTACACGGCGGTGATACGCGGCAAGGTCAGCGCGCGCACCGTCGCAATCGCCACGGGGGCGATAGTGGACGGCGAGATCGAGGTCACCTCCGGATCGGCCGTGCAGCAATTCGAGGAAAAGCGCGACGGCCGCTGAGGCTTCGCAGTCGCTGTGCGGGAATGGCGACAAGACGTAATAGTGGTTTGTTCGGCCGTATTACAGCATCCTTGCGCAAATTCGCGCACCCCCAAGGGCAAAGCACAGGGCAATGAAAGACTACGATGTGGTCATCGTCGGCGGCGGCATTCACGGAGCCGGGGTACTACAGGCGGCTGTGGCCGCCGGTCACAGCGCCTTGCTGATCGAAAGGTTCGCACTCGCGAGCGGCACGTCGAGCCGCTCCAGCAAATTGATTCACGGGGGCTTGCGATATCTCGAGTCCGGACAGTTTGCGCTGGTGCGCGAAAGCCTGCGGGAACGTGCGATTCATTTGCGCATCGCCGCGGAGCTGGTCGAACTCAAGCCATTTTTCATTCCGGTGTACCGCGATACGCGGCGCCGTCCTTGGCAGTTGAAAATAGGCCTATGGACTTACGCGCTGCTCGGCGGCTTCGACGCGGCCACGCGTTTCGGCGCCGTCCCCAAGCGCGAATGGGCCTCGCTCGATGGATTGAAGACCGAGGGGCTCGAG
>Ga0209611_10001964_pt1 | contig 35959 bp, 19 predicted proteins | sample S1TSphgellanicum_3_FD_187693 | JGI IMG/M metagenome (GOLD analysis project Ga0209611, IMG submission 187693) | Host-associated microbial communities from peat moss isolated from Minnesota, USA - S1T2_Fc - Sphagnum magellanicum MG (SPAdes) (version 2) | ecosystem: Host-associated > Plants > Peat...
GGCTTCCCCCAAGTCCGGGCCGTGGTGAGTCTTGTGTGTCCGTGTTGCCCGTGGCTCGTCCTAGCACCAAGGGTGCTCCAACTTTGCACTAACCAGTTTGTGTGGGTTGTGTGCAGGCCCGTGTGAGTGACTAAAGCTTGTCAACTCTTCTTAGTCCCATCCCGGAGCTCCAACCCGCACCCTCTACCCCTCAAAGGGTTGTGAGCTAGGGAGCGTGCTCCGACTCCTCCTTATTCCGCTGCTTTCTACTTGGGCTCACATTTGAGTCCCTTGAGGAGTTGGGAGTGCGTCATGTAATGATAATGGCTGCTCACGAAAAGACACGATCATATGTTGAGCAAACATCAAGCAATGATTTCATTCCCCTTGCTATTGAGACGTATGGGTGTCTTTTCTCATTTTGATTCATTTTTGACCATTTGTGAATAAACCATTATCACACATCATCATTAGTTTTCTTTAGTCCCCTCAATGCTTGGTTCTTACTATCGATATCACATGTTCATAGCCCTACAGTGTGTGCAAGCCATAACAATTATTTAGCGAGATGTTGCATTTGGTTAAGGTTCTTCATCTTTTCTAAACATCATATTTAGTGCACCTCCGTCATTAACCGATTTGTGACAAATAAGAACTCTTTCGCATTAGGTCTTCTTTGTTATTGTTGATTATCATTCATAGCCATGAGTCCTCTTTGCATAGGGTCTTTACCTGATTTTTGTTGATTGTTTGCACTTGTTTTTTCTTTGGGTTGTGTCTACTTGTGTTCTCATTTGCCTTGTACTTTTGATCGATGGGTTCCAATCCTTGATATTTATTTACAGGGTTTTTCTTATTTTATACCAAGAAATCTCCAGACCGGGGTGAAAAAGTGTTCCTTTAAAGTCCAGAAAAAACTGCAAATGAGGACTAAAGTACAGGGAAGAAGAAATACACAAAAGGGAAGAACTAGTTCGAAATGAAGTATGAAACTAGCATTGTGAACAGAAGTGACAGTCTTTCATTTGTTCAGTAAATATCAACAGAAACATGTAAGAATTGTCTCATTTTTATCACAACTTTAACCACTGAATTCGTCAGCTCCTTACAGTGACCCATCAACCATAACCTGTACAATGGTGACTTCTTTATCACAACTTACCCACAACTTCATCATCTCCCTAGAGTGGTGGTTTGAGGTTGGTATAAGCAGTAGACTGGATACTGAGCTTCTGTTGCAAGTCTGGAAGCAACAGGAAGACTCAGCCAAGATAGTTGCTGATGCCATACACAAAAGAAGTTAAGGTACAGAGGGTAAGAACAAAAATCAAAAGAGGAAGCGCATGAGGAAGAAGGATGGAATATAGTAGACAAGGGAGAAGATGAACAAGGTTGAAAACTGTGTAGTTACCCCGAACGAAAGTATGCATCACAAAAGACAAAAAGAAATTGCAGGTCAAAATAACGTGCATTCATAGTAAACTGGACACAAATAGGTACACTAGAAATTTCATAAGCCCTCATCACATGATGCATCAGTCATTGTAGTTGCTAGCACACACAAATCTGACAATTTGCAATATATCAGCCATGTGGCCAACATTCTATTGCAGCCAAAAGTGACTAAGAACAAAGAATGAGATTCTAGTTATTAATCAGTGAATATGTCCTTCTGAGTTTTTTTACAAGGGCAAAACCTCATTTTGTGAAAATTGTGAGCACTGTGCAGGATACCATTGGCTATACAGAGAACTAATATAACAGAGCACTGTTTTCTTTTATAAGTACAAACACACTACCCCCATCTCCACGAGAAATCCGTAAGTCCTCATCAAGATAGGTAGTCAACAACCATGACTGTGCCCTGTCTGCCTGAATTGGAAATTTCAGAGGTGGCTGTCCTGATATAGTTCTTGCCACAGAATTTGCCGCATCTTGAAGTGGATGAAGAACCCCCCAGATTGGCTTCAGATCAATTGTTTGCCCAAGAACATCCACACTTGCTGGAACATCAAGAGAGTCAGTAAGCTGTGGAGTCCCAATGATTCCCTGCTCAAACTTGATCTGCAGTCAGAAATCCCAAATTACAACCCAGGAATCAGTTGTCATCTGCAACTAGTGAGAAAACATCATTTGGTCAGCCCGTCTTGCCCTTACAGAAGCAGAGAGACCCTTATACTCACTCAACCTGGTATATTTTCTCACAAAAAATTAGGATTCCTTTCATCTTGCCTGACTGCCCAACGCTTCTCAACTATGAATTAGATGTGTGGAAAGAGAAATTCAAACAGTTATCTGCTTAAAGTAGATAGAACTTCAGCAATGAAAGTTTCCCAGCTTATTTGAAACTGCTAGATTGCCTGTCCACGTTGAATATGATACCCTTCCTCTGGGCTCAAGGAGAGATGAGTGCAATCTGGATGGATAAAGTCTTGAGGGAGGGTAGAAGATGTTGATAAGTGTTTAAATCTTGATAAGGGTGAGATAGCATTCTCAGATAAAGAGGAATTGTCCACATTGGAAGACTATAAAGATGCAGAGTGGCAAGATAGAATCTCAATGCTCAGGTATGCAAACAGAAAGGAAAATGTCTGTTTTCTTGCCCAATGTCTTAGTGCATTGAAAGGGCAGCCCAGTTTGAAAACTTGAACCTTGGCCCTGCACCTTTGTGTTACATTCACAAAGAGGATAAAACTAAAGCTTTAGGTTTGTAGGATGTAATATCTGGAAATATTGGAGAGCTTGTACAAAAAAATTAATATGAAAAGCCAACTAATGGATTGAACCCCCAACAAATGCAGTGACCACCTGTCTGTTGGTATCACCACACCCCAGTCACTCCCATAAAAAGCTCTTCCTCCATCCAAACTGGGCATTTCCTAAAGATGCATCATGAAGGTGTAGGTTTAGACTTTAGACAGTCAGATGGGAGAAACAATTCACCACTATCAAGGAGATGTCAGGAGTTACTTAAATACCTGCACACGTTTTGGGCTTCGAACTTCAAATGAAGCAGCAGCCTTAAGTGAAGTGGAGGCCAGGGGACCCTCAAAAGTGACAGAGTTCTCCACTGTAAAAGCCAGTGCATCTATGGTTTGCGATATCTCTCCAACCTTCACAAGTGGCAATCTTCCCAGAGCCAAGAATGGGAAAAGCTCTGAATTTGAAGTGTACCTGCATAGGTCACAGTAGCATAATGTTTTGGTTGCACTGCATCAAATACAGCTTCAGACTTGAATCCAGAGTCTAAGGAATAATTCCATATTCTATGAAATTGCAGAGAAAGCCTCCAGGACAATGATTTGAAGGAACACAACAACACATGCAGCTGTAACCTTATGAAATCCACTCACAAAGTGTAAGACCATCACTTTCATCATGTATAGCAGTGCCAAGCTGCCAGGACTACCACTGACTTCATCAGCTCCTGATAGTGGGTGTAGATAAGTAAACAATAATCAGCCCAAAATCTGGGCAAACCTAAGGAGTAATTCCAGTTTAGAGCAGTCTCTTTCTAGCAAACCTTTGGAGAAAGGAAAAACAGTTTATCAACTTCTGAATCTGAGGTGAAATAACCTGCAAATACTTGCTAGAATGCATGGAAATAATGAAATTGTAGTCAGGTGTATAAGTGTATGGCTTCACAAACAAAACCCTGCCAAAAACCATTAGACAGCAAGGTTACCCACAGCTCATCATTAGCAAGAGTTCTCTGTATAGAATGACTGGTTTTGATGAGTGCAGTATCAAAAGAAGATTGACCACGGTTATGTTGTGAAAAGAGTGCAGAGTGCTACATTTGACTGTAATAACTGGTGCATGAGGACTTACGCCAAGATCCATTTGCCGTTCAGCAGAGTAAGTGCTTCAGTGGGAACTGGTGTTGGGTTCTTTGCTTCAAGTTGAGTAACAAGTTCATTAATCTCTGCACGAGTGTCACTGCTGGCACGTAATCCACGTTGTGTACCATAAAATGAATCAACCAGTCCTTGCTTTAGGTCTGTCAACTCTGTGTCATTTTCTGTTGCATTGTCTTGTCGCAAACCATCTTGGAACTCCTTGTCAATTGCATCATCTGAAGGAGGTTCAAGCAGTCCAGCAACTTCACTTTCCTCTCTGAATTCCAGTTTGAATCACCAGATGTTACTCTTCCATCAAAATAAGAATGGCCATTCACAGAATCTCAAAAGAATCCCTTAAACTAAGCAGGACCTTATAATGAGAAGGCTGATGCAAACAGATTCCTGATGGGCATAGCTGATTGGAAAGTATCCATTTATTTTAGTACATTGGTTCTGATTATGAGACTGTCTTCTTTTAAAAACAGAATCTACAGTTGCATTGTTATAAAACATGTACCACTCTAATATATTCACATCATCCACCTGACGACATGGAAATACCTCATATTTCATTTTCCTGACAATATTGTTTCTTGCATGTCCAATAGCTGATAAAAGGCAATGTGATCAGGAATAGAGGCATATTCATAGTATCTACCAGAATCTGGGAGGTAGCACCAGAAATGTCCATTGCCTCTTGGAGACAGAACAGAAATTTTTAAAAAAAAAAATCCATCCCAAGTGAAGGAATAGATAAAACTGGGGCAAACCAGGTCAAGTTTGCAAACATAAATTCTACTTAAGCGTCAAATTCTGATCAATTTGGGCAGCATCTGAAGAGATAACCAGCATACCCTAGACAGGTGTGTACTTTCTGAACAAGGTCATGAAGCAGAGAAAACTCCTAAGTAATCTGTCTTCACAGATTTTCCTAAGCAAGGAGAGCAGACTCGAAGCACTTCTAAAATAAAAAGGGAAAGAATTTTACAAGCATGAATGCAGTGAGTTGGAATTGATTGGAGCTCTCCTGCTGTACTACTAATTACGCGACAATCTGAGAAACATCAAAAGGCAGGCAGCAGAAAAGGATGGGCGGAGAGACAGAGAGAGAGAGATGGAGGGAAAACAGCAGCTACGACGGTTAAGAGAAAGTACCCAGCAGCGGCCGCAGAGACAACAGACGGCAGCCGCTTGGTCATAATAACCCGCAAACCTTGTCGAGCGTATGCCGAGTTACTATTCCGCAGGAACGGAATCGTTGGAAGCCGGCCGAATGCCAGTGATGAAGTCGGGCAATTAGTTTTATGAAGCCCTACTGTCTGCAAAACATACAACGAGTGCGCCATCACAGCTCCTGAAGGAGCTGTGCTAACCCTTGCCATCTCTTTTCCCTTTCCTCCCCGTGAGATTCTCCCCTAAGATAATCAACTCCTGCTTCTCTCTCTCTCTCTCTCTCTCTCTCTCTCTCTCGCGCGCGCGCTCTCCCTCTCGCCCTCTGTCCCTCTCTGGTTGCAATCTTTGTGGTTCCTTGAGAATTCGCTTCTGGTCACAATCTGCAAAGCCCGAGGGGATGGGCTTTACAGGATTAAGGGTCCCTGAGGCGACCCCAAGACCGGCCCTTAAAGCTCGGCGTTAAGGGCTTTTTACAAGGCGGAAAAACTGTCATGATTTTATTTTATGTGTATGATATGTATTAAATTTGGATGAAAGGGCCAATTGATTCATCCACTCTTCCTCCATGTATTTAAAATGTAATGAATGGAGCTTTGTGCTCATTATCCATTTTCAAATTTTCATGTTATTAGTTTACTAGTGGTACATGTGACCTTCGGACACCCGTGGCTATGCCACTCCAGCCACCCCGAACGCACAGTGGTCCTGACAAACGTTGTGCGGGTATCAGAACGAGCTGTGCGTACCCTGAGGTTGTGTGTACCCTGAGGTTATCAGTCCGGGTATTTATTCCTTTACCCGACGTGAGAAAACTCAAAACCTCGGTTTTGACATTTTGAACCTTGGTTCCCGAAAGTTTTGAAATTTTTTGAAAACACGTTCCTCTATATAACCGCTGGTTCTTTCGATAGTGGGGGGGAGGGGGGGAGGGGAAAGTTTTTATATCCGCCTCTGGTGCGGTGGGAGAGGGATGTGATCCGATCGTCATTCCTACCCTTCGGACGACTGCAATGCTTTGTGGAGACGGTTTGTACACAGAAACCGTGGTGCTCCAACCCCGTCACAGATTGACATTGGTCGCCTGTTGCTTCACCAGCCTTTCCCTCCCCCAGCCCCCAAAACCCCCGTCAAACAGACGGACGGACGTAGTGAATTAATATATAAAATTGTTGAGCATTTTGATTATATATATATATATACTCATTTTTTCTTTGATTGTTTGATTTGTGAAAGAGTTCAAAAAAAAACTTATGTGTATGTGGCGAGCGATTTCCATAAGGCAACATCTTTAACCATGTGTGATAAACTCCTTAAACCACATAAAAATTTAAATTTTAAATGAATCACCCTAACCCAAAACATTAAGATTCACCCTGATATTATGTGTGTTATGAATATTGTGTATGTGTTTGTGGGAGATTATGATTCATTTAATGTACCTCATGTTAGAAAAAACTTAATTAAAAAATTAATTTTCATAAGTTTAAACTCATTTTAATTTACATATACATACACATGTGTGTGTGTGTGTGTGTTTAAAAAATGATATACATTTTGGGAACCTTGTATTGTGTAAAATTCAATTTCCCTCATAACAGATTTTTTAAATTTTTAATGAATTTTCAATGTAAAAAAAAAATTCAAAACTCAACAATTACCATGTTGTGTGTCTAAACATTAAGAATTTTCCAATGGTATTGAAAGTGCACCTCCATTTATGTAAGAAATTGATTCTTGATTTTTACTGAATTTTTAATGATACAATTAGTGATGGGATTGGATGAAATATTTTCTTTAACATTATATCAAACTTATCCATGCAAAATTATATTATATCAAACTTGTCCATGCAAATAATTTTTATTATTTGGGTGCACTAGTTCATTTACATGTAATTCAAGGCAGACCTATTTTTCTAACCCTTAGGTATGGTTTTGGAATTTTAAAAGTAAACTTTGAATTTTGTGGCTTCATCATCTAACATGTGTGGCAATAGAAAATTTACCAAAATTGAAGGTTTTTTTTCCTTATTTGATCAAATTTAATATTGAACGAATGAATGGATTCATTGAAATGTGATAAGGGACTAGATATTCAGGTCCCTCATTAATGTTGACCAATTTTATACAAGTGCGACGCACAAACAATTCATCTCAAAATTAAATCTTTGATGTTTCCAAATTCGGTACAATATATTTTGTTAAATGTTGAGCTCTTGTTTTGTAAGATAGAATGTTTGTGAGTTAAACCGCACTTGTTATTAGAGATTTTTTTTAATTTATTTTTATATTTCATGATATGTTTTCATTCAAAATTCAAATGATTATACATGCATATTTTTTATTAGTTTTAATATTTTTAAAATTTAGATTCCAACTTAGTGTCAAGATCATCCACCTTTCATCCAAAATTGATGTTTCATTAACACATTTTTTTGTTTTCAACAATTGTAAAAAATGGTGTATTTGTAAGGAAATTCAATTCTTATACTAGCTTTGTTTTTGTTTATATCTTTTGGGATTGCCAAAGCATTTTATGCAATGTTTGTTTCGGGCGAAATTTTGCCAGATTGTGAAAAATGAAATTCAAAAGAAATATTTTGTCACAATGTTCTCATTTTTCCTGAAAAAAATCACCAAATTAAAATTTTAAAAAATTGAAAAAATTTCAACACACTTAAACTCCACTTTTTGGTTGGTAACAAATTTTTAACTAGTTTTTTTATTGTGTAGATTGATTTTAAAAACATGTCTTGATTTAATGCTACATCTTTCTTGGGATGTTAGCCAATGATGCAACATCTGAAATTTGAAAAAAAAAAAATCACCATTTTTAAATTGATTGTGTATCTTTTATGTATTTAATATTGGATGCACATTATCTTTATAAAACATGTTTCAAATTTTCTTGAAAGAATGATGTTTATATGTTTCCATAAACAATGAAGTTTGTTATTTTGTTCATTTTTCAATTTTTCAATTTTGTTTTTATTCATCTTTTTTCAAGATATATCATTTGAAAATGTTTGGTGACTTTTATTGTCCATTATTAAATTATCTTGGATTGCAATATTACTTATGTTTGGAAAAATAATTGGTGTAGGAGAGATTTCATCAACTTTCAAGCTCATGTCATCTCAATTCAAGTTTTGTTCATGTATTAGAATCTCACATTCTTACATTTTGTTTAATGTGTTTGATTGACAATCCCCCCCTTTGGGATTTTTTTGGCCAATTTTATTTTTAAAAAATTTCTTATTCTTATTTCATATACTAAATATGTTTCATTAATTTTTAAAATGTTAAACATGGATTTGGTTTAATACTTTGAAATTTCTCAAATATTATTTTTAGACTTTTGCCTTCTATTATATTCATCAAATTTTATAACATGTCATCATGGTCTTTTGTCCATGTAATACATGTACTTAATATTCTATATATTTTTAATCATAGTCTATGGTTTTACCAATTTGGTTTTTACATCACAAAAAATGTTATTTTGTTGAGGTTGGACATTGTCCATTATTACCATTTTTTGGGGGTGATCTTTCTAATATTGTTTATTAAATATGAATCATGTCTTTCAAAACATTGCACCATTTCAAAATGGCCATTCATATTTCCATGATATGATACAACTATTTTTTCATTTGTATTTAATTCCTTTCCCACATTCATGTATGGTCTACACATTCTTGTTGACCATGCTAGGACAAAGGATGATTAATGAATTGGGATAACCAAAAGAAGATTATAAAATTAGCCCATAAACCTCCATTGGTTACTATACATTCCGTTATGCATAAATAGTTCTTTATCAAATTAACATTATGCAAATTTGTTGAAAAATTAAGACTAAGTGCCAACCTTCAACAATGTTCAATTTTATAATCATTTGATGTTTGGGCTTCTTTTAAACATTAACAATTTTTTAATAAAAAATGATACTAAATATTTTGTTACATGTAACAAGTAGCTTATAGAATTTTTAAAATGATCATCAATGGTGTATGGCATATTAATGATTAGTTTCACCCAATACTTCTCACTGGATTATCTACATTCATATGCTCATTTTAAATATTAATTAATTGAATTATTGATGTTTTATGTAAGATGTTTTTGCTTAATGGAAAAATAATAATTTGAAAACTCCTTAAGGTGGGTTCACACAATTTTGTATATATATTTGTTTAAGTAAATTATACTAATTAACAATTAACTTTACCAACATTTGGTATTTTATCTTTTAAGGTTTAAGTTTATATTTAAACCTTAAACCACACCTATAGCTAAAGGTCCCTTTTTTCAACCTACCTCTTTTGCATAGATACTAAGGTTCATATTACTTATTTTTTATTATTGCTATGAGTCTTATCATTATGGTGTGCAGGGTGGCATGATTGAATGCCAATTTCATGTTATCATTTATTAATCAAACTCATTTGTTTACAATTAATTTATGGCTTTCACTATGATAAGTCCATTTTATGCCCTTCATCATAACTACTTTGCTTTTACAAGATCTTCATCACAACACCCATCTCATCATAGGTTCATTTTGAAAAAGATCTTCTTATGCATTCAACGTCCTACTATGTCAATTTGCCCACTATAGTTGTCAAGTTCTTATCAAGGTTCATGGATTACAAACATATATGTGCAAGTTTTAACTATCATGATCTTCAACACAACTTTCAACTACATATTGGCGTTGGACAATTCTTTCCTTTTATGAATAACCTATGATTTTGGTTTTTTAAAAATGATTCAAATAGTTTCAGTTCCAAATATAGTTCCACATGCATAAATTGAACCAAGAATTTGAATTTGAACCAATCATTTTAATAAAATAAAATCTTTGGTCTTGGTTTTCAAAATTAGGTTGAATTCCATGTAATTTAGATTGGACTTGGCGGTTAACTATTGGTTAGCCCCTGATTCAAATCCTTTCTATAAAAAAATTCAAAAATCCTAGTTTTGGTTTTGAAAAAAAATTACAAATTGGTTTTGATTTTAACTTCAGTTCCTAAAATTAAATTCATTTCGAGTTCATTTTTTACCAAGTATTCTAACCTACCAAAATAAGTACTTGTTCAACATTAATACATATTAATGTTGGGTAGTTATTGACTTTTATGAAGGACCTCAACTTTTGGATTTGAAAATAAATTAGAATGGTTATAGTTCTAATTATAGTTATAAAAATAAATTAAAGTGGTTTCAATTCTAAAAATAAAATTTTAAAATACCATATTTAGATCTATTTTTTTGATAAAAGCAACATCCTAGTTTTGATTTTGGGTTTAGTCCTCTATTTTATTTTATTTTGATTCTAGTCTTAGTTTGAAAAGTCATACTTGGTTTTAGTTCAACTTTGAATAACATGGACCAAAACTAGCAATTAACCATTGGTGAACCTTCGATTAGCCCTCAAATGCCATTCTTTTCAAAATTTTCAGATTTTATATTGGTTTTGATTCTAGAAAGCCAAGATTATAGATTTGATTCAATTCTAGTTGTTTAAAAAAACCAAATCCTCGATCCCAATTTTAAACCCAATTCTAAACATCAAATTTTGTTCCAATTCAAGTTTTTACTATTTAGAATTGGAACTTGCAATTATAACCCTCCAAACTAAATACCCACCCAACACTACTACCATACTCCCCTCATTAGATTCGGCAATAAATTGTTGAATAATTAATTAAATTTGAACTCTTAACTTCGACACTTTTTTTTTTAATTCTGAAATTTTTTGTAAGTAATGGTTTAAAAAAAACACACACACACACATAATTTTAAATTTATGGGACAATATAACATTGTGTCTATGCTATCTTATTTTTAAGTTATTGAACTTTAGGGTTTGTGGTTCAAACTTGACAATGGAAGTCTTGCATATTCTTAATTTTATAAAAACTTTGGCACAAATAATAAATAAGTTTTGAAATTGATAATTGTTCAGGTACTACAGTACGTACCTATATGGTCTATTTGTAATATTTTTACAAGTCTTGAGACCATGTTTGAAAAAATTGTAGTATGGAGCATGAGTGCATGTAAGTGAAAAGCAGTGGTATGCAACCACAATAAAGTCCAAAAATTACAATTAAAGGTAAGATTAAAAAAAAGCTTATAAGACATCCTCTATAACATGTGATAACCTACCTTTATATATATATATATATATATATATATATATATATATAGTGTTTTTTTTAATTGGGCATGCAGATAAATTATTGACAAGTAAATAACTTACCTATTAAAATAGGCTAAAAATATGCCTAATATGAACTACATTAAGTTTAGCCATGAGTTTTTTAGAGTTACTAGTAGGTGTGAATCGACTAATAAGAACTGGTTAAAATAGTTGAGTTATTGTTTTATAATGTTATTTAGATGGACATTTCAACAATTTGATTAATTTATGTAGTTGTCATTGTCAAATTTATAATGTTGATCAATTTTATATTAATTATAAAAATGAATAAAATTTGACTTCTTCCCGTAAAATAACCAAGATTTTATCACAAGAATGCAACTAATATTCAACTAAAAGAGAACAAAAAAGATAATAACCTATGACATTATTTTATATACCATGGTGATGTCAATCATAGGTGGTTATTTAACATAAACATAACCACTTGCTTGTTTTAGTTTTAAAACAATTTGTTTTTAAAAAAACCAATTTTAGTTTTACAAAATTTTGATGAAAGGCTTATTTCAACCCAAAAATTGATGAAAAAATGCCCAAAAGTCCCATGACTTTTTAATATAACACTATTGTAGTATGTTAAATCATAGAACCTAAATATTTGCGATAAATTTGACGCAAAATTCAATTTTTTTGTTAGAATCTTTCAACCTTTTAATTAAACATCTCTTTTTCCTTAAAGTTTGAATAACATAACTTTTTAAGTGCCCCCAATGTGATAACTTGTTAGTTGATTTCTAGCTTGATAGAATGAACATGCAATGTAACCCCCATAAGAAAAATTGCTTCAATGGGCGACTAATCATTATTTAGTAAATACATTTGAATTTTGAACATGTTTTTCATGTACTCATTAGCAAGTTAAGAAATTTTAATTTTAATGGATGACCAACCACTATCTAATAGGCACATTTGAATTTTGAACATGTTTTTCATGTACTTGCTAGCAAGCTAAACAAAAATTACTTCATGAATGACTCGCCACTATCTAGTAGGCACATTAAAATTTTGAACTTGTTTTTCATGTACCCACTATCAAGCTATGTGATTTCACATATATCAAGTACAAAAGGAATAACAAAGAGTATAAAATTTATTTTGAAAATTAAAAAATCAAATTGAATGAACTAAACCAAAATATTTTGATTGATTGAAATTTTGATAACAATGTAAAGACTTAATGTTAAAAAACTTAGAGTCTAAAAATGAATCTAAAATAAAATAGTTTATCAAATGAAGTTTCACATTTTTATTTAAAAAAAGGCCTTAAAAAAAGGTAAATTTAGTATAAATATTTAGGGATAAGAAAAAAAGTTTATTGTAAGAAAATAACTAATAATAAGCTCTTTTTTCATAGTTTTCTTCTTTTTTGTTACAAAACTAAGAGCATGCACAAAGAAACAATTACGAGAATATTTAAACCATAAACTACAACACAAAAAAATTGACTAGCAAATATGAACTCAAAATATTTGGAGTTCAATTGTCTTTACTTCCATATTTGCAAAATTTTAAATATACATAAGACAAATGGATTAACTCATGCAAGAGTGGTGAATGAATTTTCTTGCAATTATGTGTAACCAAGAACTCCCTGATAGGAAAAAAAGAAAAGACCTATGAAGATTGACAGAGTAAAACTTTGAATGATAAAGAGGTGGTTTTCTCAATGTAAATCAAGAAGAAGTTCTTCATTGACCCCAAGAATGGTTTTGATGCAATTAGACTTTATGACAACTGAGGGGTTGTCAAGTGCATAATAACAAACCTTCAAATTGTCAACTAACATACATGTGCTAATTATTTTGTAATTTTTGCAAGAGTAAAGCCCGTCATCTTGCTATGATATTTCATGTAAATACATGTTTCATTTACATGCTTAAAAGGAGCCAACACAAGTTTGGGCACAAATAATTTTTTTGTTTGCCTACATTTTAAGGAAACATGTGCAATGTGTTAGTTCATGGAAAAGTTATGCAAGAAAGTGAAATAACATTTTAATAGAAAATATATTTGTACTTAGATTTGTAATTTGATTTACAATATTAGATCCATAGAATAAACTTTCAAATATATTTAAATTCTTAGGCTTGAAAATTTTGTAAGATCTATTTTTAAAATGTTAACTTATAGATTTGAACATTTTGTGGATTTAATTTAATTTTTTAAATCATCTCAAAAACCTAACTACATATTTGATATAATGTCTCATAAGTACATATGCCATTAACGTATTTGAAATGTTTTCAATTCATATTTGATTTGATGTGAAAAATCAAAATTAAAAAATACAATAAAATCACGTTTGATTTTCTCACATTTGTAAATCATATCTAATTTTAAAATCTAGATCACAAATCTAATCATATATGTGATTTATAATTTTAATTATAAATCTAATTATTGTCATGTTCCTATGACATGATAAAACTTGCACAGTTGTAATGCCACATGCGATGCAACATTCCCATTGTAAAGTCCATGTAAATGTGTCAAACATTAAATTGTGATTTCATTGACCACTTGTGCAAATATTATTGTTGAACTTATTTGATAAACAAATAACCCGTGTGGATGTTGCACATACTTGCTTGGTCAAAATTAAAGTAAGAGCTCCAATGCGAAATTTATGAGCCAAAATATTGTATTCATTGCGAATCATTGGTTAGAATATCATTTACACATATTTACAAATGGATGAATGTAGAAAATTATTATTATTATAAATTTTTAATGATTTCAAATGGCAACAATTAGATTTTGATGTGATGCAACAACTTTAATCATTAGTGGACACAAAGTCGAAAACAAATCACATATTGTTTATAATGATGTAATTTATTGCAATTAACTCCAAGTTGCAAAATTATTCACCATTTTTTGAAAACTTATGTGCATTTATGTGAGGAAACCTATCTATAAGATTTACAAGTAGAAGGAAGAACAATGTTAACTATGTAAGTCCACATCTATGAAACTATCACCTCTTTTGAAAATTAAAAAAAATGTGCAATTTCATTTTGACTACTAACTATCAATTAAAACATTCAATGATTGTAACAACATACAACAATATTATTGAATATGTACCATTTGTTCACATGTATGGAAAAATATCATCCACCACAATAAGCTCCAAATGTACATCAACTTTTCCTTGAAAATGAATTACAACAACCACAAGGGTGGTTGTTGATTATTTCTCATAAATTTATATGTTGAATGATGCAATAATGTTTGTATGAAAAAAATGAAGTTGAAGGCCAACCCCATCAAAGGTTTCCACCATATTTGAGATTTTCATTTGTAATGTAACTATCATGAATGCTAATGCCATGGAGTTCATTCATATAAATGTCCATCCATGACTTGTAATGAACTTGTATTTAACTCCTAGTTTAATTTCAATTCACTTTTAATTATCTTCTAATTAAATGTTGGTTCATTTCTAATTCACTTTCAATTAACTTTTAGTTTGCTCATAGTCAAGTTATAGTTCACTACAAAATTAACTTTTAGTTCATTTCCAACTAATTATTAGTTAATTTTCAATTCATTTTAATTAAGCTTTAGTTCACTTTTAGTTAAGTCTTAATTCACACATGGGTCACACACGAGTGAACATGAGGCACATGTAGGGTAAATTTGTTTTGAAAAACTTTTGAGTTAGGTGTTCAATAAGCTTAAATAGGGGTAGAATTCCCCATTATTACCTTCAATATGCTCAACACCAGTTTTGGTATGTTTCTTGTCATAACCTTGTTTTTTTTTTGTTTTGTTTTGGTAATAAAATCTTGTTGGATCTTTGTTTTGCATTTATTGTGTTATTGTTATTGTTTTTATGGTTTCACAATTTGGATTTGGGATTATGTTAGCCCTTGTTTTCATCTTGGTTTAAAAGATTTTGTAAACTCAGTTGTTTTCATGCTTGTGATGGGTTCAAATTTTTTAAGGTGTACCAAAATCTTGTCATAATGTCACATTTTTCTGTTTTTTTTACCTAGTGTTTTTTTATCATGTAAATACACATTTATGAATGATTATGATGGAATCTATAATTGTAATGGTTTAAAATATAATCCTTTTGAAAATTTTGACAACTTTTAACTCATTATTTTATATGGGGATCAAAATATAGAGCAAAAACGGACTACATTAAGGACTAGGCCCTTTTCGTCATGTGTGGTACACTTTAAAGGATTTCCACCTTGATAGTAACACCAATATATCCTTTTTCAAATTTTGCAAGTGTATATACATTAAATTTTTTAAAAAATACTCAAATGTTTGTTTTTACAAACTTGTCGTGGGCAATGGAAATTAATCAAAACACCTCCAATTGTCATTATGACAATAGTAAACCCATGAATATCTATCACATTCATATGCAAATATAATAAATGAAGAGCAACGTTCTCAAAGTTCCCATATTGGTGAACAATATAATGCATTTAAAGACAATGCTTCTAATTATGGAGTTTAAATCATCCATCTCAACAATGGGACATATTGTTCTTTTGTTAATCATGATGGAACAACTAAAAAACCTATAAATCAATTTGCAAAAATGAAGAGTAGAGAGAAGAACGAGTAAAAAAATGTTTATTTGAACATAAATGATTTGGAACTTGAACCTTTGTAGAAAGAAAATGTTATGGACAACAACAAAAAAATAATGCACACCATAAAAGAGGAAAAAAACTTATCATAAATGAAAGGAATCATATTTGGAGTTCAACTAAACAAATGATGGGTGGAAAACACATTACATCGTCCCTTTTTGGGTGTAAAATTCGTGGTTTTTCCTACATTTATTTGATGCTTAATTTATAAAATGTTAATATTTTCTTTGAAATCTCAAAAATTAGCAATTCAAAAATGCAAATAATCATCAAAATCCTAAATATTCAATGAACAATGAAAATTTAAATTTTGATGAATTTTTTTCTAACACCTTAAAAAACTCATGAATATGGATTATCTTGCGATGTATTAGTCCTATGTAGTTAGAAATTTGGGATATTGCACGATTAATGTTTAAGAAATTAAAGATGCATTAAATGAATGGAACGTGAATTTAATTTACTATGTTATGGACTTTTCAAGATCCCAAAAATTAGGATATACATATATAATTATTTTGTGAACTATATTTTAGGAACTTTTAAAAATGTTTTGTAGCATCATGACTTGAAATTGGAAATGGAAAGGATATTAATTTCAATTACATCAAAATGTCCATATTTAAATATAGTTTTCAAATACATTGGAAATGGATTATTAAAATGCATATTCAATTGTTAGAATTTAGGCACCCTAGTGTGTTTTTGCCTATGTGTAGTAATGAGTAGTTGTTGGAAAAAAAAAAAAAACCACAATTAGTTATAGTTACATAATTTTGTGATTGTTCAATTTCAATGCTAACTTTTGTAGTCATTTTTATTTGTGACTATTCAATTTTAATACCAATTTCGACTTTTAGTTATAACTAAGTTTCAAGTATGTGAATTTCAAGCATAAGAAAAAGAAGGTTGAAAAACTCTACCCAATTTCTTCTCTTGTTTCAATACCAACAAAGCTTGACCCACATGTGGAAGCAAAGATGAATTTTATAACATGAGACAATTTATAATCTCAAGGACCTAAAACAACAAGAAAATGGAACTTTTCCAACAAATGTAATTATTAAACATGATGCATCCAAACTCTATTTTCATTTGATCTATATGTTGTTCAAATCATGTGTTAATTTATAAGCACTTGAAGAAGGTAAATATAGCAATGAACATATCATTCGATGTATTGTAAAATTAATGTCTTTATTGTTACTTATTATCTTCATTTGTATGCATCCAAACAACAAGGACATAGAGAGTGTTCAACAAGATACCCTTGAATGAAATGTGATTTCTTGATCACATGTGCCAAAATTAAGGCACTTGGAAAAAGGAGTAGTTTTTTTTAATAAGAATAATATTCATACATGCCGAGCTAGTGGATGAAGGTTTGCATTCTACTTTCGCATAGTTAGTTTTGATACTATTTGCAATGGTGTAGCATGATTGCCCTTTGGTTACATTGCTCTATTGGTTGCATGTAATTAGTGGGAATATATTATAAGTAGTGCAAATGTGTATATGGCTTTAATTGGTGCTTGCACAAATCATGGTGTTGTATAATACTTACCAAATAAGTTTGTTATGTGAAAGCCCAAAATGATTTGATCCATGCATTGTTTTCAAACATTTACGTTGTCATTAGCAAATGGGATTTTAATGCAATTCAAATATTTTTTTAAAAAAATAAGTGTAAGAAAAAAACAAACCACACTTGCGATCCATATGAACAACAGGTTGGGTGTGTTTGTTGTGTTTGATCTAAACCATATTTGATCACTAAAATTTGTGCAAACCTAGATGTCTTGTTTAGAAATATGAAAGATGCAAGATATGAATAGAATATGAACTAGATTCAAAACTTTTCTTGCATGACATATAATAGTTTTAAAAAAAGGTTGATTATCATTATGGTGTAGCGATGCATTTGGGCTCATTAACACACTTGTTGTCCACCAACCAACCCAACTTGAAGCCTTGTGTGGAGTTGGAGCTTTCACATTTTGCATATGACATGTCAATCGAGCTATGAAAAAGATGATGCAAGGGCAATGTCTACCTCGACAAGACAATATACAACGTTTTCATTACATACTATTACATAGGACTACATCGAACCAAATATGAAAAATTACATCCATCCAAAAATAACAACTTATAACCAATCATCATCTTCACACTGGTATAAACAATACCTTAGAATAAAGTAACTTGGACTTTTATTGTTTTTCACATTCTCTCCATTTTTTAAATTTTTTGCTTAATTTGATGTGAATTTAGAACATTGTTGCATTTTTTCCTTTGTATATTTTGGTCTTTCATTGAGTTGAAAAATTTCTAAAATATTTATAAAGTTTTCAAATTCCCATTCATTTAGCAAGTTTGCAAATTTCCTAAAAACTTTTAGACTCGGACCGATTTGAAACACTTCGAAGCAATTTGGGTAGACCAGGGTTTTTTTTCATTTCAAATTTCTCGCTACGAGGATCCCCAACATTAATTAGCATTAAATGACGACTACACCACTAGCTAGGTGGGCTGTAGCATTTTTTGCACAAAAGTGTGTGGCGACCTAGGAAGTGCCTAGGTCTAGATGTGGCTAATTTAATTAATTTTCGCTCGAAAAATGGCGAAAAAAATCCCTACAAATCACAATTCTTTTCTTTTTCGGGAAGAAAAATTCGCCAAGTTGCGAAAATTGGCCCCCCAAAAAAAAACCACTGCGGCACACGCGGAAGAAAAAAACACCGAGCTCAGCTTCTTCGCACTCTGAGCAGGCAAGGCAAGAGGTTGCGAGAACAAGAATCATGCGCGAAATTGAGGAGGATCTGTTCACGGAGAAAAATCCACGGCCTTTGGACGTAGATGCTGTTGCGCTTCTCAAGAGCTATGTAAGTTATCTTTCATGGTTGTTGTGCACTGCTCTCCCTTTTTTGTCGTCCGTTTTCATCTTGGAATCAATCCATTAAGAAGAGTCATGCACTTGGTATATTGGCTCATTGTGTTGACGGGGAGATCGGTGCTCCGGCGGTTTTTGATTCAATGCATGCTTACTTTCGCTTGCCAGACACTGAACTCCATCTCGTTGATGCCGGGTTGAGGGAAATCCTATAAGGTAGCTAGGCCTGTCATTGAAATAGGCATGAATCAGTAGACATCCCTCCGTTGCCTTCAGAGCTCCAAAGAGATGTTGTAGCCCTCCACTTGGCGCATCCAACGCCACCAAAATCGCTCAAATCCGTCCAGATATGGTCTTTGGAAGTGAAGGGGGCAAGTGTTCCGTGAAAGCAGTTAAAACATGACAGTTTGTGTTTTGGAGTTCAAGATCTTTGGACGTTGCTGTATTGCGGATGGAGTTCAAAATTTTTTGTAAAGCTTCAGTTGACACACTCATGGCTTTTTAAATTACTTAAAATGGATAAAAAATGAGGAAGATATAGGGTTTGAAAGTAGAGGGGGGTCAAATGTTCTAATGACAAGCTCGGTCTCTTCTTGCACCTTTGTCTCTGTAGAGCTTCAGTTGGCACACCCATGGCTATGAAAATCTTTTGGAAGGGACAAGAAATGAAGAAAATATTGGAAGTGTTTGATGATAGAGTAATGCTTTGTGATGGGTGTGTCTATTTGTTTTTGCCTCAGTTCTGGGGTCTGGCTGCTGATTGTGGAGATGAACAGGGATTGGGTCCGTACTCTACCCTCATCAAGAAAACAAAGAAGGATATAAGGAGATGGTGCAGAAAGTTAATGACTTGTGTGGTAAGTTTGTCCTTCCACAGCTTCCCCTACCACTTTGGTGCAGGTGTAAACATTGCATTTCTTTCACGTTTACACTCAAGTCATTTCGGTTTTTTGTTCTCGAATTGGCAGGCTGAAGAAACTAGTTTAAACTAACAGATGTAGGGTTGTTGGATATTGGATTTTTGGTTGTCTGGTGTCTATGGTCTGGGGATGGTCAGGGATGAAGGAATCAGACACAGGCTTAGCAGTGCCCAGTGAATGGGATCTTGTTTCTGACAAACAAATGATGCAAGAAGAGCAGCATTTGCAGGTAGAGTTCTCATAGGATCACCTGCTCCTCTTGTACCCTGTCTATTTAGGGTTGGAGTCACCCATTATGTTACCTTCCTTGTGCAATCCTCTTGCAGTAGTTCCCCACAGAATGACTTTTGGCTTCTTTTTTCTTATCTGTTCACCTATACTGCAGGTTGCCAGGCATACCAATATTATAAATGATTCAAAATATGTGATCAATGTCAAGCAAATTGCAAAGGTAATTAACTGGTGGACTCACATAACAGTCTTTCATGATTACATGCTAATAAGTAGTAAACAATTTCTTGTGTGCAAGTGATTGTCAGTGTGGATAGTTGTCCATGAATTTTACTTTCTCTTTTTTGGTCTTGCAGGTTGTGGTGGGACTGGGGGATAAGGTCTCACCAATAAATATTGAAGAGGGCAGGCATGTTGGGTATATACTGTATACCTCTCTTGGTTTTGTGAAATCTGCAGGCAGATGATCATCTCCCCTTGTTTGTTGATTCTTGCCGATATCAGTAGTGAGCTACCATTCCGCCAAATGATTTGTGTTTGGTAGGGTGGATTGCAACAAGTGTCAGATCCAAATTCCATTGCCACCTAAGATTGATTCCAGTGTAACAATGATGACAGTAGAAGAGAAGCCTGATGTCACCTATAATGACATTTGGGGGGGGGTTTCAAAGAAAAGATTGAAAAGATGCAAGGGGTGGGACTTACTTGGCACATGTGACCATTTCTTGATGCATGTAATCCTATTCCTTTTTGTTACCTGATTATTTATCATCTTTCATATCATCTTTAGTGTGGTACTTCTACTTCACAGACCTGCATGTCAGGCCTTCTCAACATATGCACAGGGGGACATGTGGCACAACTGATTGGGAATAGGGGGTGGTAGCTCCTTATGAATGGTTATTTGGTCTTAGTTGCAAATAGGGCAAGATGTGGATGCTGGAGAGTTTTCAAATTGGATGTCCCATTATGCTCTTGGAACAGAAATTGGAAAACTTGGACAAGCCTCATGTCAGGCAGGCTGATGGCATCAGGCTTCCTGATGTGTAGTATTCAAAGATTCTTGTAGTTATAGGAGCTGATCAAATTTCATGTTTTGTGCATGAGGCTTATTGAGAGATGTAACCTGCATGTTTATAGGTGGTGGAACTGCTGTTTTTACAGCCAGAGAAGTTTGTGAAACTGGGGATAGACCGACCAAAGGAATCCTTTGCTATGGCCCTCCTGAAACAGGGAAGACCCTATTAGCACGTGCTGTTGCCAATCAAACAAATGCTTGCTTTATTCGTGTCATTGGCAGTGAGGTTGTCCAGAAGTATGTTGGAGAAGGGGCTCGTATGGTTCATGAGCTGTTCCAGGTAATGTGATGCTGCTCTCAGGCTAGACCTCAGGAGGCTGAGCAGACCCAAAAAGCCTGATTTTGTGCAGTACATTCAGATTTCAAGTTGATGCTGGCAACATGTCCTGTTGCTCCATGTTTGACACCACAGGAGATTCCTGTGTCAATTTACTGTGTTACAAGTCAGTGAATTTTTTATTCTTGTGCAGTATTGTCTTGCAGTCTATTTACAATTTGTCCTTGGTCCAGATGGCTTGATCTAAGAAGGCCTGCATTGTATTCTTTGATGAAGTTGATGCAATTGGAGGTGCTCAATTTGATGATGGATCAGGGGGTGGCAATGAAGTTCAGCATACTATGTTTGAAATTGTAAATCAACTTGATGGGTTTGATGCTCGTGGCAACATCAAAGTATTGATGGCCACCAACAGGTACAGGTTCAGACATTAACAGAGTTAGGCCATGTGCCTAAAATTGGGCACGACTCATGTTTTATCTTTACAGTCCACTGGCAAATGGGAAGCACAATTAATCATCTCCAATACTGCAATGGTCATGCAATTTCAGAGTTAGCAGACAAGTATGTTTTTCAACTTTGATCTTGTTGGTAGTTCCATATTTTTTGGCTGCTTTTGTTGGTATCTAATTACTGTGTTATATGTGCAGGTTGGATATGCTAGACCCAGCACTTCAACCAGGACAGCTGGACCGGAAGGTTGAGTTTGGGCTGCCTGACCTTGAAAGTTGGACCTTCAAGATCCACACACAGACCATGAACTGTGAGTGAGGCATTGCTTTGAGCTTCTCTCTCATTTATGTCCCAATTCCATAGGTTTGGGTCCCTTTGTTTTGGCCTCCTCCAAGCTGTGTGGAAACATGAATTGAATGAAATTTGACAACAAGATGGTGATCCCATCTTGATTTCATCTTGCTTGCTGCTGCTAAGGACCTTTTCTTCCGTTTGCCATTGAACTTATCAGAAATTGAGATTATAGTCATGACCATACCACTGTGACTGAATCTCTTGCAGAGACATGTATGGTTTTCAGTGCCTTGGTGAGATGGATCCCTGAATTTTAAAATGACTTCAATGCCCTAGAACCTTTAAAGCCTGCTGACAAATATGACCCAGTTGCACTTCTACACTAGAGCCATTACCTCTTGTTAGATATTGCTAATTCCTGGTGCTACTGCACTGCAGTTCAGCTGCTAATGAAGGGAACCTGCACACCCTTTGAATCACTGATCAACCAGTGACCTGTTTCTACTTGTGTAAATTAAAATGGTTAAATCTAACTTGAACAGAGTAGGGGTTTGACTGCAGAGCCTTTGTGCCAAATTACATTCCCCTCTAATCTTGAACTTATAAGTCATATTCTCCACTTTCATGGATTTCCAGAGCATGGCATCACGCTCCCACCCTCATTGTGAGGCACAACTACAGCCCTGTGCATTTCTTAGATCCTTGTGTAAAGACAGTAAACACATACTAATAGTAACTTTGTAACTTCCACCATCCTCAAGAAATGGATGTTGAATGCACAGGTGCTGATATTTGCAGTGTATGCATGGAGGCTAGCATGTATGCAATTTGAGCCCATCAGAAAACTGTTACTGAGAGGGACTTCTTGGAGGTAGTGGACAAGGTGATCAAAGGCTATCAGGAGTTCAGTGCTACTCCAAAGTACATGGTGGTACAGTTAGGTAACAATTATTGTACAGCAAACCCTTGCTTTCCTGCATGCTGCACGGGGGAAAAGGTCAACCAGACTTTAGGATGAAAATGATGTACTGTGAAGAGATTCCAAAACAACCGTTTGCAGTGGGTGGGAACTAGATAGTCCACAGCATCACTGAATTGTTTCTTCTGTGATTTGCAATAGAGCTCCTCTTGGAACTGCCTGAGTTGTTTCATTGCAGTAACTGCATAGTGGACCGAGTTAATGGAAGAGTGCATTTCACTTCTTCTGTGCTGCTAGTTCTGGCAATGATGTATGTTGCCAAACTGGACCATGATGACTTGAGCACTTGGGAATGGATACAAAACCCACAGAGACCCATTGAGTCAGGTCTGAAACAGTTATCAATTAAAGAGATATTGTAGTTTGCCACTCTTTCTGAACAGGCTCAAATTCCAAATTACCATAAACTTCCACTTTGGGTCAGATTCCACATTGAGAAAACAACAAATTCATTTCTGTTTAACATAGTTCACTTTTTAGCATTGGAATTGTTATGCTTTTTTTGATGTAGAACAGTCTAATATAATGTTGTCATATGAGTTGTTAAAATAATCCATATTGTACATTGCCATAATTATGGCAATTTTGATCTCTTCTGTGTCATATTTTTGCATAAACTCTTTGCAGTATTCAAAAGATAATTTAATGATGAAACTGATTAGGCTAGTGAAAAGAAGGTAGGTGATCCAGTTTTGTATTTTGACTCACCTGGTGAGAGTAACAAACATGAAGCCATGTTGTGTTAGGTTTCTGAAGCAAAATTGTGATATGCAACAAGTGGTTACTGGGATTTTGGTGCTAACAATGTGGTGTACCCTAATCAATTGGTTGGAATCTGAACTGCTTGGGCAAGCTATTGGAAGAATACTTTGTGTAATGGGTTTCAAACCATGACCCTACCCTGCTCCTGCTCTTACTTGTCTGATGTGAAGAGATGGAACTGCAGGTTCTCAACTCCTGGCAATGTGCTGAACGAAATACCATCGTTTGTAACTTTCAGTTACCGCACAGGCACAAGAGATGACCTCTTCACATGACGGTTGCAACGGTAGTACTTGGGAAGGCCATTCTTATATAGCGTACATTACCTACCTGAGGAAGGATTTCTGGGGCCAGCAGGTACCGAGTACCAGGACCATGAAAACAAAAATCTGGTGGTACACACCCCCGCAATCATCAAAATGACAGGAGCCTGAAAATGGCAATGATTTTCAATCATGTTTTGGAGATACTATTTCCTTCTCCACGCAATGCTGTGCTATATAAGATGTAAGTGATCCCATGGGTGGGAAAAAGATTCAATGTTGGAGCAAGCCAGGAGTCACAGCAGCACTCAGCCAGGACTCTTACAACAAAAATTGAGGTACATAACTCGTCAATGACATGTAGTACGACCACGCAATTCTGACACACACTTTTAATAGAGACCCACCCACCCACCCACCCACCAGAGACATGCAAAGTGATTAAATGCCAAGTAACATAACAGAACAAAACAGATTCGGCACTGCATTTAGCAGTAAATCTTTTTAGTTCTCAGCTTGCTGCTGCTGCTGCTTTCAGGTGCCTACGATTTTTGAATTTCTACTCATTTCCTTTCCTTTTGCCTGTTTCTTCTGAATTCATATCCCTATTTTTTTTTAACACTTTTTCCTTTTTCTGTACTTAATAGAATTGACTTATTCCTTGTAAGCTTTTTTCTTTTTTTAAAAAAATCGATTGCAGAGACGAATGATTTTTCCTGCATGCACCTGTGTATGTAAGATACATAGCATAGTGTGATTCTTATTCATTAGTTCATGGGGTGTGCTCACAACTTTTTTTCTTTTTTTTCTTTTTGGGTGGGGGGGGGTGTTGAAGGAGCCATATTGATTGGCCTATCATCAATTTTTTTGGAACATTGGGCATTCCCCAATAGAAGCACCTCTTTGGACGCCAGTCACAAAATAGAAACAAATGCACTCCCCTATCAGCAAGCTCACCTTTTTCAGTTTATATACCATGAAAGTTGAACTTTGGGCAAACCATATGGGATAAATCTGAGGTGCTATTGGGAATGTATTGGGAACAGCTGGGGAGCCCTTTGAGAACCTGTTGGGAACATGATCGCAACACATTGGAACCCAAAAAAAAAAAAAAAAAAAAACAAAAAAATCCCCACACTCTGTCTGTGTGGAAAAACTGGACCTCTCATGAGTGCATGCTGAGCCTTCTCATTGGCAAGTGCACAAAACTTTGGGACATAGTGGGGCATTTAGGCCATCTGTTGTTGAGGTTGATAGGGTAGGGAAACAGTATCAGGTTTGGCCCATCACCCAATATTTTTAGAACATGGGCCACTCCCCAACATAGAAGCCTAAATATGGTTCCCTCCCCAAAAATACAAGCATGCTTTGTCATGCTTCCCTCTAGGCCCCTCTAACCCCTCTACCCAACCCCTTTACAAATTATATACATGGAAGTTGATCCATGGCCAACTAACCCCTCCACCCTACCCCCTTTACAAGTTATATACATGGAAGTTGATCCATGGCCAAACAATATGGGATAAACAATGAAGAGCTATGGGGTACATCTTAGGGAACACAGTGGGAGCACATTGAGAACAGAATTTTTTTATATATAAAAAATCCGCCTTCCCCTCCCCAAAACCCAAAAAAGAAAAAAACTGAGCTTCTCGAGCCTTCTCATTGGCTGCATGAAATTTCTATTTCCAAAATGTTTTCTCACCATTTTCAACCTGGACTACATATTGTTCTCTTGAAAGAGGGGAACTCAGATCAAGGTATTAAAAGCATCAGTGAGTGGGTGGCTAGGAGGTCTGTTGTCACTCCTCATTGCAATGGGATCCCATATACCATCATGATCCTAACTCCTAACCTAAAGCATCAAGATCCTCCCTACCATCATACAATTGAAAAAACATGTAGGTATCAAAAATTGTAAAGCACTTGGGAGAAAATTTGTAGTATATGTGGAGGGCGCGTTATATCCATGAATTTCCCTCCTAGAAATTGGGAGGGATATTATGCCTACTCCTCAAGGGTGAGAGGCAAATTATGCCTACTTATAGGTGTGAAGCCCTCCCACTATTGAGGAGTACGTATAAGCCATTCATTCGCCTCGCGATCTATGTAGGTTTGGTTTACAATAAATTTTGCCTCATGCTTTAGGATAGGTGAAGCCCATGGGCGGGGGACATTCCCAAAGCTTATTTTGAGAATGCCTCCACCCTACACTAAAAACTCTTTTAGGAAACACGCAGAGAGATCTACCATAAATGTGGCCAACTGGGATGCTATAGGAAGGCTTGTCTCTCCATGAAGACTATCCTCATGCAAAAGCTACTCATACTTAGAAAGCCATGGTTGTAAGATCTTTGGGACATGGTCACTCCAGAGGCATCTCCAACCTGCAAACATTCCTGAGAAACATTCCTCACAAGCAAAAGGAATCTAGGATTGCAAAAATGGAAATTTTTCTTCTAATCGAGCAACTTGTAGACTCACATGGGAAGCCATGGGAAAACAAGCCACCTAACTTGCCGTAGCAAGGCAAGTGCCAACCGTATAATGTTCTAATACTCCATGAATTCAACAAAATTCCAATGGCAATGGTACATTGGAGGTGCTTCAGGGGGAGCATCTTTAGTTTCCATTAGTACTCTTCATTTTGGATGATAGTTTCACTTTGATAATTCCACAATGGAATCCATTTATATTTGCTTTTTCACATCATCACCTTTCATTGCCACATGTGGAAATTAAATGTTTTTGTCATCCATAGTGACACCAACACATATTTGAATTCAATTTCGGTCACATCACATTGAATAAAAGGTTAATCCTTGCGTTGTCTTTTTTTTTTTGAGATTAATGTGGTTTCATGTGTTCCTTGGGCAATTGAAACACAATTTTTAAAAATGTTTTCAATAGGTGAAGATTGAATTTCATGTAATAGAACTATTGAAAGTGGAAATGATTTGAGGAAAATCTATATGATCATGAAATTTTCTATTGATGTTGTAGGATTCAAGAAACAATTGAACTTATGTCAATTTGATAGTCACTAATAGTGCAAAGCAATTTGAAGCTCAAGTGTGTCCTTTTGAAGCATGGCACGCATAAACAAGCCTTGGTTATATACCATCATGACTCCAACATCTCAAATTAATGCAATCCAAAACTAGAAGAAAACAAATGAATAAAAAAATTTATGTGCAAATCAAGAACAAAAGTAGAGGAAGGAAACCAACTATGGCATAGTGTTTTGTTCAAGAAACCTTCAATCTAACATGCACATTAGAAATCAATTTTTTTTTTAAAAATTATTAAATGACCCAAGTTGTTTCCAAGCTTCATTGAGAATTCCAATTTGTCTTGGATTCATTTTTAGAAAAAATTTTACTCCCATACATATTCTATAACTAAATGTGGATCTAATGATAACAATTGGAAGAAAATACTTTCATTTGTTGAATGTTCAAATTAAACCATTTTGTAAATTAACTAATGATTTACACATGTATCCATATGATGAATGGAATTAAACCATTGACAAATTTTATTGATGTAATCAACAAATGAAATAGAAAAATCAATCTAATGAATCAATCTAAAGTAAATACTTGAATGCCCTAAATGCCACTAATAGCTCCAAATGCACCTCCTTGGACAATAAATTCAAAGATTTGAAACACATTGTTTGAATGAGGCATATTTTTGAACATCAATTGAGTGTGGATGAAAAGACACATATTTTCCTTCAAATGTTTAAACATAACAACATTTTGCATTCCTTAAAATTATTATGTTGGACAAACCTAAATTATTGTATCTTTTGTGTCTTTAAATTATGTGAAAGATTTATATTCAACACAAGCATAAATATATGTAAGAAAGTTCATTTGTTCTATGGATCAACTTGATTCAATTTTTGAATAGATTATTGAAAATCCATTTGATTGATTTCATCCAATTTTCATTTATTTCAAATTTCCATCAAGCATATGACACCAAGGGGTGAAAATCAAAAAAATTATGTAAAATTGTGTCATTTTTAGTGCCCAAATATAATTTTCATCATTGAATTTATAGCCTTCAAAGTTAATCTCCATGATGAAAGTCAAACTTTAACACTACAACTATTTTGTGTCTTTCCCAATTAAACATAACAAGCCAACATTTATATTTTATTTTATATAACAATAATATGATTGCTTTAATCCTCCACTTGTTTAAATCACTATGGGAGGCAAAGATCACCCACATCATGTCAAGACTTTTGTTTGTTGTATGAAAATATCAATAAATATTCACCATTATCACATGGATTGTTAATTAAGATTCTTAATAAAAGTTGGTGAAAAAAAATTCTAATCATTGAAATATTGATAGTAAATATTAAACGTGCAATGGTCAAGGTGTATGTCATTGGGAACTTTAAGGATGCCACCCAAATAACCATAAACAAGTTTAAGCATGAAATGTTGCCAATATAATGGGGGAGAAGCGCAAGGTAAATCTTCATGGAAACATGGTTGTTGAAGCTATAAAAAACTTACATTGCATTTCCACATGGAGGTCATTTAGCTGTGAAAAATGTGAATATAGGGCACATTGTAACAATGTGTGTTGAATCACATTGAGTTACTTGGGTACATTTACACTAACATAAGCCACAACAAGTGTAACTAATGTTTAATTTTTTATGGTTTGAAGTGGTTATAATTTAAGTTAGTGTTGGATTTATTTATATAACAACATTCATAATATCATTAAAACATGTTCAATCCAATGAATGAAAAATATATAAAAACATTTTAAAAATATTGGAACTAGTGTTTTTAAGTTTATTTTTTTGGAAAATTGACAAATTTTTAACAATTTTGTAATACAAACTTTAACAAAAAAAATAATATTAAAATTTTTTAAATGATTTTTTGAAGACTTTTGTCCAATTCTTTTCACAAACATTCCAAGATAAATAATTGCAATAAATGATGGGGGTGGCTCCTATTAGTGTGGACACACCTAATCTTGAAAAAAAATTACCAATGAAATAAAGTAAAAAACTAATGTTGGTCACTTATTCATTATTTTCACTACCACAATGCAAAAAAACAAATCATTACAATCTTTAATATGTGATTTTGGGTTACCTTATATATTTCAAGTGCATTCATTTCAAATTGATCCAAATTGTCACACCCTTGCCTTGGGCTCACAACCAAAGTTGGGTTATGAAAAAAAAAAAAAAACTTAAGAAAGTGTCCCAAGACATAAGCACATTCCCACGCTTGAAAGCTCAAGAAAGTGAGTCCCAACACTCCCAAGTGGACTTCCATTGAAATGGAAGTTGAACATTTCAAAATTTTGGAACAAGATTTCAAGACCAAACCTTATCCAAAATGGGTTTTGTTTAAACCATTGGAAAGTTTTTCAAAAGTGGATATTTAAAGTGGGGTTGCATCCCCAAATCTTAAATCTAAAACACAAATTATATAACCATTTGAAAGTCAATACCAAAATGAATCATGACCACAAAAATGTCCAACAAAAGGATCAAATTAGTCCTAATTTGGGATCTTGATACATTCAAGAAAATAAAATTTTAATGGTGACAACTTTTTTTTTGAGAGCTCTCCAATTGACATTAAAACAAGGATTTTTTGAACCCCCAAAATGGCATGATTCATAAACTTGACAATTTTGGGATTCCTACTTGGAAATCCCAAAAATGTCATTCAAATTGGCAAATGTCACAATTTGGTTTTTTTGACCAATTTGTTTGGTAAAAAAACAATGTTTTCTTATAGTGAATGTTATCACAAACATTAGAAGAAAAATGTTATTTTTCTACTTTTGTTTGTGATTAATTTTCGTTATTAATATGACCAATGGGACATATGAACTTATTTGTGGATGAATGTAATTTAAAAATTTGTCTACATGGAAGTATGAAAAAGCCAATAGTTGCAACATAGAATAATCATAAAACAGCCAAAAAAATGTGAAAACGTAAATAGTTGCACAAATAGTTATAAATGACATATAGTTACATTTTAGGTGCAAATAAAGTGGTTGCATTTTCGCCTTATTCTTGTAGTGAAAATATATAAACACACATATATTTTGAATTTCACATTATAACCTTATTATGTAATTAGGTAGTTTCATAATGAAATTGACTTCATTATTTAATTTTCATAATTACATTGGTTTTTTTCTTTTATATAAAAAATATAATGTTGTAAATTAAATGATTTGGGTTATAAATCCAAATACAACTTCTTATTTGCATCCAATTTATTTCAATTATGTATTACTTGAGTTTTATAATGTATTTAATTCCACATGCCCAACATTTATTAAATTAATATTTTATTTGGTCCATAAATTCAACTATAACATTTTTATTATTAAAAAAATCACAATGAGATGAAATGGTAAGCTCACAAAAAAAAGATTGCTTAATGGTGGAATATTTAGTTCAATTTTGTGTTAAGCTAACTATGATGAAATCTCTTTCAAACCTTTATAAGTTCATGCAAAAACATTTTTGAATTCCCATAACAACAATTCTAATGCATATTTGTTTTAAATAATTTTATTATAGATGCACATTGACCTTCACATTTTGTGGTTCTTACTTAGTTCCTAGATGAACTTCTTGAATGTTGTTCCTTAATCAAAATTCAATTAGCAAATCGCAAGTTTTGTACTTTGACATGCATTGGAATTTCATGAATCCACCTCAATGTCACAAAGTCTACAATGATAATAAGTCTCAACATAAATTATATCTTTTAATGACATTGATGATCCAATTCTCACTTGTTTGTTTCTTATGGACAATGATGGTATTAGATCAACATAACAAGTTCTTCAACCAACCATCTTTGACTTGTTAATGAGGAATTAGTTGTTGCATTCATAACAAGTAATGACACAAAATCCTTGGAAATATAAAATGTTACCAATAGAGAACAATTTCGATTCAATGGCAAACATGGCACCCTTTCATTGTCCATAATACCATGTTGGAAATTGTAACAAACCAAAACCTTTGGTTGTTTGGTGTCCTTCCCAAATGTTTGGTAACACCAATTGTCTTCATTATTTCATTGCCCATGATGGTATCCGCATGGTTTTCCCGATCACATAAAACTTTTGAATTGTGTATCCAAACTTTTCTAACCACGCATATAATAACTAAAATCCACTACTTATTTTGTAGCATTGTGAATGCATGACAATGTATGGTATCCCATGTAATACAATTTTCATTGCCCTAATAAGTTGCATTGATTTAATGGTGGTCTAGTGATCAACCATTTGTAAGTTGTGAAGAGTTAATTCTGATTTAAGAATATTTAACCTATTCCTTAATTCTTAAATGATTATGTTCAATCCTAATCCTCCATCTATGAATACATCAATGTTGCAACCTTAGCCTTTGCCGCATGGTCAAAACTAAGACAAGACACATGTGGGAAGCAAGTTATTAAGACAAAAGACACACCAAACAAATTCTCTTGTGAGAAGGAAGTGTGTGAAAGTGTAAGAGGATTCCCAAGTGCATTTTCACTTCTAGGAATGTTGAATTCTGAGGTGTTTTGCAACTTTGCAAGAAGGTATAAGGGATTAAACCTTGTCCAAATTATTCAAATGGTATTAATAGTAAATAACCATACCAATTTTTTATTTTGTAATGAAATGCAAACTTAATGCATCTTTTCTAACTCTCACAAAGAAAAAAGGTGAAGGAGATCCAAGATGGGATTAAGATGAGCTTGTTAAGATGAACTCAAATTGAAATCAATATGCACAACTTAAAAAGGGTGGTTAATGCACATTGAAACCAAATTGGTACACATATTACATCACGAAAGATGTAGATTCACATGATTCATCACAAAATCACAACTCTCCTTTTTATAATGTACTTTGCAAATGGTAGCAGGAATTACATAAAGAGGCACAAAGTTTTATTACTTTGTGGGTTCATATTTCCTTCATATTTCCTTATACAAACTTTGATTTAAAAAATTTAAAGGGAAAATTTAAAACAATCGGGCATAATTTGAATTAAAAATTTCCTAATTGAAAGACCCCACATTGGATATAGATTTTTCAAAACCTTCCAAGGTTTGAAGAGCGCCCAATTTGAACAAGCTTTGATCTTTCAAATTTTGTTCCAAAGTTGCAAGATAATTTGAAACTCCAAATTCCCAAATGTGGGAATGCATAAAAAAGTCTTGGGCATGTGCATTCCAATGTCCATGCTCGAGATTCCTAAATGCATTCCCATACACCTCCTTTTTACAAGAGGAGTGTGTTTAGGTGTCTCCCTTGCAAGTTTAAGGTTAAAATCACAATAGTTCAACTTGAAAAAAAAGATATAAAATGTTTGATGTTGGAGCATCCATTGATGAATCTTTTCATGCATAATATGTTATTGGAGAATAGTTTTTGCTTCAAAGGTTATCTAGGTCCCCCCATTTGCATATGCAAATCCCCTTGTTTGGTGTTCGACCTATTAGGGTTAGTTTTTGATTGTGGGTTTTTTTGCTAAGAAAATTCTTGGAATTCTAAGGTTTCAAATTGAGATTAAAAGAATGAACTTAACCTTGCCAATGTTTTGACAATTTGCAACATTGTTGTTTACAATTGAATAATTTTAATTGAATCATCACCATTGGCAAAAAAATGATTTAATGATTCATGTTTGAATTACATTCTCAACACATACTTAAAGGATTCTATGAAAGTTGAAGTTGTTTTTGAAAAAACTACAAGTTGATTCATGAAGAGGAAAATGTTTACGATGATTAAGTAAATTACCATCAACAAACTTTCAATTATTATTTTTCTAGCTAACCTTCTGTTGAAGCTTCACAAAAGATTTGATCTTTTTTGTCCATGCTACTTTTGTAAGGTTTATTTATGAAATTCACAAACGTGTTGTTGATCAAGCTTTTTGTTTCTTTTATTTGATATTGTAAGGTCTATTTATGAAAGTGATCACCAACATGGTTGATGGTGTTCTAATTGTGTGGGTATGGGGCGATTATATGTTTTTTGTGGGGGTGTGATTGAGGCATGCACATGTTGCATTGGGCAAAGTTCTTTTAATAACTAAAGTTCAATTCTTTCACACGTATGTTAGATTTGTTGCCTTTTGTGACTTTGAGAGTTAGTATAAATGATTGACATAGATTTGTCATGAAAGAGAATTTGCCATCATTAAATTGTGGGCAACCAATTTTTTTAAAATGAATATAAATAACATGTAAATATATATGGAGTTAGTTTGAATTTCAAAAATCGACAGAGAATGAGAAATAAAGTTGAATGCATAATCATCTTGATTATAAATGGATTTTGAAAAACTCCATATGCATATCCTTCTTTTAAGAAAAAAAATGAATATGCCATATTGATATCAAAAGGTGTTTAAAACCTTATAGCCAAACAACATTCATCTCAACCTATATATTCAAAATTTATGTGTACTAGGCATGTTAAGTATCAACTATCAATAGGGATATCATTGGACCACCATACATGGTAATAAAAGTATGATAAAAAACATTTCAACAATGTTATGTCAAACTAGTCAATTTATTGATATCAAAAACAATATCAATCTATATACAAGGATTCCATTGATAAACCTACCCAATATTGGTTACTTCGATATTTTTCAACATACTAAAATTGTCACCGACCTTTTTCAATTTGAATTTTTTTGCCAAGAAATGAAATACAAAATTCAAAAATGATGTGAATATGAAGGGTTTCAATCGCTATAAGTGAAATAAAGAGTAAAAAATTACATATTTTTATATTTGGTTTTCAATGCAAACCACACATATAAGTAGTATTTTATACCTAGTTTATAGCCAAATTTGGCTAAATCTTTATATGGATGATTGCCATTTTGGCTACAACAAAAAATTCCTTATAAATTTTTTTGTTGTCATTAAGGTTTTTTTAAAGATTTTTTGAGTAGGATCTATGGTGAGGATGTTGAAAAGGATTTAACAAATAATGGCAATAATTTATGGAAGAAAATAGATTTTTTTCAAAAACCTTGCTACAACTTGTAACCTAGCTATTGCCTAGGTCTAGATGTGGAGATTTTGATTATGTTCTTAAAGAAAATAGTGAAAGAAAAATTCAAAACCAATTTTTCATGTTGTTTTAACTTCTTTGGAAAAAATCACCAAAAAAATCAGCATTAGTAGACATGACATAATGAATTATGTGTCAAGTATCCATTGTGCATCAAAGGGGTGCCAAAGGGAAGCATGACAAAACACACTTTGGGGGGGGGGGGGGGGGGGGGGGGGGTTGGGGGGGGGGGGGAAGCAAATTTAAGCTTCAATGTTGGGGAGTGCCCGATGTTCCAAGCTGGGCCAATGAAATGGCTCCTTTAAAAATTAAAAAAAAATTGTGTGCATACCCCTTTACTAATTAATAAAACCATCCATAGGTACCCCAATCTAATATATTAATTCAGCAAGTCTGTCTGTCAGTCAGTTTGTGACGGTGGGCCAGCACGGGCGGGCTGGGCATGGGAGAGGTTCAGGTTCATCCACAACAAGTTTAGGCATCCAGTGGATGGATGGTGTGCCGATGGGTGCTGAATCACTCTGGCCCAGTGTGATCCGATGGAAATCGGTGTTTAGGCATCCAACGGATGGATGGTGCGCCGGCGGGTGCTGAATCACTTTGGCCCAGTGTGATCCAATGGAAACCGGTGTTTAGCAGCAATTGGAAAAATATAAAGAATTGTCGGGGCAGGGGGGGGGTATGTTAGTTATTTTTTGGAATGGCCCGTTTCGCCACATAGGAAAAGAAAGTACGTTCCCATCGTACCCAATAGGGCACAAGCGCATGCTCTCCCATCACTGTGGGGCGCTTCTGTGAATGAATGAATGAATGAAAGATGCCCTCCGGTTATCATACCGGGTATGCACCACTCACCTAGCGGTTGCTTTTTAAAATTTTCAAACAATTGGTGTGGCTATATAACCACGGTTCCCAAATTTTCAGGAAAAAAAAAGAAAGTCTAAGAACTAGTGCATTTTTTTACCGATTCTTTCGTAAAACCTCTAGTTCTTCTTTTGAAAGAACCGGAACTAGTGATTCTTTGATTATGGGGAAAAAAATTCAAAGAACCGGAACCAACACTGGAACCAACCACCATTAGCGGGTTATTAGAAGGGTGGTTCTTACCATTCGTTCTCACGGTTCTCAAAAAATCAATGAACTAAAATATGGAACCGGCAGTTCTTTATATTTTTCCAATTTCCCATAGTCATGACTTTCTGAAATGGCAGAATGTCGTTGAACTTTAGGGTTTCAGGGGTCGTCATCAGGGGTCATCGCTGCTTCAGTGCCGTGTCGTGCCTTGCAGGCACGGGTTACCACTAGTAAGAAATAATACCCTAGGCCTTTCTTTAACATCTCACCTTAACTTGCATCATTTGACCTATTCTAGTTGAAGTTGAGCAATGAAATCAGTCATTGCAAGTGTGGGGGCAAGTAACTCAAGCCTTTCCTTTTTGTTCTTTCAAAACTCATGTTTTAAACTTGAAACATCATGTTTTAAATCTTTTGACAGCTTTGACAAATTTTAATTGTTCTTTATTTTGAATTGTGATATCTTCTTTGATTTTTACCCAAATGTTACATTGTAAATGACATTGGAAACGTTTAAAGATCCTCTACAAATTTTGTTCACATGTTAAGATCATTTGGTAACAAGGAATTTTTTTTGTCCCTCTGAATATTGAAATGTTTTAAAACCACAATCCTTTAGTTTGACCAATAATATCTTGGTCAATTTTAACCTAAATGTTATGTTGTAAATGGCGTTGGAAACAGTCACAAATGTTTTACAAAGTTTTTTCAAATGTTAAGATCATTTAATCAAGAGCCAAAATGTTGTGCTCTTCTAATTGTTGAAATGTGCCATAATCAA
>Ga0209611_10001965_pt1 | contig 35937 bp, 24 predicted proteins | sample S1TSphgellanicum_3_FD_187693 | JGI IMG/M metagenome (GOLD analysis project Ga0209611, IMG submission 187693) | Host-associated microbial communities from peat moss isolated from Minnesota, USA - S1T2_Fc - Sphagnum magellanicum MG (SPAdes) (version 2) | ecosystem: Host-associated > Plants > Peat...
AAAACATTTGCCTTAATCAAATCTATTTTATGGAACATTTTTTTATCAACCCACCTCTCAGCAACCTACCTAACTAACCCAACTAGCTAAGGAGACACAAGTGGTGGGCGTCCCGATTGCCTCCACTAAAAGGCTAGCCTGATGTAAATCTACCAGGTACCATGTTACTTTAGGGTTTACGGTTTTGGCAGGTCTGTGCTAGGTTTAGGGTTTAGCTGTATGTTTTTGCACAATGAGTTCTGAAGGCGAAAACAAACGCGCGCGTTCTCAAAATGCCTGCCGGCCAGCGTCCCGAGCGACCTTGGGTGTGTTCCTACATGCAGCTTCATGGCTTTGGATCCACGAACTCAGGAGCGAGCTTTGGGTGCAAAGTTTAGAGGAGCGCGGCAGGCTTTGGCATGAGAAGAATCATCAAGATCAGGCTGCAGCGTCGCGCACCTCGAAGGCGTTTCGGTTCTTGACAACAATGTCGTACATGTGCATGGTCTTGAAATTGGCGAAGTCGTGGGGCAAGGAAATGAGATCCAACGTGCTGGAGCTTTTATGATACTGTCGTAGCAGCTGCTGTCCTCCTGCATCTAGTCCAGCACCACCACGGTACGGCTTCCAGCCCAGCTCAAGTAGCTTCTCCTCCAGATCGTTGTAGCATGTAATGGTCTCATCGGTAGCTACGTAAACTAGCACCTTGCGTCTCAGTGATCCCGATACCCGCTGATTCGCGGCATCCTGCGATTCCGCCAGCGGATTCTGCACTAGTGTCGTTACCCCATCCTTGAAGACCCACACTCCTGCCATCGACGACGATCTGAACTGGGAACCAGCAACAGCCGCGTGCACAATACGCGATCAATCACGCCCCCTAGCTAGCACTTGAGAGTGTGCGTGTCTATCTGTGTGTACAGAGCATGTGACTCTCTGTTTCTGAGGAAGAAATTGATGCATAAGTCCCCTAAACAAAAAGTGCTTAACGTAACAAATTCACACACTCCCACACATAATTTATCAGCCCACAAAGAAAACACTCCCTCCCCTCCCTCCACCCCTTTCTCAAAACGATGATGATGCAGATGATCAGCAATATATAACATGCAGCTGGTGGGTTATAAGATCTTATATGAAGCTGATCTTATAACCCACCAGCCCCGAGCGCAGCTCCTGAGCTGCCTTACTAGTATCTGAAACTATTCCAATCTCACCCACCGCAGTCGCGCTCGGGCACTACAGACAACACACACACACACACACACACACACACACGGAATGGAGTAGAATTGCACTCCCCGACATAGCCACACAGACCGACGGTATTGGAACCGGCCTACCAGCCTCAATGGACTAAAAAACGCCCATCTGGTCCCAGTGTTGCGGCCACTAGTGCGACAAAAGCCCAGTGGGCCAAGCAGTGGGGTAGGAAAGAACAAAACCCAGTGGCCGCAAACAGGAACCACAGCGACTCCAGGGCCATTCCACCGCAGCCATGCCCGGGGTCGAATCCCACGGCTATACACGGTCGGGTCCACGTGCAGAAGATTTCAACAAACCACTACAAGAACGGGAAAAAGCCCATTTTCCAACGGATCTTTTGTGAGAGTATCCATCCCTGTTACGAACTGAGTTCTGGAACCAGTTCGAGCCACTCCCAACTTGACACGCGGCTGTATATCCAGTTGCTCACCAGTTCGTAGCCATTGACAGATGGACATGTGGAATAGGATCTCGATGCAAGTAGCCTTTCTTTTCCGCATGCGTCCAGGGGTCTGCCTCGTTGCCCGTGTTAGCGTAGATCCCTAGGTGATATCGTTTTGAGACCTCGGCAAAGGGCGAGGCTTCGTGGCCTATTGTGGTGCACACAATTTTGCTGGACGTCAACTTACTAGGATAGGATTGCTGCCTATGTAGGTACCTACCTACCTATATTTGGTGCCGTAGGTTCGGGTCAGGCAGAAAAATTTGTTCCATTCTTGGTTCGCCAATTTTTTTAAATTTTTTAAATTTAAATTTGAAAAAAAAAGATCCTATAGTTTTAAAAGTTTTTAATTGCCATTAGGGTTAGGATATATTATCACCCAAATTTTTCCATTAATGTAAGATGCAGATATAATTTCAAAAAGGTTTTAGGACTAGATTAGGATTCCGCCCAATCATACACCCTTTTGGGTTTTAAAAGGGCATAAATTTTCTTTTTTTCCAGTTAAATAACTAAGAAAAATGTTGACAATTTGAAATTATTCATATAATTTGGTACTTTTCCACAATTTATTGTACCCTTTTCTTTTTCCAAATGGAGATTTGTTAGGATTTAGAAACGTTTCTCATACTATGGAGAGAGAGATGTACAAGACTATTTGACAAGAAGCTCAGTTCCAATACATTATTGTTCAAATTCACAAGCAATAGGATATTAATGGAAAAGGCCAGTGATCCTCATCATGTTGGTCCTATACCACAATGTGCAGTTTCCTATGTGCATATAGACATACTCTTTTGTGGTTTTTGGTGGTTATAGGTTGGGTTAGGATATATGCATGTAATAGATAGGTCATACAGGTTTGGTTTCTATTTGGTTAAAAAGTCCTATTTACCCGGACTACCTATTATATCCATCCTCACATATCTTACACAGGCAAAACGGATATGAATAGGTTACAAAAATCCTTGCACATGGAAAAAGGGAATGTGCAAGTTTAAAGTAGATCAATGTCAAGAAAATAGGTCTGATTATAACATATACCCTATGTACATCTGACAAGTATATCTAGGTAAAGACATACCCACACAACATTGGTTTACACTAGCATTTTTTAATGTGGCAAAATTTCACCATCTTTTGTGAGGGAAAAATGGCCTACCAACATCAACAAAGGGATTTTTGGGAGAAAAATCACCTAAAGTTGCCAAATTCTGAAGTTTTAAAAAAATTGCCAGATTTCTGCCTTAGATTCTAGAAGGGAGCACAGTATAGAAATATTTTGAAAAAAAATCTATTGTGAGGTTTTCTTATTAGTCAGTCATGGTTAAACCTTTTTATTAAAGATTGTTGATTGTGTAACAATGAAAAACTAAAAAACAACCACTGGTTTACACTGGTGTTGTGCATGTATGTCTCTAATATATTTCCCAGTAAAAGGAAATAATAATGTTTCTAAATATATATTAGTCAAGTAAAGGTATTTTAAACTTTGCAAAAAATGGATCTAGGTTCAGGTATAAGGACTGAAGGCCAAGGGTTACCCATGGTTAGTTGATAGTTTGGTTCAACATTAGTTATATATTTACCTATTTATGAGCAAGGTCAGGGCAGGGGTGAATATTTTATCATTTTCCTTTAATTTGCCTTATGGGTATAAATGGGCAAACCTTGGGTACGTTGAAGTATGTAGATATGTGTACAACTATATATAGCAGATTAGCAAGCAGTTAAAGAAATTTAACTTTGTGCAATTGTCATTGCAAATATGAACACCTCAAAATTTGAAACAATTTGTGTGCAAAGAAAACTACAAAAATAACATGAAACCAATCAAAACATTTTGTATTACATTCAAGGCATTCTTATAATGGCACATAGTACCTAGTCAAATCTAAAGGGTTTCAAGTTTGAACTTTCCAAAAACATATGATAAATCATATGGCAATTATCAATGTTGGGCACTTTTCATGAATGGGGTTGGTTTTGAAGTTAGTGATGTGCCATTCTAGGTGAATCATCAAGTAAGAGGATTTGCTTAGTTCGGTCCCAAGTTTGGACCACCACATGGGAGCCCCTATGGCAAATTGGGTTGCGAATCTAAGTGTTGGGCTGGGTTGAACTCCCAGTTTGACAACATTCATGAGCCACATAGGTGTTGGTGAGTGAAGGTTTGAGGAAGGGGCCCAAGGAGATGTCCTTGATGCATTAAATCCTTGAACTAAACAAAAGTCTATGAATAGGCTATGAGACAAAAGATGAAAATCTCAAGAAATTATGTTTTAAACTAATTGAAAAATTCACAATGAGTTTAGTCTCACCCATATAGAGGTCAAGGTTAACCCAAAGTTATGATACAAAGTTGAATGTTGGAACTAACCAAGTGCTGGCTTGGCATGCGTAGGTAGTGTAGGTGTTTAACAAGGAACATGGTTAAAGGTGTGAGCACAAAGGTGCCAAGGTGAATCTAGTAAATCTAGTTTATGTGAGAACTAGCTATGTAAGAACCACCTAGGGTACCATATTGGGTTCATTTCTCAAAGAGCCAATTCCCCCTGAAAGTGAGAATTTGAACCCAAGACCTCCTTGGGGCCAAAGGGTTGATTGACCATTAACTTACACCACTAGTTGTGAAATGTACCATATCTTAATTTTATTTAAAATTTGAATGTGCCAATGCCCTTAGCTTTAAAAGCATTTTCACATGTGTCTTTTTCAAGTCAAAAAATCATAATTTTCCTCCCACACATGGGAGTGTAGCCTAGTGGTAAAGATCATGATCCTTTTTTATACATTCTTATAATGGCAAGTTTTTTTAAAATGAGAATTGATTGAAACCTAACAATTAACTTTTGTCAAAATTTTGAAAATTAGTTTACTCTTCACAATTGGAAAAAATAAAATAAAACTTGGGGTAATTTTTCTAATTCACTCTAAAAACCATAACTAATAATTCTTTAAAAAATAGTGAGAACTACTCAACATTAGTATTTACCTTGATTTTTAAAAAACCAATATAAATACTTACAATCATGCAACACATTTTTTACATATGTGAGAAATATAAATAACATGATATTAAGGTAGCTAACCATTATAAATTCTAGAAAAAATTAAAACCAATTTTGCAAATGTTAATAGTAAAGACATCACTAGTACAAAAGGGGTGTAATTCATTAACTTAAATCACTATGAGACCTTAAAAATGAAATAAGTTCATTACACTTTAATGATTTCACCTTGGTTAAAGTTATTTCATTATAATATCATTATGTAAACATCGTGTTTCACTACTAATTAACATAATTCATTATTATAATTTAATGTGATAAATAAGTTTATTTTTATGTTGTTGTTTTAAGTACCCTATTCTATTTTATGATATACCTTATATTATTTAAAGCTACTTTAGTTATTTTAACTTATACCTTAAATTATTATACATTATTATACCTTAAGGTAATTTACTTAGTTTATTATAAGTTTTTTATTTTAAATTAAATTATTCAACTAACCTTAAATTATAACCTTAGGTTATTTTATTTTAAGTTAATATATTTTATTTCAAATTACACTTTACACTATTCAAGGTCATTTTACTTTATTTTATTATAAGTTATTTTATCTTAAATATAATAATCTAAAATAATTTAAAATATAATATAATGACCTAAGGTAAAATAACCTATAATAACCAATAATAACCTAAGAAAAATAATTTAAAATAACCTATAATAAAATAATTACCATTAGTTTATGATAATATAGCCTAGAATATCCAACAATATTTTATAATAAAATAGCCACCAATAGAATAGCCATCAATAACCACCAATAACCACTAATATAATAACCACTGATAGCTTATGATAATTTAACCTAAAATAACCATCAATATCAATCAATAAAACAATTCCACCAATAGCCATTAATAAAATAACCATTAATAGCCACCAATAGAATAACCAATAATAACTACCAAACTAATAACCACCAATAGAATATATAAACACCAATAGCCACCAATAAAGTAACCATAAGTATCCTATGGTAATATAGCCTAAAATAGCCAACAATAACATAAGATGAAATAACTTTCAATAATCAAAATTAACCAACAATAGCTTCACATGGTCGAAAATAACCTAAGATGAAATAATTTTAAATAACCAAAAATAATTTATAATAATCGCAAATAACTTTAAATGAAATAGCTTATAATAGCCAAAAATAATGTAGGGTGAAATAACTTAGAACAATGCAAAATAGCCCTAGAATAGCTGAAAATAGCCTAACGTAAGTAGTATTAGTATATTAGCAAAAATCTTATCCATTTATTAAACTATTTTTTTTCGAAAAAATGGTCATTGAAATGTTATTGAATAATGATATTCAAACAAAAATTGTTCAAATGATTTTACATTTTCAAAAGGAAATAAATGTAATTATGTACATTATTGAAAAAACTTTTAAATTAAATTGGCCCATCCAAAAAGGTATTAACTTAACTCAAAAGGAGGTAACAACTTTAGAAAAAACATGATTTTCCTTTAATCATTTCATTTGGACAAAATTTCAATAAGATATGAACTTTTAACGTTTATGTTTTTGTAATGTTTAAAATGAAGTATTTCATAAATAGAATGCAATGTAACACATTATTACAAGTGTGGTGCTTAATGGTAGGGATGTTTGTCTTCATATTAGAAGTTAAGGGATCAAACTTCACAACTGGTGTGTTTGTGGTCAATAATGGTAAGTTGACCAAATATTTTGTATTTTTTTTGAATAGGTGCTTACTTAGGTTGATACATGGCCTATGTACCTAAATTAGTTTTTTAACCTAGCTTAAATAGTGGCACATGTCAATAATTCATAGGCTGAAAATTATGAAATTATCAATATATTAAATATTAAATTAAATATTAAATGATGTAAATTTAATTGATTTCCATGTTGCTTAGTTAATTAACTAGTAAGTGATATGGCTCGGTAAATTTGTATTTCATTTGAAAATAATTTTGTTTCACTAGGTAGTAGTGAACCAATTCATTGTCCATAACAATTAATCCCCATTCATTGGGGGGTGACTAGTTTCAACATGGTAAAAATGTCCAAATTCATTCAAAATCTAATGAAATTGAAAATGAACTAGGACACATTTTGGTGTAGTGCATGTATGGGATAAAAACAACCTAAAAGCATAATAGATCACGAAAGGAAGACATTAAATTGAAATGACAAATGTCATGGTCTATGACATCAATATAATCATATTCATCAATTTTTTAACATGGATCCTAATATTTTTGTTTAACATTCTCCACGTTTAACATCTTTGTTTTGAAATGAACTTAATTGACTTGAAAAAAAAGTTAATAGTTTAAAGACATGTATGAACTTTTAACAAATGATTTTAATTCTAAATTTTTGATGTGCATTTTAATGTTTCATGGGAACTTACAAAACTCATAAAAAACAAGTTCAAGGTCTAATTTTTTTTTTTACAAAAAATATATATATATTGGTTAAAAAAAGAACTCTATATATATAGTTTGTTTAAAAGCCTTACAATGGTGTGTGAATTGGGGATGTAAAGTTTACAATGTGGTCTTAATGGTGATAGTACAAAAAAAAATATTTTGGCAATTTTACAAGATGTTTTGTAAGTATGTAATGAAGAAAGTAGAAAATATTGAATAATGAAAATATTGAATGAAACAACATCCGAATTGCTTGCAAAATATTTCCACAATTTTCCCTTCATGAAAAAATAAATATGAAATATCAACAACAAACTTGAAAGTTTTGCATATGTTGTTTGGAATGACCAAAACCAACCATTGGAAAGCAATTTAACCATGGTCAACGTTTTAGCACACAAGGTTTAAAAATGTGTTTTGTGCAATTTTGGGAGAGGTAATATTTATGACCCATATTTTTGTATTATATTTTAAAATACAAAGATGCAATGTTATTTATTTCCATTTATTCTTATGTTTTCAATGCATATTTTACTTACCAAACATGGTACCTTAATTAACCTTATTGACCTACTTAATAAAATTGAATAAAATTACAAACATTAAATACATTACACCAATATGCATCTAAGTTCATTCTATGTTTCAATAGATTTTGAGTGAAATTGAACAAATTTACCATGGTGAAAGTGGGCAACCTTTTAGTAAACTAAAACCAATTGTTATGGACAGGTGAATTCACTAATAGCTAATTGAATTCACCAATAGTTAAAGTTTCAATAATAAATTCACTAATAGTTTAATCATTAATAATAAATTCATTAATTATAAACTCAAGTTAAGCACTTCAAAACTTTCATTAAGCTACATGGTTTAAACTAGAAACCTAGCCCATCCAAACACCTTGCCCACCAATGTAAGGTGTAAATGTGAAGGTTTGAACTTTTCACCTCTTTTCACCTCCATATTTAAATAACAAGTCCTTAACCATTAAAGCACTATTTAAATGAATGATATTTTTTGGTCATGACATATTATTATGCATTTTTTTGCCTTAGGCTATTCTTGGCAATTTTTTGTTATTTTATCATAGGTTATTTTATTATAAACCATTGTTGATTATTTTACATTAATGGTTATTTTATTAATGGTTATTTGTGGCTATTGTTGGTTATTCTATGTTATATTATGACTATTGGTGATTATTTTATTATAAACTACTATGGGATATTTTAAGTTATATTATCATAGGCTATTGGTAGTTATTCTATTATAGGTTATTTAAAATTATTTTTCATAGGCTATTATTAGCTATTATAGGCTATTTTATCATAATTCATTATATTTTATTTTACATTATTTTATATTATTATATTTAAAATAAAATAACCTAAGGTATAACCTAAAATTAATTGAATAATTTAATTTAAAATAATTCAAAAAACTTATAATAAGCTACCTAATATACTTTAAGGTATAATAACGTATAATAGTTTTAAGTTATAATAATTTGTAATAACTTGTAACAATTTATAATAACACAGGGTATAAGTTAAAATAATTTAAATAACTTAAAATAATGTAAAGTATATCATAAAATAACATATATAGGGCATTTGAAACAACATAGAAATAAACCTACTTACCACAATAAATTATAATAGTGAATTATGTCAACTATTACTGAAACATGATGTTTACATAATGATATTATAGTGAAATAATTTTAATCAGGGTGAAATCACTAAAGTGCAATGAACTTATTTCACTTTTAAAGTCCCATGATAATTTAGGTTAGTGAAATGCACCCCACTTTTGTAATAGTGAATTCAATTACAAACATATTAACAATGGGCACAACATGGTGTTCACACACTATGGTGACCTTATATGGACGTCATAATGACAATTTTTCATGTATTTTTTAAATATAAGAAAATAAATATAATATAATTCGTTGAAATAATAAAAATTTGATTCATTTATCTAAAGCTATCATAATCAACCTTTCAAGAATGAAAAAATCAAATCAAAATCATGGGTAATTAATAAGTAATGGACTTTTGAATTTTGCCCACACTTTTTGTCAGACTTGCAAAACTCATGGATATGGATTTTTATCTTACAATGTGTTAATCTTATGTGTTTGAAACTTTAAGACATTGGATGAATTATGTTTAAAAAACTAAAGATCCATTGAATGAATGAATGTGATTTTAATTTGTTATGTTATGGACTTTTTAAAATCCCAAAAATTGTAATTATTTTTAAAGCCTTTTTAAGCATTTAAAAATAATAATTCCAAAAAAATTCTTTTATGATATTTTTTATGTCTTATAACGTGACTTGAAATTGGAAATGGAGAAATGACATTATGAGAAAAAAAGGTGTTTTGCAACTAGCCTTGCAACTCATTATATTTATATGTTGCGAATGTTAACAAACAAGTTGCATGAGTTACAAAGTTGTAATTCACCATATATGCATTGCAACTCATTGTAATTCAATTACAGCTCAGTCAAAACAACTCATTTTCAACTATTATTCAACTCCATTATAATTACACCCATGATGTCATGTTAATGTCATTAATTAACATTCATCTATTAAAATTTGACATGTAGCATTATGATTGTTAATGGTAGTCCAAGATGTGACATGTGGCACAATAAAAAAAATTGCCACATGGCATACTAGTAGTATTTTGGAAAAAATATTTATTTTAGTTGTTAGGTAGGTCATACATAACCATAGGTAGGTAGGTTAGTAGGTTTTAAGACCTACATACCTACATATTTACCTAGGACCTACTTGCTTACTTAAGTAGATAAATAGGTAGGAAAGCATAAAACTAAGTGCACTAAAGAATAACCATGAAATTTTATTTTTTATTTTATGTTTTTCCTTTAGGCTAAGTTTTTTTTAACTCATCCCAAAATGGCACATGTATTTTAATGTGAGAACATAAAATAACAAACCTTCTTTATATAATTTGTAACATGGGATTTAAAGACAAAACATATGGGTTCAATCTTTTAGTTGTTCATTAGTTGCAATTGAGTTGCAACTATAACACTTAAGTGTTCAATGTAGGCTAGATCCAAGGGAAGGGTTCCATTTTGGTGTCTAAACAAAATTTGAACCCTTCTTTTTGTGTGTTTAGTGCACAAAAACTTGTCAAAAAATAATAGAATTGAAAAAATTATGGCCCCTCAAAGTAAAGGGAGTCAAGAACTTAAGAAAACAAACCACCAAATGCTATAAAGGTTGGTTCCCAAACGCCCACAAAATTCCTTGTATGTTGTTCTATTGTTGTTAGAGTTCAAAAATGATTTGTAGAACTTTAAGTGGCGTTTTTATATTGCTTTAAATTGTTTAAAATGAATAAGAAATAAGAAAGTTATGAGGTTTGAAAGTAGGAGGGGTTTAAAGGGGAAAAAAAAAGTGTTTTGTAAGTTGAAAAGCTTATTTATCTTCTTGTTATTTTTTCATTACTCATTTTCCTTTGTATTTCAAAGATGATTTCTAAAACTTGAGGTAGCGCTTCCATAACATTTTAAATCATTCAAAATGAAACACATATGATGAAGATATAAATAATTGATGAATATGTATCTTTATTAAGTTATAAGTAGTTGTATTATAATCATAACATAGTTGAATAGTAATACTTATGTAATGGTGCACTAATGGCCATACTAATCGTATCAATGGGAGTCATAATTGAAAACTAATTGCAAATGTATCCCATAATGGGTGGTGGAGATGTGGACACATGGCATAATCACATGTACATTGTACACTAGTTGCAACATAGTTGTTATTTTAGTGACACATTTATAATAGTTCTAAAATAGTTGCCACACGTAACTACAATGCAACTCCCAAAAATGTCAAACATTATTTACTACATATGTATGTACAATGTGTATAAATTACCATAAAAAATACCCATTTTCAATTCATTTATAATTATAATACAACTAATTGATTTTCTAACATGGCAATTTATTTATTAATACATTGTATTTATAAGGGGATAAATGCATAGTAGTTGTATTACCCAAAGGATAGTTGCATAATAGTTGTATATGAGTTATTTTTTGAATTTTAGTTGCAAGGTAGTTTGGTTTCAACGGACGCAATTCTCATAGTGAAAATTACTTTCAATGTCATTTAAATATTCATATTTTAAGCCAATTTTCAACCATAGTAAAAAAGGGCTATAAAAAAGGACTCTAATCCATCGAAATTGAAACACCTTAGTGTGATTTCGCCCAACATTACAAGGAGATGTGGCCCATTTTGTGGTTAGGGAAACCATTTGAAGATTAAGCCATGGCTGCAAAAACCTTGAAGGAGGTCATGGTTGAAAAAAAAAATTAGATCTATGGCACATGTTTATAATCTACAATAAGTTGTCCACCTTCATTGCTTGAGCAATTTGACCTTTAAAATATATTTGCATTGTAATTTGACTATGATTTTTAATTGTTTTATGGAAATGGATGAAAATGCATGTTAAACATGTGAATCCAAGAACCCACCTTAATCACCATGCTTTCAACTACAAGATTCGCAACCTAAACCATCTAACACCCAAGAAAGCCCATACACCACCTTACTCAATTAAATGAACTTATTGAGCCAGTGTTGTTTTTAGACTTTTATGGAATACAAAACTTGCCAATAATGAGACACTCAATTTTGCACCCACCCTTACCCACCAACCTAGATATTATTTACTTATTTATCCACCCACTTACTTATTTAAATTTAACCATTTGGTGTAGCCATTATGTTTAACCATTATATTTAACCACTAGGTTTACCCAAATTTTAACCATTAAATTAATTTAAATTTAACCACTATGTTTAACCACTATACTTAATCACTAAATTTGGCACTAAGTTTAGCCTAAATTGAACCATTATGTTTAACCATCAAATTTAACATAGGTTTAACCATTATGTTTAGCCATTAAATTTTAATAACCAATTTAGCCTAAATTTAGCCATTATGTTTAGCCAAAGTTTATTCATTATGTGTAACCATTATGTTTAGCCTAAGTTTGGCCACTATCTTTAGTCAATGTTTTATCATTATATTTAATCACTAGATTTAGCCATTATTTTTAGCCAAGGTTTAGTCATTATTTTTACTCATTATGTTTAACCACTACATTTTGCCATTATGTTTAGTCAAAATTTTGCTATGAAGTTTAGTCATTATGTTTATCAACTAGGTTTAATCATTATGTTTAGCCATTAGGTTTATCAATTAAGTTTAACCACTATGTTTAATCATTAAATTTAATCATTATGTTTAATCAAGGTTTAGTCATTATGTTTAGTCACTACATTAAATCATTAAATTTAGGCACTAAGTTTAACCACTTGATTTAGCCATTAATTTTAGCCATTATTGTCACCTAGGTTTAACCATTATATTTAGTGATGTGAAATAACATGTGAAATAAAAAAACTTGATAAAAATTGAACATTTTTTATGGTGTAATCCATTGGTAAGGACTTGGTTTATCATTTTGAATGTTTGAGGTTCAATTTTTTATACTTCCAATTTATGTGCATGTTTAGAGGGCTAGGGTAAGTAACTAAGGTAGCCCAATGATATTAGGTAGGCTAAATTAGGTTAGCACCTACCTATTTAAATGTCTTTTTTTGACCTATTTAAAGTTATTTACTACCTACTTAACTACTTACCTATCTACTTATTAATTTTTTAAATGATAATCCAAAAATTAATTTTAATTTAAGTATAAAATTGACCAAATCAAATGGTCCATTATCTACTAGTTAAATAATCAGTCATTTTGTTAATCATTTTGCCAATCAAAATGATAGGGTCCAAATTTATTATCCAGTCACACTAACGGGTCCAAATCAACCTATTCAGATTGACAAAATGGTTTTTTTTACCCTTGTCATTTTGGGTTTTTTTACTAGAAAACCCAATAAAAAAATGATGAATTGTAGTAGTGAGCTTTCATTTTACATCATCTATGTGACATCCATGAGTAATGACAAAGTAATGTGAATGTCCAATTGTCATTACAATGATTAAAAAATGACTATAAGTCATTTGATATGAACATAAACAACCCAACCCCCACCTACTTATGGGTGAAAACACACTACGAGTGAACCATTTTTCACCAAAAAATGATGTAGAACAAGTGTTATAGGTATGCAATACGTTGAAGTCTTAATTTTTGGAAACCTTAAACATAAGAAAAAAACTTTAGAATGTGCATTACAACATTTTAAAACTCAACATTCATTTTGAATCAAAATTAAGCTTGATCCAATGGTTAGTTGAAAAGGATTGGATAAAATCAATGTGCATAAAATATATGACGTATATTTTTTCAATGGCCATAGGGCCTCATGTTTGTGGTTTATGACACATTACCAAACCAAAAAAAAATGAAAAAATAATACAACGTCCACCTATAAGATTTCATCCTTTTTCTTAAAGTAATGGTTTTTCCCCAAATATGAAAATTTATTATGCACTTATTGTTCAAGAAGTGCAGAAAACACATTTCTTGAATGGATTTTCAACCAAAAAATTAAAACTTCTAAATTGTCCTAAATTTAGTTTATGTATATCAAAATCATTCACCACAAAAAAATTTACTACAAAACTCCATGTATAACCCTTAATTTTGAAGTATATTTACAATTTTTATACTCTATGACATATTTATTTCAACACAAATCTACTTCATATGTTCAAATTTGTAAATGTTTGTTAGAGTTTTTTTTAATAAACTAGTTTAAGTCTAAAGTTAATGCAATATACTTGAAATTAACAAAAATAATCCAAGATGTGATGTCCACATTTACAAAAAAAACCAAATGTAGAGTTTTTGTTAATTTTGTGAATACAATTTATGGGGGGCATAATGTGCTTTCACCCTTACGTACCTACTTACTTACGTACCTACTTTTTATTTCCTATCTCTTATAACCTACCTGCATCCTACCTATCATCTTACAATTTGCTACCTACCTCTTAGTTTTGTAGTGATATGAAATAAACATGTGAAATAAAAAACTTGACCAAAATTAAACACCTTTTGACACAATAGTCTATTGGAAAGGACTTGGTTTATCATTGTGAAGATGAAGGGTTCAATTTTTGATATTTACAACTTATGTGCATTCTAAAAAGGCTAAGGTAAGTAAGCTAAACTAAGGTAGTTAGGTTGCTAGGTTGCATAGGTTATGTAAGTTAAGTAGTTTAAACTATTACCTACCTATTTGCCTTTTTCAACCTACCTAGACCTATTACCTATTTACCTACTTATTAATAATTATTTAAAATAATAATCTAGGAAAATAATTTTAATTTAGGTATGAATTCAAATAATTAAGCAATCCAATGTTTGCTAATCATATTCTAGTCATTCATTATATGACACTTCAACATTATATATGGCTTGTTCTTTATGATTAATCTTTAATGACTATAGGATAAAAAGTGCCATGTTGAACATTCAATGATTGTTTGTCTTTTGCTACTTGTCTATTACAACTATGGGCTTTGAGTCATATAATGTCCAATATGACTACAAAATCAATTATATATGGAGTCATTGATTTTAATTTTTTTTTCTAGTGTTTATACATTTTAGATGATATGTGAATTACTCATATGAGTTTCATGAACATGTTGTGGCACTAGTACAAAATGTGGGTGTAGTTCACTAGCCCTTGTCATTAGACCAATGAATTCATTCAAAATCCAGTGAAATCACTTGACGTACAGGGACACCTTTTGTTGTAGTGTGGTCATTACAACCTACTCAATGGACTAGTAGAATCTCTGAATTTTTTGAATGACAAATCGGAAAGCTATTAAAGGCAAAACATACCACATATTCCCCTTCATGTATGGTTTGTAACATTAGCTTTTTTAATTTGGTTGCGATCCCACGTCTCAAAAGAGAAAAAATTGGATTCTAGGCATGGGAATTTACTTTGCATTGAACTAGGAAGCTTGTTTGTTCACTTCAATTCATGACCTTTACCACATAAAGAAATAAAAGTGGCCTTGTTCTTTTGAAGACTTGAAGTAAACCTTTGGAAGACTTGGGACAATGAAGGCCATGCACTTGTTTAGAGCTTGTTGTGGAATAAGCCCTTGGTCTCAACACAAATAGGGACTAGCAAGTGCGCTTACATGTTATTGGATTTGATGCATTATTTTGAAGCTCAATAGAGGGGCCCAAATGTAATCCTAGAAGGGGGTGAATTGTTTAAAAGGAAAGACATAGAAGAATTATGGGCGAAAATTTATGGTTTCATAAAAGAGGAAATAACTTTAAAATGGAATAAGTTGTTCCCATGACAAAAAACATGAGGCTTTCAACAAAATTTAACACTAGATTTTCAATTGTAAATTAGCCATAAAATTGTGCACCCACATTTAGGAGCACCATTGTACCATGTTGTAAAAATAAAAACTTATTTTTCAAATAATCATCCTCCCTTTCCCATTCCCTTTTGCAAACTTGTTCCACAAGGAAGAACTTTGTTGGATATTTCTCCCTAGGGAAAGGTTGCTTGCAGGCTAGCCCTTTCACTGAGGATTTTTGTCCTTAGGGCAAAACAAGTTGGCCTACTCTTCGAGTCAAGATCATTCCTCAAGGAAATAGTTTATTGGATTCAATTTGCTTCTCCCTAAGCTGGCAACACAAAATGGCTTTCTCCTTGGGAATGTTCTTTGGGTCAACATCATTCCTTAAGGAGGAAATTCTTTGGATTTAGTTCACTTCTCCTAAAGGAAATGTTGCTTACGGCTAACCTTTTCCCTAGGGATCTTTCTCCTTGTGGCAAAATAGGTCGGCCTACTCCCTAGGTCAAGATCATTCCTTGGGGAGCAAATTCATTAGATTTAACTCCTTGGTTTTCTTCCCACAACTTGAATGTTGCATGGGTTTTGAATTTATTCTTTGCATGGATTTTGATTTTTTCCTTGTTTGGTCACAACAGTTACTTGATGACATGCCCCGACCATATTCTCAAAGAGAAGCTTAGACGAAATGAAAGAGAATAAAAAACACATTAAAGTATGCATGTTATTTTTCTATTTGTGTTTGGTTTTTTTCATGTAACTTGAATGTTACATGGGTTTAGGCCATTTTCTTTACATGAATTATGGTTTTTTATTATTATTATTTACAACGTCTTTTTGATGACATGTGGGTGAAAGCACATTAGGGTGTCACAATTTCAGCATATTAGAGTCTTTTTTCAAAGTCCTTTTCTAGTGTAGTTGAAAATTGGCTTAAAATACGAATATTTAGATGATATTGAAAGTAACATTTTTTTCCATTTCCAATTTCCAATCATGATGTTGTAAGACATATAAAAAATCACAAAGTAATTGTTTTAATATTTTTAATTTTAAAATGCTTAAATGGGTTTTTTAAATAATTATAGTTTTTGGGATTTAAAAAAGTCCATAACATAATATATTAAAATCACATTCCATTCATTCAATGGATCTTTAGTTTCTTAAACATAATTCATCCAATATCCCAAATTTTCAAACATATAAGATTAGCACATTATAAGATAAAAGTCCATATCCATGAATTTTACAAGCATGACAAAAAATGTGGGCAAAATTCAAAAGTCCCTTACTTGTTGGCTATCTACGATTTTGATTTGATTTTTTCATTCTTAAAATGTTGATTATGACATCTTTAGATAAGTGAGTCCCTTTTTTTATTATTTCAATGATTTTGATTTTATTTATTTTCTTGTATCTAAGATACACAAGGAAAATTGCCATTGGGACGTCTATATAAGGTCACTATAGTCTACAAACACCCATGCACCAACCGTGTTTTCAATGAAAATCTTCAAGCAATTGGAGAAAAAGCCAAAACCCATTGAAGTATAATAATCACTCATCTTTGTTGGGAAAATACACATTTTCTTAGCATTTGCAAATGGGGAGGCATCCATGCTTAAGGATTTATTGCGTTAGGGTTTAATTAAACTATTACATTTGATTTCCACTTATCTATCAATATGCAATATGATAATATGCACGATCTCCAATTGGAAACTCTAAAAGAATAAATGATACATTGAAATTAATCTCCATACAAGAGGAACAATGTCCAACTTTCCATACAAAAACAACAATTCCTATGATGTCATCACAAATTTAGCATATGACAAATTAATAATGAAAATCATGCGAAGTTCGTTCATTCATAGATTCATACATTTTACATATGAATATCATGCGTTGAAAATATGTTTGACACACAAATAAATGTGTTGACAAATGAAATACGAACTTTTGAATAAACAAAATTTGCATGATTTTAATTATTAAGTCGTGAAATACTAATTTTGTGATGGTGTTCTTTAAGGAATACTATCACCTTTCCTTGGGGAATAATAATAGTTCCCCAAGGAAGGTTATCATTTCTCCTTGAGGAATGATTAGTTCCCTAAAAAGGGTTATCATTTCTCCTCAAAAAATGACAATAATTCTTTAGGGCATATTTCTTGTTCCTCAAGATGCCCAAATAAGTTCTCAAGACGAGGTGTTCCCTGAATATATGTTCCCCAAAGGAGCAACAACCACTCCCCGAATAATGTTAACATTCACTAGGTATATGATAGCTCCCATGGGGGACATAAATCTCGAGGACTATTGGTGATGTGATCTTAGGGAAGGTTTGTGGACTTGCTAGGTATATGATGGATTTCCCTAGGAGGTCAAGTACACAATCCTCATGGAGTTCATACTTGCAATTAAAAGTTTAAGGTTGGCTAGGAAGTGTAAGGTTGCAACCTTTCATTTTCATTCCATCAACAAAATCAAAATTCCACTTGAGGCTAAAGGGACTTGCATTCACAATAGTAGTGAGAGACTTGCCAAGGGGGTGACACACACCAACCTCCAATTGAAACTTTAACACTTCCATCTTTGCACATATGTGTTTGAATTTTGCAAAAATTTGAAATTGCAAACTTTCATTGTCTCCCACAACGTCAAATAGATCACTAGTAACTTTTAGGATTTCACCAAGGATGGATTGCAAAGGGGTCATAGGAATGGATGGTTTGTGTATGATTGGATTTTTTGATGCCTTGGACAGTCCAAGGGATTCTAAATCCCCATTTAGTTTTGTTATCCTCTTGGGAGAAGAAATGTTTTGTAATCTAGCAAAACCACTTGCCATTGTCCCAAGACACAAACTACATGTTGAAATAATAGTCCCGAATGGAAGGTTAGGCCTCATATTCACGAACATAACAATATGGTGTTTTTCTATGCCCATGAGTAATCATAAAATGCCATTTAGAGTTGGGATTCATAATTGTATATTATACATCCTTGTGTGACTACAATTGCACCATTGTTGGTTTCGTGCCCTTGGATGTGGGGAGATGGATGTGTGAATGTGAGATTTTTTATGCCAACTACCATGCATTAAACAAATACTTCTTTGCTTATTGATAGCAAAAGGACCCTCCCCATTTTCATATGCCCACATACTAGTAGTGAATGACCATGTTGGAGACCAATTGATGAATTGACTAGTTCAATTTTTGACCTTCCAACTTGCACATCAATTTTCATGTTTTTAGCCTTTCCTTCAAGTACCATGATAAGCTTTTATAGTTGCATTAGTATCTTGGTTGGCATACCATATGTTCCTCACATTTATGCACCACATGCCGACTTTTGGTGCCTAGTATGCATCAATGTAATAAAAAAATGGCTTACTTGATGGATACTTGGTGTGAAGCTAACAAAGTTTATTCAAGGCCTTTCTTTCATCTATAACTTGTGTTAGATGTGGTCCCATGTGTACTTTAACCCTTCTTAAATATACAACATCCCCCATTTCACCAAAGACGTGTGAACAAACCACATGGTCAACAATTTTCTTGAAAAAATGTTTAAGCCAAGCTCGACAAATGTGTTAGAAGTAGAGGACCACAATAACTATGAAAAACATGCCTTGCACATGAAAACAACCAAGTATTATTTTTTGAAACCATCTAGAACTTTTAGACCAAATTTATCCCTACCACTAATTTCCCTGGAAAATTTATCACAACACATTTTGAGTTTTGTGACTAACCTTTATGACTATGCATTAATTAAAAAGGACATTTGTGACTAGTGATTATTGAGTTATTAAACCCATGTCGTTTCACCCATTTAATCACAAAGGACATATCTTGTTGCAAAACCTAGTTGTTTTCATGTGTAACTAGGATTTAAAATTGTTTTTGTAATATTAAAATTTCATGTCATCATTGACCTTGGTATGACATGTAAAGTGCATGCCATGTCAATTTAATTGTTTTACTCAGACAATTAAAAGTTACAAAAGACACCTTGATAGATGGATGACATGTGTAAAAATCTATAAACACATGTTCAATTATGAATCATCACACATGGGCAAAAGTCAACCTAGCTTAAGCTACCTAACCTAGGCTAATGGCCTAGGTTTAAAATAAATTTTGGCCTCCTAGCCTAGGTAGTTTAGACTAGGTTGTTTAACCTAGGTTAAGTGGCCTAGGTATCATAAGTTGCAATAACAAGGACTTGAACCCCTCACCTCCACTTTGGGGTTCAAATATTCATGCATTGCATTACCACATTTTAAAATATTAAGTATGTTAAGCAAAAAATTATAAAGATAAAAAATTTTAGCTTCAAATTAAATTATATATGTCACCCTAAGTTGACATAGGTCAACCTACCTATTACCTACCAATGTAGCCGATGTTAACTTAAGCCTCCCTAGGTTGAGTTAAGATGAGTTAAGTCAACCTAGATTACTTATAAGCCTAACTTAGGTTAGACCTAAACTAAAATAAATTAGACTTAGGCTGATTTAGGGTAAACATAGATTAAGTAAGTCTAAACATGATCTTAAACATAATTACTTTAAATAATTTTGGTTTAGAACAATCACCTAGGCTAAACATGGCTAAATAAACATAAATAAGGCTAAACACAATTACTTTGGCTAAACATGGTTAAACACTTTTAAACACAATTGTTTCAACTAAACATGGTTAAACTAACATATGAAACTAAACATAATTTTTATGTTAAACATGGTTAAACAATGATAAATTTAAATTTCAATATTTAGGTTATATTGGGCTAAATTTGGAAAATTTAATATAAAATTCACTATTGAAGCAATACATGGTTAAATTTGGTTAAATTGTGATAAAATCATAAATTAAACTAAGTTATTTAAATTAAAATTGGCTAATAAAATGATTGGTCCTATGCAATTATAGTTGGTTTTTTAGTCATTTTTATTAATTGCATGAGTCATAAAGTTGATTATTAGTTGCTAAAAACATTTTAAATTGTTTCTTTAATCATGTTGGACATTGTAGTTGCATAGAGGATAAGTCGTAAAATACATGTTTTGGCATTATGAACACTTTTGAGCAATCAATAAATAAAATTTTATTGAAATTAGTGTCATGAATCATTAGGTTTTAGTTGTTAAAGACATTCTTATTCATTTCCTTAATTATGTTGAACATTGTAGTTGCATATGATAAGTCGTAAAAAACATGTTTTGGCATTGTGAACATTTTTGACCGATCAATAAATGCAATTTTCTTGAAATTAATGTTATGAATCATTAGGTTGATTATTCGTTGTAACGCCTCATTGACACATGGCATGCCACATCATCATCATTAGAAATTGAATTGTCATTAGTTATTATTAGTCGTAAAAGTAAATGGTATTTTTTAATTCCTAATTTTAAATCATTCAATAATATTAATATAAATTCAAAAATAATTGAACAAGTTGCCGCATTGAATATAGTTGCAAAACCATGATGCCATGTGGCATTTTGAGGTCTTTTGCGACTACATAATAATTTTTGTGACCAAGTAGTTGTAAACATAATTGAAAAAAATAATAATCATTTTTAAAAGCGGTCACAAAACCTAAGATTTGTTGTTGTATATATTCTTTGCTAGATTACGTTTACCCAACTCCTATTCCTTGGGAAATTTAACCCTAGAACCTTCCTCCTTGAATTTCTTTTCCCAAATTTGCCCCACCTAAGGAATTTATCCCAAGGTAGAAAATGGATTCCTTGAGGAGAAAATGAAAAATTCCTTAGTGAACTCTATGCCTAGGAATTCTCAAGGACATCCATGCATAAATACCTAAATTATTTTCCATGAGGGAGTCATTTCAATACATATATTGCTTTCCAGGGGGAGGGGCATCCACCCCTTTCCACAATCGTCCGAAGGATATGTAGGAGTTAAAAGGAAGGATTTATATTTATTTAATTGTGTTTATTGCATTGGCATTGTCAACAATAAACGTATTTGGATTCCATTCAAAAATATCATGTTGGAGTCTAGTTTCAACATTATCAACCATTACTAAATGTCAACATTCTTGTTTTGAATGGATACAATCTAGGCCACAAGAACTCCATTTTGCCATTTGTTGAAGTCCATGAATGTATAAAATGGGAACTATAACAAGCGAAACATTCATTAGTTGCGAAGATCATGTTGATCTTGTAAAAACATTGAGGCATTTAGGGGAAATTGATGACAATACCTTCTTGCCATTTTGTTCCAAAGTTTGCATCACAAGAAACAGTTTTTTATGCCCTAAATCCAACATTAGCAAAGTTTGGATGCTGATAGTAAATTTGAAGCTAGATGATTCTAAGCCAAATGGTTTTTACTAGAAGAAAAAATGTTTTTGGGATTTGCATCCACCCAAAGTTTGATGTTAATTGCAATGCCCCCATGGTGTTCATATTCCAAACTAACATATGAATCCATAGTGTTACAAATACCATGTGGGAGGAAAAAATGACTACAAGTCCACAATTCTCTAGTGGGGTCCTTGTCAAAATAATGTTACTCATGCTTTACCATGATTTACACAACTTGTAGACCAAGCCCAACATTGTCCATGATCCAATCTTTCATGGCTTGTTCCAATTGTGTCACATATTCCAAGTGTGTACCCTTAAACATTGTGACTTGACACCCATGACAAAAAACATTTTAGTTGTCAACATGTTTCATGTAATAATAGTGTAAAAGCTCAAGGTCAAATGCGACATAGTTTTGTCCAACCTTAAAGCCATGCATTGACAACCAATCTTAATAGATTCATGCCCAAAAGCATGATGACATGCCAACATTGTGAACAAACTATTGATTTTAGGCATTTCGAACTAACCAAGAATAATTAATGTATATAGATATATATATATATATATATTAAAAATTACGTTTTTTCACCAAGTCAATTGCACTTGTCATTTAAAAAGTTAAGTACTTCAACCATAGAATGTTTGTGTGTGAATAATGTTTATGGAAGCCATGCCCATTTGTTTGCTTATTGACCTAGTAGAGTTTGCGGTAGTTGAAATGACCTTGGGGAGGGTGTTATAATTCTAAGTACAAACATGCAAAGTTTTCTTTTGGCGAATCAACTAAACCAACAAATTTCAGATATATAATGTCAACTCTAGAATTCATCATTTTTGTAGCAACATTGAACACCTCAATCTAGAATTTCAAAAACTAAACTACAAATGTGCAACACATAAAAACAAAAGTGGGAAAATGTTTGTTCAAATTGTGATAAGGAACAAAGTGTAGCAAATACAAATGCAATGAACAATGAATATGAACCTTACCCATAAGGCCTAAATTTCTTATGTCCATGGGGATAAAATGATTTGATGCTACCATCAACTTTGTATCAATCATAATGAAACAAAGCATTGTCAATTCACAAACTTTAATTCTTTGCCAAAAATGGATGGATATATCTTCCTTAGGGAAACTTGGTGGATACCAACAATTAGATGTGCCATTTGGGCCAAGTTTTGTGATGAAAACCATCCTTACATGCAACAATGAACTTTTCATGAAAACATTATGCATTGAAAATTGTGACAATTTCAAAAACATTTCAAGGAGAGTCAAGGAAAAGATGTGTCCCTGGGGATGGATATGGCTAGGGAGAAGGTGAGCTTGGGAAAATGATGGGGCTTGGGGAGAAAATGTGTCCCTAGGGATGGATAATGGTTGGGGAGGGGATGTGGCCTATAAAGAAGATTGGTTGGAGAAATGTTTCCCTAGGGATGGACAATGGCCAAGGAAAAGATGTGGCTTGAAGAAATATGGGGCTCAAAGAAACGATGTGTTTCCAAGGATGGATAATGGCCAAGGAGAAGGTGGGTTCAAAAGAGTGATGGGGCCTAGGGAGAATATGTTCCTTGGGAAGAAGATGGTTGAGAAGATGTGTCCCTGAGGGTGGATAGTGGTTGGGGAGAAGATGTGGCTCAGGGGTGAAGATGGGCCCATGAAGAAGACAGTTCCTTAGGGAGGAGATGGAGTTAAAAAGAGGATGTGGCTTGGGAAGAAAATGGGCCAAGGAGAAGATGTGTCCTTAGGGATGGATAATGGTTAGGGAGAAATGGACTTGAAGAAATGATGAGTTTTAGGAAGAAGACAATTCCTTGAGGAAAATATGGGGCTAGGGAGAAAGGATGTGGATCGAGGACAAACATTCCCTGAGAAGAAGATCAAGGCACATAGGTTTTATTGAGGAAGGGATGGGCTTGGGCAGAAGACATTCCTTGAGGAGAAGATTGGGCTAGGGAGAAAATGGGCCCAAGAAGAGTTTGCTTTAGGGAGAAGGTGATCTGTGGGAGTTGGGGAGAGGGTTTTGCATGGGCAAGTGGGGAAAAAAAACTTCAGGAGAGCCAAGGCAAGGTTGAATTTTGGTGCACAAATTGGAAGAAATGATGAATGGAGCTTGGGGAGGTGGGTGGGTCCAACCAAGTTTGATTATCCAAAGTAGGCTTGGTAAATGATGAGGTTCACTCTCCAAGTTGGGTCATTGGGGTCCACAACCTTGATTGTTAAGGCATGTTGTAGACCACACTATATTTAATTCGTTGCTCATGTTTAATGTTTGCCATCTATGTAAATAATGTCTTAATTTTTGGGATTACCACACATGGTCAATTCAAATAGTTTTTAGAAGGGGAAAATGAGTTGTTTTCAACCTAGTTGTGAATGTAATTGAAAGAGAGAAAATCTTTTGGTCTTGTCAAAACCATCTTGCCTAGTTTTGACTTGTCTTTATTTAGATAGTTTATGACAACAACAATTTGAACAAAATTCGTTTTTAATAAAGGGATCACCATGTTTCATAACACATGGAATTTTATAACATCAAGATGGTTATTAGAAGTAAAAGTTCACTATAAAAAAAGTGACTCTTTAGAAGGTCCAACTTGACTAAAATGTCCACATTAACCAATGGGGATGGTTGTTTTGACTAAAGGCCTGGGGCATGAAAGACACAAGTTACTTTTGATTGAAACATTTGATTAAAGTGACTTTTTTGACCATGCGACAAACCAAACATTTGTTCAAAAAGGCCAAAGGTCCATTAATATGACCAAAGGTTTAATCAAATTGACAATGATATTCAATGGCCATTATGATTTACAAAAGTCAAATTGGCCGTTTTGATTTGACATTTAGTCAAATTGACCATACTAATTTGGTTATTTAACCTATAAGTTTATTTTGCCTAGGGTACATACCAAACCTAAGTTCATAGCTAGTAGGCCTTAGGTTAAGCATATAACACTTGGTAAGTACTTATAAAATTTAATAGACTATTTACATGCTACCTTTAAGCACATGTAGGTATTTAAACTTAATAAATTAATTAGTTGATATTTAATATTCAATAATATATGATTAATATTTTATATAATTAATTAGCCGCCAAATAAATATTAACCAATTTATCCATCAAGTTGTTAATTGATAAATTATTATCATCAAATTATCAATTTAATTAAAATTTTGGGCTAATACTTGGTAGTATTTTATATTTTATTAATAGTAGTCAATATGTTATTGTTAAATTATTATTAATAATTTATTATTTTACAATAATTTATCAATTAATAATATTTCGTTATATGTTGATTGATAATTATTAATTAATATTAATTATTGATTAATTCTTAATTGAGGTAATAACATGTAGTGGCCTACTAGGCGTAAGACTTAGATGTTATCCAAGTAGATACTTGGTACATGGTATAACCTCCTACTTAGATAAGTAATACAAAAATATTGAAATTCATTGATGAATGTTACAATATGTACATCAAAACAAAAAAATCAATCAAATTTATTACAATATGATGAAAAAGGTTTTCAACTTTTGAAGTGGTAATCCAATGGTAAGGACTTGACTCTTCAAAGTGGAGGTGAGGAGTTCAAGTCTTCACACATATAACATTGGCTACTTAGGCTACCTTGGTTTTACGTTGCTTAGATAACTAGCTTAGGTCACTCAAGCAAGTAGGTTTAAAGTTTGCCACCTAGCTTAGGTTACCTAGTTTAGGGGGCCTAGGCTAAATAAGGTAGGTAGGTAAATTATTTTATTTTACTTTGTACATTAATTATTAGGTAATGTAGGTCGTTAAATTAATTAATTAATTGATAAATAAATATGAATATAAGTATATTATAAATTATTATTATTATTTAAAAATTAAATCATATATAGTTGCTGTCAAAATACTATCAATTAGTAAAAAAGATAGTCAAAAAATTTAGTCAAAAAAACCAACCAAAAAGACCATAAAAAAGACCTAATCAAAACGGTCGGGTCCAAAACAACTTGTCCAAGATGACACTTTGGTTAAGTCAAACATGGGCCATTTGGGGTACCTTTTGACCAATTTTCTCCAAAAAAAAAACCTTGCTTTTTTGTAGTGAATTGCAAATAAATAATAATGTGACCTAGGGGTACAAGGATGGGTGAGTATGGGAATAAATAATTCAACTTATGGGCCCTATTTTGAGGATCTTTGATTAGGGGCATAAAGTTGGACTCATACAAATAATTTAGTTAACTATTTTGGGTTAAATTTAATTGGAAGTGAATTATGTGAACTTGATTAGATTGTATAAAAGAAAATTCCAAATAATTGAATGATTTGTTCATAGGAAGGATGATAGTTCTAAGAGGATAACATGTGGCATAATATTAATGGCTTGTAGTTGACAAATGGGAATGTTTAATAGATATGAATGAATGGGGATAATAATCCATCAATTCCTCCTTTCAATTATATAAGAAGTTGTGGGTGGACTTTTGAGTTCATATTCTCTTTTGCATAATTTGATATTGCAACTTTGTGTTAAACCTTGGGATAAGCCTTTGTGTAATAAACCTATGTTGCAATAAACTTATGTGTTATTTTGATTATGGAAGTGTTCACAATAGCAAATGTACATGTTTTTCAATGACCGATCCCCATAAAACAAGTCTTTAGGTATGTGCGATGAGCTACCCAATGGGTTTAACCATAGAATGACCAAGTTTTAGGTGCATGGGCGATCTTAACCAAAAAATATGTAAGGTTCATTTCTTGTATTCATTAAATATTTTATATGGTGTTTGGATGTTGTGTGGGACCTACATATGTGATAATTGAAACTTAATTCAAAATTAACCCTCATAGGCCTAACCCCATTCTAAGTTACAAAATGATGAATTGTGGTTGTCAAAAATCTAAAAATTAGTCTTTTTGAATACATGATCATATCTATCAAAACATTTAGGAACTAACCCAATAACTTTCCATAAAACCATTGATCCTTAGCTTGTTTCTTCATGAAAACCTTTGGTTCTTCAAAGGTTTTTTAAAAATTGATTTGGATGTTCTTTGATTTTGGTTTATTTAAAAAAGTTGGAGCTAAGAGTTTTTCAATTTTTAAATTTAGAAAAATTAAGAAAACAAAGGTATAGTCGATATTCAATAAGGTGTACCAAAATTGTGACACAACATCACCATTTTCTATATTTTTTACCTAGTCCTTTTTTACATGTAAAAAGACATTTATGGATTTTTATAATGTAATTTAGAATGCAGTGGTCTAAAATATGGTACTTATGAAATATTTGACACTTTAATTTTCATTCATTAGTTTTGATGGGATCAAAATATTGGGAAAAAAGGAATGTAATAAGGACTAGGTCCTTTTTGTCCTGGGTGGTACACCTTAAAAGGATATTCATCCAATAATTTAAAAATCAAATAATTCACCAATATTGGCAATGACCAATAGTAATGGGCTTTTGTGATTCCATAATTATGTTCAATTCCACCTTTTGTTTAGGCTAATAAGTACCCGCATTTTTAGGTAAAGGTATTAACCCATGCCAAAAATAAGGACAAGCAATTTAGGACCATAATTTTCTTGTATCCAATGAAAAGGTTGACATTCACATAAAAAAGCTTAGGTATTTTAGTTTGGGTTGGGTGTATACATATATACACTTACATGGTATATAAAAGGAAGGGGGGAATTTTCGGGAATGTCCAATGTTTCAATTTTTTTGCAATGGGATAATCAAAGTGGTGCCTTCCACGTACCCCCAAGGGTGATGGCTCATTGGTATAGCCCATTATGGGACCTTGGGACTACAAAAGGTCATGGGTTCAAACCTAGTGATGTGTAGGTGAAACTCTTATTGACCTTTTACCATTGAGCTTGATTTGGGGGTGCCAATAGCTTGTCAATTCAAATTTATTATTGTGTTTCAAAAAAATAAAAATAAAAATGGTGCCTCCCCCAAAAAAAAAACTTTTAGTTCACCCCCCAACCAATTAATAGAAACAACAAGATACCCACATTGCGCTAATATTGCCCTTCATTTAAATGTGGGTTGGGACTGTTGAACATGGTTAAAACTAATTTTGAAGCTCATTTCTCCCTATTTTTCCTATTATAAAAGTAGAGGACAATGTTTCAAAAACTTGATTAAGTCCAAGATAATTGAAATTCATCTTGGAAACAAGGATGTTGTTTTAATGCATTTCCACACACACCATTAAAGTGGCTTGTACACAAGGTTTTGGATTATGCATAGTAGTTAGCTAGTGTGGAACCCAATATTGGCTTGTAAAAATGTTTTTGAATGACAAAACATAATGATTGGTTCAAGTAATGAAATTTTAAATAAATTTTCACCTTTGAGTGTCCACTTTTTCACATGTATGGGTGAGGATTTAGCAATAATATTTAACAATTAATGTTAGATGTGATAAACATTGATATTAGCCCAAAGATGCATGAGGGCCCTCCATTGCTGGGAAAGTATAACTAATGATATTCTATTGACAATTGAAAGTGCAAATGTATTTTTGAAGCACCTTTTAGTTTGTCAAATGGTATTGAAGGTTTTCATTTTCTAACAAAATGTAAATTCAAGGTGCATTCCTTAATTCACACAAGGCTCTTGGATGGGAGGTGAAGTCAATTTGCACAAACCAAGAAAAATGACATTTAGTGCAAATTCGAATCAAAATGGTGCACAAATGAATCACAAGCAATTCACATTCAATTGACTCATTGTGGCCCAAATTTGAGAATGAGTCACCACTTTCTTCGTTACAACATATTCTAGATACATGGTAGTAGGGATTACATCAAAGTGACATAAATTCTTGAACTTTTAAATGACATTTTAATGCTTGAGAATTAAACTACTACTTTGATTCCCAAGTTCGACTCTTGACCATTCATTTGGCCATTACTTGTGTTTAAGATCTTCAAATTGGGAATGAGACCTCACTTTAGATATCTATTCAACAAGACTTTTCCAATGGTCTAAAGAAGGCCCAATTTGAATACTGTTTGTTCCTTCAAACCTTATTCCAAAATTGCAAAACAACTTTGAACTCTAAATTCCCACACATTTTTCTCTCACAAGGGGAATGTGTTTGAGTGCATCCCTTGCGTTAACTTACTTTTGAAAAACTTTTCTTTTGTCTTGTCCTAGCCTTAGTAAGGGGTCAAAGGTTAAGGCTGCGACGGATTCAATTATAATAAACCAAAAAAATTACTTTTTCAACTCAAAACATTTTGGTGTCAAATGAAATTGAGTTAACATCAAGGAGTCATTGCCAAGGTTGAACACAAATCATGTAATCCAATTGAAGTAATCACCAAAATAAGTCCCAAAGGTTTTATACTAGGAGTCAAGGTCAAAATAAGAAATTGTATTGTATTTTTGACTATTTGACTCTTTAATGGCCCCAAGGCTTTAAAACAATATCTATTGATTGAATGGAGGTAACATAAGGGTGAATGGCTAAGGTGAAGTGCAATGGTTATTCTCATTTCAGTTGGAATGTATGATTTTATATATGAATCTACCTTAATGACATAGATATCACATAAATAATGAAAAGTTGTTCAAATTAACCCCTAAGCATTAAAGAAAGATGAAAATAAGTTAAAAACTGGACCAACTTGGTCCGCTTTAATGAGTAGGGGTTAAACTTGTTTGTTGTTTACATCCAAAAGGGTTCTCTGCATGAAGCCCTGCTCATTCATACATCAATACAAATATATCTCTTAATGCTCCAATTGCTTCTAGACGAAGGGTATACATTGTCATGAGTGCTTTATAATGTTGATGAAGTTCATGTTGTCACAATGTTAGAGTTCTAATGATAACATGTCAAATCATTGTGGAAAACACAAAAGTTACAAGAATGAATGTTGCTTCTATGCTCATCTGTGGTGGTCTGATTTTTAAGGTCCAGCTTGAGAGGGGAAGCAAATGCAAGGAAAAAAAATGAGAGTAAGAAAGAAAGAATGAAAGCATAAGAAGAATTCAAGACTTGCTACATACCTTTAGGCCTTAAGGATAACATAAGAGTTAATTGGCCCTTAAAAAATCATTATTTTATTAATAACTTGAAGCCAAACAATGACCCAAAAGTGCTCAATATTTCCCATTATTGGCCCCTACTCCTAGTCATAAGGAGGCATTAACTAAAAGAGGCACAGGATTGAACATAAATTTTTTCAAAGATTCCAGATTGCAATCAAAGAGTATATCTGCATGTGTGAATGCAAGAAGACTAGCTTCAGTTCCATTCTACATTTGTTGCCACTTGTTGCAATTCTATTGTGAAAACTTTCAGTTTCATGTGGGATTTGTCCAAATGCAACTTTTGATGAATGAAACCTAAACCTTCTAGGAAATGTGCCAATCTTCTGAAACTCTCTCTATGATACAAATGAACCCACTGTAAGTAGCCCAAGGAACTACCAAAAAAATCCAAAAACCCTAAAGAGTAAAATCAAACAGAGAATGAGTGAATAAAACACCGTTTGGTCACAATTTGACACCAGACCAAAGATGATAATCTCATCCAGCTAGAAATATGTATTCTGTCCATAATGCAAATGCACAAGAAAGTTTTGATGTAGCAACTGTGTCACAAAGCAGCTTATCATTTTCAGCCTGAAAGGGAAATCAAGTCTGTTGTTTTGTATAGAAAAAATCAGCCCATTATGAAGCACAAGATTAGATCTTTTTCAAATGGAAAGAAGTCTCACTTGTAACTATTGATAAAAACTGTTTTATGGACTGGAAAATTGAAGTCCCTGCATCAATTCTCGAACAGTACCCACGATGCGTGAGAATTCAAAAAAGATGTTGGATTGTGGTCCCTCAATTCCACAGCGAGTTTTTTGGTTGTTTCCTGACAAATTATTACATGGACTTCCCCCAGCAATCAAATCAAATCCCTTGTACCTCTTCACAAGATCCACGAGTTCATCTCGCCCAAGAGCCGTGACATCATGATGGTTTTGATCCAAGGTCCCTGTCTGTTTTGTTGCAGCCCACCAAGCCTCGAGGCACCTTCGGCTGCCTTCAATAATCTCCACACTCACCACTACCTGCAACTTCACACCTATTTTATGGAGTGCTATTTCTGCTCCCCCAATGCCTGAAAACAGTGACAAGATCTTCATTCCCCTTGGGTACAGCGGCTTCAGAACAGAGAAATGGAAGGCAACCGTGAAGACTGAGAAGCTGTTCCCCAATGCCTTATATCTTGCTCGTGTGCTGTAACAGTTGCGGGTGTGATCCTTGTCAAATCCTAACATTGCCTGGTTTGTTGCAGTCATAAAAAATTAAATTCAAGTCAGTTTTCACCACACCTTTGAACCTCAAAGGTGCAGGTCATCAGTTTTCAATAGCACCAGCAGATTTGAATCAAAACTGGTAGAAATCACATTGAAGCAAAAGCATCAGCTGCAAAATCCTCTAGTACAGAAGAGTGTGGAAAAAAAAATCAAATCCCCATGAATTCTCTTTCCACTCTTGGATTGCTAGTTTTCATCTGACGAGATTGGAAACAGAATCTAAGTTTGATTCGAAGAGGGGGGCAGAACAAAGAACCTCCATCTCATTCTCAGCAATGGGTGTCGGGATGTTGGGAGCTGTCCAGACCAAATTCCATTCCCGGCACCATTTGAGAATCTCTTGTTGCATAGCTGGGCTGGGATCTGCAGTCTCTAAGCAGGACCGAAGATCAAGCTGCAACTTCTTGGATAAAAACTCAGATCCCTTCCTGGTATTGATGCAATTCAGCTTTGTGCGAGGATCCCATGCAGGCCAAAAATTTTTTGTCTGCGGCATCAGCTCTTGGATTGTCATTGGTGGATCTGGCAAGATTTTCTTCCTCCCTTCAATAGGCAGATTGTGGATGTAGCCCCGTGGCCGTCGACATGCAGAAAAGTGTAGTGAATCAACATATTCAGGCTCAATATCAAACAGATGTAACTTGATTCGGTTCCAGTCTTCATTTGGCATACTGGCAACGTTTTCAAAGTAGAAAAATGGTGCACCCTTGATCTCATCACTAAGGTAGCGCTGCTTTACTGGCTCTCCAGGAAGTCCGAACCCCTCTGACCGTCTTGGTATTTGGAGCTTCTCAATTCTTTTGCTGGCTCTTGCAACTGACCTCTCAAGGGGAGGCTTAATTCTTGATCCTCCTCCTTCACAAACTCCATCTGTTCTTACTGTATGAGGTGGTCTCCTGACTCCTCTGCAAGGAGGTGCATCATCAGGCTTTGGCATTTGCAAGGGTTGTTTCAGAGTAGTGCATCTTCGAAGTCTGGTTGAAGATGAGATGGATGATTCCGAGTTGACTTCTCCAATTTTGCGTTTGCCATGTCTTTTTGCTGCCACATTATTTGCAATCTGCTCTCTTAATTGACTCCAGTCTGCAGATTCTTCCATCCATTGGGGCACTGTGCCCGAATTCATCTCCAAGTCCTTTCCAAAAACCTGTCACACACAATTGAGTCAGAAAATGTCAGTGGTCCAAGATTAGAATTTCCACCACCCAAGTTGGCTCCAAGACCATCACGAGAATTCCCACTCTTTCAGTACCTATTTGGATAATCAAAGAAGGGGAAAAAAAACTAAGACCTTGAAATTGAACTCAGAAGGGAGACTCCACATCTGCCCTGGAGACATTAAGCCATCAAATAGAGGAAGAACTTGGACATAAGAGTTTATCAAGAAATGTAAAACAAACATAATGCAACAAAATGGAAGGAACACATCCTGATGGTTGCAAATATACCACAAGTGGTTCATAGATACTCACTTCCTCTAATGCTTCACCATGTGCTGCGAGAAAGTCTACAAGGTCAGCAATCTGCTCCTCATCTGCATTCCATTCTGGTGTGTCTGCCAGAAATCATTGTACAAATTACTCACTGTGATTAGGTTTAAGCCCAGTAATTTTTTCTGCTCTTGTTTGGTTAATGACCAAACAAACAATGGGGTGTTTTTGCACATGGTCCCAGCTTCTAGATCAGTTTTCAAAACTAAATGATGCTTGTGAACACCCATCCCCATCATCTTGTGGGGGGTTTAAGCAGAGTGTGGGGTTTTTACCACAGCGCTCCAAAGCCATCTTAACTGCGTGTGTGGAAAACTTGAACTCTGTCACAAGCTTCTCCACAGTGTTGATTCTCCTCTGGCAGGTGATATGTCCCTGCCCATAAAACCAACATACCATAAATGTTTAGGGCTTTAGGGTTTTACAGCTAGTGCTTGTTCAACATTGTATTAAACTGGCAAAGTGCACAGCAGAGATTCACCTGACAATCAATCCTTTACTACTACACACCATGTGTGTTTCTTGCATTATGATAGGACTGTTTTTCATTCTAGTACAACCACTTTGAGTATTTGAATTCTGGGAGTATGAATTACATGTATGAAACAATTCAGGCACAGAACATTGGGAGCAAAATTTACTCCTGGAATTACATCCACTCTTTCTCAAAAATTAACGAACCGAGGTTGATGCCAAGCCATCTTGCGCAGACATGAGGTATAATGTGTAATCCAATAGCATGTCATACTCAGCTCCTCCTCCTGTACCTCAAAGAGGAAACCATAATCAAAACCCTAAAAACTGCCACCCACCACTTAAGGTTTCTCACATGTATTTTGCTAGTTTTGCCACATTTTTGCAGAGAAAAAATTAGAATAAAATCTTTTTACCTACACTGCAGAGTTTGGATGTCTCATACACTAGAGCAGTAAACAAAAAAGATTCCAGCAAGCAACTCTTGTCAACATTTTTATAATTTGTTGCACAGACTGAGTAAGTGAGTTCTAGGGCACAAATTAAGCTCTGCAGTGCTAACAAGAGTCATGAAGTCAAGGGAAGTACTAATACAAACTCTGAAATGATGTTGGAACCAGCAGGTTTTGCAAATTCAGAAAGAGAGAAATTTCAATTCTTGCTTGAGAAGTGTGAGTCTCCATGACACTACAGAAAAACTAGTTGAGGAATCAGCTGCAGCTGGAATATTACATATATTCATACATACCCAATTCTTGGAGGGCTTGTTCAACTTGTCCTGTGGTGAACCCCTGAGTTAACAACAGATTTCGATTGTGTTGTTCCTTTGGATCCAGTCTTGCAGTATTTGGAGTTGGACAAAAGGGAGTAACTGTCGAGATGACAGAATTGGTTGCCGCCTCCACTAGCACCCATGAAAGTCTGCATGGAGGATTCTCCTCCTCCTCATCATGATCATCCTCCTCCTCCTCCTCTGTATCGCTCTCATCATGATCATCATAATCATCTTCTTCTTCTTTGTCTTCATTTGAGGCATCAATTTCCTGCTTGCCACTTTCAGTAAATTATCATACCCTCACAGCCTCTGCCACCTTGACCATACTCCATAGAGATCACTGAGCTACTTCTAGCTAGCTGTGTTTTTTCGCATACAATATAATCTTGTGACATTTGCAAAATTATTCCTCTGAGAAAAACTGCAACCCTTTTGGAAGACTTTATATTGAGGAGGAAGTTCAGGGGTTACTATTACATGCACATACCCATCTTTGTTCATTCCAGCAGCTTTTGAGAGAGTGTTTGGATAGCCAATAGTTTTTGGTGTCTTTGTCCTCATCATGTGTGCAAGCAGCAATGATGCTATGACCTGCAACCTCCACCTCCAGACCAGCTGCAAACGAATCACCATGACTGTTGCCTTCACCACTTTGTTGTTGTTGATGGTGATGATGATGGTTCTCATGCCAATCCAACAGAAATTGCACCAACACCGATTCTGCTGTCTGTGTTCCTGCAATTCTTACATCACTCACATTCATAGCTATCATTACTGGAGTCTCTCTCACATCTACTGGAAGAGCTGATGATCAATTTACACAAACCAACATTTTGATCTTGATCTTGATCTTCTTTTGACAGACTTGTTTGGATTTTGATGTTTGATTCTGATTCTTTGGGTTCATGATCAGTTCGCCATTGATAAATAGATAGATAGATAGATAGAGAGATAGAAAGGTGGGTCATATGGAAAGATCAAAGACCATAGATGAGGAGAGCTCGCTGGATGAGGTCTGTAGTGAAGCCCATGTCAAGCAGCCGGGACTCTTTCTCTGCATAGCGCAAATCAGCTGCCACCACAAGCTCCTGCTGCTGCTTATCTCCTCCTTCCTCTGCAACAACAACAACTGAAGATCTGATGTCGCCCCCCATATCACATTGATCGTTCATGTGGCTGCAACTCCTTCTATGATCAACCGGATGCTGGTTTTCTTCCACTGACGTTGAATCAGCTGCTTCAGCGCCAGGTACATATTCGGTTAAGACGTCGTCGTCGTCGTTGTCGCTGCTGCTCAAAGCCGCCATATATTCTCTCAGCTCCTCCTCCAGCTCCTACACTGTACACATGAGCCAAGAAGCACGAGCTACCCAAAATCATCTTTCAGCTCCATAAGGCAAAAACACAGCAGCAACAGCAGCTCCTGTACCAACTAACAAGACCTAGAAGAAAGCATAGCCGAAATTGCTCTCTTCAATATGGAAATCTTCAAAGCAGTCGAGAGAGAAAGAGTGTTACAAAACGTGGAAGGATCGAAAGTAGTACGCAGAATGTGATCAGGACGGATTCTCCACACAATTAATTAATTGCTGCTTCTGAACCTCAGCTGCTCATCACCATACCAGCACACGAGTGTAACTGCAGTCCTCAAAACCTGAAGCTCAATCGAGCATCCCTACTAGTGCAGCGAGCCTCAAAATTCTCTCGAAAGCAATACTTGTTATTAAATTTGTTGCTTCTTCATCCCTGCAGGCCGTGATCAACAAGTGTTCATGTGCACCGACATGCACCTCTCGTTCTAGTCGACACATATATATATATATGCGCAAGCACATACATACATACATACATACAAGCACGTTGTCCATGATCAAGCTCTTTGGACAAAATGGTGACAACAACAGCCAACAACAGCATGATGACAGCAGCTCCTCA